>Ga0105103_10001107_pt1 | contig 15169 bp, 12 predicted proteins | sample PPLLaktember2015_2_FD_79107 | JGI IMG/M metagenome (GOLD analysis project Ga0105103, IMG submission 79107) | Freshwater sediment microbial communities from Prairie Pothole Lake near Jamestown, North Dakota, USA - PPLs Lake P7 Core (6) Depth... | ecosystem: Environmental > Aquatic > Freshwater >...
GCTGACATACTGGAAGACTGGGGAAGTTCGGAAACCATAATAACATCTTCAGAGGGTGTGCTGGTACGAAGCAAGGGGAAAACCATGTTTGTGAGATTTACCAACAAGAGTAACCGGGGCAGGATGGGTCGAGGCGATACTGTTATGGGATCGTATCTGGCGCGTAGACTGGATCATTCCGTTGAAGACTCCCTCAGATTCGCCGCTGCACTCACATCGATCAAGATGGAATCCATTGGTCCGTTCTCAGGCTCCGTGGAAGATGTTCTTGAGAGAATGGATGTAGGCTCTCCAGGCTGAACAAGTATGGAGACTTCACCTGTGTGCATGTTTTAATCGGTAATCTTTACATTTCGCCAATATCTGAAGGCCAATAGTAGCATATGTTAGCCACAATTTTACCATCAGTTAATTTTGAAAAAATGGAAAGGGCAAATTCTGGTTGCCTTTTCCTGTAATTTACACCAATGGCACCGCAGAATAACCAAATCGGTTTTGTCCGTTCAAAACGTTCGGATCTCCATAGAGGTCCACTTGAAGCTGCTCGAGGTTCTGAATGGTCTGAAAATTTGTGTTTGCATCAGTTGAAACGTGCGCCACAGAAACCGCAGAAGAGGGTTTTCCTTCTCATTAGCCGTCGCCCTGTGCGTCGCCGCGGCGCACATCAAGGCTGTTTTAATCTGGAATTACCTGTTGGCAGAACCACGGTCCTCATACTCTTTCAGCTTTCGATAGAGTGATCTCAAACCGATCTTCAATTTTTTTGCCGCCAGCTTCTTGTCGCCTTTTGTGCGGTCCAGTGCCGCTAGAATATATTTGCGCTCAACTTCTTCAAGGGGATTAATATCATCGCAACCTTTGGGCGTGGATATACCCTTTCGCATGGCCGGAGGTAGATCTTCAAGGGTTATTGTACTTTCGGAGCAAAGCGCTACAGCTCGTTCGATTACATTTTGAAGCTCACGGGCATTGCCAGGCCAGCTGTAGAGCAAAAGGTGTTCCACGGCTCCCGACGAAAAGCCCTTGATCGGGCACCCCGCGCTTTCTGTAACGCTATCAAGGAAAAACTTTGCCAAGGGCAGGATGTCCTCTGGCCGCTCCCGAAGAGGCGGTACTTCGAGTCCGATAATACACAGACGGTAATACAAGTCCAGACGAAAGCGGCCTGCTTCGACCTCTTCGTTCAAATTGCGATTGGTGGAAGCGATGACCCTGAAGTCAACAGAACGAGGCTTGCTCTCCCCTACGCGGCGTATCTTCTTTTCCTGAAGGGTCCGCAAGAGTTTTGCCTGCATGTTCAATGGCATCTCTCCTATCTCGTCGAGGAATATGGTGCCGCCATTGGCAGTCTCAAAAATGCCCATGCGATCCCGATCTGCACCAGTAAACGCCCCCTTGGTATGGCCGAAGAGTTCACTTTCCAACAGGGTCTCCGCCACAGCGGCGCAGTTCATGGCAATAAAAGGTCGGCTGGCTCGTGCAGATACATTGTGGATGTACCGAGCAATCACTTCCTTGCCAACGCCGCTTTCCCCGGTCACAACCACTGAGGAGTCTACTTTGGCTGCTCGCCTCGCAAGGTTTAAAACATTCCGCATGATGGTGCTGCTCGCTATGATGCCCGGTGGGTAGACCTCGCTGTCGAGGAGTTTCTGAAGTTGCCACAGGCGCTTCTCTGCTTTGCGGATTTTGGCAGTTATGTCTTTAAGCAGCCCACTTATGCTTTCCTCTTGGAAGAAAGACAGCTGATCATCAATAGCTCCTCCCCAGTCTTCCTTTGGGCGGCTTTCAATAGAGCAGAACGCGTCGCCTTTTCCCACGCACTTGTGTTCAATGCAATATATTTCCCGACCAGCCCTGCGACTCCCATAGCCGCTCACCCAGCCCGTCAGAGTCCAGCATACCGGTTCCTCCCCAATGCCAAATTGAAGGATATGTTGCTCTGCCTCAAAAGAGTCTTCCCACATGGCTGTGATATGGTGGGGATGACCATCGATATTCATTCTAAAGTTTCTGTTGGCACTGACCAGTCCCTGTAATGTATGCAGCGTTGGTCCAAATGAGAAATCCTCTAGTAATTCCGGATTCGTGGAACCCATATAATCATGCAGATAATCAGCCATTAGCCAACCATGAGCATAACCCAAACGGGTGAGTATGTTCCGTGCAACAGACGCCCCGAGGGTGCTTATGAGTTCTTTCCGCAAGAGTCCCATGGCAAGGGCGTCGATCAGGAGGACGCGATGTCCCATGAATTGGATGACACCGCCTTTCGGGTTAAAAAATAAAAGATTGCGTAAATCGAGATCCCCTACTTCCATCTATATCACTTCCACCTCGTATGTCGAAACATATGTATGGTGTACTATAATTTTTGCCAAAATGACAATCATTTTTGTCATAAATGACAACATCAAAAGCTGGACTCTGATGAAAGCTAATAATATAGATGAGTTATAAAATCAATGTCAGTGGCATAGTGCTTGCTATGCTGTTTCCATAACAAAGCAAAAGGCTCAACAGACGGATTTTTGAGATGGTGTCCTTATGACATTGGTACTGTTTGAAATTAATCGGTTAGACAGATGAAATCGTCGTAAGATCAAAGACACCTTTTATTATCATGTCTGAATACTACAACAGGTGGTACGGGCTTTTTGAAGTATAAAAAATATTTCAAAGGGGGGGTAAGAATGAAAAGATTCATAGTGGTTGCAATCGCAGTATTTCTCTTAATACCTGCAATAAGCTTCGCAGGGAGTGCTACAAGCAGGTGGGATTTAACACTCGGCGGCTATGTTAAATTTGATATGGGTTGGGCGGATCAGGGAGTGAATGCGGATTACGCTATCGCTGCAAGAGATTCTAGGGGTGCTTACGAGAGCAGAGTCGCTGAATACAGTAGCATGTTCGCAGCCGGCGGTGAAGGCAGGCTCTGGTGGATTGTCAAGGGTCCAGAAGCGTGGGGCGGCAAAACATCGAGTTATGTCGAGGGCGATTTCAGGGGCCAGACTGGTGATTATGGCGAATTCAGCTTGAGGCATGCATTTATGAAGATCGAATGGGCGAAAGACAGCCTGACCATCGGCCATACTTGGCAGCGCTGGGGCGTTCATGGTCCCTTTGGCGGCTGGCTTCTCGATTACGCTGGCCTTGGTACGTCATTGAAAGGATGGAGACAGCCCCAGATCATGTGGGATCACATGCTTACCAAGAGTTTTGGTTTCTATGCAGGTATACTCTCCCCCACAAACACCATCGGTACTCGTGATGTTGACGATTTTGCCCGCAGCGGATACCCATTTGTTGAAGCTGGTATCAAGTATCGGACAGACGCCTGCGGCCGGATCGGAACAAACCTCTTATATGCTGAATTGGGCGGTTTCTATGGAAAGGAACGGAAGACTTGGGATACTATTGGCGACCCTGCTCTAGGTATTTCCTATAATGACGAAATGCTGGATTCATGGGGCGTAGCAGCGAAGTTCTATGTCCCCATCATCCCCGAGAAAAAGGTTAACAAGGCAGGTGCTCTTGGTGTTGGCGGTACCGCCTTTATTACCCAGAACCCTGGATGGTACCAAAACATCCCCAGTATGTACTACAATAGAAACGGCGTTTTGGATCCTGACTGGGCGGTTCCAAGACAGTGGGGTGGCTGGTTGCAGTTAGACTACTGGTTTACAGACAAATTCAGTTTTCACGGCTGGTATTCTCACCTGGAGACCAACCTTAGCAACAGGCTTGCATTGGCTCAAGCTGCCTCACCTGCTCCCTGGAAGAATCAGCAGTATATCGCCAACCTCTCCTACGATGTGAACGCTGCTATGAGGTTTGGTATTGAATATTCTAATATCCGCACGAAATACGCAGGCGAAACTGCCACTTCAGACAAGAAGGGAACGATGAATACTTTCAGAATAGGTGCGTGGTACTTCTTCTAAAAAAGGAGACTTTGCGTTAAGGGTATAAGTTTGATGGCAAATTAAGGGTGGTATGGGAAAAAAAGGAGGATAGCATGAGGAGATATGGATGTGCATTAGTTTCTTTTGTCTTTCTGTTTTGTCTTTTGGCCGCAGCTTTGTCAGCATATGGACAGGAGACAAAGGTGATTCGTTTAAAATACGCAAGTTTTTACCCAACGGCTAGTTCACCTCATGTGTTGCTTGAGCAGTGGTGTAAGGAGGTAGAGAAAAGGACAAACGGCAAAGTCAAGATATCATTCTTTGGTGGCGGTACGCTGGCACCGATTCCTCAGTCCTATGACGTTGCGACACGAGCAATTGCCGACATATCCGTGACTTGTCCGCAGTGGATGGCCGGAAGGTTTCCGATGACAGACGTGTTATACCTTCCGCTCGGGGTAAAAAGTGATTATCAGGCAACAAAAATGGCAGACGCATGGTTCAAAAAATTTAAACCAAAAGAATATGATGACGTGAAGGTACTTTACTTCTACTCAACAGCCCTAGGCTCTATTATGACCCTGAAACCCCTCCCATCGATAAATGATTTGAAGAATTTAAAAATTAAAGTCACTGGGAGAACCGCTCCTATTGTCTCTGCTCTTGATGCCGTCCCTGTTTCTGCAGTACTATCAGAAATTTATGAATCGCTGATGATGGGTGTTGCTGAGGGAGCAATTTTGCCGATGGATGCGTTGAAGATATATAGATTGGGAGAATTGGTGAAGGGTTTGCAGATTAATCCCGGAATGAGCTATCCATCAGGCATGGTTGTAATTATGAACAAGGCTAAATGGAATTCTTTGCCCCCCGAGATTCAAAAGACTTTCGAGGCAGTTAGCGAGGAATGGGTAGAAAAAACTGCAAACCTCCAGAAAGATGATACGAAAAAGGCCATAGAATTTGGGACTTCCAAAGGCATGAAGGTTTTCGAGATCTCACCTCCTGAAATAGAGACGACCAAGAAAAAAGTTAAGCCCATTCTTGATGATTACGTGAAAAGGATGAAAGAAAAGGGTTTGCCCGGAGAGGCATCCTTGAACTTTTGCCTGGAATACATCAAGAGTCACTAGGAAAAGTCCGGGCATGCATTCTATTTGTTTAAAGAAGAGCTATGCAAATTCAGTTAAAGAACAGAGGCAAAGGGGGGATAACTATGGAGTCATTTAAATGGATGGTTAAGCGAGTGAGCAATCATCTGGTTTTCCTTTCAGGCGTGATCCTTTGCTTCACCATGTGCATAAGTGTGGCAGATGTTGTTATGCGCAACCTTGGTAAACCTATCATGGGTGTATATGAGTTTGTCTCCATTTTCGGAGGCTTATTAGCCGGATTTGCGCTCCCGCATTCCTTTTTCCAAAAGGCGCATGTGAGGGTCGATATGGTTGTTGAAAAACTTCCGCCGTCAGTTCAGACAGCTTTCGAGAAGATTACCAGAGTTTTGGTGCTGCTGTTTATCTTCATAGCTATTTACTTCCTTTTTAAGATGGCATGGAACTTGGCCAGTACAAATACAGTAAGCGCGACCCTCAAAGTGCCTATGTATCCAGTGGCATTCGGTATTATGGCGGGTTGTTTGGTGGCATGTTTGGTATTAGTTTACGAGCTGTTTTCGTCAAGGAAAGGGATAAACAATGAATGAATTTGCCTTGGGTATACTTGCTTGTATCTTCGTTCTTGTGTTCCTTTTGACCGGCATAGAATTGGCGTTTGCAATAGGAATTACCGGTTTTGTTGGTTTTGCATGGCTTTCCGGGTTTGATAGTGCCGGTTCTATCATCGCGCAGGATATCTTCGATAATTTCACTAACTACGGATTGACTGTTTTTCCTCTTTTTTTACTCATGGGCTATATTGCAAACAATGCAGGAATCGCACAAAGACTGTATGGCGCCGCGAACAAATTTGTCGGCCGGGTCCCTGGTGGCCTTGCAATGGCCACGGTTGTCGCCGCTACCATGTTCAAAGCGATGTGCGGGTCAACCCTTGCGACTGCCGCAGCATTTTCAAATTTCGCAGTGCCGGAGATGATGAGATATAGGTATAGCAGGAAACTGTCTACAGGGATCGTTGCAAGCGTTGGAACAATTGGGATTCTTATTCCCCCAAGTATTGCGATGATCATTTACGGGGTTATCACTGAGCAATCAATCGGGAAGCTCTTTCTTGCGGGAATCATTCCGGGGTTGCTGATTGCCGGTCTTTTCATTGTAATAATCTACGTTTGGTGCAAGATTGACCCCTCGGTTGGGCCCAAGAGTGAGGAAGAGTTTACGTGGAAAGAGAAAGCACAGGCTCTTCCTGAATTCTTTGTCGTTCTGATAATTTTCGTGGGCATAATAGGTGGAATTATGAAAGGATTCTTCACTCCCACAGAAGCGGGTAGCATTGGAACATTGGCTGCACTGGTCCTGGCCTTATCAAGGAAAAGCCTGACACTGGGCGTTTTTGTAAAATCCGTAGACGAGTCGCTAAAGACAGCCATGATGGTCTATCTGCTTATTGCGTGTTCTGCAATCTTTGGCCGTTTTCTTACCATCACAGAGATTCCTCAGTATACGTCAGATCTACTCGCGTCACTCCCTGTACACAGATCATTGATTATGGTGGGTATTCTGTTTTTTTATCTACTGGGCGGTTCTTTCATAGAGGATACGGCTTTTATGATACTCGCTACACCAGTTCTATTCCCTGCGCTTTCAAAGCTTGGGTACGATCCTATCTGGTTTGGTGTCATGGTAGGAGTTACTATTATGGTCGGCACCATTATACCGCCCGTTGCCATTGGTGTCTTTATAGTAAAACAAATAACCGGTGAAAGTTTTGGCACCATTTACAGAGGAGTTGTGCCTTTTCTTGCAAGCCTCGTTTTCGTTGCAATACTCCTTTTTCTATTCCCCCAGATAGCGACTTTTTTGCCAAGCAAGATTATGGGGTTATGATGAACGTGGTAGCTTCGAAAACCACGTGATTGCCGTTGGCAACATTAACTAAATTTTGGAGGAGAAAGTGATGACGTCAAAAAGAAGAAAAGCAGCAAAAAAAGCTGGTACGAATGTTCCACAAGATCTCAGGGCATTTCTGGATATCCTCGATAAGAGGGGACATCTTAAGGTAGTCGAGGGTGCCGACTGGAACCTGGAAATTGGGGCGCTAAACGAAATAATGGCAGAAAGAAATGGCCCTGCACTATTGTTCGATAAAGTGAAAGGTTATCCAGCAGGCTACAGGATTGCCACTAACATACTTCACAGGGAGGATTTTCAAAAAGTGGCGTTCGGTGTACCTGAGGACTTAGGTAATTTGGAAGCGGTGAGATATTGGATGGAAAAGTGGAACAAGTTCACCTCGTATCCGCCGAAGGTTGTCAGTAAAGGTCCAATCACGGAGAATATAATGGAGGGAAAGGATGTGAATATTTTAAAGTTTCCGACCCCAAAATGGCATGAACTCGACGGAGGTAGGTACATCGGTACAGGGGTTGCTACCATAACGAAAGATCCTGATGAAGGATGGGTAAATTTTGGAACATATCGCGTTATGATCCACGATGAGAAAACCCTTGCTTTTTATGCATCGCCCGGAAAGCATGCTGTCATTGCAAGGGAGAAATATTGGGCCAGAGGCGAGGATTGCCCAGTCGTCATGTGCTTCGGTCAGCAGCCGCTAATTTTCGCGGCAGCCTCGTCGGCTCTGCCCTGGGGCGTTTCAGAGTTTGAGATGGTGGGCCATATGCAGGATGGGCCTGTAGAGGTGGTTATAGGTAAAATCACCAGGTTGCCGATCCCGGCGAATGCAGAAATAGTGATAGAAGGCTTTTCCCCCAATCCCAAAAAGGACGGAAGGCCTGAAGGCCCATTTGGTGAATGGACAGGCTATTATGCTTCAGGGAGGCGTGATGACGCTGTTGTCCATATAAAGAGAATATACTTCAGAGACGACCCTATTATCCACGGTAATCCTCCCCTCATACCTCCCATGAGTATCGGATTTCCGATACCTCTGACTACGGCATCTGTCCTGTGGACAGAACTTGAGAAGCTTGGATTACAAGGGATAAGGGGCGTATATGTCCATGGACCAGGACACAGGATAGTTGCTGTGATCTCGCTCAAACAAAGATTTTTAGGGCATGCGAAGCAGGTTGCGTCTGCTGCCGGTGCCATATTTGTGGGTGGCGCCTGTACTGGCAGATACATAATAACAGTAGACGACGATATAGATCCCTCTAATCTTGAGGAGGTTTTATGGGCGGTGACTACGCGATGCGACCCCGAGACTGCGATCGATATTGTTCCTGGCTTCCTCACCAGTCCTCTTGACCCCATGCTTGCACCAGAAAAAAGGGAAAAACTTGATTTTACCACGGCAAAAGTTTTCATAAACGCTTGCAGACCTTATCATTGGCGGGATAAATTCCCACCGGTCAACAGAGCTTCGGCGGAAATCAGGGATAAGGCAATGAGGAAATTCAAAGAAATCCTAAAACCATCGCCAAAGTGAAGCTTTAACTAAACACGGAGCGCCTTTGATGACCGATTCAAAAAAGATTGCCCTCATTGGAACCCTTGATACAAAAGGGGACGAGTTGGCCTTCATGAAGAGACTTGTAGAGGAAAAGGGTTATAAGCCAATCGTATTGGATATAGGCATCCTCGGTGATGGACCGTTTGAACCTGATATAAAAAGAGAAGATTTGCTGAAGGGAATAGGGTTTGAACTGAAGCAACTGATTTCATCAAAAGGGCGTGAAGCGGAAGCTAGCGAAATTATGTCAAAAGCCCTTTCTGCGAAAATAGGGATGCTTTATGAAAAAAGGATCATAGATGGAGTAATTGCCATAGGCGGTGGGATGGGTTCACAGACATCTGCCAAAGCCCTGCAGCAATTGCCTATAGGTTTCCCCAAGATTCTTGTATCAACAAAGGCGATACAAGCAGGGATTCAGGGATACGCGGGAGCAAAAGACGTGATAATCATCCCGTCTGTGTGTGACATAGCAGGTTTGAATAGTATAACAAAGCGGATACTGGCGGAAGCCGTTGGTGCAGCGATAGGTATGATAGAAATGGATCCGATCGAAGATGAGCAAAAGCCTACTGTAGTGATGGAAATGAATGGAGCTGTTACGAAGTGTGGAACCGTTGTAAAGAAAATGCTTGAGAATGAAGGTTATGAAGTCATTGTTTTTCATGGCATTGGTTCGGGCGGTAGAGCCATGGAAGAATTTATAAAAGATAACGATGTTGTTTGCTCTATCGAATTGGGACTAAACGAGATAGGAAACGACTTGTTCGGAGGTATTGCGTCCTCAGGAAAAGAAAGGCTCGAAGCTGCCGGCAGAAAAGGAATCCCGCAGATCGTTACCACAGGGAGCGTTGATTTTATAAACTTTTTAGGCCTGGAGACAGTGCCTGAAAGATACAGACATAGAAAGATCGTTGTCCACAACGCCCAGTCCTCTGTAATGAGAATAGAAGGGGAGGAGATGGAGATTCTGGGACGGGTCATAGCAGAGAAACTCAACAAATCAAAGGGCATAACTGAGGTATTGATTCCGCTTAGGGGTTTCTCGATGGGGGATCAAGTGGGAAGGGAATTCTATGACCCTGAATCAGATAGCTTTTTCATCAATACCCTTAGGCGTTCTCTTTCGCCCGATATAAAGGTTTTTGAACTTGATCTCCATATAAATGACAAGGAATTTGCAGAATTCATATATAGAAGGTTTTTGAAAGTTTCAGCATGAAGACTGGTGCTATAGAAAATACATCAGAGTGGCATACTATGAAGGAAAAAGTGCTGGCTGAATAACCGTGGAACTGCATCGTTGGAAGTTGAGGTCAGAAATGGCCTCACCTTTTTTTGAAAAGTTGGGATGAGGACAAAAGTTTTTTAGAAGCATGGCAGCACCCCCAGGCCACGACAGGTCTATAGGAGGATGGGTGCCATGCGGGAGGCAATGCTTTCTTACAGCCCATCCGTCCAGTGTCGAGAGTGATGCCATCTATCCGTCTGGCATCCGTGTTCTCAAGGACAAACTATTTCCTCTGAGTGAAACTAGGAAACACTAGGTATTGTTTTTTTATATTCCAACCAGTATGCCTACTTTTCAAAACTATAACCTATACAACATTGGTAGGCGTACAAAGACATCAATTCTATTTGTAGACGCAGGTTAGGAAAGGCCTTGTCGCTCAGGGACAGATAGGTTAATATTTTATAAAAAGGCGAGCCGGTCAGATATGAAGGTTGCAGAATAGAAAGATGCTGGGGTTAGGTGGCATATACAACCAGCCAATTCATTGGAGCGATTGGGTGCCGTCGCTTGAGAAGGAACTTGCCGTTGAGATACAGAAGGCTCCCCATCCTTCAGAAGTGCATGCCAGGGATCATATTCACCGTGTACTGAAGCGCTGCATCCGTCTTGGAGAAAGGCTGGATGCGGACCTTGAGATACTGGTTGCGGCAGCCTATCTGCACGATCTGGGATGGCACCACCTTGATGAGGCCAAACCCCACGGTGTGCTCAGTGCGCAGAAGGCAGAGGCCGTTCTGGGAAGGATTGATTTTCCGACTGAGAAAAGAAACGCAGTCCTTCATGCAATAAGGATGCATGACACCAGTACGTCCCCGGAATACAGAACGACCCTTGAATCGAAGATTCTCTATGACGCTGATAAACTTGATATGTTCGGAGTTGTGGGAGTCTTGAGGTTCATACGACAAGTGTACGGAGAGTGGTCTATAGACGGACGCAATCCTTAAGAATCTTCAGACTCGTTGGGAGGGGCTTGCATTTCCTGAGACCCGAGATGCGGCCCTTAAGGACTTTGAGTACGTTAAGGACTATTTCGTGCGACTGAAAAATGAGTTAGAGGAAAGTAAGTAAAAGAAGGTTACAGATGAGTTGCTACGATATTGTGTTTATGGGTCATTTGTGCACGGCTACCATTTTCCCATTTAAGGGAGACTCTTTCGTCGAACGGGGTGGTCCGGCCTTCTTTGGACCTCTGGCAGCCTCTTGTCTGGAAAAGAGGATTCCCGCAGTGACGAGAATTGCCAATAGCGAAACACAACTTCTGCAACCGTTGAAGACTGCCGGGATTGATCTCTACGTTCAACAAGTAGAGACGGTTCAGTACCGTGTTGTCTTCCCGACGGCAAACGTCGATGAGAGACAAGCTTTTCTGATACGGGGTGGTGGATATTTCTTCATTGATGACCTGCCTCCTATCGAACCATGTCTCATCCACCTTGGCGGTCTAAGTATTCACGAGTTTTCTCTAGAATTTATGAGAGCGCTGAAGAAGCGGGGATTCCGTTTGTCAGTGGATATGTGCAGCTTCGTGAACAACGTGGATGAACAGACAGGACGCGGTTACCTTGCAGATGTTCCGGAAAAGAAAGAGATTCTGAGTATGGTTGATTTCGTCAAGGTTGATGTTATGGAGGCAAAAGCATTGACCGGTACTGACATCCTCCGGGACCAAGCTGACATACTGGAAGACTGGGGAAGTTTGGAAACCATAATAACATCTTCAGAGGGTGTGCTGGTACGAAGCAAGGGGAAAACCACGTTTGTGAGATTTACCAACAAGAGTAACCGGGGCAGGATGGGCCGAGGCGATACTGTTATGGGATCGTATCTGGCACGTAGACTGGATCATTCTGTCGAGGACTCCCTCAGGTTCGCGGCAGCACTGGCCTCCATCAAGATGGAATCCCCTGGTCCGTTCCCAGGCTCCCTAAAAGACGTTCTTAAGAGGATGGATGATAATTTTTGAGAGTGTTGCGATAGGACATATCCTACCCTCTCTGGAAGACTAACGCAGGACTTGTGATTACGCAACGCAAAGGGGTTCTCCGCGGGCTGAGCCTTATCGACCAGTTCAACTTGTGCACTCATTTGCTTAGCATTTTAGCTGTTCGCGTAATAGTTCCCGCTTTCGCGCCGCCATTGACTTCGTTTGAGAAATAGTCTATATGTCTTGCAAGAAAAACCCAATTTGTCTAAAAAAGGTTCCATATGAAGCCGGATATACCATACTTTAAACTAAAGACTTTTTACTTTGTCGCTACCGAGAGCAGCTTTAAGAGGGCAGCAGCAAAACTGTTCGTTACGGAGGGGGCAATAAGTCAACAGATAAAAGACCTGGAAGCTCGCTTAGGTAAAAGACTTTTTGAAAGATCAAACCGGAAAGTCGATCTGACCTCCGACGGTTTGAATCTGTATAATCTCGTTGCCCCTGTAATAGAAAAGGTTGAAAACATTGGTGACGAATTCGTAAAAATAAGCGGTACACTGAGGGGAAACGTGAGACTTGTCTCGTTCGGAGCCATGCTGGTGAACGTTCTTCCAAAGTACCTCATTGAATTTGAAAGCAAGTATCCGGAATGCGAGATCTTCCTCTTCAGCGCAGCAGGTGAAAATCTCGAATCCATGGTTTTATCCGGAACAGTGGATTTCGGAGTCGGTCCAATAGACGATCTTCCTGAAGGAATCCTGGGGACGGAAGTGTGGCGGTACAAAAGGTATTTTATTGCTCCATTGAACCATCCCCTTGCAAAAAAGAAACGTTTGACGTTTAAAGATATTGCCGAGGTTCCTATAGTGGCTCCTAACAGGACATCCAAATCAGGCAAGCGGTTTTTTAAGGCACTTGAACGATATAATCCAAACCCGAAGGTCACTGTGGAGGCCGGTACTTGGGAGGTAGTTATGAAGTACGTAGAGATGGGATTCGGCGTTTCTGTGCTTCCCGATATCATGATGTCAACGAAGGATAAAATACGCATGCATCTCAGGCCATTAGACGATGTTGAGGCCGGGAGCGGCTTGTCTCAGTATGGTATTCTTCTCAAGAGGGGCAAATATATCGCCCCTGCAGCACGAGAGTTGATAAAGTTCCTGTGCCCTGATTTTGATTTTGGTGCGTTAGGCGAGGGCAGGGCGATGAGTCCATTGTCTGACTCCAAATGACTATTGATTTGCATTTCAGCATGGCCTAACAAATATCTTTCCCCGGTCAATTCTCAAAAAGTTTGCGTTAATACTGCTGTACACTCCATAGTGAGTTTAGAAATACTAATTAACTGGTTAAGATTATTTAGATTGACTTATTTGATTTGAATCTACTATTCTGTCCTTTAAGGTGCGAGACATTATGAAAATGGCTGCACACAAAGGGTTTTTCAACCTTAAAAATAATAAGCGAAAAGTCAGCAGGATCGCTGGGAGACTCGATGAGCACCCGGAACATTTTCAGGTTCTTTGCCAGCCAGGCGATGCCTTGATAACTGTCTGCTCCGGCAGGACCAGCCAGGTGGCTAACCGGCATATCACGCACTCTTTTTTTGTCACTTATAAGGATTATGCTGGATAGACCGAACGGTTAGAGAAATAAGGAGGTACTGCTATGAAATCTATCGAAAATAATAAAAAAAGGGTCGATGTCGTAGTTGTAGGAGCAGGTCCGGGGGGATCTGCTGCAGCAAAAAAATGTGCAGAAGCGGGCCTGGAGACTGTATTGTTTGAGGCCAGAAAACTGCCAAGAGATAAAGTGTGTTCTGGTCTCATTGTTGGATCGGCAGCGCAGAGGATAGTAAGGGAAGCATTCGGTGAGATTCCCAAGGAGGTTCTCGCAGACCCTTATTACTATAATGGTGTTATGATTTATGTTCCGGGTACAAAACCTCGATCGATTGAAAATAAAATACCGGTGGGATGGCGCCGGGACATAGATTTCTGGATGACGCAAAAAGCTGTGGACGCTGGAGCGAAGGTCTACGATGAATGTCGGATCAAAAACGTTAAGATCACGAAGGACGGAGTCAACGTGAGCTTTTCGAGAGATGGAGGAGAGTCTTCCATTACGGCCTCGTATGTTGTTGGGGCGGATGGGGTCCGGTCGGCGGTTCGTCGATCTACCTTCCCGGTGCTTAAGGTCAGCTACCAGGAAGAGATCAGGGAGTGTTACGAGGGAAGCTTTCCACTTGACCGGATGTATTTCCATGCTTTCTATATCCCCGGAAAATCATGGTTTGATATAAACCACAAAGGCCCTCATTATTGCCTGGAGGTCTCTGCCAAACCCGGCGAATTGAAGGAGCGGCTCAAACAGGCAAAGGATATTCTCTCGCAGGAATACGGATTTAATCCAAAGACAAAGCCCCTGTGGAAGGATTCCTGCATGGAGCCGAGAGTTCATGAACAATTGATTGATGGTTCATTTAAGCCCGCTAAGGACAGAATTTTGCTAATAGGGGATGCAGCAGGATTCCAGCTGCCTAACAGTGAGGGCATAGGAACCGCTATCCTGAGTGGAATTATGGCAGCAGAGAGTATTATAGACGCAAGCAAAAAGGGGGGAGAAGCTGCCGAGAGGTATTTACAGAAATCAGTAGCGATCATCAACGCAATTGACAGCCAGTTGGTTATGGCAAAAAATAGTCGTTATAAAGAAACGAACTGGGATCTCGAAGAGGTGGCAAAAGGAATTCATTCCCTTATGAAGTATGCAATGTTTGAGGATACATTCTAAAGAAAGTGGCCTAGAGGGCGGTCATTGGATGATTTTTTGCGATGAAAGGATAACAAATCCTGAAAAAAGGGGGATTATCATGACAGAATCAATTCTGCACCACAAGAAATTACTCATTGTTGATGATGAACCAGATGTTTTGGAAGTCGTTGAGGAGGAGATTCTTGAGTCCTCACCGGATTCCAAAATCGATAAGGCAAGTAACTATGAGGAGGCCGCTGAATTCCTGAAATCGAATGACTATGATCTTGTCATTCTTGATATCATGGGCGTTCGTGGCTATGATCTGCTCGAAATGGCCGTATCACGCAAGTTCAAGGCCATCATGCTTACGGCCCATGCAATGTGGCCTGAGGCCCTTAAGAAATCCCATGATTTGGGGGCAAGTGGGTATCTCCCCAAGGATAAACTTGGTGAACTGGTCCCCTTCATCGAAGACATCCTGCAAAACGACTACAAGACAGCATGGGGACAAGTCATGAGAAAACTTGACAACTACTTCAAAGAACAGTGGGGAAACGATTGGAGGGAGAAGGAAGTAATAAATTGGTAGCCACGTTCCTAATATTATGATATTCGAAATAATTCAAATGGGAACTACGATATTGCAATGATTCTGACCTCCGAATGTGTTGTGTGCGCTCAACGCATTGCTCTTGA
>Ga0105103_10001108_pt1 | contig 15168 bp, 11 predicted proteins | sample PPLLaktember2015_2_FD_79107 | JGI IMG/M metagenome (GOLD analysis project Ga0105103, IMG submission 79107) | Freshwater sediment microbial communities from Prairie Pothole Lake near Jamestown, North Dakota, USA - PPLs Lake P7 Core (6) Depth... | ecosystem: Environmental > Aquatic > Freshwater >...
CCGGGCTGGGCCGCCAGACGGCGCTCGACGGCATCGAGGTGCCCCGGCTGCACGGCCACGAGCAGGCCCGACACGTGCATCTGGGAGTCGGGGAGGGGTCGCATCGGGCCGATTGTGAACTGGGTCACAAGGCGGTCGACATGACAGCCGTCATACGTCGTTGCCGGCCCTGGAGCTATGCGGGAACGAGAGCGGAGGCCTGGTCGCGCTCGTCGATGCACTCGTCGACCCACTTGAGCGCATCTAGTGTCGCGGGCAGGCCGATCGTGGGAAGGGACACGAGCACGAGGTGCCTCAATGTGTCCGGGGCGACGCCTGCCTCGAGGGCCTTGCGCGCATGGGCGTGGACGCTGCGCGACGACCCTCGTCCGATGGACACCGCCACCTTCAGCAGCGCAATCTCGTGCGGAGGGAGCGGGCCTGCCTCCTGGCATGCAGCCACCAGCCCCTCGTAGGCCTGCGCCAGCTCGGGATGCCGGCGCGACAAGGCGTCGTACCGACGGGGGCGGGGTGTTGACGGCAGTGGCATGGACGGCTTCGTGGTCACTCCGGCACGTGACACTGCCGGCAGCGCACGCGTTCTGGGTGCGTGGTCCGGAGCTCGGCGCGCGCGGCCGGGCCGCTGTGGCAGGCCAGGCAGTTCTCGCGGAGCTGAAGCGTGTGCGGGATGGTGGGCGGTGCGCCCGGCGTGGCACGGGAGCCCTTCCACGGGCCCTGCGCCACGCCCGTGAATGTCGAGGCGACGAACACCGCCCCCGTCTGCACCGGGGCGTGGCACTGCCGGCAGCGCTGCATCGATCCGGCAGCCGCGGCCGCGCCATGCGGCGAGGCCGGTGCCACCCCCACGCCCGCAATCGCAGCGCCCTCGTCGGTGTGGCAGGTGGTGCACGTGCCGAGCGTGGCGTCGTGCGGAATGGGAGGAGGCGCGCCGTCGTACGCTCGAGTGGTGGCGCGCTCGCCCGTGGTGCGCGCCACGGCGGCGGGTGGCGATTCGCTGCAGCCAACCCCGAGCGACAGGGCGGCGATGGCCAGCGCCATCCGCCAACGGACTCCACCGCTGCGTCGTGTCCTGGTGTCCCTCACGTCACACCCGTTCGAGGCGCACCGCGCACTTCTTGTAGTCGGGCTGCTTGCTGATGTTGTCCATCGCGTCGAGCGTGACGAGGTTGATGAGGTACGCCTCGTCGAAGAACGGGACGAACAGCGAGCCCCGAGGCGGACGCCCGCGACCGTCGATCTCCACCTTCAGTTCCACACTCCCGCGGCGGCTCACCACCTTCACGCGGTCGCCCTTCTTGATCCCCATCGTCTCGGCGTCGGCGCGATTCACCTCGACATAGGCTTCGGGCACCGCCTGGTGCAGCTGTTTGATGCGGCGGGTCATCGAGCCACTGTGCCAGTGCTCGAGCACCCTGCCTGTGGTGAGCCAGTACGGATACGCCTCGTCGGGCGCCTCCGCCGGCGGATGATACGGTCGCAGCCAGAAGGCCGCCTTCTCGCCATAACCAACGGCCTTGTAGAAGTGCGCGCCCGTCTTCTTCTTGACGTACGGATCGTAGCCGGCGGTGTAGCGGTACGGAGTCTCCTTGCCGTTCACCACGGGCCACAGCATGCCGCGCGTCTGCTTCAACTGCGCGTAGCTGGCGAGGTCCTTGCCGTGCCCGACGCCGAACTCCCGGTACTCCTCGAACATCGGCTCGTGCCAGTTGTCGTCGGGCCACGGGAAGAGATGGCCCATGCCCATCCGCTTCGCGACCTGGATGATGGCCCACGCGTCTTCGCGAGCCTCGCCCGGCGGCTCGACCATCTTGTTCCACTGCTGCGTGCGGCGTTCGGTGTTGCCGAACACACCCTCGCGCTCCACCCACCCTGCCGCCGGCAGGATCAGGTCGGCGATTGCAGTAGTGGGCGTCGGGTAGATGTCGCTGACGACGACGAAGCGGCCGTCGTTCGGCGTGCGATCGAACCGCGAGCGGTTCGGCAGCGTCACCCACGGGTTCGTGGTCTGGATCCACAGCGCCTTCAGGTCGCCCCGCTTCAGGGCGCGGAACATGTCCACGGCGTGGTAGCCGGGGACAGCAGGAATGGTGCCGGCTGGCAGCTTCCAGATGCGTTCGGCTTCCGCCCGGTGCTCGGGGTTGGTCACCACCATGTCGGCGGGCAGCCGGTTGTTCGACGTCCCGACTTCGCGGGCCGTGCCGCAGGCGCTCGGCTGCCCCGTCAGGCTCAGCGGGTTGGCGCCCGGCCGGCAGATCTTGCCCGTAATCAAATGCAGGTCGGTGATGAGGTTGTTCATCCACGTGCCGCGCACGTGCTGGTTGACGCCCATGCACCAGAGACTCACGGTGCCTCGGGCCAGGTCGCCGTAGATGTTGGCCAGCGCGCGAATCTGCTCGACGGGCACGCCCGTGACCTCGCTGACGTGGGCAGGCGTGTAGTGCGCGAGGAACGCCCGCAGCTCGTCGAGCGAACTGGGCCTGGGCTGATCCTCGAACGTGTAGCGCTCGGCCTGGTCGCCGAAGCAGCCGTAGCCGATCTGCTTCACGTCCTCGATACCGCGCCGGAAGACCACGTTCTCGTCGATGAACGGCGTGTGAATGCGGCCCTCGGCGACCAGCAGGTGGAGGATCCCGTTGGCGAGCGCCAGGTCGGTGCCCGGCTTGAACAGCACGAACAGGTCGGCGTAGTCCGAGGTTGGCGTGCGGCGCGTGGCGATGTCGACGATGCGGGAGCCGGGCTTGACGCGGCGGGTCTCGAGGATGCGGCTGAAGAGCACGGGGTGCATCTCCGCCATGTTGTTGCCCCACAGGACGAAGTCGTCGCCGACGTCGAGGTCCTGGTAGCAGCCCATGGGCTCGTCGCTCTGGAACTGCGTGATGAACCCCGACACCGCGCTCGCCATGCAGAGCCGGGCGTTCGGCTCGAGGTTGTTGCTCTTGAGCCCGCCCTTCACCCACTTCAGCGCGGCGTAGCCGTCGAACACGGTCCACTGTCCCGACCCGTACATCCCCACCGCGTCAGGGCCGTGCTGGTCCAGCGTCTCCTTGAACTTCGTCGCGATCAGGTCCAGCGCCTCGTCCCACGAGATGCGCGAGAACGATCCGTCGGCGTTGCGCTTCTGCGGGTAGAGCAGGCGATCCTCGCCGTACAACAGCCCTGGCAGGTGGTAGCCCTTCACGCACAACAGGCCCTTGTTGACCGGGCTGGCCTCGTCACCGCGCACCGCGACGACGCGTCCCTGTTCCACGCCGACCATCACGCCGCAGCCCGTGCCGCAGAACCGGCACGGCGCCTTGTCCCAGGTCACCGACGCGCGGTCCACGGGTGCGTTGGCGCTGGCCAGGCGCGCGGCCTCGTCGCGGTCGGCGCACGAGTACGCGGCCACCGCCGGCGCGGCCGCGCCGGCGAGCTTGAGGAACGTCCGCCGGTCCAACGGGGTGGTCATCGCTCCTGCCTCGTCTGTCCGTAGCGCCGTTGCATCTCCCGGTTGATCGCATCGGCCTGCTCCTCGGCGCCCTTGAGCAGCCACTGATGCTCGGGACGGTTGAGGATCTCGTCAATCACCGCATTGACGCGGCGTGCCGGCTCGGCCCGCCCGCCCCGCAACGCGGCGGCGGTGATCTCGCGGGCCTCGGGGATCAGCTTCATGTAGAAGCGCTCGGCCACCTCGAACATCCCGTGCCACTGCGTGTAGTCGGGCGCCATCATCGAGGCGCCCATGCGCGCTCGCCGGCCCTCGTGGTGCCACAGGTAGTACCAGGTCCACTCGATTTCCTCGTCGTACTGCGTCTTGGTGATCAGGCTGTTGGTCGCCAGCGCGCTCATGATGGCCTGGCCCGGCTTGGCGAACTTCTCGTTGTAGTGAATCACCAGGTCGTCGTACTGCCGGTAGAACTGGTTGATGTAGTCCGGCGTATGGCAGGTCGAGCACACCTGCTTCATCCGGTTGCGCTTGGCGTCGGCGGTGTCGGCAATCGCGACCCGCCGCTTCTGCGGATCGGTCTCGGTGACAACGGAGTGATTCGCGTCGGTGTCCATCACCAGGCTCACGGGCGGCCGGTTGGTCCACGAAATGCGCTCGCCTGGATCGTGCGTCACCTTCATGCCGTTCCGCGTGTTCGCGCTCATGTGGCACGTGGCGCAGGTTGGCGCCGCGCTGTAGTCGCGGCCGAGCACCCACGGGCGGGCGTCGAGGTTCATCTCGCCGATCAGGTCGCGGAACGCCACGCCGTGCTTCGACTCGTCGTAGATCTCCTTCTGCGGATGATCGGGGCCCAGATGGCACTTGCCGCAGTTCTCGGGCTGGCGCGCACGCCGCGCCGAGAAGTCGTGGCGGCTGTGGCACGCCGCGCAGGATCCGAGCGAGCCGTCGAGGTTGATCCGGCCGATGCCGGTATTGGGCCAGCTCGTGCTGGAGAGCAGCGGCTTGCCGCTCTCGTTCTTGACGATCCGGCCGACGGCGTCCATGTTGGTGGGCTGGCCGTTCTGGTCGGGTTTGAGATCGTTCATGGTCACCAGGCCGCCGTCGTTGGCCTGGAAGGCGACCCGCGAGCCGTGGCACTGCTGGCAGCCCGAGTTGGCGGGCGCCATGCCGTTGACGGCCTGAACGGCCTTGCCGGGCGTGGGCGAATGCGGGCTGAAGGCCACCCGCGACCCTTCGACCGTCTCGGCGAGGAAGTTGTCGAGCGACGCCAGGATGTTGCCGGCCTTCGAGTGATGGCTCTGGCCGAACTCCGCCGACTCGGTCGGATGGCATCGCGCGCAGTCACGCGGCGTGACGATGGTCGCGATCTGCGCGCCGTAGTGGCTGAACACATCGGCGTCCCTGGCCTCCGCCTTGTGGCAGTCCACGCAACCGACGCCCTTTTCGGCGTGAGTCGACCCGGTCCAGTGGTCGACGATGCCGCGAGAGACCTGCGTATGGCAGTCCACGCACTGGCGCGAGGTTGCCGGCGTGCTGGCGGCCGACGCCCGCCGATCGCCCGTCTCGTGCGCCCGGCGCGAAACCTCGAGCCATTGCACGGCCACGAGCGAGAGCAGGAAGAGCATCCCCAGCCCGCCGATGACCCAGCGCTTCTGATCGAGTGTCATGCGTGACCCCCACGTAGATTCACCACTTCGCTCTCCCGCTCTTTGAACTCTTGAACTCTTGAACTCTTGAACCTTGAACTCGTGAAAAGTTAGTGCGCCACCAGCGCTTCCCACATCGTGAAACCCATGATGGTCAGCGCGCCCGCGACGCCCACCCACACGCTGATGTCCGCGTACTTGAAGCGGCGCACCAGCCAGTCGTCGATGAAGGGCCAGAAGAAGAACACGAACACGATCAATCCCTGCGTCAGGACCGCGGTCGTGCCCGAGAACAGCTTCAGCCACCGGAAGGCGGTGTAGAAGAACCACTCCGGTTTGATCACGTCGGGCGTGACCAGCGGGTCTGCTCTGGGCCCCATGCCCACCGGCAACAGCGTCGCCAGCGCGCTCAGCAGGATCATCAGCGTCAGCCCGATGATGAGCTCGGTGTAGAAATGCTCGGGGAAGAAGTTGAAGTAGCGCGCGGGCTTCTCCTCCTCACCTTCGAACTTCAGCTCCGTCACGCCGTGCAGGCGAACCAGCCCGATGTGCATCATCAGCACGAGGATGAGAACAACGGGGAGCACGGCGCCGTGGAGGATGAAGAAGCGCGACAGCGTCCGGTCGTTGTAGACCTCGCCGCCGAGCAGCAGCTGCTTCATCATCGGTCCGACGATGGGAACCGAGTCGCTGATGTTGGCGCCGACCGTGGCGCCCCAGTAGCTGAGCTGCTCGAACACCAGGCTGTAGCCCGTGAAGCCGAGCAGCAGGGTGCACGTCAGCAGGGTCATCCCGATCATCCAGTTCAGCTCGCGCGGCTTCCGGTAGGAACCGGTGAAGAACACGCGCATCTGGTGCATCACCACCGCCGCGATCATCAGCGTCGCGCCCCACTTGTGCAGGCCGCGCAGGTACCAGCCGAACGAGGCGTCCTCGGTGATGTAGCGGACCGACTCGTAGGCCGTGGCCGGGGCCGGCTGGTAGTAGAACGCGAGCAGCACGCCGGTGACGATCTGCACCACGAACAGGTAGGCCGGGGTCCCGCCGAGCGCGAACCACCAGCGCTTCAGGTGATAGGGCACCGGCTCGTTGGACATCGCCGCGAGGCCCTCGATCGAGACGGGCACGCGCTCGGCCAACCAGTCGCGGCTGGTGCTCATGCGGGTTCCTCCCCGCTGCCGGCGCGCGATCGCGGCTGCAGGCACGTGAGGCACGGGTCGTGGCCGGGGCCCTGCGGCGTCACCACGTCGACGATTCCCGCCTGCACCGGCACCGACAGCTGCTCGGACGGCACGTCGATGTAGAGCAACCCCTTCTGCACGGTGAGGGTGTAGCGGGGCAGCGACTGGCCGGCGTCGCCCGGCGGGCCGCCGGTGGCCTTGCCAGACGGATCGAACGTGCCGTTGTGGCACGGGCAGAAGTAGCGGTTGTTCTGCGGCTCCCAACCCACCTGGCAGCCCAGGTGCGGGCACGTGCTCGACAGCGCGATGAAGTCGTCGGCACGGCCGGTGGCGGCCAGGCGCGTGATGTTCACCGTGCGCCCGTCGGGAGTCCGATAGAGGAGCGTGCTGCCCACGGCGAGCTCGCCAACCCCCGTCACGAACAGCTGGTGCACCTCGCCGGTGCGCGGCGGCAGCATGAAGCGCGCGCTCACCCACGCGAACAGGCCGTATCCGCCGGCGAGGCCCGCCACCATGAGCGCCGTCGACGACAGGCCGAGCGCGTCGCGTCGCGACGGCTCGCGCTCGGCGGGAGGGTCAGCGTCCGGCAGGTGATGTTCGTGCGCCATCGTGTCCACTCGTCAGAAGGGCGAGAAGCCCCGTGAGGGGAACCGCGCCATGGTGTGAAGGTGATAGAGCGGCTGGGCGTAGGCCAGCGCGATGAGGAGCACGGCGACCGCCGTCCACAGCCCGAACCGATCCCAGATCGACGGGCCGGCGACCGGCGGCACGATCGACTCGGCGTACTCGATCTCCGCGAGCGGCCCGCGCTCCATCGTCAGCATCGTCCCCAGCAGGACGCCGACATAGCACATCGCCGAAATGAAGAGGATGACCCCGCCAACCGCCGACAGGTTCACCAGCGGAATCCACGCCTGCGCCGCCGCGACGCCCTGGAACTCGCCGGTGTAGACGCGGCGCGGCATGCCCATCAGGCCCGCGATGTGGCTCGGGATGCTGAAACACTGCATGCCGACGAACCACAGGTAGGGCTGCACCATCGCGACGCGCGGCCACACCAGCGCGCGCCCGGTGACGCGCGGCAGCATCCAGTAGCTGAAGCCCATGAAGCTGAGCGCCACGGCGGTGCCCACCGTGAGGTGAAAGTGCCCCTGGATCCACGCCGTGTTGTGGATCATCGCGTTCATGGCGTAGGCGGCGTTGATGGCGCCGCCGAAGCCGCCGAGCGCGAAGGTGATCATCGACAGCGCGACGCTGGCGAAGAACGGGTCGCGCCACGGCAGCCGGCCGATCCACCCGAACGTGCCGGTGCCGCCCCGGGCGCGGCCCGCCAGCTCCAGCGAGGCGATCACCGTGAACGCGGTGACGAGGCTCGGGAACATGATGGCGTAGGTGGTGAAGGTGTGCACCAGCTTCCAGCCGCTCGAGATGCCCGGGTCCGTGAATTGGTGATGCAGCCCCACGGGCGTGGAGAAGAGGATGAACTGGATGAACACGACGCGGGTGAGCGCGTCGCTGAACAGCTTGCCGCCCGCGACGCGCGGGATGACCGTGTACCAGAGCACGTAGGCCGGCACCAGCCAGAAGTAGGTGAGCGGGTGGCCGAACCACCAGAAATAGGTGCGCGCCACGATCGGGTCGATGCGCTCGACCAGGCCAACCGACCACGGCAGGATCAGGATCACGACCTCGACGGCAAGTCCCGCCGTGGCCAGGATCCAGATGATGACCGTGGTCAGCATCCCGTGGAAGGCGAGCGGCACGCGCGCGGACCGGTTCGCGCGCCGCCAGGCGACGAAGCTGGCGATCATCACTCCGCACCAGATCCACGAGCCCACGACCAGCAGCGTGGCGCCGAGGTAGAACGCGGGGTGCGCCAGCAGCGGCGGATAGAACGTATAGAGGACGGTGCTCGTGCCCGACAGGATGGCGATCGTCGTCATGACCGTGCCGACCACTGCCAGCCAGAATCCCGCCCACGCCCATCCCTGGCCGGCAATCCGTCCCAGCGTGGTGTCGACCACGAGGTAGCCGATGGCCATGATGAAGAAGGTGGTGAAGACCAGGGCGAGCAGCACGCCGTGCGCGGTCACCGACAGGTAGTACAGGCTGGCCGTCCCGAACGGGAGCTCGATGCCCGCGCGTGCCAGCGCCTGCATCACCGCCATCGTCGAGCCGAGGCCGAAGGCGGTGACCGCCACCCAGAAGTTCGACAGCACCAGCCGCAGTGCCGGGGTCATTGGGCGGCCTCCACGATGATGCTGCCCTGCATGTTGTGGTGGCCAAGCCCGCAATACTCGTTGCAGACCACGAGATACTCGCCTGGCTCCTTGAAGGTGGCGGTGGCTTCGCTGATGTAGCCGGGCGCCACCGTCAGGTTGACGTTGGTTCCGACAATCTGGAAGCCGTGCAGGACGTCGGGGCTGGTGATGCGGAAGCGCACCTGCCGGCCCGCCGGCACGCGGACGATGCCGGGCTGGAACACATAGAACTCCGCGCGCATGCTCACGGTGAGCGTGCCGTCAGGGTTGGTCACGACCCCAGGCGTGGAGAACTCCCCGCTGACGTCCAGCGTCTCCGGGTTGATGGTTTCCACGTGGCTCGGTGGATGGGCCGAGCCGGTCACGGCTGTCACCACGATGGCACCCAGGAACAGCGCCAGCATGCCGGTGGCTGCCCACATCCAGTAGCGCTCGTAGCGATCAACCTGCATGCACCTCCGCCTTCCGTCGTCGGCTTGTTGCCTTCGGCCCGCTGCTTCTTGCCATCGGCCTCATGTCCCCCACTAGTGCGTTCCCCTGGGGACGAACAGGCCGAAGAACAACAACAGCCAGCCCACGACCACGAGGATGCCGAAGATCGACACGATGAACAGCGTGCCCCGTGGTTCGTGAACCGGCGGCGGATCGGTGGATTCGGTCATCGGTTACATTTGGGGTCAGCGGGGCAGCTGCCGGAAGTTCGGCAGCGAGAGCCTATCCTGACTCGTCATGCAATACCAGCTCCACCGCAGTGCCGCGGGGAAGACGGGCTGTTTGCTGCCTGCGCCCGACGCTTCGCCGCGAATCCGGCAGCCTTCCCGGTGTGCGACACCCCGCCGTTGCCTGTACTATCTAAGGTCACGATGGCGAGACACTGGCTCCGCACGATTCTCTCCGCGTTCCTGACGGCGGTTGTCCTGGTGGCCACGGCGGGCCCCGTCGCGGCTCAGCTCAGGCGCATCCCGGCGGAGATCACGCCGCTCGTCGAAAGCGACGGCGTGCGGCCCGGCACCACCGTGCGCGCGGCCCTGAAGATCACGCTACCGGAAAGCTTTCACGTCCAGTCGAACAAGCCGCGTGACGCCTCGCTCATCCCGACGGAGCTGACGGTCGACGGCCCCTCCGGCATTCAGGTCGAAGAGCTGGTATTCCCGATCGCCGTGGACTTCCCGCAGGAAGGCCTGGATCAGCCGCTGCTGGTGTTCGATCGCGAGTTCACAATCGGCGTCCGCCTCTCGCTGCCCGCGAATTTGCCGCCGGGTGAGATTGTCGTGCCGGCGCGCCTCCGATATCAGGCCTGCGACGAGAAGATGTGTTACGCGCCGAGCAACGCGCAGACGTCGTGGACGCTGAAGGTGGTGCCGGCGGGAACGCCGGTGGCCGCGCTGAATGGCGACGTGCTCGACAAGATTGCGTTCGGTACTGGCGAGAAGCCCGCGCAGGCGGCCGCCGCCGCGCCGGCCGCCGCACCGACCGCGTCGGCCCCGGGCGGCCCCGACGCCGGCATCGCGCAGCTCGACAAGTTCACGCTCGTGTCCAGCACGGGCGGCTATCTCGGCACGGGCGATTTCCTCACCTTCATCAAGAACGCCGAAACCGGCGTCGTCGAGAAGGGCCTGTTCGAAGGGCAGGGGCCGCTTGCCATCATCCTCATCGTGTTCCTCGGCGGCCTCGCGTTGAACCTCACGCCCTGCGTGCTGCCGATGATTCCCATCAACCTCGCCATCATCGGCGCGGGCGCGCAGGCCGGGTCGCGCAAGCGCGGGTTCCTGCTCGGGCTCACCTATGGCGGCGCGATGGCGTTCGTCTACGGCGTGCTCGGCGTCATCGTCGTGCTCACGGCCAGCACGTTCGGCACCATCAACGCGTCGCCCTGGTTCAACCTCGGCATCGCGGTGCTGTTCGTGGCGCTGTCGCTGGCGATGTTCGACGTGTTCGAGATCGACTTCTCGAAGTTCTCCGGCAACATCGGCAGCGGCGCCGGTCGCGGCACGTTCCTGCTGGCGTTCACGATGGGGACGGTCGCGGCGTTGCTCGCCGGCGCGTGCGTGGCGCCGGTGGTGATTCAGGTGGTGCTGTTCGCCAGCAACCTCTACGCGACGGGTACGACCATCGCCCTCGCACTGCCCTTCTTCCTGGGCATCGGGATGGCCGTGCCGTGGCCGATCGCGGGCGCGGGTCTGGCGTCGTTGCCGAAGCCCGGCCCGTGGATGGTGCGGGTGAAGCAGGGATTTGGCGTGCTGATCCTCGGCACTGCCGTGTATTACGGGTACCTCGCCTACGAGCTGTTCTCGAACCGCTGGGTGGATGCCACGGAAGTGGCGTCGAGCGTGGAAGAGAAGCTGAAGGAAGGCTGGCACTCGTCGCTCGCCGAGGGGCTGGCCGTGGCCGAGCGCGAAGGCAAGCCCGTGCTGGTGGACCTGTGGGCGACCTGGTGCAAGAACTGCCTGACGATGGACAAGACGACGCTGGTGGATCCGTCGGTGAAGCAGGCGCTCGAAGGGTATGTGAAGGTGAAGTTCCAGGCCGAGCAGCCGGACGAGGCGCCGGCGGCGGACGTGATGAAGCGGTTCAAGGCGGTCGGGTTGCCGGCGTACGTGATTCTCAGGCCCGGCACCGCACCCGCGCCGGGCGAGTAGGGTTACCGGGCGGCGCTTCGCGCCGGGGAAGGCCTCGCCGCCTTCCGGCGGCTCGGTAGGCGAGCTTTCAGGCAGCGCTTCGCGCCGTGGGCCTTCGCCGCTTTGCGGCTCCGGTAGGCGGCCCTTCGGGCCGGGTTGAACGACGAACCGGCGCCCACCAGGGCGGTCGGTCGGCCGGTCAAACGCGCCAGCGGCCGATCAAGCGCTTGGGCAAACTCGCGTGCTTCGCCCGGCTCAAACAATCCCGAGTGCAGACCGACGGCGCGTTTGTCGGCTCGCGGCACGGCCGACCTCCAACGCTTTGGTGAGCGCGTCTCGTCTTTCCTACGGCGCGAGAGTGGCGCCCCGTCCGGGCGCGCAGCGCCGCCCTCCCGCGGCGCTGGCTCTTCCGCCGCCCTTACGGCCCGCAGGGCCGCCGCGTCTCCTACCGAGCAGAGCGAGGCCTTACGGCGCGCAGCGCCGCCCTCTCCGTCCTACGGCGCGTCAGCGCCGCCCCGTCTGGCGCGAAGCGCCGCCCCGTCTGTCCTACGGCGCGCGGCGCCGCCTTTACGGCCCGAAAGGGCCGCCTTGCCTTCCCTACGGCGCGTCAGCGCCGCCCTCCGTGAAGCGCCGCCTCCCGCTATACTCCAACTGTCATGAAGCACTTCGCGGCGGTAGCGGTGGTTCTCGGCGGGTTCGGCGCCCTGGTCTCGGCACAGGTGGGCTCCGTGCCGAAGGCACCTGTGGCGGCGGCGTCTCTGAGCAGGCCGGTGTCGACTCAAACGCCTGCGCCCAAACCCGCGAGCCCGGCCGGCGCCGTGACGCCAGCGGCCTCACGACCAGCGTCGTCCGATACGAGCGCGGCCGACGCGGCCCTCGTGCAGACGTACTGTGTCACCTGTCACAGCGACCGCGCCAAGGCCGGCGGGCTCTCGCTGGCCGCGTTCGATCCGTCCAAGGCCGCGGCGAATGCCGAAGTGGCCGAGAAGGTCGTGCGCAAGCTGACAGCCGGCATGATGCCCCCGGTCGGGGCCCGTCGTCCTGAACCGGCAGCGATGAAGGCGTTCGTGCACGGCCTCGAGACGCGGCTCGATCGCGCGGCGGTGCTCAACCCCAATCCCGGCTGGCGCCCGTTCCAGCGCCTCACGCGCTCGGAGTACACGAAGGCGGTGAAGGACCTGCTCGACCTCGACGTCGACGTCACCGTCTACCTGCCCCCCGACACCAACAGTCACGGCTTCGACAACGTGGCGGATGCCCAGAGCTTCTCACCGACGCTGTTCGAAGGCTACCTGCGCGCGGCGGGGCAGATCAGCCGTCTGGCCGTGGGCGATCGCGGTGCGTCGGCGACGTCGGCCACCTACCGGATTCCGCAGTTCGAATCGCAGATGCGCCACGTCGAAGGAACGCCGTTCGGCGCGCGCGGCGGGCTGGCGGTCACCCACACGTTCCCCGCTGACGGCACCTATGTGTTCAGGGTGACGATGGTGCGCACGGTGTCGGGTGAGCTGTTCGGCAACACCTCCATCGCGCTGGCGGAGCGCAAGGAGCCGGTGGAGATTCTGGTGAACGGCGAGCGCGCGGCCGTGCTCGAACTGAATGCCGGGATGAGCGACGCCGATGCCAGGGCGATGAGCGTCGAGAGCGTGCCGATCCAGTTGAAGGCCGGGCCGCAGCAGATTGCGGTGGTCTTCCCGCGGCACTTCGCCGGCCCGGTGGACGACCTGATGACGCCCATCGACAGCACGCTGATCGACACGCGCATCGGCACCGGCTTCGGCGTCACCGCGCTGCCGCACATCCAGGACGTCACCATCACGGGGCCCTTGCAGGTGACGGGCGTCTCCGACACGCCAAGCCGCCAAAGAATCTTCACCTGCCGTCCCACCTCGGCGAACGAGGAAGAGAAGTGCGCGCTCACCATCGCGCGCCGGCTGACCGACGTGGCGTACCGCGGCACCGGCACCCCCGAGGATCTGCAGGAGGCGATGCGCTTCTACAACGAAGGCCGGGCGCAGGGCGGATTCGAGAACGGCATTCGCATGGTGGTGCAGTCGATCCTGGCGAACCCGCGCTTCGTGTTCCGCGCCGAGCGTGCGCCGGCGGCGCGGCCGGCCAACGCGACCTACCGCATCGCCGATATCGAGCTGGCCTCGCGCCTGTCGTTCTTCCTGTGGGGCACGGTGCCCGACGCCCGCCTGGTGCAGGCGGCGATGCAGAAGTCGCTGTCGACACCGGCAGGTCTCGAGGCCGAAGTGAAGCGGATGCTGGCGGATCCCCGTGCCGAGGCGTTGTCCAGCCGTTTCGCGTCGCAGTGGCTGCGTCTGCAGGACGTGGACAAGATCAGGCCGGACGGGTTGTTCTATCCGTTCTGGGATCGGTCGTTGTCGCAGTCGTTCCGCCGCGAGACCGAGTTGTTCTTCCAGAACCTCGTGCGCGAGGACCGGAGCGTGCTCGACCTCATCACCGCGGACTACTCGTTCGTGGACGAGCGCGTTGCCCGGCACTACGGCATCCCGAACGTCACCGGTAACGAGTTCCGGAAGGTGACCCTGCCTGAGACGCGCCGCGGCATCCTCGGCCACGGCAGCGTGCTGCTGCTCACCTCGGTCGCCGACCGCACCTCGCCGGTGCAGCGCGGCAAGTGGGTGATGCAGGTGCTGCTGGGGTCGCCGCCGCCACCGCCGCCGCCGAACGTGCCTGCGCTCGAAGAGACCAAGGGCGCCGAGGGCAACCGCGTGCTGTCGGTGCGCGAGCGCATGGAAGTGCATCGCAAGAACCCGGTGTGCACGTCGTGCCATCGCGTGATCGATCCGCTCGGCCTGGCGCTCGAGAACTACGACGTCACCGGCCGCTGGCGCGCCAACGATCAGGGCGTGCCGGTCGATCCCTCCGGCGAGCTGTACGACGGGTCGAAGATTGACGGCCCGGCCGGCCTGCGCAGCGCGTTGCTGAAGTATCAGGACACGCTGCTGCGCACCTTCACCGAGAGCCTGATGACCTACGCGGTCGGCCGTCAGGTCGAGTACTTCGACATGCCGGCGATCCGGTCGATTGTCCGTGACGCGGGCCGCCGCGACTACCGGGTCTCGTCCTTCATCATCGGGCTGGTCAACAGCCCGGCCTTCCGCATGAGCCGTACGCAGCCCGCGGAGTCCACCGCCGGCGCGCAGTGAGGACATCACAATGCTGATTACGAAGAAGCATCTGTCACGCCGCACCGTCCTGAAAGGCATGGGCGTGACACTGGGGCTCCCGCTGCTCGACGCGATGGTGCCCGCGGGCACCGCGTGGGCGAAGGCCGCCACGGGCAAGGTGCGGTTCATCTGCATCGAGGTGCCGCACGGCTCCGCCGGCGCCTCGTCGTATGGGCTCGCCAACAACCTGTGGTCCCCGGCCGGCACGGGCGAATCGTTCGACCTGTCGCCGACCTCGCTGGCCCCGCTCGAGCCGTGGCGCAAGGACATCACCATCCTGAGCAACATGGACGCGCGGAACGCCGAGGCGTTCACGCCTCCGGAGATTGGCGGCGACCACTTCCGCTCCGCCGCGGTGTTTCTCACGCAGATGCACCCGAAGCAGACGCAGGGCTCCGACCTGCGCGCGGGCGTCTCCATCGACCAGCTCTACGCGCAGCGCTTCGGGCAGGAGACCGCCATCCCGTCACTGCAGCTCTGCATCGAGAACGTGGATCAGGCGGGCGGCTGCGAGTACGGCTACTCCTGCGCCTATACCGACTCGGTGTCGTGGGCCTCGCCCTCCGATCCGTTGCCGATGATTCGTGATCCGCGCACCATCTTCGACCAGCTGTTCGGCGGCGGCGCCACGCCCGAGGAGCGTGCCACCCGGCGGCGCGAAGACAAGAGCATCATCGACTCGGTCACGGCGTCGGTGCAGCGCCTGAAGGCGGAGCTCGGTGCTGCCGACCGGGCGCGCCTGACGACTTACCTCGAGGACGTCCGCGAGATCGAGCGCCGCATTCAACGCGTCGAGCAGCAGAATGCGAGCGGCGAGCCGCGCGATCTGCCGGGCGCGCCG
>Ga0105103_10001109_pt1 | contig 15158 bp, 13 predicted proteins | sample PPLLaktember2015_2_FD_79107 | JGI IMG/M metagenome (GOLD analysis project Ga0105103, IMG submission 79107) | Freshwater sediment microbial communities from Prairie Pothole Lake near Jamestown, North Dakota, USA - PPLs Lake P7 Core (6) Depth... | ecosystem: Environmental > Aquatic > Freshwater >...
CGTCCGCCGCCAGGTTCCGGGCCTCCTGAACGACCGACTCGATCGAGCGGCTGCGGTAGTGCCCGCGCATCTTCGGAATGATGCAGAAGGCGCATTTGTAGTCGCAGCCTTCCGCGATCTTCAGGTAGGCGTAGTGCCCAGGCGTGGCCCGCCGGCGCGGCGTGGTCGCGTCGTAGAGGTAGGTGGGCAGATCGACGCCGAACACGGGCGAGACCTGGCGGGAGTCGGGAGTCGGAAGTCGGGAGTCGGTGGGACCGCCAATGGTCCTGGGTGAGCGGGCATAGAAGGTCATCGGCGAGCCGACCCCCGGCTCCCGACCCCCGACTCCCGCGAGAACCCCGACCAGTCCGGTGACCTCGCCCGTCCCGAGCACTGCGTCGATCTCCGGGATCTCGGCCCGCAGTTCGTCGCGATAGCGCTCGGCCATGCAGCCCGTCACGATGAGCTTGCGGCCCGGGACCTGCTTCTTCAACTCCGCCATCTCGAGGATGGTGTCGATGGACTCCTGTTTTGCCCGGTCGATGAACGCACAGGTGTTGACGACCAGCACGTCCGCACCCTCGGCCTCGGTCGTGATCTCGTGACCGGCTTGTTCGGCCAGCCCGAGCATCACCTCGGAGTCGACGAGGTTCTTGGGGCAGCCGAGCGAGACGAAACCAATCTTCACAGTCCTCTAAGGGTACAGGCGATAGAGCATTCTTGGATAGGGGATGGTCTCGCGCACGTGCTCGAGGCCGCAGATCCAGCTCACGCACCGCTCCACGCCCATCCCGAACCCGCCGTGCGGCACCGAGCCGTAGCGCCGCAGGTCGAGGTACCACTCGAACGCTTCCATCGGCAGTTCGTGCTCCTTGATGCGCTGCACCAGCAGGTCGTAATCGTCCAGGCGCTGGCCGCCGCCGATGATTTCGCCGTATCCTTCGGGCGCCAGCACGTCCACGCACAGCGCGCGGTCGGGCTGGTTCGGATCCGGCTTCATGTAGAACGCCTTGATGGCGGCCGGGTAGTGAGTAACGCACACCGGCCTGTCGTACTGCTCCGACAGCACCGTTTCGTCGGTGCCGCCGAAGTCGCCGCCCACCTGGAACGGCAGTCCCTTGTCGAGGAGGATCTTCGCCGCCTCGTCGTAGTGGAGCCGCGGGAACGGCGCCTTCACGGCCTCGAGCTTCGAGGTGTTGCGCTCGAGGATCGTCAGCTCCTTCTGCCGCCGATCGAGCACGCGGCCCACTACCGAGGCCACCAGCCGCTCGGCCAGCGCGATCACGTCATCGAGATCGGCGTAGGCCATCTCCGGCTCCACCATCCAGAACTCGGTGAGGTGACGGCGAGTCTTGCTCTTCTCCGCGCGGAAGGTGGGGCCGAACGTGTAGACCTTGCCGAGCGCCATGGCATTGGCTTCGTTGTAGAGCTGCCCGCTCTGCGTGAGGTAGGCGGTCGTGTCATCGAAGTACTGCACGGGAAACAGCGTGGTCGTCCCCTCGCACGCCGCCGGCGTGAAGATGGGCGTGTCGGCGAGGATGAAGCCCTCGTTGTTGAAGAAGTCGCGGATGCTGTTGATCACCTCGTGCCGCACCCGCAGGATTGCGGTCTGGCGCTCGGCGCGAATCCACAGGTGACGGCGGTCCATCAGGAAATCGACGCCGTGCTCCTTGGGCGTGATGGGGAAGTCGTGCGCCTCGGAGACCACCTCCATGGCCGTCGCGATCATCTCGTAGCCGCCCTTGGCCCGTTCGTCCGCCCGCACCGTTCCGGAGATGATGATGGCGCTCTCCTGCCCCAGGTGGTCCGCGTGCGTGAACGTCGCCTCGTCCACGTCCTTCTTGCCCATGACGACCTGCAGGAAGCCGGTGCCGTCGCGGACCACGAGGAAGTGAATCTTGCCGCTGGACCGGCGGTTGGCCAGCCACCCCTTGACGGTGACGGTCTCTCCGACGTGCTCGCCGATGCGTTCGATGTGGACGTGTGTCGCCATGATGATCCTGTCCGCTCCCGGTGTGTGCTACGGCTCGAACCGCAGCAGGCGTTCGAAGGTCTCTCTCGTGCGCGCCGCCCTGGCCAGCACCGCCACCGGCTCGGCGGACGGCGCGAGCTCGAAGATCCACGCGCCGTCGTAGCCGACCTTCTGAAAAGCCAGCAGGACGCCCTCCCAGTCGATGGCGCCCTCGCCGGGCACCAGGTGTTCGTCGCGCTTCCCGCGGTTGTCGTGCAGGTGCGTCGTCACGATGTGGCCCGAGCAGGTCTCAATCGCCTCCATCGCATCACCGGCAAGGTTCGCGTGGCCGACGTCGAGGCAGACACCTCCGCTCCGCATCTCGAGATCGTCCTCGATCCACTGGACCAGCCGCGCGGCCAGGGACAGGGGGTTCGGGATCAGTTCGATCGCGACGTCGACCCCCACCGCTTCGGCGGCCTCGCCGATTGCCTCGAGGCTGCGGGCCGCCGCGGCTCGGCTGTTCGCCGCCGGATCGTTCGTCGGGACGCCGATGTGCACGACCAGCGAGCGGAACGGCACGACCGACGCAAGCCCGAGTGCGGTAATCGTTTCGGCCACCGCGCGCTGGCGGCGCGCCTCGTCCGCCGCCGCGATCGACAGGGTCTCGCCCCAGCGGCCGTGCTCGAAGCTCACCGTGGTCGGCGCGTGCACCGAGTTCAGTCCCAGCCGCGTGTCGTCCAGCCACTCGGCCAGCGCCACTGCGGCGCGCGGGTCGTGATAGTCGAAGTGCGTGCGGGTGGCGTAGAGCTCCACGGTCTCGAATCCATGCGCGGCGACCTCGACGAGGTGTTCGCGGTCGAGGCGCTCGGCGTGAAACAGGTGCGTGGAAATGCCGAAGGGCGAGCTCAAACCCCGATTCTAACCCCTCAATTCACTTCCGTTGAGTGTCCATCAGCCCGAACCCCGGTGATTTGCACCGGTTTCGAGCGGATCAGCGAGCTGTCGGATCGACCACTCAAGTGAGCTGAGGGGTTAGCGTAGCTCGGCGACGGTTCCAGCCAGCAACTCCCGAAGCCGGTCGAAACGGCGGTAGGGAGCCAGATTTGCCTTCACGTAGCTCAGCGTGCGGGGGATGTACTGCATGTAGACCGTATTACCGCGCGCGGTGGTCTGGTAGCCGAATGTGCCCAGCGCCTTGAGGTTCCGCTGCAACGCCATCAGATCGAAACGGCGCCGGAACTCGGCATCGTCGTCCGCCCGGGCCGCCTTCGTGCCCCGCGTCAGCTCCCTGAAATAGGCGATGAGGCCGTCGACCTGGAACGCCGGCAGGTCCACGTAGGAATCACGGAGCAGCGATGCCAGGTCGTAGGTGTCCGGGCCCATGCGGGCGTCCTGGAAGTCGATGATGAAGAGCGACTGGGAGTGGAGCATCAGGTTGCGGCTGTGGTAGTCGCGGTGGCACAGCACGCGAGGCTCCCCCGCGAGTTCCTCCACGATGCCGGACCACTCGTCACGGAACGCATCCCGCGCCGCCTCGTCGAGCGACGCGCCGCGGCACGCGATCAGGTAGTGCTTCACGAAGAACTCGAGTTCCCAGGTCAGCTTCTCGACATCGAAGGCCAAGCCATACGGCGGATACTCGTCGCCGGCGAGGGCCGCGCCGCGTTGCTGCATCATCGCGATGAACGCCACCGCCTGCCGGTACAGCGCCGCGTGCTCGCCCGGGGACGCGGCGCCCAGATGCGCCTGCAGCGTGACGTCGCCCAGGTCGTCGAGCCCGAGCACGCCGAGCTCGTTCGAGTGATGGAGAACCGACGGTACCGGGAGGGGAATCGCGCGCATCAGGCGGGCCACCGAGACGAAGGGCATGGTGTTCACGTCGATCGGCCCGGCGTGCAGCGCCAGCACGCAGGATCCGCCGTTCTTGAGCAGGACCCGGAAGTACTTCCGGTCCGACGCGTCGCCGGTGAGCGGGACCACGGCCTGCACCTTCGCGGCAAGGCCCTGTCGGGCGAGGTAAGTGTCGATGCGGGGGTCCATGACCGGTCTCGAGGTTCAGAGGGGCGTGATCGTGTCGCGGGTGATGGCCACCCGATCGTACCGCATCCCCGGCGGAATCACGACCCCGTCCGCCACGATGCAGTTGGTGAGGCGGGTGTGCGCGCCCACGGTCACCCTGTCCCAGAGCACGCAGTCCTCGATGAGCGCCGACGGGTCGATGACGTTGTCCGCGCCGCGGTCCAGCGCCCGTCCTTCGGCCGCCGCCACCCGACGCACGGTCTCGAGATAATCGGCCGGCGTGCCGATGTCGTAGAACTCGCCCGTCGTGTGGAAGACACGGATTGCGCCGGCATTGCGGGCGGCGAGCGTGAGATAGAGCGCGCGAATGATCTCTGACGGACGCGAGGGGGAGACGGACGAGAACGCCGACGCATTCACCGCCTGTACACCGACGAAGTGCCACGGGTGGGAGGACGCGGGCAGACCTGCGGGAGGTGTCCCGCGAGGCGCCGTTCCGACGAGACGGTCGGCGTCGTCCGCCAGCAGGGCGCTGTACTTCACCAGCTGGGCGGGCGTCACGGCCAGCGTGGCCTGTGCGGCGGACTGCACGTGCGCGGCGGCCAGCGCGGCGAAGTCGACATCCGCCAGCGTGTCGCCATTGACGATGAAGAAGCGGTCCGCGGCGAGGAGCGGCAGGGCGCGTGCGGGGCCTCCGCCCGAGCCCAGGATCTGCGGCTCCCACGAGTAGCGCACCTCGAGCCCGAGGTGGGCGCCGTCACCCACGACGCGCGCGATGGTGTCCGCACGATGGTGAAGGTTGATGACGATCCGCCGCACACCCACGCCGTGCAGCTGCTCGAGAATGCGGACGATCAGCGGACGACCCGCGACGGGCAGCGCAGCCTTCGCTCGAACGGCGGACAGCGGTGCGAGGCGCGTGCCCAGCCCTGCCGCCAGCACCAGCGCCGGCCAGGTCGGCATCGTCATTCGCCGGACGTTTCCGGGAACAGCATGTCGTTGCCGCTGCCCCCGTGCGCTTCGCGGTACATCAGGAACAGCATGCGGTACGAGTCGGTGATGTACTCATCCGGGGTACGGCCGAGCGCGCTCGCCGTGTCGTGGATGTGGGCCTCGCCGCCTTCGATTTCCACGAACACGCCCACCGGTGTTTCGTCGATGGCGATCACCACGTCCTCGGCGCTGAACTCCTCGCGGAACTTCTGGTAGCGGAACCAGATATGGAGGCCGAGAGACTGCAGGATGGCGAGCAGGGCCTCCCCATCGGCAGCCACCGTCTCGTGCTCCTCGCGCAGCTTCATCGCGCCTGGTTGGGGCGGTCCCTTGAAGGTGAGGATGCTGCGGCCCCCGTCATTGCGCACCCTGAGGACCGAGCGCTGGCGGCGCAGCGCTTCGTCGGTGGTGTCGAGGAGGGCGTCTTCCTGCAGGCGGCGGCCCCGCAACGGGGTGGCCCCAAGCGCCAGAATGCGCGCGCGGGCGTCGTCGGCGGTGTCGAACCGCAGCTTGATTTCGCGTTCGAGGGCCATACGCAGAAAGGGCGGGTCGCGAGACCCGCCCTTAACTGTAATGCACGCGAGAGGCGCCCGGGGTTACTGCTTCCGGACGGTGACGAACGTCTCCTGCCCGTTACGCAGAATGAGCAGGAAGGCCGTGCTGCCGTCCGCGACCTGGCCCAGCAGGCGGCTGGCTTCGGCGGGCGTCGTGACGTCGCGGCGGTTGACCTGAAGAATCACGTCGCCCCTCAGCAGACCGGCGCGGAAGGCCGGGCTGCCCTGTTCGACGTTGGTGATGAGCACGCCCTGCGTGTCGGCCGGAATCCGCAGGCGGCGCATCACGTCGGGCGAGAGCCCGCTCATGGTGATGCCGAAGCCGGTGGAGGCCTGCTCCTCGGGCTCGCGCTGCTCACGGCCGCCGCCGCGGGCGGTTCGGGTGGTTTCCTCCTCGAGGTTCAGTTCCTCGACGGTGAGGTTCAGCGTCTTCTCCTGCTTGTCACGCATCACCTTCAGCGGCACCGTCGTGCCGGGGCGGGTGTTCACGACGTGGCCCACGAGGTCGTCTCGGCTGCGCACCGGCTTGCCGTTGAACTCGATGACCACGTCACCGGGTTCGAGCCCCGCTTTGGCGGCCGGCCCGCCCGGGTTGACCACGGCGACCAGTGCGCCACGGCGCTCCTTGAGGCCGAACTCGGCGAGCGCGTCGGCCGGCACGGGCAGGACCTGCACGCCGATCACGCCGCGGGTGATCTTGCCGTTGCGCAGCTGCGGCAGCAGTTCACGCACGGTGTTGATCGGCAGGGCGAAGCCGATGCCGATGTTCCCCTGCTGGCGCGAGTCGGTGTAGATGGCGGTGTTGATGCCGACGACCTCGCCACGCACGTTCAGCAGCGGACCGCCGGAGTTGCCCGGGTTGATTGCGGCGTCGGTCTGCAGCACGTCCTGCGAGCGGCCGTCAGTGATGGGGAAGGGCCGTTCCTTGGCGCTGATGACGCCGACGCTGACCGTGTGCGCCAGGCCGAAGGGGTTGCCGATGGCCATCACCCAGTCACCCGGTTCCATCTGCGCCGAGTCGCCGAACTTCACTTCGGTGAGTTCGATTTTCGGCTTCTCGACCAGCTGAATGAGCGCGCTGTCGGTGAGCGGGTCGGTGCCGATGACCTTGGCCTCGTGGTACACGTCGGCGTCTTCGCCGAAGAGCGACACTTCAACCTTCGTCGCACCCTCGACCACGTGGTTGTTGGTGAGGATGAAGCCGTCCTTGCTGATGACGAAGCCGGTGCCGGCCGCCTGCGTCTCCTGCTCGCGGGGCTGCTGTCCCTGACCACCGCCCTGCCCGCGGCCGCCGCCGCCGAAGAACCGCTCGAGCAGGTCGTCGCCGCCGCCGAAGAACTCGGTCATCTCCTGCACGCGCTGCTTGGACGTAGACCGGATGTTGACCACCGCCGGCGACACCGTCTTGGCGATGTTGCGGAAGGTGGTGGCATCCACCGCTCCGGTGAGCGGCGCGCTGTTCATGGGCGGTGGCACCATGGTCTGCGCCGAGGATGCGGGCGACAGGTCGAGGCGCGACGCGATGACCATGCCGACCGCCACAGAGGCGACCGCCAGGAGCAACGCGTAGAACAGCGTGGTTTTACGGCTTGACATACAGTTCCTCCACCTACACTAGCGAAATGAGAGCGGTCTGGCAGGGACCGGTCACTTCCGGACCGTCCGCCCCCCAGACGACGTTGATTTCCGTCCGCACGCCGAAATCGTCGAAGTAGACACCGGGTTCGATGGTGAACCCGCTGCCGCGCATGAGCCGGCGCTCGTCGTGCGTCTCGTAATCATCGAGATGCGCGCCGTTGCCGTGCACTTCCTCACCCAGGCTGTGGCCGGTGCGATGCAGAATCGCCGCTCCGTAGCCCGCTCGCTCGATCACCGCCCGGGCCGCGCGATCCAGCTCGAACCCGCGCACCGCACGCCCCTCTCGCGCCGCGGCCTGCACGAAGCTCACCGCGGCATCACGCGCCTCGACGATCGCGGCAAACGCCCGCGTCATCTTCTCCGGCACGTCGCGGCCCGTGAATCCGACCCACGTGATGTCGGCGTACACCGCGTGGGGGCGGCTGCACTTGCCCCACAGATCGAGCAGGACCAGCTCGTCGCGGCGGATCGCGCGGTGGCGATCCGCGGTCGGCAGGTAGTGCGGGTTCCCCGCGTTCTCCTGCGCCGAGACGTTGGGCGGCGAGCCTGCCACCAGCCCCTCGTCCGCGAACCAGCCGCACATCAACTGCTGGATGTCGAACTCGGTGGTGGGTGCGTTGTCGCGCAGCCGCCTGGCCACGGCCTCGAACGCGGCATCCTTGATGCGATAGAGCTTGTCCGACGCCTCGCGATGCGAGGCCATGGCCGCATCGTCCCAGAGGCCATCGAAGCGCTGCACGAGATCGCCGCTCGAAACCACTTCCACGCCGGCGTCGCGCACCATCTCGATGGTGCCGGCATCCACCCGCGAGACGTAGGGGATGGCGTTGCCGGGCGAGTATTCCATGGCCACGCGTGACAGGCCGGACAACATCGTCTTCAGCGCCTCTTCCAGCTGCGTGCGGCCGGCGTAGGCGGCCTTGGCGCCAGGCAGGTGATCCAGATTGTGCCGCTCGATCGCGTGGACGAGGCCCTTCGGGGCACCGGCCGCGGGAATCAGATAGAACCAGCGACGCGTGGCGAGGTGACCGCCATTCCCGCCGATGCCGGCCATGCGGTAGGCAATCGGATTCGAGCCCTGGAAGTCGTAGAGCAGCCAGGCGTCGAGCCCTTCCGTTTTGAGCGCGTCCTGCACTGCGGCGACATCGAGGGGCATAACTAAGGAGTATAGTCCTCCTGTTTTGTTTGACGCTCAGCCGGGCGGCAAAGTTTTTCGGGGCCACGCATGAACACTTCTCCCTCCGATCGAGATGGCGTCAGCCGTCGCCATATCCTCCAGATTCTGGGCGCCTTGGGCTTTACCGGCGCGCTGGCCGAGTCGCTGGCGGCCCAGGCGGCGCCCGTTGTGTCGGCCGGTGCCATTGGCGGTGCCGCGACGCTGCTGTCGGGCACGTTCGACGAACCCCGGCTGGCCGTGGCGCGCACGGCGCTCCAGCGCAACCTCGAGCAGTTCCAGGTGGTGCGCGACCTGGAGCTGCCCGACAGCCTCGAGCCGCCCGTCATTTTCCAGGCGAGGCGGTCCTAGTGGCAGCCCAGGACGATCTGCTGTTCCTGCCGGCGACCGAGCAGGCGGCATTGCTGCGGGCCCGGAAGCTCTCGCCCCTCGAACTCACCGATGCCTACCTCGCGCGCATCGAGGCCCTGAACCCGCGCGTGAATGCCTTCGTCACGGTCACCGCCGAGCGGGCGCGGCAGGATGCCCGCGCCGCCGGTGAGACGCTGATGCGCAACGTTCAGGTCGGACCGTTGTTCGGGGTGCCCTATGCCCCGAAGGACATCCTGGCGACCAAGGGCATCCTGACAACGAACGGGTCGAAGGTCACGGCATCGTGGGTGCCGGACTACGAGTCCACCATCACCGAGCGCCTGGCTCGGGCCGGGGCGGTGCTCGTCGGAAAGCTCAACCTGCTCGAGTTCGCGATGGGCAGTGGCGTGGCCTCGGGATTCGGCCCGGCCCGGAACCCCTGGGATCTGTCGCGCAGCCCGTCAGGTTCGTCGAGCGGGTCGGGAGCGGCCCTCGCGGCGCACATGGTCCCGCTGTCCATTGGCACCGACACGGGCGGCTCGATCCGCGGGCCGGCCGCGTTCTGCGGCATCGTCGGCTTGAAGCAGACCTACGGACGGGTCAGCCGGCACGGCGTGACCACCCTGGCGTGGACGCTCGACCACGCCGGGCCCATGACGCGAACGGTCGCAGACGCCGCGGCCCTGCTGCAGATCATCGCTGGCGCCGACCCGCGTGACCCCTCCTGCACGGCCGATCCGGTTCCTGACTACCTGAAGCAGCTCACCCGCGACTTGAAGGGGCTGCGCGTCGGTGTCCCGAAACGCCACTTCGCCGAAGGCGCGCCCGAAGAGATCGAGCGCGCCTACCGGGCCGCGCTCGACACCATGAAGCAACTGGGAGCGACGCTGGTCGAAGTCGACGTCCCCCACGCGCACTACGCGGGGTCGGCGGGCTGGGTGGTCGCGATGGCCGAGGCCGCACAGTTCCACGAGAAGCGGCTGCGGGAAAGCCCGCAGCTCTTCGACCCCATCATCCGGGAGCGGCTCGACTCCGCGCGCTTCATACCGGCCACCGACTACATCAAGGCGCTGCGCGTCCGGACGCTGCTCATGGACGAGATGGCCGAGGTGTACCGTTCGTGTGACGTGATGGTCGTGCCGGCGGGGACCAGCCTGCCTACCGTCCTGGAGCCGCCCGACCGTGCGGGAACCGACGTGAAGCCCGGCTCGGTCGCGACGCCGTTCCGGGGCGGCAACACCTTTCTGGGCAACATGACGGGACTGCCCGGTCTCGTGGTGCCGTGCGGCTTCTCGTCGGGCCCGCCGACGTTGCCCATCGCCCTGCAGATCTACGGTCGGGCCTTCGACGAGGCCACCGTGCTCCGGGTAGGCCATGCCTACGAGCAGGCCACCACGTGGCACAAGCGGAAACCGGCCCTGTGAGCCGGCCGTCTTATAATGTGAGGTGCCTGCCTTGCCGTCACGGTCAACGATGAACACTCGCATTCTCCCTCTAACGGTCCTGATGCTGGCCGTGCTCGGTGGTTCGCTTGCCGGGCAGCAGCCCGCGCCCGCGCCGCCTGCACCGGCCGCGCCGGCCATGCCGGCCACGCCCGCCGATCAGCCTCAGCAGCCTCCGGTCACCTTCCGCGCGGAGGTGAACTACGTCGAGGTCGATGCGCGGGTGCTGGACGAGTCAGGCGCCTTCATCGCGGGCCTCGATGCCAAGGACTTCCAGGTCTTCGAAGACGGCAAGCCGCAGCAGGTGACGGTGTTCTCGGTCGTGAACATGCCGGTGACCCGGGCCCCGCGGCCGCTCTTCGCCTCGAAGCCGGTGGAACCGGACGTCGCAACCAACCTCACCGGCCTCGATGGCCGCGTGTACCTGATCGTGCTCGACGATCTGCACACCGCGGCGCAGCGTTCGAACCAGGTGAAGCGGGCGGCGCGCCAGTTCATCGAGAGATATGTCGGCGCCAACGACCTGGTGGCGGTCGTGCATACCAGCGGGCGCACCGATGCCGGACAGGAGTTCACCACCAACCAGCGCCTCCTCCTCGGGGCGGTGGACCGCTTCATGGGACGCAAGGTGCGGTCCTCCACTCTCAACCGCATCGACGAGGAACAGCGGACGCGCGACATCCGACAGACGGGTGACCGCATCGACGACATCGACGACGCGGAACGTGGATATCAGGCGCGCGCGGCCCTCGACACCATGAAGCAGCTGGCCGATTACCTGAGCGGGATCAGCGGCCGCCGCAAGGCGCTCGTGCTGTTCAGCGAAGGCGTGGACTACGACATCACCGACGTGATGAACAACCGCGACGCCACGGTGCTGATGGATGCGACCCGCGACCTGCTGTCGGCCGCGACCCGGGCGAACGTGGCAATCTACGGGGTCGATCCGCGAGGGCTGGGAGGGCTCGCGCAGGAGAGCATCGAAGTGGCCTCGCTGCCCCAGGACAACACGGTCGGCATCGGCACGGGGTCGTTCCAGAACGAACTGCGGCTCGGCCAGGACAGCCTGCGCGTGCTCGGCAGCGAGACCGGCGGATTCGCCGTCGTCAACAGCAACGACTTCGAGGGGGCGTTCCAGCGGATCGTCGACGACAACAGCTCGTACTACGTGTTGGGTTACTACGCCACCAACGAGAAGCGCGATGGCCGCTTCCGCAAGATCGAAGTCAAGGTGCCCGGGCGGCCCGACGCCCGCATCCGTGCGCGAAAGGGTTACATCGCCGCTCGTGGGAAGGCCGCAGAGGCCAAGCCCGTGGGCCCCAACGACGCATCGACCGAGCTGCGCAACGCCATGTCGAGCCCGTTGCCGCTCTCGGAACTCCCGATGGCCGCCACGGCCGCGGTCTTCAAGGGACCGCGGCCGAACGGCTCGGTCGTGCTGTCGACGCTCATTGCCGGCGCGGCGGTGCCGCTGGTGGAAAAGGACGGCACCTTCCGCAACAACCTCGAGCTCGCGTTCGTCGCGGTCGATCAGAAAGGCAAGTCCTTCTCCGGAGGGCGCAACACGCTCGATCTGAACATGAAGCCCGACACCATGAAACGGATGCAGACCCTCGGGTTCCGGGTCATCTCCACGATCGACCTGCCGCCCGGCCGCTACACCCTGCGGATTGGCGCGCGCGAGAACAACAGCAAGAAAGCCGGGTCCGTCTCCTATGACCTCGAGGTGCCTGACTTCACCAAGGAGAAGCTGCTGATGAGCAGCCTCGCCATGACCTCCGTCGCGAGTTCAGCGGCGCCGACGGCACGCTCCAAGGACCCCCTGCAGCAGTTGCTGCCGGGACCGCTGTCCAGCTATCGCGAGTTCCCGCAGGGCGACGAACTGGCGATCTTCACCGAGGTGTACGACAACAGCGGGACGCAGCCCCACAAGGTGGACATCTCGGCGTCGTTGAAGGCGGAGGGCGGTCAGTCGGTGTTCGACACCCGCGAAGAGCGGGACAGCAGCGAGCTGAAGGGCTCGTCGGGCGGCTATGGCTTCGCCGTCAGGATTCCGCTGAAGGACGTGGCTCCGGGGTCGTATGTGTTGCGCGTCGAGGCAAAGTCCCGACTGGGCGATCAGCCCACGGTGTTTCGTGAGACCGTCATCCGGGTGGCGCCGCCCGGACCCCAGCGGTGAGCCAGTCGAGCACGGGCATCGACGCCCGGCTGGCGTCCATCCTCTGCTACAGCCTCTGGTGGGTCACGGGACTGCTGTTCCTGATTCTGGAGCGGCGCGACCGATCCGTGCGCTTCCACGCGGCGCAGTCACTGGTCTTGTTCGGAGGACTGTCGTTCGTGCTCGTGGCCCTGGGGGCGCTCAGCGCCGTGGCCCTCGTCCTGTCGAACCGGATGTATCAGATCGTGCAGGCGACCGGGAACGTGGTCTGGGTGGGGGCGGCCGTCTTGTGGCTGGTGCTGGTGCTGAAGGCGTGGCGGGGAGAAACGTGGCGAGTGCCGCTGTGTGCGACACTCGCCGACGGCATCGTCGAGAAGATCTAGCTAGCTCGTGGCGGGAGGCGCCACGACCAGCTTGGGCACCACCTTGGGCTTCACCGAGCCGTTGGCGTGCGTGAACTGATACTGATTGGTGTTCATCTTCGCGCTCTTGGGCGTCTTCAACTCCACGCGAATGACTTCGTTCGGCATCATCGGCTTCGAATGCCGGTAGATGCCGCCACCGACCGGGTTGCCGGCCTTGTCGTACCAGTTCTCCTCGACCTTGAAGCCCGCGATCGGCGCAGGCGACACGTTCTTGACCAGGATGATGGTCAGCACCTCGGTGCCAGAGACCTTCGTATCGGGCTTGGTGATCTCGATGTTGGCTTCACCCCGCTGCGGTGAAATGAGCTTCCGTGGAGCGGCCGGGGCGGCGGGCGCCGGCGTTTGGGCCGCGATCGGCGCCAGTAGCACACCGATAGCCGCAAGGGTGGCCAACGCGCGCTGGCTCAGGCGATTCATGTGAAATCCTCCGGATGAACGTGACTTACCGTGCAACGGGCGAGATTATAGACGCTTACATCTCGCCATTCCAGTCCTCTGGCTCAGCCGCGATGGACCGGAACACTTCCAGGTGCCATTTCCCGCCTCCCCAGGGCTCGATGACCTCGGTGGCAACCACATCGACGAGCAATTCCGCGAAGGTCCGGCCCTCGGGGTCGCCCTCGAGGTGGTAGGCCGGGTCGTCCCACGAGAAGTTCGGGTAGAGCGTCATCGTCAGGAACAGGTCGTAGCCGTCGTCCACGACGATGATCTGCCCGACGGGGCGCTTCTGGGTGGAGTGGTAAATGAGGTACTTCTCCGCGCTGTGGGCGCGGATATAGCGCTTCAGCACGAACTCGCGGGCGACGATCTCCTCGACCGCGATCTTCTTATCCCAGCAGTCGCGGCAATACCGCTCGTCGCCGCGAGGCTCCGATACTTCCTTCGCGCCGCACAGGGCGCACTTTATCTTGCCCACTGACTTCCGTGACATCTAATCGATTCTACTTCGCCCGCCGGCTGATCAGCACCCCGGGAATGGCTAGGTGCTGACCACACTGCGGGCCGCCGGCCCGTACATCTCGGTGATGTACTGCTTCAGCATGCGTCGGGTGGAGAAGCGCGGGATGCTCGATCGCATGGCCTCGCGGACCACCTTCAACCACCGGGGCGGCACGCCGCCGATCGGACGGTCGTAGAAGGCCGGCACGATTTCCTGCTCGAGGAGCGTGTACAGCGATTCGGCGTCTGCCGCGTCCACCTGCGCCTGGTCGTCCGGGTTCGCCTGGCTCTCGATCAACCAGCCGTTGCGGCCGTTGTAGCCCTCGGCCCACCACCCATCACCAATGCTCAGGTGGGGTACGCCGTTCATCGCCGCTTTCATGCCGCTGGTGCCGCTGGCTTCCAGGGGCTTGCGTGGGTTGTTCAGCCACACGTCGCAGCCATGGACCAGATAGTGGGCGACGTGCATGTCGTAGTCGTCGATGAAGGCGACGCGGCCGCCGAACGACGGATCGAGACACCGCTTGAAGACCCGCTGGAGATGGTGTTTGGCCGGCTCGTCGGCTGGATGTGCCTTGCCCGCGAACACAATCTGCACCGGACGCTCGGCATTCGTCAGGATACGGGCCAGGCGGTCCACGTCGTGGAAGATCAGTTCCGGGCGCTTGTAGGCGGCGAACCGGCGCGCGTAGCCGATGGTCAGAGCGTTGGGATCCAGCATCGCGCCGCCGGCCACGATCCGGCCGGTCGTCACCAGCTCATCGGTCCAGCGAGTGCGCAGGCGCTCGCCGATGAAATCGAAGAGATCCTGCCGCAGTGTCTTCCGGACACCCCAGAGTTCGGCATCGGGAATGTCGAACAGCCGATCCCACATGCTCTCGTCGTCGGTGCGGTCGCGCCAACCGGCGCCGAGGTACTGGGTGAAGAGATTGGCCAGGCGAAAGGCCATCCACGTGGGAACGTGGACGCCGTTGGTGATGAACCGGACGGGCAGTTGGTCCGCCGGGGTGTCGGGCCACATCGGGCGCCACATGGACCGGGTCACTTCGCCGTGCAGGGCGCTGACGGCGTTGATGTGCTCTGCCGTCCGCATTGCCAGGGCGGTCATGTTGAAGAGCTCGCCCTGTCCGTTGTCGTACACGCCGAGGGCGAGGAACCGCTCACGGTGCTGGCCCATTTCCCCCCAGCAACCCGCCAGGTGCTTCTCGACGAGGTGAAAGGGGAACGCGTCGTGCCCGGCCGGCACCGGCGTATGGGTGGTGAAGACGGTGGACCGGCGCACCTCGCCGAGCGCCTCGTCGAACGACGAGCCGCGCTCGACCTGCTCGCGGATGCGCTGCAGGGCGACGAACGCGGCATGGCCTTCGTTCAGGTGCCAGACCGTCGGCGTCACCCCAAGCGCGCGCAGGGCGCGGACCCCCCCGATGCCGAGGATGACCTCCTGCTGGATGCGCGTTTCGCGATCACCGCCGTAGAGCCGTGCCGAGAGCTCGCGATCCCAGGGTGCGTTCTCCGCCAGGTCGGTGTCGAGC
>Ga0105103_10001111_pt1 | contig 15155 bp, 15 predicted proteins | sample PPLLaktember2015_2_FD_79107 | JGI IMG/M metagenome (GOLD analysis project Ga0105103, IMG submission 79107) | Freshwater sediment microbial communities from Prairie Pothole Lake near Jamestown, North Dakota, USA - PPLs Lake P7 Core (6) Depth... | ecosystem: Environmental > Aquatic > Freshwater >...
CTTCAGCGACCCTTGCGGGCTTCGGTCGTGAACAGATCCCGCACTCGGCAGTCCTCGCACATCTGCAGCCGTCGGCGCGCCTCCTCGTTCTGGAACATCCAGTGTCCCTCGAGCTTGCGGCTCAACTTGTCGAGCATCGAGCGCGTCGCGAACGGCTTGCCGCAGGAGACGCAGCAGACGGGTTGTTCCTCGTGCAGGATTCTCGGACGCTCGCGGGCGTCCGGGTCGTGCAGGAAGCGCGGACTCAGCGTGATCGCGTTTTCGGGGCAGGTCCGTTCGCACAGGCCGCACTGCACGCAGTTCCATTCCCGGAAGTTCAGCTGGGGCAATCCACGTCCGTCGAGCAGCGCGTGTGTCGGGCACGACGAAACGCAGCTCATGCACAAGGTGCAGGCCGCCACGTTGACGCGAACCTCGCCGAAAGGCGCGCCAGCTGGCAGTGCCGTGACGCGCCGCGGCGCGGGAGCGCTCGCTTGCATGTGCCGCAGCGCGAGCCGCAGCGTGCCCCGCTTGTCGGAGGGCGGGGCGGCAAACGTCGCGGCAGGCTGTGATGGGGCGGCCGGCACCGCGGCGAGCGCCTGGAGCGCAAGTGCCGGCTGGTCGCCATTGACGATACGCAGCCGGTTCGCCTCGTAGCCCATCCCGCCGAGGATCGCCTGCGCCGTCGTGACCTGCTCCTGCAACGCCTCGATGACCTGCGTGGGTGTGAGGTCACAGGTGAGCAGGGTCACGGTCTCGGCCCCGTAGGCCAGGCACGCCATCCAGACGTCCATGCCCACCGATCCAATCTCCTCGATCGCCACGGGCAGGATCCGCTCCGGCATGCCCGCGCCGAGGCCCAGCTCGAGCGTCGCCCCCGACGCCGAGTCGTGGAACAGCAGGCCCGGCGAGGCGCCGCCGGCTTCGCGGTAGTCGCGCAGCAGCCGGCGCAGTGCGCTCAGCAGGTCGGCGGCGGTCGGGTACGCGTAGGTCATTGCGCCGCTCGGGCAGGCAGTCGCGCAGGCCCCGCCCCCTTGGCACAGGTAGGGATTCACCTGCACTTTCTCGCCGATCGAGACGATCGCCTCGGCCGGGCAGACGTCTATGCAGCGGGTGCAGCCCCGCTTCCCGCTGCGGCCGTGCGCGCAGATCTCGGGGTTGTAGTTGAAGTACTTCGGCTTCTCGAACTCGCCGCGCATTCCCGGCAAGGCCTCGAGCAGCGCGGCGCGCGCGTCCTCGTCGGGTCCCGGCGCGTAATACCCGAGTGGCAGCATGGCCTGTCGCAGCAGCGGCGGCGTGCCGAGATCCACGACGAGGTCAAAGCGATCGACCGGTGGCGCAAGCATCGCGCCGAGTGGCTGGGTGCGGCCCCCAGCCGCCAGCGTGACCGCGAAATCGCCCAGCGCGCCGCGGACCAGCGGCCGGCCGCCGCGCACGACGAACGTGCCTTCGACCTCGTCGAGGTCGGGCGCCGCCTCGCCCGGCACGAGAACCGTGCACTCGAGGTGGCCCTGCAGTTCCCGCACCAGGGCCAGCGCCGGAGCCTCGGTGCCGATCACCAGGCATCGGCCGCGCGACACGAATTCGACGACCGACGTCGGCGAGATCTGCGCGAGGCGCAAGGCCGCGAGGGCGCTCGCGCGCGCATGTCCGTCGGGTTCGAGTTCAGGTAGGTAGGTGGTCGTCATCGTCTTCCGTGTGATCAGGAGGCGAGGCCGCCGGGCCCTGCTGAGTGTCGCTTCTTACGCCTGCCGTGGTTCCCGCGGCTGCCGCAGCGGGTGACGCCGTTGGCGGCGTTCCCTCCGTAGCTGCCACGAGCTCCCGAGCGAGGCGCTCCAGATGGTGGCGCATGTCGGCCGTCACGACGTCGCCCAGCGGCGGAAAGCCCGTGAAGTCGTCGCGATAGGTGTCGAGCCCGTCGAAGACGTTGAACTTCGGGCTGCTGAACAGTTTGCGCAGAGCGCGCTTCCGGAGCGCAGCGTCCACGCCGGGCGTGAGGAAGGCGCTGTAGTCGGAATCCTGGTCGAGCGTCTCGAGGTCGGGCAGTTCCACCGCGGGCGGCGGTGCATCGGGCGATGCCTCGGCGACCGCCTCGGGCGGCTCCGCGCTGCCCGGTGCGCTGGGTGCGGAGGCCGGGCTGATCTCACGCTCGCGAGCCTCCGCCTTGAGCCGTGACCAACGCCCCAGGAACGATTCGTCGCCGTCCTCGTCGCTGCTGTCGTCGCCGATCCGCTGTGATTCGCGTTCGGTCATGGTTCCTCGTGCGCCGACCAGTCCGAGCGCTTGCGCTTGCGCTTCTCCTGCGGCACGTGGTGTGCCACGACGAAGGCTTCGAGGTGCTGGTACACCTCCGGCGGAATCGGTGCCGAGAAGACCCGGTCGTTCACCTCGACGCCCGAGCAGGCCTCGTCGTGATCGGCTGTGACGGACCTGGGCACCATCACGCCTTGTTCGTCCTCGCAGCATAGGATGTACAGCGACGGCTGGCTGCCGGTGAGATTGGCCCAATAGCTCTCGGCGGCATCGCGGAACAGCTCCACGCGCAGGCCCCCCCAGAGAAAGTGCTGCTCGTCCTCGTCGCGGCGGATCGCCGTGCCGCGGGCGTCCCGGCTCGCGAGTTCCGCTCCAGCAACCACCCCGACGACGTGCCAGCTCGCCACTTGCCAGCCCTTGCCGGCGACCATCCTGCGACCCATGACGACGGCCACGGGCAGGCTGACTTTCGGCCCAGCTGTCATTGCGCGAGCTCCCACCTGACGACCCGGACGGTCGAGCCGCTCCATTCTGCACCAGCACGTGCGGGTCAGGAACGGATCTTGCAAGACTCGACGGGTGGCGCGACGGGTGAGTCGTTGCGCCGTGAGCCGATCCCCTCGAAGAGAGATTCGCACATGCCCGCTTCCAGTCAATCGACCGGCGTGACCGCCGTCGAAGCCGCGGTGCACGACGCGCCGCGCTTCATGAACGTGCGCCAGGTGGCGCGCTACCTGCAGATCAACGAGAAAAAGGTCTACGCGCTGGTGAACGACGGGCGGATTCCCGCGACGCGCCTCACCGGCAAGTGGCTCTTTCCCCGCGACCTCGTCGACCAGTGGCTGCTCGAATCGAGCCACGGGGGACTGCTCACCGACCGCATCGTCATCGCCGGCAGCGACGACCCCCTGCTGTATCGCGCGGTGACTCTGATGGCGGCGGAGCTGCAGGGTCGCGCCCTGGTCAGCTATGCAGCTGTCGGCACGCAGCTCGGCCTGTCGGTCCTCGCGCGCCGGCGCGCCGACGTCTGCGCGCTGCACTGGGGACCGGACACCGAGAGCCGGCAGCGCCACCCGGCGTTGCTGCGGCAACACGTGCAGCACAAGGACTGGATCCTGGTCAGGCTCTGCCGGCGCGAGCAGGGCCTGATCATGGCACCGGGACTGTGGAGCGGCGACAGCCGCATCGAGCAACTGTTCTCCTCCGAGGTGCGCTGGGTAGCGCGCCAGGAAGGTGCCGGCTCGCAGCGGTTCCTGCGCGAGATCATCGCCGAGCACCGGCTCGACCCCGCGGATCGCAGGACCACGGCGCGCGCGTATTCGGAGCGCGACGCCGCCGCCGCGATCGCCACGGGCCAGGCGGACGTCGCGCCGGGCGTCCGGGCGGCGGCTGGCGAGTTCGGCCTCGAGTTCCTGCCCATCGGCTGGGAGGCGTTCGACCTGGCGATGCCGCGGGGCGTCTATTTCCGCACGCTGTTCCGCGGCCTGCTCGACGTGCTGCGCGCTGCCGAGTGCCAGCGGCTTGCGCAGGTGTTCGGCGGTTACGACTTCGCCGAACTCGGCAACATCGTCTGGACGCCGGAGGCTTCTCAGTCCATCGCGAGCTGATGCTCGATCGTGTGCCGCAGGTTCAGCGCGGGCACCTCGAGCACCATCACCGCGCGCAGCGGCTGCGACGTGTCGAGTCGGCCATCGGCGAGCGCCGCGCGCACCGCGTTCTCGATCTCGATCTGCGAGGTGATGCCAACCTTCTTCAGGAACTTGCGGATCTCTCCGGTGAACTTCTCGTCGTCGAAAGCCTGTCCAGACATGTCGCGGGTCTCCCGTTGTGGGGTCACTTGATCCGATGTGCTGCTCAACTTTCGTCGTCGCGCTCGCCGCTGGGGCCGAGCCTGCGCTCGAGCGTCTTGCGCGACACGCCCAGTTGCCGCGCCGTCGCCGAGCGGTTGCCGCGGTTCTGCGCCAGGACGCGCACGATATGTGCCTGCTTGACCTGCTCGAGCGTCCACTCGACGGGGTAGGCGCCCGGCTCGGGCTCCGCTGCCCCGGCCGGCGCGGCCGGCTCGTCCTCGGGCGGACCGCCCATCAGGACCACGCGCTCGACGAAATTGCGCAGCTCGCGCACGTTGCCGGGCCAGTCCCTTTCGCAGAGGGCCACGAGCTGAGCCGGGTCGAGCGCGACCGCCGTCATGCCGTACTCGTCGGCGACGTGTCGCATGAAGTGCTGCAGCAGCACCGGGATGTCGTCGGGCCGTTCGCGCAGGTTCGGCAGCAGGATGTGGACCACGTTGAGGCGGTAGTAAAGGTCCTCGCGGAACCGGCGCTGCTGCACCTGCTCGCGCAACCCGGGCTGCGCCGAAGCGACGATGCGCACGTCGATCGACACTTCCCGGTCGGAGCCGACGGGCCGGATGCAGCTCTCCTCCAGCGCGCGCAGGAGCTTGACCTGCAGGTCGCTGCGCATCTCGCTGATCTCGTCGAGGAACAGGGTGCCTCCCCGCGCCGCGACGAACAGCCCCTCGCGTTGCTGGTGCGCGCCGGTGAACGCGCCCTTGGCGTGGCCGAAGAGTTCGGTCTCCATCAGTTCGGGCGGAATCGCGCCGCAGTTGACGGGTATGAACGGGCCGCGACGGCCGCTGCGCTCGTGCAGAAGCCGGGCGATCAACTCCTTGCCCGTTCCGGTCTGGCCCTCGATCAACACCGTCGCCGGCGTCGGCGCAACTCGCTCGACCATGGCCCGCACGCGGCGGATCGGCGCGCTGTCGCCGATCAATTGCACCTGCAGCGCTCTTGGGTCCCCGCTGGCTCCGCCCGCGGCTGCCGAGGCCCGTCCCGCGACGCCTGGCCGCGCCGCGAGAAACTGATGCAGCGACTTCGCATCGAGAGGGCGCGACAGCACGACGGCTGCTCCGGCGCGCAGGCTGGCGGCGGCGAGCGCTGGGTCGTCGGGGGCGGCGACGCAGATGCACGGCACCGATCCGGCTCGCCGCAAACCCTCGACCCATGACAGCATCGGATCGGCCGCAGAATCGATTTCGACGACGATGCAGTCGAAGAGACAGCGTGGCAGCAGGCGTTCGGCGTCACTGACGGTTTCGGCAAACTCCGCGACGGCCATGCCACGGCGGAGCGAGCGGCGCAGCGGCTCGTCGCGCCAGGTCACCCGGCCGACGACGAGCAACGACAATCCGGCCGGGGCCGCGGCCAGGACCGGCGCACGAGGCGCGCGTGCTTCGACGGTCGTCATGCTGCGAGGCTACTGGCTGAGACAGAATGACGCAATCCGGCCATCGGCCGAGTCAATTTGTCTCCTCGGTATCCCGTCAACGTCGCGCTGGATGGTGATTCGGGGACAACCCGGCCTGGGCTGGGCAGAATGGCGACTCCATGATCATTTCAATCCCGGGCTCGACCCCCGAATCGCGGTATCCGCGCGCATCCATGACCGGCCTGGTCCTTGCCGGCGGGCTGGGCCGGCGCATGGGCGGCGAGGACAAGGGCCTGGTGGAACTGGCTGGCCGGCCGCTGGTCGAGCACGTGCTAGACGCGCTGCGACCTCAGGTGGGGACACTCTGGATCAACGCCAATCGCAACCTCGATCGCTACGCCGCCTACGGTCACCCGGTTGTCAGCGACACGCTGCAGGGTTACATGGGGCCGCTGGCCGGCGTGCTGAGCGCCCTGCAGCGCCTCCAAACCGAATTCCTGGTGACCGCGCCCTGCGATGCGCCCCTGGTGGCGCCCGATCTGGTGAGCCGGCTCTACGACGCGTACATCTCGAACGATGCCGACGTGGCCGTTGCGACGGATGGCCGACGCCAACAGCCGGTGTTCCTGCTGCTGCGCGCCGACGCGGCGCCGGCGCTCGAGTCGTATCTCGCCAGTGGTGGCCGCAAGATCGACACCTGGTTTTCCCAGGTGCGCCTCGCCGAGGCCGACTTCAGCGATGCGCCCGACACGTTCGTCAACGTCAACGATCCCGACGAGCGGCAACGGCTCGAGGCGCGGCTGCTTTCCACGGCCGGCTCGCGCTCAGCAGCAGGGCGTGATCAGCGGACGGGCGCACGGATGACCAACGCTCACGATCCCTTGCCGGCCGGTGTCGATCCCTGCGACGTCCCCGGACACGGCCACAAGGCACTGCGGCTGGACGAGGCGCGCTCCCGGATCATTGCCGGGATCACACCCGTGACCGGGCAGGAGACGGTCGCTCTGAGCGAGTCGCTCGGACGCGTGCTGGCGGCCGAGGTGCGCTCGACCGTGGATGTTCCCTCGCATCGTAATTCCGCGATGGACGGCTATGCGCTCGCGGGCGGGGACTTGCCGCAAACAGGCGCAGCAACGCTCGACGTCGTCGGCACCTCCTGGGCCGGGCGACCGTTCGACGGCGCCGTCGGCCGCGGGCAGTGCGTGCGCATCATGACCGGCGCGACTCTGCCGGAGGCCACGGACACCGTCGTGATGCAGGAGCACGTGCGCTTCGACGGCGCGCGCGTCGTGATCGAAGCTGGCCACCACGCGCGCCAGAACGTTCGTCCCGTCGGGGAGGACATTCGCCGCGGTGAGCTTGCGCTCGGGGCCGGCACGCTGCTGCGACCGGCCCAGCTCGGGCTGCTGGCCTCGCTCGGGGTCGGCGAGGTGGTGGTGCTGCGGCGCCCGCGCGTCGCGATTTTTTCCACTGGCGATGAGTTGCGCTCGATCGGCGAGGAACTCGCGCTCGGCCAGATCTACGACAGCAACCGCTACACTCTGCAAGGGATGTTGAACCGGTTGCAGGTCGAGGTCGTCGATCTCGGTGTCGTGCCGGACACGCGCGAGGCGACGCTGCGCGCATTCCAGTCGGCCGCGACGCAGGCGGACGCGATCGTGACCTCGGGCGGCGTGTCGGTGGGCGAGGCCGACTACGTGACGGAGACGCTCGAACGGCACGGGCAGATCGGCTTCTGGAAGGTCGCGATGAAGCCCGGCAAGCCGATTGCGTTCGGTCGCTTCGGGCAGGCGTACTTCTTCGGTCTGCCGGGCAATCCGGTCTCCGTGATGGTCACCTTCTACCAGCTCGTGCAGCCCGCACTGCGTGCGCTCGCCGGGGCGCACGACCCGGATCCGCCGATCCTGGTAAGAGCCAGATGCGAGACACGGTTGCGCAAGAAGCCCGGCCGGCTGGAGTTCCAGCGCGGTGTGCTCGAGCGGGGAACGGACGGCATCTACACGGTGCGCAGCAGCGGCCACCAGGGCGCCGGCGTGCTGCGCTCGATGAGCGAAGCAAACTGCTTCATCATCCTGCCGCTCGAGCAGGGCGAGGTGGAGCCGGGCACCGAGGTCGACGTGCAGCCTTTCGCCGGCCTGGTCTGAAACCGAAGCACTCATCGAACGGAGAATGGGCATGTCGAATGCGCAGGGCGGTGGCAAGTTGGAGTTCCTGCCGATCGGCATCGCAATCCTCACGGTGTCCGATTCGCGCGACGAGCAGAGCGACAAGTCCGGCCGGTTGCTGGTTGAGCGCCTGACTCGCGCCGGCCACCGGCTCGCAGAGAAGCTGATCGTCCCGGACGACATCTACCAGATCCGTGCCGCGGTCTCGCGCTGGATCGCCGACCCCGAAGTGAACGCGATCATCACGACGGGCGGGACCGGGGTCACGGGCCGCGACGGCACACCCGAGGCTGTGCGCCCGCTGCTAGACAAGGTGCTCGACGGCTTCGGCGAGATGTTCCGCTCGATCTCCTACGCGGACATCAGGACCTCGACGCTGCAGTCGCGCGCGCTCGCCGGGGTGGCCAACGCGACTTACGTCTTCTGCGTGCCGGGATCCTCCGGTGCCTGCGCCACGGCCTGGGACGAACTGATCGCGGCGCAGCTCGACGCGAGGACTCGGCCCTGCAACCTGGTCGAGCTGATGCCGCGACTGAGGGAGAAGTGACCGCGGCGCGGGGCGCGCCCGATTCCGGGTCCACGCTGCTGGTGGGCACCGAGAAAGGCCTGTTTCGACTGCGACCCGACCACGGATCCGACGCCTGGTGCATCGACGGCCCGCACCTCGCCGGTTATCGCATCCTGCATACGGTGGTGACGCCGGGGCAGCCGCGCGAATTGCTCGCGGCTGCCGATCATCCCGTGTGGGGTTCGCACATCTATCGCAGCAACGACGGCGGCGAACACTGGGTCAGCCTCGACGCCACGCCGCAGCATCCTCCCGGACGCCGTGCCCAGGCGCTGAAATCGATCTGGCATCTCGCGTGGTCGCCGGACAACCGCACGCTGTACGCCGGCGTCGATCCGGCGGGACTGTTCGCAAGCGACGATCGCGGCGAGAGCTGGCGCGACGTGACGGCGCTCAACGAGCACGCGACGCGCGACGCATGGGAACCGTCACGGGGACTGTTCGCGGTTCACTCGATCTGCATCGACCGCCAGGATCCGTCACACCTGGTGGTGGCGGTGTCGGCGGGGGGGGTGTATCGCAGCGAGGACGCGGGCGCGACCTGGAGTCCGGCGAACGACGACGTGCGTGCAGAGAACCTGCCTGGGCGGTTCCCGGTCGCGGGGCACAACGTGCACCGGGTCGTCATGCACCCGCTGGATGGCCGGCGGCTCTACCGCCAGTGCTACAACGGCACGTACCGCAGCGACAACGGCGGTCGTTCGTGGCTCGAGATCACGGGCGACCTGCCGAGCGACTTCGGCTACGCGATCGCCTGCGATCCATTCGACCCGGACACCGTGTTCCAGATTCCCGAGTCGAGTTCACACCTGCGGACCACGGTCGACGGGCGGCTGCGCGTGTTTCGCAGCACGGACGCCGGGCGCAGCTGGTCCTCGGTATCGTCCGGGCTGCCCCAGCGTCATGCCTACGTGACCGTCCTGCGCGACGCGATGGACGCGAACCCCGAGCGGTCGGGCCAGCTGGCATTCGGGACCTCGTCGGGTCACGTTTTCACGACGCGCGATCACGGGGATCGATGGGAGCTCGCGGCAGAGTTCCTGCCGCGCGTTGCGAGTGTTCGCTTCGTGCCGGCGGCAGACTGACGCCGTGAACGACGGTACTTCGCTGCTCGACCTGCTGGAGGCGCGCAGTGGCGTCGTCTGCGCGGTCGGCGCCGGCGGCAAGAAGAGCCTGCTCAAGCACCTTGCCACGACCCATCCGGGGCGGGTCGCGATCACCGCGACGGTCTTCACGACCTACTTCCAGGAGAACCTCGGCTTCGCCGTCGCGATCGAGGACGACGAGCGGTTGCCTGCGGCCGTCGCGCGTCTCGATCCCGCGCTGAGCGTCGCTTACGCGTGCCCGGGCGACAAGCCGGGGCGGCGCGCCGGCGCGAGCGCGGCGACGGTCGAGCGGATCCATCGCGAGTGCGGTTTCGCAGCGACGTACGTCAAGGCGGATGGCGCGCGGATGCGGCTCGTCAAGGCGCCCGCGGACGACGAGCCCGCCCTGCCCCCGTGCTGCACGATCGTCGTGCCGATCCTATCTGCCCACGCGATCGGCGAACCGTTGACCGCACGCATCGCGCATCGGGTCGAGCGCATCGAGCGCGTCACCGGACTGCGCGAGAACGAGACCATCACGTCCCAGCACCTTGGCCGGTTGCTGGCCAGCGCGGACGGCCTGATGAAGGCGACCGAGGGCAGGCGGGTGGTGCCGGTCATCAACATGGTCGACGACGCCCGGCGTGAAGCGCAGTCGCGCGAGGCCGCGATGGTTGCACTGGGCCTCTGCGACCGGATCGACCGGGTCGTGCTCGTCAGCCTCGCCCGAAGCGCCGATCCGCTCGTGGGCGTCGTGCGTCGTTGAGGACGGGGCGCGAGCGCTGAGCGCAGGTGGCCTACAATCCAGCCATGACCGAGATCGTGGTGAGAATCCCGGCGCCTCTGCAGGGTTTCGCCGGCGGCGCACACGAGCTGCCTGTCGCGGCGGGGACCGTCGCGGACGTGCTGCGCGAACTCGGCGGGCGCTACCCTCAACTCGTTCAGAGGGTGCTGACGCCCGAGGGCGAGCTGCGTCCGTTCGTCAACGTCTTCGTGGGCCGGGCCAATGTGCGTGGATTGTCCGGACTCGCGACGAGGGTGCCCCCCGGAGAGATCGTCAGCATCCTGCCCGCAGTGGCGGGTGGTTGAACGTGGATCCCGCGTCGGGTGCAGTCCGCGAGGTCAGCCCGCCTGAGGCGCTGGAACTCGTGACGGGAGGCGCGCTGCTGATCGACGTGCGCGATTCGCCGGAGCTGCTGTCCGGCACGGCGCAGGGCGCGATTCAAGTGCCGCGTTGCGATCTGGAGGCACGCATTGCGGAACTCGCGCCGGATCGGCACACGACCCTGCTGCTGCTGTGCGCCAGCGGCTCGCGCTCGCTGTCGGCGGCGCGGCGACTGGCCGAGCTTGGCCATACGGGAGTGGGGTCCGTCGCCGGGGGCTTCGATCGGTGGCGACGCGAGGGCTTGCCGACGACCCCGCCACGAACCGTCGGCGACCTCGACTGGGATAGGTATTCGCGGCAGCTGGCGTTGCCGGAGATCGGCGAGGCTGGGCAGCGAAAGTTGCGCGCCGGCCGTGTGTTGCTCGTCGGAGCAGGCGGGTTGGGCTCGCCAGCGGCGCTGTATCTCGCTGCGGCCGGGGTCGGCCACCTGGTGCTGGTCGACGACGACCGCGTCGAGCGCAGCAACCTGCAGCGCCAGGTCCTGCACGGCGATGCCGACGCGGGGAAGCTCAAGATCGACTCCGGGATCGCTGCATTGCGCGGCCTCAATCCAGGCGTCGAGGTGGCGGGCCACGCAGTGCGCCTCGATGGTTCGAACGCGCGCGAGTTGCTCGAGGGGCAGCACGTCGTGATCGACGGCTCCGATAATTTCGCGACGCGCTACGCGGTGAACGAGGCCTGCGTGGCGCTCGGCATTCCGAACGTGCACGGCTCGGTGTTCCGCTTCGAGGGGCAGGTGAGCGTGTTCTGGCCGGCGCGTCCCGGCAACGCCGGGCCCTGCTATCGCTGCCTCTACCCCGAGGCTCCGCCGCCGGAGCTGTCGCCATCCTGTGCGGAGGCCGGAGTGCTCGGGATCGTGCCGGGCATCATCGGCCTGTTGCAGGCGTCCGAGGCGCTCAAGCTGCTGCTCGGCGTCGGCGAGCCCCTGGTTGGGCGCATGATTCGCTACGACGCGCTCCGCAGCCGCTTCGATGAGTTCGAGGTGCTGCGCGACCCCGGTTGCAGAACCTGCGGATCGCGTTAAAGGCGGGCTGATCGCAGGTCGCCCCCGCATTGCCCAGGCCCCCGAAATGGACTACCCATCATTCGGCGAGTACGCGGACGCGCTCCGGCTCAACCTGGAGGTCGTGCTGTCGGATCCGGTGCTCGGCCGGGGCACCCTGTGCACCCGCGGGCCCGGGCTGCCAGCCGTGTACGGTGGCACGTACGCGCTGACGTTCGCGGTGGTGACGAACTCGGGCAAGTTTGCGGTCCGCTGTTTCCACAAGGAGCTCGACTCGCTGCCCGTGCGGTACGGCGCCATCGAGCGTCACCTGGGGCGGATCAACAGTCCGTACTTCGTCGACTGCCAGTTCCAGCCGAAGGGCATTACCACCGAAAGCGGCACGTACCCGATCGTACGGATGGACTGGGCGGACGGCCCGAGCCTGGCGGCATACGTCGCGGAGCACCGTCATGACGCCGGCGCACTGCTCGAACTGCGGTTCGCGCTGCGCCGGCTCGCGATGCACCTGCGCGCCAAGGGCGTGGCGCACGGCGATATCCAGCCATCCAATGTCATCGTGCAGGGCGATGGCAACCTGCGACTGATCGACTACGACGGGTTGTTCGTGCCCGAATTGGCACCGCTCTGCAGCGCGGAGCTGGGCCAGCGAAATTTCCAGCACCCGGGGCGGCGCTCGCGACATTTCGACGCGAGCCTCGATGTCTTCTCGTTCGCGGTGATCGACTTCGCACTGCGTGCGCTCAGCGTACGCCCGGACCTCTGGGACCTCACCGGCAGCGGTGAGGACGCGTTACTCCTGCGTGCGACCGACTTCACCGATCCGGCGCACTCGGCGATTTTCGCTCTCCTGGGCCGCGAGCCGGGGTTCGAGCAGCGGACGCGGGATCTGGCGTCGATCTGCGTGGCGCCCTTCGGATCGATACCGCCGCTGGAGGATTTCGTGGCGGGCCGCGGCATCCCGACGGCCCCCGTCGAACTGTCCGGCGACCCGACCGCGCACGAGCGCCCGCCGTACCTGCCGGCCAACTTCGTCGTCGACGCCGCGGACTTCGCGCAGTGCTGCAGGCACGTCGGCGAACGCGTCGAACTGGTCGGTCGTGTCGTGAGCGTCGCGATCGGCCCCGCCACGATCGACGGCCCGGCGTGCCTGCGCGTCGAGTTCAGCGACCCGGCATGCGACATGGTCTGCCTGACGCTGTGGCCGGACGCGCTGTCCCGTCTCGAGACGGTCCCGGACGAGACATGGGTCGACCAGTGGATCAGCGCGGTGGGGCTCGTCGAGCCGGTCGCGAGCGACCGCGGGGGCGAGCCGCGCCGGAAGGACGTCTCCGTCACGATCGAGGAACAGGGCCAGTTGCAGCGGCTCGTGGAAGCCGAGGCGACGTACCGTCTGCGCTCGCAGGGTGTCCTGCCCGGCCGTGCGCTGGATCCGGCGGGAAGAGTCCGGACCGAGCCGGTGGCGCCGCTAGCCCCGGCCGCCCCGGTCCGGGACGCGGGCCACTCCCCAACCGCCACTGTTGCAGCGCGTCGCCCGCACCCGTCACGCGGGCTGTGGTGGGGGGTGGCGGCCGTGCTCGCCGTGCCCGCAGCTTATCTGCTGCTGTCGATGGGGCCGGGCCGCGAGCAGGCGACGCCTTCACGCGCGGAGGTCGATGCGCCTCCACCCGCAGCCATCGAAGCCGTCAAGCCTGGGCCGGTAGCCCCAGCCGGGCCGAGAGCGCAGATAGAGACAACGGTTGCGGAGCTCATCTCGCAGCAGGATCTGACAGCGACCGACACCACGCTCGAGACCGTCGCCGGGGCATTGAGCATCCTCCCGGGCGAGGACGGGCAGTGCCAGCGTATTGGCCTGCCCGACGGCAACGTCGTCCGCGACTTATGCGAGGACCGCATCGCGTTTGCACATCGAGCGGTGTTCGCGGATCGCGAAGTGATCGTAGGGTTCACGCGTTGCAACGACGCCGACGCGCCCTGCGGACTGCGAAGACCGTTCTGGCTCGAGCTGCGCCCAGGATCACCGCTCACGCTTCGCCAGATGCCGGCCTTGTGGGTCGGCTCCAGTCAACCCGTCGTCTCCGCGTCGAGCGCGGGCGTGCAGGTCGATCTGGGCACATGGAACGGCGAGCGCCGCATCGCCACGCTTAGCGCGGCGGGCAACCTCGTGGTGGAGCGCAGCCGCGCGCCCGTCCGGCCGCTCAGCCGGTCGGATTGCGCGGTCGTTGTCCGATCACTCGAGGATTGCGCTGTCAGCCGCGATTGCAGTTCGTTCGCGCACAGCGCGCAGCGGATCCCGGCGTCGCGGTGGGCCGGCCTCACGCGCGCATACCACGAAACGACCGGGCTCGATGTCGCGGTGTTCCGCATCCTGTGCGTGCGAAGTTGCGAGCTCGGCTTCACGCCGAGCTATGAATTGATCCGCCGAAACGCCTGCGATGGCGCAAAGCCCGACCAATGGCCGCTGGACGATCCGGCAGGCGGATTGCAGCGTTAGCCGCGCAGCGCCTCGATGAATGCCGAGATGACCGCCGCGCCATTCCCGTCCGGCACCCAACCGGTCGGCAGGGCATGTATTGTGACGGGAAGTTCGGACTGAGGGTCGCCATGCCGCCAGCCAAAACCGAAGACCTCGAGTACGTCGGCTTCTGGCCGCGGGTCGGGGCAGCGCTGATCGATACGTTGCTTCTGCTGTTCATCACCGTGCCGCTCGTGACCATGATCTACGGCCGGCATTACTGGACCTCGGCCGACTGGGTCCAGGGGCCCGCCGATTTCCTGATCAACTGGTTCCTGCCGGCGGTCGCAGTGGTGCTGTTCTGGATCTACCGGCAGGCGACCCCGGGCAAGATGGCGATCGGGGCGCGCATCGTCGATGCCCGAACCGGCGCGAGGCCGGGCACCGGGCAACTCGTGGGCCGTTACCTGGCCTACTACGTTTCCATCATCCCGCTCATGGCCGGGATCGTCTGGGTGGCCTTCGATCCGCGCAAGCAGGGATGGCACGACAAGCTCGCGGGCACGGTCGTGGTGCGCTCCCGACGTCGCCTCGAGGAGCGTCGTGAATGAAGCATCTCACGTTCTGGTTCGACGTCATCTCGCCCTACGCTTATCTCGCGTTCGAGCGGCTGCCTCGGGCGCTCGACGGACTTTCCGTCACGATCCACTATCGGCCGGTGTTGTTTGCCGGCCTGCTCGGGCAGTGGGGTCAGAAGGGTCCGGCCGAGATCGAGCCAAAGCGCGCATGGACGTTTCGCCATGTGGCCTGGATGGCCCACCGCTACGACGTGGTGCTGCAGACGCCGGCACAGCACCCGTTCAACCCGCTGGGCTTGCTTCGCCTCGCGACGGCTTGCGCGCCGGAGGGCGGGACACCGAGCCGGTCGGTCTGCGAGGAAGTCTTCCGGCACGTCTGGCAGGTCGGCGGCGATGCCAACGAGCCAACCCGACTCGCCGGGTTGGCGAGGCGGCTGGCGCCGCGGCGCGACCCGCAGTCCGGCGAGGTCAAGCAGGAATTGCGGGATGCCACCGATACGGCGATATCGAAGGGGGTGTTCGGCGTACCGACCTTCGAGGTGGACGGTCGGCTGTTCTGGGGCGTGGACTCGCTCGACATGCTGGTCGCCTGCCTGCAGGGCGATCCGTGGTTCGATGGGCCGGGCTGGCAGGCTGCGCGCACCGCCATCGCAGGCGTGGTGCGCCGGCCGGCGGTGCTGCCGTGAGCGTGCCGGAA
>Ga0105103_10001112_pt1 | contig 15150 bp, 9 predicted proteins | sample PPLLaktember2015_2_FD_79107 | JGI IMG/M metagenome (GOLD analysis project Ga0105103, IMG submission 79107) | Freshwater sediment microbial communities from Prairie Pothole Lake near Jamestown, North Dakota, USA - PPLs Lake P7 Core (6) Depth... | ecosystem: Environmental > Aquatic > Freshwater >...
GATCGGTTTCGTCGGAAGAGATGCGACGAGGACTTCGGACGCTCAGTCTGCATACCCCGCTCTTCTTTGTTGAAGCGAATGATGCACCCAACAACCTGTCGCTCGCTCGTGAGGCAAAGCTCGTCGATCGTGTGATCCGATTCCTCACACCAGGGATTCTCCGTCCGCGTCTCCGGTCGTTCCCGCTGCTCTTCGTGGCAGGGAACGCGGACTACCTGTCGCTGATCGAGACGATGCACTTTCAACTGAAAGGCACACCGTCGGCCTCGGAGTCCGTGCTCCTCGGACATCTGCTGGCGACCGCTCCAGACGACGCGGCCGCTGAACATCGCAGGGATCTGCCGATCGAGCCTCCCACTGAGCCTGCCGGATTTCGTCCCGCCGGCGAAGCGGTCCTCTCTTCCATCGTCCGGCGCTCCGAGTCACGGATCGAGCGCCTTGTCCATGCGGCCGCTGACCGTGCACAACACGTTCTGCAAGCTGTCAACGCCCGTCTTGAAACCCGCCTCGCTTCCGTTCAGCGAAGCCGATTCCTCGGATCACAGGCGACGTTGCTCCCTGTTGAGCCGCACGCGCTGACGGCCGCGATCCTCCAATCAATCGACGACCGGCATGTCATCGACTCGCTGCGGGACACGTACAATGCCGCCTTCGCCGGTCATCATCCCGAATACGAGCGCGAATGCTGCGTCGTGGTGAGCGGTTCGTCCCGGACAGCGCTCGGATTGCTGGGATTTCATTGCGGCATCCGCGAGGTGGTGATCCCCGATCTGAGCTGGACCTACGAGCATTGTTTCCCGTCTGTGCACGCCGTTCCGCTGACGCCGGTGTTCGGATTGAACATCGAGGCAATCATGCGGATGGTCGAATCGCGACTGACCGCGGACCCGAACTGGCGCGAACAAAGTGCGGTCGTTCTCAACAATCCGCACAATGCGACCGGTCGTGTCTTCGACCCGGCGGATGTCCGTCGCCTCTTGCACTGGCTGCTGGAACGGGATGTCTGGGTGATCGACGACCTCTCTTACCATCAAGTGGCGCCCGTCGACGCATTGCCGGAGATCCCGACGCTTCGGCAACATGCGAACGAACTGGTCGCGGCCGGACGGATCACCTCCGGGCAATCGGCGCGATTGATCTCCGTGCATTCCATGTCCAAGACCGATTGTCTTGCGGGAGCGCGGCTTTCCGTCGTCGAGATCCGTGACGCCGCATTGCGGGAGCGCTTCCGTGTACTGAACGATACGATCATTCCCAACATCGGCGCCTTGCTTCTCACCACTCTCTTCTACCGCAATGGACTGAACGTGGCGCGCGCGTACTGGCGGCTCCGAAACAGCATCTTCGCTGACAGAATGGAAGCCATCAGCGACGCTTTGCGGCAACTCCCCCCGGACCGGAACATGTTCGCCATCGACATCCTCCCTCCGGCGGGAAGCATGTATCCGTTGATGCACATCAATCGCCTCCCGGCCGGCCTGTCGCTCGATTGGATCGCCGCCGGCCTTGCCCGCCAGGGGATCGGCATGATCCCGCTTTCAACGTTCGCACGGACGGAGCAGGGATTCGAAACGGGGCGCAAGGCATTCCGGCTGACGCTGGGGGGGACCGACGGCGCCGACGTCCTCCGCTCCAAAACGCGCCGGGTCCTGATCGACCTCAACCGGCTCATCGCCGAAGAGGAAGCACACTACCGGAAGCGGCGGTTTCTCGTGCGCACCTCACTTGCATCTGATGCCGAGGTCGAGCGACGCTGGCGCACGATCGAAGAACGTCTCACACAGGCGACACTTTCCGCGCTGCTTCGTGTCCCCCTCTTCAGTCGCATCGAAGTGAATGCAGAGCATCGCCGGAGGTTCCTCGAACGGTACCTTCCGCAACGGCTCGAGACTTTCAAGCAGCGCGCCATCGATCAGGACCATCTCGCACGAGAGTGGATGCTCGCTGCCCGTGGAGACCGCGCACGCGGACTGATCAAGACGCTGGAACAAGAATTCTACAAGGACGATCTCCGCAGACGCGAAGACACATTCCAGCATCGCTTGTTCGATCGCACGGTCCATCCGACGCAGATGTATTCCCTTCAGGCGGAAACCGCCATGAACGGACTTCTTGCAGCGATCCAGCGAGCCGATTCCCCGCGGAACGCGGCCGTCGAAGAAGCGGCCCGAATGCTGGTGCGCGAATATTTTGGGCTGGATGTGGCGATCACATCCGGCGACGAAGCGCAAGAGGTCATTCTCGACATCGACGCTCAGATCCAGGCCGAACTCTTCGCCGAACTGCAGGGCGCGAACTTCGCCCCCTCCTTCCTTTCGTTCTGGGGGGATTGGGACGGCAGCAACCGGCCGTCGGGCCAAGGGCACCGCCTGGTCGCCTCGGTTCTCATCGAGAACGTCCGGCGCATGTCGCGGCTTCTCGTCGAGCTGAGTGCCCGGGATGCAGTCGTGCGGATCGAACCCGGCCTGCGCGCGGAACTCGAACGACTTCCGTACAACACGCGCCGATTCCTCATCTTGCTGAATGAGATCACAACATTGACGCATCAATTGGAGCGGCGGTATCGCGGCGTGCTCCCCTACCAGTTCGATGCGGGCCGGATGCGCCGAATAGCAACACGGTTGAAGGTCGTGCGCGATCCCGTCACAAGCTTGTGGCACCACAATGACCGACTGGAGCGCCGCATGCTGGAATTGCGACGGAAGCGGATCGAGGCGATGGAATACTATTTCGCGCTCAACAAACGCGTCCGCAAATCGCTCCACCAATGGATCCCCCGGCTGGCGGAACACACGACTGATGCTCCACTGCTGCGCGAAGCCGTCACAACGCGGGATCTGCTGAAGCGTTTCGTTCTGACGCCCCGCATCCACCAGAACATGGTGACAGCGCAAGATCCCTTCGCCATCGACACGACCGTCTTCAACATCAACGAGATCAACGCGGTCGCGGCGCGCTCCGGCAATCCGGGCATGGTGCTTGCGCTCCAGCTGAGCATGTCAACCAAGCCGGATGCGCTTATCGCGCTCGACCGGAAGATGCGCGCGCGCCGGGAACAGATCCTGCGCGACCAACCTGATGCCATGCTTCCCTCGATCCGTCTCGTGCCGCTCTTTGAAGACAGCGGTTCGGTCCGCGATCTCGGATCGTACCTCGAGAAGGTCTGGGAATACGCCCTCCAGAGCCGGCGCATGGACCAGCGAACGAACGAGCGCTTTGCGGAGGTCATATCCGAAGTCTTCATTGCGGGGTCCGACCTTAGTCAGCAGGTCGGACAAGCACCCGGAGCGCAACTGTACCGCGAAGCGAAACTGCAGCTTCACCTCTGGCTCGCCAAGCGGCATCTGGCAGATTCCGTGCGGCTGAAGATGGGAAGCGGCGAACCGATGCAACGGCAAGGGGGCTACTACTCGGACGTCTGCGGGACGCCGGCGTTCGTGCAGACGGAGGACGCTCAGAAGCGCTTCCGCTCGCATTTGCGAGCCTCGACGCGTACGAGCACCCGCTATGCCACCACGCCCATGCTGGGCGTCTTTGCCGGCGGCGACCTTCGAACGCTGCAGAGTGCGATCGCCGAACGCATGCGATTCCTGTCCGCACATGATCACGCCCAACTTTTATTCCATCTTGCGGACGCGCAACGCCGGCACCATCGGGATCTCGTCCGCGCGGCGGAGGAGATCGGCGAGAGCCGCATTCACGCATCGCATCGGGGCGAGCAGGCACTCGAGCGCCTCACGGTCGGTACGCGAGACGTCGCGTATGAGCAGTTCCTTCCGATCCTGACCGAGAACTTCCGCCGCATCCTGTACGGACGGGAAGAAGACGTGGTCGGCATCCATCTCATCTCCTACTTCATCGCACGGACAACGCCGCCGCTGCGTGACCGTCCGACGGTGCGCCCGTCACAAGGAGGGAAAGAGCCAGGAAGCAGGATCCTCGAACGGATTGCGGCGACCATCCCGTTCGCCCGCTATGGCAGCCTGTTGCGCGCCATTGCCCACAACCAGGCACAGACCGTCGTGCTCGGCGTGAATCAACTGACGACCGGGCTGTTCCGTGCTCTGGACGATTTTGCGCGGCAGCCGATCGTGGAGGGAGACGCGGAGACGTACATCGCAGACCGCATCCTGCCGCACCTGCCGGTGTATGAGATTCTGCAAACGCTCCGCTTCTATCATGATCCGGGGCAACCATTTCTCAAGCGGATGGAACGCGCGCTTCCTGCTGGTAACTCCGCCCTCGCTGCGTTGCGGGAAGATGCCGACGCAATGGGAACCTATCTCCCGCTCTTCAGGCAGGAGCTGCTTCGGAGACATGGGATCGATGTTTCCGACTTCTTCGAGGGGAACCGATTCGTTCCGCAACTCCTTCCCACGCTCAGACCTGATCTTGCCGTGCTGATGCAGGAGGACCTTTTTAACACGGAGGAGGAAGTGTTGCGTCAGTCGATCGGCACAGGGGTAGATGGCGCGTGGATGAATGATGTCGCGGCATTGCTGCGGATCCCTGCGGAGATCCGTCGATGGCGTGAGCGGGCCTGGAGTTTGCTTGAGCGGCCTGTGTTCCAGCGAGTGGAGAGTTTCGTCGAACTCGCCGTCTCGCTCCACTCACTCTCCCAGAAAGCAGACGTCGTCGGTCGGTCGACGATGCCGAAGGACCTCCGGCTCCCGTCGGGACTGACAAGTTTCTTCCGGACGGCCCGGGCAGATGATGAAATGCGGCAGTTCCTGGTCGCGGCGGTTGAGTATCTCAGCGCAGCTTCCGAAGGGATGGTCGAGGTCCCCGCCAACATCATCAAGGCGATGAAGGGGGTCGAGCGTATCGCCCGCATCGAAGAGCAGGCGTTGAATCCGGCAGACCAAGACAGACTCAGATTCTACCTGCTCAACATCGCGAGACTAACGGGGGAAAACGGGTAGGAGGGGATGAGCCTGGACCACCGAGCCAGGAGTAGCAAAGCAAATCAAAACTCAGAAGTCAACAGGGTTGGCTTTGGCATAACGACATTGGCTAATCCTTCTGCCTTCTGACTTTTGACTTCTGCTGGGGGCTCGAGGCTCAACTGCTATAGGCTTGATTCATCGGCTCGGTCGCTTCTGACATCTACCATTTGACATATCACATCTATCCCTTCCCCAAATGCCCCACGCTCAGTTCGATGAACTTCTCGAATTGACCGCCATAGAGTTCCACATTCAGAAAATCCGTGATGATCGAGCGGTCGATGGTCTCGTAGTTTCGGCTTGCAAACGGGTTCTCATGGATGCCGAGTTCCAGTTCTTCGATGCGCACGGGAATGTCCCGTCGGATCCCTTGCAGCGCGTTGTACATCCCCCCCGCAGGGATCACCTGGTCGTTCGAATTCGCGATACCGAACAGGCGCGGTGCGATCTCCTTCAGTCTCCCATCGAGCAGACTCCGGTCGGGACGCAAGCCGCAGAATCCGTTGAGCCACTTCCCTTCTGAGTGTTCGTGGAGCCAATGCAGTTGCCGCGTTGTTGAGAACTTCTGCGGCGACTTCGCATACAACTGCATCAGCGCGATCTCCGCGTGTTGATCCACGATCAACGGCGATGAAAGGCTCATATCGCGCACAGCGGCGCATGTGGAGAACAACACCGCGCGGCTCTCGTCGAACAATCCCTCCGTGTTCTCCAGCATCAACGCAAGCGAGACAAATCCCCCCGCCGAGAAGCCGAACAGGTCGAACACCGCGTCTTCCGTGAAGTGCGGATGTGTTCCCGCACGAACGGTCCGCACCAGGTCCACCACATCCCAGTAGGACTGGATCGCCCCCCAGAAGAATCGATCCGGGTGAGCTCCCAGGCGGTCGCTCATGACGGCATTGAACCGATGGACATTTTCGTTCCCCGCGATCGCCAGGCGCTGTTCGTAATTCTGCTGTTGACCGAACATCCATCTCGGGTTCACGCGGTTGATATGGAACGAGAGCGGGAACAGAATGACAGGCGCTCGAAGCGAGGCCCACAGATGATACGCCCACGGGATGTACTTCGAGAACGAACGCTCGTTCAAGCCATGGAAAAGGATGATCCCCCGTCGATGCTTCCTTGGCGCGCCTGCAGCAGCATGATCCCGCACGAGCGGATACCGGAAGTCGAGGTTCTGCGTGATGAGATGGTCGGTCGGCGAATGAAGCGTCATTTCTCCCGGAAAGTCGATCCCGTGCTCCTCGCACCGATAGGAATCATGTCCCAGGAGATGACCTCCCCCGGCGGAATGAAAGGAGAGGAAGAACAGATCGGCAAGTTCGTCCGAGAATTCGATCGGCGTGTGATCGTCCCACACCTTTCGATGACGAAACCGCTTGCTGATGTCCTGATAATCGGGATGATACATGTGCGTCAACCGTTTCGTGAAGGAGGTATCCTAAGGTAGGAATTTCCTTCTCATCCTTCAATCAAAACGATCGTTCGACTCGGCGAACGTCATGAAGCAGAGGTGTGGATTGCCGCGTGCATCAGTTCGCGGATCTCAAGCGGAATGCCTTTCGCGGGGTCCCGGTGAAATGAGAGGGCATGGTGCTCACAATGGGAAATGCAGACGCCGCATCCCATACAGCGTTCTTCGTCGATGCGGCTCTTCCCATCGACGAGCGACATCGCTCTGAATTGACAGAACGGCTGACAATCTTCACAGCCAATGCAGAGGTCCGACTCGACCCGCGTTACGTAGCCGGATGATGCCAGCATCGGCGTTCCATTCCGATGCGCCTGCATCGCCCCGCAGCAGCAATCACAGCAATTGCAGATCGCATAGAAACGGCCCAGCATTGCATCCTTGAAGAATGCGTGATGCACATGTCCGCGCTCATCTTCCTGACGCAGGATCTCCATTGCCTCTGCCTGCGTGATGCGGCGGGCGCGGTCCGGCTGATGCTCGAGGATGAATCCTGCGAACGGCTCGCCGATGATCAGGCAGACGTCCATCGGCAGACAGGGATGTTCACGCGAGGCGCGACAGGGGCACTCCATGACCACGATGTGGTCCGGATTCTTCAGGATGATATCCCGGGCGCGGGTGTACGGGATCACCTGCTCCAGGTCCCCGATCGTCACATCCTGTTGAACGCTCACCAGGCGCACAGCCTCATCGAGCGGAACGACCTTGCCATGGTAGCCGTTCGCGAACTCCCTGGCCGAACGATTTGCGCTCTCCTCAGACTTGCCTCCCCATCGCTCGATGATCCTCGTTGCCGCTGAAGCCAGCCAGCGCGAAAGCCAATGCTCCCCCGTTGCGACTTTGATGTAGAAATAGGGCCATCGGCCATAGGCGTAGCCGTGCATGAAGTCGAAGACCGAGAAGTCTTTTAACCGCTTTGCTTCGTCAAGGAATTGGCGAGTCGAAGGGAGGATCATAAGGCGGAACGTACAAAGAGAAGGTGCGGGAGTCAAGTTGCCGTCTTCTAAGATAGAACCCCCCGCTTGTGAGGGAATTCCCTACATGCGTTTCGGGACTTCCTACACGGAAATCCCCCATCGGCATCGTTTCGTATCGGGAAGGCCGATTCTCTGACGAATTTCGCAACAGATGTGGGAATATCCTCTGGCAGAATGTTTGCATTGCAAAGCATGCGAAGTACCTGTTCTATTCTGTCCCCACGCCACCAACTGGAGAACTGCCATGTTCGACTACTCAGATCCCGAACTCTTCTGGCTGAACGTCACCAACGCTCTTCTTGGACTCGTTACAATCGCCTGCCTGGTCGCAGTAGGCTATGCTGTCGGCAAGGAACTCGTCATGCGCTTCGTTGCGCGTCATGCGGCTGCTCCCGCGGTCGATGATCATGCCCTTGTCGTCACGGACCTTGGCATCACAATGGCTGACGGCGGCAAGCCGGTCGACCAAGGCAACGTCGTGGTGTCGGAACAGGGCATCACCCGCCCATCCGCACCAGAGACAAAGTCGTAATTCGGCATTATCACAACACATTACAGCACGGCCATCCCTATGCGCTGCCCATTTCTCCGTGAGGCCCAGGTCAAGAACTGCCAGGCTTCCAACATCCGCAAGATGATCGTCCGCAGTCAGGACGACGAAGCCGGGGAATTGTGCTCGACACCGGATTACATCCATTGCCAGGCAATTCGGCAGTGCCACGAGGACCATCCCGCCGGTGCTCGGTGCCCCTTCCTGCATGAATCGCTGATGCAATACTGCGCTGCATCTCCGGTGACCAAATACGTGCCGTACAGCGATTCGTCGATGCTCAAATGCGGTTCGGACAATCATCGTTACTGCGATGCCTACCTCGCGGCCGCGATGCCTGAGATCTCGAGCGGAATGACTGCGGAAGCCCACAGCGCATCGATCGCCGAATGCACGATCATCGACGGGATAAGCATCCCAGGACGGCTATCGTACGCCGCGAACCATCTTTGGCTCGACCTGTCGAGCGAAGGCATCTGCCACATCGGGATCGACGGTTTCCTCGCGCGAACGCTCCCCCCGATCACCGAGGTGCACTTCTCCACAACGCGAGGCACCGTGCTTCCGGCGGTCGTTCTGCGCGCGGGGAAGGTCGACATCCAACTGATCTTTCCGGTCGCGGTGGCCATCGCCGCCGTGAACACCTATCTGCGGGCAACGCCGGACCGGATTCGCACAGACCCGTATCGTACGGGCTGGTTGTTCGAAGGAACCTTGCCTCGGTCGAATGCACAGAAGCCAGCGCTCGATCCGACGCTGTTCAAGACCGGCGCGGACGCGGTCACCTGGATGCGGACGGAGATCACCCGGCTCAACCGATACGTCGGCGAGCAGATCATCCCGTCGCGATTTCGGTCGGGCGGGTACTTGCTCAACGATGGCGGCGAGTTGCAGGAAGGATTTGCCACATTGCTCGAGCATCATGAGCTGCTCTCTTTGTTCAACGAATTCTTTTCTCCCCATGCACGCTGGAGGACTCAGGAGTGAATCTGCAACAGTATCGTTGGTTTCTCGTCGGAATCGTTGTCGCAGCAATCACCGGATGGATCGTGTTCCCGGCGGCGCTCTATGAACGCATTGAACAGCCTCTGCAGTTCAGCCACAACGTGCACATCGGTGAATCAGTGGGAATGTCCTGCACAGACTGTCATCAAATGAACGCCGGCGAGCGAGGGGCTGCGATCCCGGCCGTTTCAAAGTGCGCCGAATGCCACTCCGAAGCCATCGGTACGACCGAAGCGGAGCTGAAGCTTGTTGAGGACTATATCAAAACTGAACGGGAAATCCCTTGGCTTGTGTATTCCCAACAACCGCAAAACGTCCACTTCTCCCACATTGCCCACACCGGTCGCGCGAACATCCGCTGCGAGGAATGCCACGGACCGCACGGTGAATCCGAATCGCTTCGCCCATTCGAACGGAATCGCATTTCCGGATACAGCCGCGACATCTGGGGATCCTCCATCACACGGGTCGGCAACGCGCCGTGGGAAGGGAAGAAGATGGATGATTGCGCCGACTGCCACACGAAACGAGGCGTCGTGAATTCCTGTCTGAAGTGTCATCAATAGAACGCAAAGCTCATGAATCATCGAATCTCCCGACGCGACTTGCTGCAGTTCGCCGGAGGCTCCGCCCTCGGACTCCTCCTTTCCCCGCTCCCGTGGAAGCTACTGGATGACTCCGCCATCTGGACTCAGAACTGGCCGTGGAACGCTGAGCCGCTCCGCGGACCCGTATCGAATCTTCTGACAACCTGCTCGCTCTGCCCTTCCGGATGCGGCCTGCGGTTTCGTTGCGTCTCCGGGAATCCGATCAGCACGCATGGAATTCCTGAGCATCCCGCAAGCCATGGGACCCTCTGCCCTGCCGGGCTTCTTGCTCATCACCTTCGCTACCACCCTCAACGGATCGGCCGTCCTGTCCGCCTCGCAGCCGGCGCTCCATTCGTCGAGGCCACGCCGCTGACAACAGAGGAAGCGTTCAACGCGATCGGTGAACGACTCCGATCGAGCAAATCAACGGTCGTCCTCGACGCGAGGCCGGATCGCGCAGCATCGGAAGTGTTGAAGCAGCTCGCGCGCACGCTGGCGAACGCGACCTACGTTCCCGAGCACACGGAACGGGACCGGACGATTCGTGCGATGGCATCCGCATTCGACCAGCAGGTCGAGATCTCGTTCGACCTTTCTTCCGTTCGCACTATTCTCAGCGTTCGAGCGCCGCTGATCGATGGATGGCATTCACCGGACCGTGCCGCGGCGATCTTTGATCGGCGCGCCGGAACAGGTTCGCCGCTCTTCATCATCCATGTCGATTCGACTCCTTCTCGCACCGCGGAAGTCGCGGATGAGTGGGTGAAGGTGCATCCCGGGTCGGAGATGGTCTTCGTGCTGGGCATCATCGGTGCACTGCTGGACGAAGGATTGACCGCACCCGAGACGCGACAACGAGCCCGGGACTTCGCGGAATTGCGTTCGGCGCTCGCCCCGGTGTCGCGCGAATGGATCAGCGCCCAGTGCGGCATGACGACAGACAAGCTTCACGTGATCGCACGGCGGCTTGCAACTCAAGGGCCGTCGCTCGCCTTGGCGGATGGTCAACCCGATCCTAACGGTCGTTCCAGCGCGCTGCATGCCGCTGTTGCGTGTCTGAATCTCCTGACCGGTTCGTATCGACATCGCGCACCGGTGAGGGCACATCGCGGCTCGAACACCGAGGCCGCGCCATCTCTCGACGCGATCACCGACGGCTCCGTGGATGTGTTTCTTGCGGATGAGTCGATCTCGGGTTCGACTTCGACAGAGCACCTGCTGGCTCAGAAGGGATCCAGGAATTGTCTGCTCATCAGTCTTTCTCCCTTCGTCGTTCCTCATGCGGCGTTCGAACAGATCGTCCTCCCCGCACCGGCCTTCGGAGAAATGCTGACGGATGTCCCCGGAGTCAGCGACGACGGACGCGAAACGCTCTCCGTGACGATCCCCGCATTCCGTTCACAGGAAGGAACGTTCAACACCGTTGATCTCTGCGCTGCCCTCCTCCGCGCCGTCGCCGGAACAGCCGACGCATCGCCTTCGACGGAGGAGCTGATCAAGGACCGGATCGCCTCGGTTCTCAAGACCGGAAAGGGACACGTCTTCAAGTCATCAGACAGAACGATCGTCCCCATCGGTTCGCTGTCTTCATCTGAAGAGTTGTGGACCGAACTGACGGCGGGGGGTGCATGGTCTGGCGACCAACCGACGCGAAAACCGACCGGCTCTTTCCGGCTGATGCGCATAGCGCGTCCAGCCCTGGAACTCTGCGAACAGGAACGTCGGGATTCCCGGTCGCGTTTCACACACGACGAGCAGAGCGCCCCGCCCGCGCCTGTGCGGATCGTCGATCCCATTCTGCAGGGAACGACGGTCATTTCTCCGCTCATTTCCAAGCTGCGCGAGGAATCTGGACTTCGTCCGTTTCATCCCGAAGCCTTCGACCAGGCGTCTTCCTCACCAGTATCTGTGAAACCCTCGAAAGCCTGAAGTTCATGCAAACGAATTCCAAACAATCCCGATACGGAATGCTCATCGACCTCGACCGATGCACAGGATGCGGTGCGTGCATGCTCGCCTGTGCGGTCGAGAATAACATCCCCCCTGCTCATGCAGGGACCACCGATCGCACCGGCCTGACGTGGATGCGCGTGCATCGCATTGAGCAGCAAGGCAATGATGCGTCAACAGAGACGGTGTACCTCCCGTTGATGTGTCAGCAATGCGACGAGCATCCTCCGTGTGAGTCGGTCTGCCCGCAGAAGGCGGTCGAATACGATCCGGAGACCGGTATCGTCGCGCAGATCCCCGTCCGATGTCTCGGATGCCGCTACTGCATGACCGCGTGTCCATATCATGCGCGCTACTTCAACTGGTGGGATCCTTCCTGGCCCGCGGGCATGGAGAAGACGCTCAATCCCGGCGTGTCCACGCGCATGCGCGGTGTCGTTGAGAAATGCAATCTCTGTCACGGCCGTCTGCAGGAGGCGCGCGAACAGGCCGCAGCGAGCGGGACGTCGGTCGTCGCCGGCGAGACGTTCGTACCGGCGTGCGTGGAAGCGTGTCCGACACGCGCGATCATGATCGGCGACCTGGCGGATCCGGGGAGCGAGATCGCCCGACAGATCAAGACCCCCGGTACGTTCCGATTGCTCGAACAACTTGGGACACAACCGAAAGTCTATTACTCCTCCGCGAGGCAATGGGTCCGTGAACAGCTGCAACGAACGATCGCTTCCACCCGGACGGAGGTTGTCAATGGATAACGCGCTCATTTCCCGCGGTCTTCAACGAACCTCGTTCACGAAGTTCCTCCTCTGGATCCTGCCTTGGGCGGGGTTGCTGGCGGTTGGACTGTATGCGGCTTATCGATGTCTCGCCTACGGCCTGAACGAGACCAACATGGACAACCGCTTCGCCTTCGGCCTCTGGATCTACCTCGACCTGACGGTCATCGCGCTCGGGGCCGGCGCCTTCTTCACCGGCTTCCTGCTCTACATCCTGAAGCTGAAAGAACTCAAGTCGGTCATCAATAGCGCTGTCGTCATCGGGTTCATCTGCTACAGCGGCGCCGTGGCCGTGCTCATGGTCGACGTCGGTCAGCCGCTGCGAGCATGGTTCACCTTCTGGCATCCGAACGTCCACTCGATGCTCACAGAAGTGACGTTCTGCATCACCTGTTATCTGACGGTCCTTGCCATCGAATACGTGCCGGTCATCCTGAAGCATCGGTCGATTCGCCGCATCCCGTCGATGCTCGTCTTCGAATTCCAGCTGCACAAGTTGATGGTTGTGTTCGCCGCGATCGGGACGTTCCTCTCCTTCTTCCATCAAGGCTCGCTCGGAGGCCTCTATGGCGTTCTTATCGGCCGGCCGTTCGCCTTCCGACCGTCGCTCGGCATCTGGCCGTCGACCTTCTTCCTGTTCATTCTGTCTGCCGCGGCCGTCGGACCCAGTTTCATCCTGCTGACCACGTGGTTGACCTCGAAGCTTTCGCGGAAGACGCTTGTGCGGCCAGAGGTGTTCCGCACGCTCGGCAAGATCTCCGGCATGCTGTTGATCGGCTACGTGCTCGCCAAATCGATCGACACACTCATCTGGATCAACTCAACCGCACCATCGCTTGGCTTTCCCGCTGCACGGTTCTACCAATATCCGGGATTCGGCACGTGGGTTCTGATCACGGAGATCGTCGTCTGCGGTTTGATCCCCGCGCTTATCTTCTTGCAGCCGACGCTTCGACAGAAGACGGCATGGCTCGTGACGGCCGCAGCGCTGGCCTGCGCCGGCATCGCCCTGAATCGATTCGTCCTGACGGTCCAGACACTCGCCTTGCCGACGTTACCGTTCGATCCGTTCATGTCATATGTTCCAAGCTGGCAGGAAACGGCAACCTTCGGCGCCGTGCTGGCGTACGGCGTGTTGCTGTATTCTCTTTCATTCCGATATCTGAACCTGTTCCCGCAGGAACGGGATCTTCAGCCTTTGTAAGGAGTTCGACATGTTTCCATTCGTCTACGGCTTCACCTGGGATCTGGGCAACATCATCTTCCTTGGTCTCTTCTTCACGGTGGTGACCCTCATCATGATCACGCTCATCCGGACGGCCATCCGCTCGATGCGGACGATGACACCGGAGCACATCAGCGAATTCCAGTGGCACGCAGGATTCGAGGAGTTACCCGCTTCAGCGCGCCTCTGCCGACATGCGCTCACGGGTGAAGCCCCCGGTCGTCGATGCAACAACGCCTTCGCGTGCGACCATTGTCAAGAGCATCTGCGCTTTCAGCACATGAGGGAATCTGCTTCGAACGCTCCGTTGCCTCAGACGTCTCAGCCGTTTCAAGCGGCGACGGACCGCTTCTATCATCGCGGCCATACATGGGTTCGGCCGGAGGCGGACGGTACGGTGACGATCGGGCTCGATCCGCTCGCGTCGCGATTGCTCGCGCAGACCGACGGTGAAGTCCTGCCGGAATCCGGCTCAGCGATCCACCGGAACGGGAACGGGTGGTTTGTGAAGAAGGGGAACGGGGAGATCGTGGTCCTTGCCCCCGTGAGCGGGACGGTCGTCGAGGCGGGGAAAGCGGAGGATGATTGGAAGTTGCGGGTGAAACCAAACAGCGATGAGTCGATGGAGCCTTTGCTCCATGGCGAGGAAGTGAATGCCTGGCTTCGCGGCGAGTTCGAACGCTTTCAGCGACTGCTTGCGGTCCCCACGGTCGGTGCGACCCTCGCGGACGGCGGCGTCCCGGCGGACGATCTTGCTTCCGTCATCCCCGCAGGTATGCAAGAACAGGTGTACTCGGATATGTTCCTGCAGCCATAGGGCTCTCCGCTAGCGCGGGATGTTGTAGCGTTTGATCCGGTCGTAAAGTGTGGAGCGGTCGATACCAAGTTGGGCCGCCGCTTCTTTGATGTTCCCCTGCGTTCGATCGAGCGTCGCAACGATCGCTTGCCGTTCGATCTCATCAAGCGTCATGCCGGCTGGCACGCTCCACTGCTCCGACGGCCGAGCAGCCGCGGATAAGAACGCGAAATCCGACTCGCTGAGCACGCGTTCTTTGCAGGTCACCATTGCGCGCTCGACCGCATTCTCCAGCTCGCGGACATTTCCCGGCCATTGATGTTCGATCAACGCCTTCAGCGCCCCCTCCGTAAGGTCTGTAACATTCTTTCCCAACTCGTGCGACAACCGCTCGATGAAGCCGCGGGCGAGCAACGGAACATCTTCCAGCCTTTCTCGCAAGGGAGGGATGCGTATGTTGATGACGTTCAGCCGGTAGTATAGATCCTCGCGGAACTTCCCTTCCCGCACCGCTTCGAGCAGATCGACGTGCGTCGCCGCGATCACGCGGACATCAACGCGCATCTCTTCCGAACCGCCGACCCGATAGAATGTCCGCTCCTGGATCACGCGGAGAAGGTCCATTTGCAGCTTCGGCGAGATGTCGCCGATCTCATCGAGGAAGATCGTACCACCATCCGCCAGCTCGAATTTCCCCGGCTTCTCTGAAACCGCCCCCGTGAACGCTCCGCGCTCGTGACCGAAGAGCTCGGATTCCAGCAGCGTCTCTGCGAGCGCCGCACACGAAACGGCAATGAACGGTTTGTCCGCCCGGTCCCCCGCATAATGAATGGCCCGCGCGATCAATTCCTTCCC
>Ga0105103_10001113_pt1 | contig 15150 bp, 13 predicted proteins | sample PPLLaktember2015_2_FD_79107 | JGI IMG/M metagenome (GOLD analysis project Ga0105103, IMG submission 79107) | Freshwater sediment microbial communities from Prairie Pothole Lake near Jamestown, North Dakota, USA - PPLs Lake P7 Core (6) Depth... | ecosystem: Environmental > Aquatic > Freshwater >...
GAGGGCAACGCGCAACTACAGGGCGCAGACTGTTCAGGGTGGACTCGGCACTGGTGGACGCCTCGGAGTACAAGGTGGCCAGACACCTGCATCCCAGGGGATAGGGCGCTAGACCTACAATTCATAATAATCAAAAATAAGCGCTGCCGCCGGGACATTAACGAGTCAACCCACGGCAGCGTTCAAATATATAATTTTCGTACAAAAACATAATTAGTGTCCTGTTCCATAATATCTTCTATACTTGGAATTATATTGCCTCCTCGGTCTGGTGCTCCGCGGAGAGAAAAGTATCTCTTCGTCGCTTAACGTCGAAGATAATTACGGGGTACCCGCGTCGACAGCGGGTCGTACCAACCATTTCTTATAATTCCCTTGCAGTCGCTCCAGGGGGCTCTCCACCCCGACTACGCCTCAGAGACTTTTCTTGGCTCCACTCCGCAATGCCCGCGTCAGCAACATAATTCCTCTTTCATTTGAAGTGTAAAGAAGTATTAGGGGTAGAACAATGCGGCCAAAGTAACGCCGGACCATTCTTTGTTCAGCTTGCTGCTCCGAGCTGCCTACTCAGATGTAGCGTGATTGCGGCGTAGCTCTCTCGATAAGCCCTCTATTAGCACACCTTTCGATAGTATGCGGGGTACCCGTGGAACAGCAAAATTGTCTTCCATGGGTCGCACAAGCAGTCCTCGGATGCTCGCTCCACAAAAGCTCTTCCGGCTCTTTTTTAAATGAGAATGAGGTTTGATCATAATTAAGATTTCAAAATAGGCTTAATTTGTTATAAAAAAACTTTTCAGCAATTTGTGACTGACATGCAGTTGTCTTGGGTAGATGTTAAAAATGTGAGAACAAAAAAGTATGGTTATATGTATAGAATTATATTGAAAAAAAAACGACAATTAGTGAAAATAATCCAAGGGGATTTCACGAGGTATTTGAGGCTGAATGATTGAAGAGTATTTATTGATATCTATGCTTGGCAACAACATTATTTCTGGAGACTGAAAGGCTAGCCAAAGCAAGACCGAATTGAGGATAAAAGGAGTCCGGGAATGACCGTTGATGAGTTAATTCATCAGCTTAACATTGGCGAGGATCAACAAGTTGAATTTAAGTCTGCTGCGGGTGGTCTTCCAAAATCATTGTGGGAGACAGTTTCATCTTTTGCAAATACAGATGGGGGGTATATCGTTCTTGGTGTCACTGAGCATAAAAACTATACGGATGTTTCTGGTATTGGTAACCCTCAAGGGCTTCTTAAAACTTTCTGGGATACCCATAATGGCAGGCAAAAATTGAGCACCCCTGTATGCACACAATCAGACATCCGCATCCTGCCCGTTGCGGGTCGCGAGGTGGCTCTAATCCATATACCGAAAGCAAATCGTATGCAGCGCCCGGTATACATTAACGGGAATCCTCTGACCGGTACTTACAAACGCAGTTTTGAGGGAGATTACCGTTGTAGTGCCGATGAAGTTAGACAAATGTTGCGAGACGCAAGCGATACGCCTCAGGATTTACAGATACTTGATGGTTTTAGCCTCTCTGACCTTGATCCAGATGCTTTTGAGTCTTTCCGGCGTCGGTTTGATTCTCGGGAACCTGACCACCCATTTCTAGCACTCAAAGACAGAGATCTCCTTCACAGCCTAGGCGGTTGGCGGAAGGACAGGGGCAGTGGCCAGGAAGGATTAACTGTTGCCGGTTTGCTCATGTTCGGCAGGGAAAGAAGCATCCTTGAGGCCTTTCCGCACTATCAGGTTGACTATCAGGAACAATTCTCGCCTGATCCTGATAGCCGCTGGACGTACCGGTTGACCGTTGACGGAACCTGGGAACCGAATTTGCTCAACTTTTACTATCGGGCATATGGTCGCCTCGTGGAAAAACTCGATGTGCCCTTCAAACTGGATAGGCAGGCTGTGCGATTAGGGGAAACCTACGTACACGAAGCCCTAAGGGAGGCTTTGGTGAATACCCTTATTCATGCCGATCACCAATCGTCAAGGCCTATAATGGTCACAAAAAGACAGGACATATTTACTTTCTCAAACCCTGGACGGCTGAGAATACCGTTGTCACGCCTCTACGAAGGGGGATTAAGTGACCCCAGAAACCCGAATTTGCAAAAGATGTTCCAGATGCTGGGGCTGGGTGAAAAGGCGGGGTCAGGGTTCCAGAAGATTCTCAGGGCATGGAAGGAACAGGGATGGATTGAGCCGCTTGTAACGGAGAAATTAGATCTTGACATTACTACTGTAAAGCTGCCCATGATCAGTCTGATCCCTGAGGAAATAGAACAGCACCTGAAAACAATCGTTGGTGATTCATATACAAAGTTGACTGAGCTGGACAGAATGATTCTCGTCATTGCTCATCGACTCGGAGAGGTAAGTAACTCAGACATTCAAAGATATCGAAAGACAGACCATCCGACTGCGATTACAGAGCGTCTCAAGGCCCTTACGGAAATAGGTTGCCTGACACGTTCAGGGCGTGGGCGATGGTCACATTATCAGCTTACGGCAAGAACCATGCCACCGTTGCTCGTCGACTCCGAAAACCGAAGGATGAACTCCGAACATTTGGCGGTGGGCTCCGAACATTTGGCGGTGGACTCCGAACATTTGGCGGTGGACTCCGAACATTTGGCGGTGGACTCCGAACATTACAAATATTTGAAGGAAATAGCTGCAGTCGTCCGCAGCAAGAAACGAGTGAGTGAATATATAGTAAGAGTAACCATCGTAACGCTGTGTTCTAATGACTACCTATCACTTCGAACATTATCTAGTCTTTTAGGACGTTCTTCTGACAGCATCAGAAATCATTATGTAAACAGAATGGTAAAAGATGGAATACTGGGTCTACGCTATCCCGCTCAACCTAACCACCCGCAGCAAGGATACAAAACGGTCGAACTGATCGGGAAACAGAAACATGAGGCAGAGGGCGGACTTATCAACGATAAGGAACAGAAGAATGAATGAATAGAATGGCAGGGCCGAGGCTGATCTTTTCCAAAAAGTGAGGTATGCGGTCCTTTAGGATTGTTCAGGTCATTTTGTGTAACTGATGGCGAACGGACTATAAAAGCTGAGAAAAGCTAAGTGAGTCAATTGTATGTTCCGTAGTATCCCGGGATACTACGGCATACTCATGAGTAGCTCAAGCAAAAACGCCGCAACTTATCTTCGCATGCGCTTCCCCAGAACGCATGATGTCTCAATCTGCCGATCCGGGATGTCCCAGTACTTTCGAAGAAGATCGTCCTTGTTATTCATCAATGTATAGCCATGTTTCTTGTAAAAGTCGATGGCCCAGCTTGCTGCCTTCCACGTGCCCATAAGAAGCCACTCTGTTTCAACCTGTTTCTCGATAAAGGCAAGTAGTTTTGATCCGATACCTTTGCCCTGGTGATCCATGGACACATAGGCATGACGGATAAGGGTCGTGTCCTTGACGGGTTCTTTCGCCATGACACCGAGGAGATTGAGGTCTTTCCTGTAACCGTAAAAACGCATTCGCTTCATCTCTCTCAGGATTTCATCCATGGGCATATAGGGCTCGTGGTAGCAATCATGGGGAATGACGCCCTTGTAGCGTTTTGAGGCATCGTCAACGACGCCAAAAATCTCATCCGGGTCTTTGACCTCAAAGATGCCTTCCTTCCAGAACCCGAAAAGATCATAGGCATTTTTGAAACTGATTAACTCCATCGCAGCATCGTCGTTAATAAGTTCCCTTACCTGTTCATAATTTTTCTGAATACCTGGCACCCCTGGAAAATCGCTTCCGAAGAGGAATTTGTGGGCATACTTTTTCATGGAGGGCCAGTATCCATCCACACTTTTTTTGCAAGATCTGTCCATTCATGCCGGTGGCCCACGTGGATGTGAACAGCGATTATCCTCATACGTTTTTATACCTTATAGTCATGATGATGGCAAGGACTCAAAAGGTAGTTGTCAGTCGGGGAAGTAATATAATCACACATGCGGGCATCGACGGGGCAGTACATTCGCGGTAGGGAAGCGCAGGCCTTTGGTAGCGTGAGATCGATGAAAATCAGGCGAGAATATGATAAGGTAACTGCAGGAATGCCTGTAAGCCAATTTTTCATGTTGGGAGTCATACACCGTGATGCAGAAGGCCCTGGTCTCTTAAAGGATTGGCTTGAACGGATACAGCCTGATGTTATCACGCTCGAACTATCCCATTACGGGATACGGTTCAGAAGGGAGTTTGGTGAGGAATATAAGAAGAGGATTGGCCGGATCTTGATGCAACGTAAGGAAAGAGGAGAACCATTCAACGAGGAAGCCCTTTCATCGCTCCTCTCCTATGTGAGCATCCCCTATGAATATGAAGTAGCATCTGCATATGCCGTGGAGCATAGCGCTCCTCTTTATTTAATTGATATGGACTTTTTTTCATACGTGAAGCTCAGAAGCATTGAGGATCTGCTCAGCGAGAAGAACATCGAGACTGTGCTTTCGCTCACAGATGCATCAGATAGTAGCCAGGAAATGACCACAGCAAGGCTCTTTTTCGAAAAGGGCATAAAGATAGTTCAATACGATCGAGAGATGTATATCCGTGATAGATATATGTCCTCAAAGATTCAGGATTTTATGAAACACAGCAATGGCAAGAGGTTTCTCCATGTGTGCGGATGGCAACACTTGCAAGATCCATCTAACTTTTACTTCTCCCTAAATCCAATCAAGGTCTTTTCTCATGATAAAGCTTTTTGTCTTTGATCTGGGCAATGTTATTCTCCCTTTTGAACACCGGCAAATTGCAACCAAGCTCCATGCAAAATCCATGGCTCGAGAAAGCTGGGGTCCCGAGATTCTTTTCGATGTCATGTTTGACCTGCACAATGGCCTGATAAACCCCTATGAGGAAGGGCTTATGTCCTCTGTTGAGTTTTTTTCTGAGTTAAAAAGCCAATTTCAGCTCGACATCAATATGGATGATTTTAAGGATATCTGGAACCCTATCTTTCGTGATGATCCTGGAGTGAACGAGTCGATTCTTTATCTAAAGGAAAAGGGTTATCCCCTCTTTCTGCTGAGCAATACCAATGAACTCCATTTTTCCTATATTATAGAAAAGTATCCCATTGTTCATTGGTTTGACGAATGGCTCCTCTCTTTCGAGGTAGGTGCAAAGAAACCTAAGCAACGTATCTATGATGCTATCTTTGAAAAAATGAATGTTCACCCGGGCGAGGTTTTCTATATTGATGATATACCAAAGTATGTCGAAACGGCACAGCACCTTGGCATCAATGGCATGGTTTTTAAAAATGCTGACCAACTGTGGGAATTCATCAGGAAAAATGGTATATGAGAATCAGGCTAGAGGCAATAGGCAAAAGGCGATAGGTAAAAGGTGCGAGGTTTGAAACTCAAAACTCAAAATTCAAAATTCAAAATTTCTTTTCAGGGGCTCTGAAATGCTCCAGTATCCCAACATTGACCCGGTAATATTTAAGATAGGGCCATTTGCAATGCGCTGGTATGGGCTCATGTATGTCTTTGGCTTTGTATCTTCTTACCTGCTTGCGGTGCATCAGCTTAAGAAAAAGGCGTTTAATGTCACAAGAGCCCACCTGGATGACCTCTATTTTTACCTTATCCTTGGTTTGATTATCGGTGCACGACTCGGATATGTAGTCTTCTATAACCTGGGGTTTTATCTTGAGAATCCTCTGGAAATTTTTGTGCTGTGGCATGGAGGCATGTCATTTCATGGCGGTCTCATTGGATCATTCCTTGCCGGCTATATTTATATAAGGCGAAAAAAACTCCGGTTCTTTTCTGTTGCTGACCTTATCATTCCCACCTGCCCGCCCGGTCTCATGTTTGGGAGGCTTGGGAATTTTATCAACGGAGAGCTTTTTGGAAAGCCTTCTGACGTCCCGTGGGCCATGGTTTTTCCCCAGGGAGGAAATATTCCGCGACACCCTTCCCAGCTCTATGAAGCTTTTCTCGAAGGTTTGCTGCTTTTTATCATCTTGTGGATCTATAAAAACCATAAAAAGAGGGAAGGGGATGTTTTTGCTGCCTTCCTTATACTCTATGGTATCTTTCGAATAGTATGCGAGATTTTCAGAGTTCCGGACTTGCCGATTGGCTATATTCTGGGATTTCTCAGCATGGGTCAGGCGCTGAGCGTTGTTATGATCATTGTCGGATTACTGCTCAAGTTTGTGTACCTACCGAGGGTGGGAGGCAGCAAGGCAAGAGGTTGACTACCCATTGCCTATCACCTTGTGCCTATCGCCTGAAATCAATCAACCACTCAACTAATCAACTTCTATAGAATCTCTACTGCTCCTGTTTCGATATTGTAATATGCCCCGATGACCTCAATCTCGCCCTTGTTAACCATCTCTGCAAGGATGGGCTTCGAGGATTTTATCTTGCTTACAACCAATGAGGCATTAGCCCGGATAGCATTGTCAACAAGATCCCCGGGCATTTTCTGGACTTTTTTGACGGCTGGCTGGATTGCCTTCAAGATGGCGCCCACATGTCCGGGTGTGTCCGGGCCTTTTGTTGCTGCAGTGACTGCGCCGCACTTGCCATGACCGAGCACCACGACAAGCTTGGTGCCGAGGTGTTCAACGGCATACTCAATGCTTCCCAGAGCAAGAGCATCCACGATGTTTCCTGCAAGGCGAACCACAAAAAGATCGCCAAGCCCCTGGTCAAAAATCAACTCTGGAGGGATACGAGAGTCAGAGCAACCGACGATGACTGCAAAAGGCTTCTGACCCTTGGATACCTCCTTTCTGCGTCTGGCATCCTGCCTCGGGTTCTGCTGCTTGCATACAACGCAACGCTTATTACCGTCAAGCAACTTCTTCAGACTTTGTTGAACGTTCAAAGTATCAGCCATTTTACCTCTCCACAATAATTTTTTATTAAGATACGCTATATTACGAGATTTAGAGGCTATCTTCAAGATTTTTTTCACAAGGTCGTGGGTGTTCTTGAAAATTGCTTTATTTTTTGTATTGACAACCATGCTGGACAGCACTATAATTGTGAAAATATTAACAATATATTATTGACATCACATTTCCGTGTGTTTAAAATAGATAGTTCACAACAAGAAGGTTATTAGTAGTAATATCCCAACATTAAATCAGGAGGTTAAGTATGGCAGAAGTTAAGGAAGACACCAAGTATTATTATCCCACAAAGGAGTTTGTGGAACAGGCTTACGTCAGCAGCCGTGAAGAGTATGAGGAAATGTGGAAACAGTCCGTTTATGAACCGGAAGAATTCTGGGGCAATATTGCATCAGAGCTTACCTGGTTCAAGAAATGGCTCAAGGTTAACAGAGAAGACTTTTCAAAAGGTCAGATAGAGTGGTTCATTGGCGGTAAGACCAATATTGCATACAACTGCCTCGACGCGCAGATCAAGAAAGGAAAAGGCGACAAAGTTGCCATTTTATTCCAGGGCGAACCGGAAGACGACGTCGTGAAACTTACCTACAAAGAGATGCTGACCATGGTATCTAAGTTTGCCAACGTCCTGAAGAAGAAAGGCGTACGGAAGGGCGACAGGGTTGCCATTTATCTTCCCATGATCTGGCAGCTTCCTGTGGCTATGCTTGCTTGCGCAAGAATTGGCGCAGTCCACACAATCGTTTTCGGCGGTTTCTCTGCTGAGGCCCTCCGCGACAGAATCCTTGACGCAGGCGCAAAGGTTCTTATCACCGCGAATGGCTACTGGCGTTCCGGCAAGAACGTTAGCTCCAAGGCGAATGCTGATATCGCATGTGATCTTTGTGCAAAAGAAGGTCATACGGTAGATAAGGTTATCGTTGTGAAGAGACTCGAGAAGTTTGATGTTCCTATGAAGGCTGGAAGGGACACATGGTTTGAGGAAGAGTTGGCAGCGTCTGACATTACTGATAACTGCCCGGCAGAGTGGATGGATGCCGAAGATCCTCTTTTTATCCTCTACACCTCCGGTTCAACAGGCAAACCAAAGGGCGTGCTCCACACGGTCGGCGGATACATGGTCTACGTATACTCTACATTTAAATACATTTTTGACTATAAAGACAAAGATATTTTCTTCTGCACAGCGGATATCGGCTGGGTAACCGGTCACTCCTACATTGTTTACGGACCAATGTGCAACGGCGCAACCTCAATTGTTTTCGAGTCCGTGCCTACCTTCCCGAACCCCGACAGGTTCTGGGCAATTGTAGAGAAATTTAAAGTCACCACCTTCTACACCGCACCGACCGCTATCAGGGCACTCATGAAAGATGGCGAGAAGTGGCCACAGGGCAGAGACCTATCATCCTTGAAACTCTTAGGTTCAGTCGGCGAGCCGATCAACCCTGAAGCGTGGCTGTGGTACCATAAATATGTGGGCGGAGAAAAATGCCCTATCACCGATACCTGGTGGCAGACAGAAACCGGTGGAATTCTTATTTGTTCGCTACCTGGCGCCTGGCCTACAATCCCTGGTTATGCAACGCTGCCTTTCTTCGGTGTTGAAGCCCGCGCTCTGCAGCCAAGATCGTCTGCTAATCAGCCGGCAGTAGACGCGCCCGTGAACGAACAGGGCGAGCTCTGCATTGCACGGTCATGGCCTGGTATGATGAGAGGCGTTTTCGGCGAGCCTGAAAGATTCTTCAACACTTATTTTGTGCAGCAGCCCGGATTTTACTTCTCCGGTGACGGTGCAATAAGGAACGAAGACGGTTACTTCAGACTCATGGGTCGTATCGACGACGTCGTCAACGTATCCGGTCACAGAATGGGTACCGCAGAAGTTGAAGCAGCTCTCAACTCACTCACCTCATCCGTGGCAGAGTCAGCGGTCGTTGGTTTCCCGCACGAAGTCAAGGGTGAAGACCTCTATGCCTATGTCATTCTGAAATCAGGCGTTACCGGTGATGATACACTAAAGAAAGCGCTGGTAGCCCACGTGAGAAAAGAGATCGGTCCAATCGCATCTCCTGGCAAGATCCAGTTTGTCTCAGGTCTGCCGAAGACACGTTCCGGCAAGATCATGAGAAGGATCTTGAGAAAGGTTGCAGCTGGCGCGATCGATGAGCTTGGCGATACCACAACGCTTGCAGATCCGTCAATTGTTGATGAGATCGTAAAGGGCAGGCAGTAAGATTTATTATTGATCAGCAAAGGCCCCCGGGGAAACCTCCGGGGGCCTTTTTTTGTTCCTTGAACTGATCAAGTATTGTATATAGTTAGTGTATAGTATATCAAATATCGTATTTCGTAAAAAAAAGAAACGATATTTTGGTAGTTGATTCACGATTCACGATATACGATATACGGTTTAATTGAACATATGACAGAAAACTACACGCTCAATTCAACGAAATCATACCATGTAGAAAAGTTGAGCACCCTCGGCTGGGAGCTGACCATATGCAATGCCCTCTATCCGGAGGGGACGCCGTTGAGGAAGCTGCTTGCGCATAATGAGTCTTTTGGCAGCCTCCTCTATGATTATCTGAGTAAATTTGTACCTGTGGAGAACGTAACACGGGTTCTCGAAGTCGGGGGAGGCTATGGATATTTGATGAGGGATTTTCTCGATAGGAACAGATCACTCAGGGCATGCATGATTGACATTTCTCCTGTTCTTCTCGGTAAACAAAAAGAAACTCTCCAGGAATTTTCTGTTAATTATAGAGAAGAGGATTTTTTAGAAACAGATGAAGACGTTCTTTCCGGATTTGACCTGGCTATCCTGAATGAGAATCTTGGAGATTTCCCAAGCCTGATAAATCTCAGTTCGGAAATTTTTAACAGAGAGATTGGCCATGATAACCCTGTCCTGATGTGGGTAAAAGGATTTTTTGAAAAATATAACCTGGAGCGACCACAGACAGTGATATTTAACGTGAATATTGGGGCCATTGAAGCCCTGGAAAAACTCTGCACTGTGGGAATTCCTTATATCTACATTGGAGAACACAGTTGCGAAGCGTCTGTTCCGGATGGTTTGCGATCAATTATCCTCGTAGAGTCAACGGGAAACCCAGAAAGAATAAGCCTTGCTGGTCACGACGAGTACACCATAAAATTCTCGCATCTTGAAAAGGTTGCCACCTCGCATGGTTACAGGTCCGTCCGGGGCTCCTTTGCCGATTTCATACCCATTGAAATGACAGACGAAATTCGCTTTGCCCTGTCATCCGGCGGACATTACTCAGATGAATCAGAAATGATTTGCCAGTTCGTTGAAGATCTCTACAAATATGAGTATCTCATTCTGATGAAAAAGGAGACAGCGATATGAGTGGTTACCACGAGCGAAACTGGGGGCCTTTTCCCATGCAGACAATAAAGCGGGTGGAGCGACCTACCACAGTAATACATGATAATCAGATAAAGAGGGTAGATGAACGGGAGAGCGGATTCAACCGGGCGAGAAGGGGGGATTTTGGGGAACGTCTCTCCAGGGAGGTCAATCGGTTTGTTCCGAAACAACCCGTCTCAGGGGCCTTGTTGTGGATGACCAGCAATATGGTCAGTATGGTTGATGGTTTGGTTGCATCTCAGAAGGCGCCTTTGCCAGAAGACACGGCGCTCATCTCCCGTCACATAAAAGAGCTTGCCTATTTTTTAAGGGCCGATTCGGTTGGAATCTGCAAGCTCCCTCCCTATGCAGCGTATACCCATAAGTTTCCGAAAGGAAACCCCATAGAAGTGAATCACAAATACGCTATTGCGGTGCTCGTTGACCAGGACTGGAGAACAGCTAACGCATTCACGGGAAGCGACTGGATCAGCAACGCCATGAGCTTCCTTGCCTATTCCACGTCAGGTTTTATTGCTTGCATATTAGCAGAATACATCCGCCGTCTCGGCTATCCGGCTAGGGCTCACCATGCACGGGACTACCAGGTAGTTCTCCCTCCGATTCTTCTCTGGGCTGGACTAGGTGAAATGAGCAGGATTGGGGATTGTGTTGTTCACCCATTCTTAGGACCACGATTCAAAGGGGCTGTTGTGACAACCGATCTTCCGCTCTTAGTTGATAAACCGATTGACTTCGGCCTTCAGGATTTTTGTTCCAAATGCAAGAAATGCGCCCGTGAATGCCCTTCCGGCGCAATAAGCTCCGGTGATAAGGTCATGGACAAGGGCTATGAACATTGGCCGACTAATGTCGAGCGATGCACAAGAATGCGGGTGGGCAACAAAAGAGGATCTGGGTGTGGAACATGTGTCAAGGTTTGTCCTTGGAACAAACCCTACACACCCTTCCACCGTGGAGTTAACTGGGCTATGCGACATTCGGGAATTGCACGAAGCCTTGCTATCAAATTCGACGACCTCCTCGGTTATGGCAAGCCGAACTATCAAGATAAGTGGTGGTTGGATCTGGAGGAGGTGGATGGAGTCATGACTGTTCCAAAATATGGAGCCAAGAACCAGAGGGAATACGAGCAGGATATCGACTATTAGCGGATTATTTTCTTAATCTGGTTTTCGCCGGAACACTGTTTCCCTTGCTGCTTAGCTTGTGCCCCTTATCCACTAACGTTTCGAACTTCGCTCAATCCGTGAACTTATCCAGTCTTCGATGGGATTCAGACAACACGGATTGTCCTTGCGGAATGCTCGTTCTTAACGAGTGGGTTGTCCCAAGGGTGCTCAGATGCGCGACTCACGAAAAGTGCTCTTTACTTCTTTTGTCTGGAGACAGCCAGTTAAGATAATAAACAATTATCAAACATAATATGGTGTATGTTTCAAACGGTAATTATTCGCTTCTGAGTTTACCTTCTATACTGAGATGGCTTTATCGTTAAGTGGTTTCCTCTTTAAAATGCTCCGAAAACTGCCACTGACCTTGACAGGACAGGCGCAGTTTCATCTATGCTTATAACTACCTAACCTAAGGAGATAGACTGCTCTCTGTTGTATTGCAGGGAAAAGCCTTCGGCATTTGTCCTGCTCATCGCAAGCTTATTCGCCTGCCCAATCACAAAGCCTTTTCTTCTATCCGCTTCGACGAATCATGCTATCTGACCTTACAGGACAGCGCATCATTCGCCCTCGCCCGTTGTCGAGTAACCAAAAGACAGAAAGCCCTTACTGATCAAGAGCAAAGAGTCGTGCCACTTACGTGCCCCCACCTACCCCATGGGACAAAGACCATACCGCTCCTCCCCCGACTTGGTTTCTCCCCTTGGATCCCCTCTTCCGAGGCGCCCCCACCAAGCAAGGTATCCCCAAGGGGAGAAACCCATCCTTTCTCCGCAAAAAGCATTTGATTATAGCGGAGCCTCTTTTTAGAGGAAGGATAGCGTAATCCACGGTCCCCGGACAACCCTTCGGGGTATGGTCATTGCAGATCCATTTCCCATCCGCCCCTTATGGGGCTCCCAGGGTAAAGGCACACGGTAACTTCCAGTAAGTCAGCAGCTCCTCAGTTTTGGGTCACTGCCATCTTTCAAATAGTAATCAATATCCTTGTTTAGTCTTGCAGGGCGTTGCAATCTTCACGAAGATGCCTTACTTTGGAAAGAGGTTGATGTAAACGACTCAAAAAGTTCTAATAGGAAAGCAATGTATGAATGTACCTTTAGTAAAATATAAACCCTAAAGGAGGTAGGTTTGAAAAAAACGAGTGAAGATGTGTTTAGGATAAATATAACGCCACCAAGTGGTGTCTTACCCTCTGTTCAGATTTTTGTACATGAGTATGGTATTAAAGAGCCTGATAGAATTTCAAGCCAAACAGTAGAGGCAACAAAGGATAAAAGTAAAGACGAATTAGCCAAAGAAATAGGTCTGGAGATTATTAAAAATTCTAAAGTGCTACAAGCATGGTTCAAAGAAAATAAAAAATAGAATTACGCTGGGCCGCATCGGAACTTTTGACTATATGTTTTAAAGTGAAGATTAGTAGGGCTTTAGGAAAGACGATTTTCCCTGGTGTCCATAAATATGACTTTCTAGTTGAAAGCCATTAATATAGTTGTTGCAACCTTGTGCCATTTCTTTGATGATGGAGGACAAGCAGATGGCAGCGGAAAGGTCGGTAAATGAAAGAAGCAAAGAACGTCCCTGTCCCCCTGGCTTGCCTCCTTTCTGGAAGGCTCTCACATTGCCAGCAAGTAAACAGGTAAAGATTTCCCGCACCGGTATGACAATAATTGTATACTTCGTTGCATAGATCACTAACAAAAGGAGGTAGCTATTATGAACTTCAAAAGTATTTTGTTTCTCCTGAGTTTAGCATTAGTGGTATTTAGTTTTAATGTCTACGCCATTGACCCGTCAATTTGTAATCCTGGCGTAAACGTGGTGGTTCATAACAACGGTTCACTAAAATCTTGCGAACTCAAAGATGATTACGACACGAATAACATTCGATGTAAGAAAGGTCGTGCTAGTTTTTATGACAACGGAAACTTAGAATCTTGTATACTCGCCACGCAAACTACCATCGGCGAGAATAAGTGCGCTCAATTTGGTTTAATTTCTTTCTACCCCGATGGGAAACTGAAATCATGCATGAAACCCGGCACCTGACCTCAAGACCACCTGGCGTGGATTACAAAGTACCGGAAGAAGGAATCGTACACAAATAGCGGAATGGTCGAGAGATCTCATACAAGAGATATGCAAAACCAAAGATGTACCTTTCAGTTGGTAATAAATGACTTCTGTGTTCCTCCAGCACAATGTTTGTAAGTGTACATTTCATCCTTCTTGACCTTTTGCCAATGAATAAACCCAGATTGCTTCGGGCATCTACTGTAATATAAATTATTATGGTTTTTCCTCACAGGGAAAAGCCTCCTTTAGTGCTGCTAAGACAAGTAAAGTGGATTTATTGGGGAGTTCTTCAGGGTGGTTCTCAAGATATTTGACAATGACTCTTACAAGCTGAATATTGTCAATTCCTTTTGGAAGGCAGTAGAGGAGAGGAAACTTAAAGTGAGTAAGTATGGCTTCTGATGTGGAGTTTACTCCAGTTATATATCCCAGACAAAAGCCTCCATCGACTATAACCTTATAATTGTCCTTGGCTATACTTCCCCCCATCGTTACTGGCTTGCAATCCGATAGCAATTTATTCCCATTCGGGTCATCACACACCACCTGGCCTACTAATGTAAAAAAGATTACAAAGGCTATAAGTGATATTTTCATTTCTCCCCCTTTGTGCCTACCGACTTCTTTTTCTGTGTTTTCTTTGGAGGTAATTTGCAGAGGACTTTATGAAAGGCATCAACTTCGGAACCTGGCAGAATAGGCTCCCATGTTTGCTGTTGTCCTTTGGTCACGCTCTGGCTCTCTATAACGCTTCCCGACTTGTCATAAATGGAGCAGGCTAGTATACTATACTCTCTTGTCTTACAATTTAGTTCCTCTTTACACTGAACGTGCGACAAATCTTCATAACCGTACGTGCTTAATTTATTTCTGGCTCGCTGTGCCATGTAGTCCTTAATTCCATCTTCCGAATACACATCTTTTTTCGATACACGAACGATGTCCTTCGATGGATAGCTAATCGATTCACGGTCGTAGAACCTATAATTTTTTAAAGTATCCGTACCGTAATATACCCAGTCCGCAGCATGTGCTTCAGCACAGAACAGACAGTTACCAAATAAAATGAGAATTACGGAAAGTGTTTTCATGAACTCCCTCTGCTTGTCTGCCTGTTTCTCTTGTAGCACCGATAAAGAATGATGTCAATTATGGTATACTATAGGTCCTCAAATACCTCCGGGTCTTGTCGTTGAGATCCCCCCCCAAACGATCAATGCAACAGCCCCGGGGGTTCTCTTTCTCTTTTTAACTAATACAAGCAAATTGCCGATTACATATGTACCCATAAACCTCCTTCCCTCCGTGTGAATGAACCAACATTACTACCCCTGGTACGCGGCACACCCGGGGGTTCCCTGTTATCACACTCATCATCCTTTAAGGTTTCCGCCTCAAGGTCGATTATCTCTAACAGATATAGATTATTCCACGGGCCTTGAGGCAATGCTGGTCCTACCGTAGCTTACCCCTCAGTAAGCCAGCACCTTTGGGGCCTGTTCCTTACTAATCGTTACTCGTGGAGGTAAAAAAGTTTTGACCCCCGACGAAGAACGCAC
>Ga0105103_10001114_pt1 | contig 15141 bp, 17 predicted proteins | sample PPLLaktember2015_2_FD_79107 | JGI IMG/M metagenome (GOLD analysis project Ga0105103, IMG submission 79107) | Freshwater sediment microbial communities from Prairie Pothole Lake near Jamestown, North Dakota, USA - PPLs Lake P7 Core (6) Depth... | ecosystem: Environmental > Aquatic > Freshwater >...
AAATGGCCGGGACTCGGCGCACACGTGATCTGGGTCGATCCCGAGCGCGGCTACGCGGTCCGCGACGGCATGTGGTTCGAGTTGCGGCGCGCGGCGCCGCCGAGCTAGGCCCCTGCGGGGGAGCGTCACCCGCGAGCCCCGAACGAAGGTCGGACCCGACGGTCCGGCGCGAGAGGAGATCCGACATGCCTGAAAGGAAGATCATCGCGGTCGTCGGCGCCACCGGCGCGCAGGGTGGCGGCCTGGTGCGCGCGATTGCCGCCGACCCCGGCAGCGGCTTCGTCGCGCGCGCCATCACGCGCGACGTCGACTCCGACAAGGCGAAGGCGCTCGCGAAGCTGGGCGCCGAGGTCGTCGCCGGCGACGTGGACGACGAGGCGAGCCTCTCCAAGGCGTTCGAGGGCGCGCACGGCGCCTATTGCGTCACGTTCTTCTGGGCGCACTTCTCGCCCGAGAAGGAAATTGCCGAAGCCGGCACGATGGCGCGCGCGGCGAAGGCCGCCGGCGTGCGCCACGCGATCTGGTCGACGCTCGAGGACACGCGCAAGTGGGTGCCGCTCGACGACCACCGCATGCCGACGCTGATGGGCAAGTACAAGGTCCCGCATTTCGACGCCAAGGGCGAGTCGAACCGCCTGTTCACGGAGGCGGGCGTGCCGACGACCTTCCTGCTCACTTCGTTCTACTGGGACAACCTGATCCACTTCGGCATGGGTCCGAAGCCGGGCGCCGACGGCGTGCTCGGGTTCACGCTGCCGATGGGGGAGGCGCGGCTGCCCGGCATCGCGGCCGAGGACATCGGCCGCTGTGCGTACGGCGTCTTCAAGGGTGGCACGCAGTACGTGGGCAAGACGGTGGGCATTGCCGGCGAGCATCCGACCGGCGCGCAGATGGCCGCGGCGATGACCCGCGCGCTCGGCCGCGAGGTGCGCTACCAGGCGATCCCGCCGGAGGTCTACCGGGGTCTCGGGTTCCCCGGCGCCGAGGACCTGGGCAACATGTTCCAGTTCTACCGGGACTTCGAGCGCGACTTCTGCGCTCCGCGCGACCCCGCGGTGGCGCGCGCGTTGAACCCCGCACTGCAGAGCTTCGACCAGTGGCTGGCGGCCAACAAGTCACGCATTCCCCTCGGATAGCGTCGCGGCGTCCCCCGACATGAGCAACGTCGGCGCACGCGGACACGCCTCGCACCCGCGTGCCGTCGACGACCACGCGCCACGCAAGCGCTTCGGCCAGAACTTCCTCGCCGACCCGCACTACGTCGCGCGGATCGTCGCGGCGGTCGACCCGAAGCCGGGCGAGCACGTCGTGGAGATCGGTCCCGGCCTCGCCGCGCTCACCGGCGGACTGATCGAGCGCGCGGGGCACATCGACGCGATCGAGATCGACCGCGACCTCGCCGCGCGCCTGCGCGAGCGCTTCCCGCCGGCCCAGCTCACATTGCACGTGAGCGATGCGCTCGACTTCGACTTCGGCGCGCTCGGCAGCGACCTGCGCGTCGTCGGCAACCTGCCCTACAACATCAGCTCGCCGCTGCTGTTCCACCTCGCGGGGCACGCCGCGAACCTCTCCGACCTCACCGTGATGCTGCAGAAGGAGGTCGTCGACCGCATGACAGCCGCGCCCGGCACCGCCGAGTACGGGCGGCTCACGGTGATGCTGCAGGCGGTCTTCTCCATGGAGCGGCTCTTCACCGTGCCGCCGGGAGCATTCCGACCGGCGCCGAAGGTCGACTCTGCGGTCGCGCGGCTCGTACCGCTGCGCGAGCGAGCGCCTGCGATCGCCGACCGCGAGCTGTTCGCGCGCGTCGTCGCCGCCGCGTTCTCGCAACGACGCAAGACGCTGCGCAACGCGCTTTCCGCACTGTGCGACGCCGACACGCTGCGGGAATCGGGCATCGATCCCGGCGCGCGCGGGGAGACGCTCGCGGTCGCGGACTTCGTGCGTCTTGCCAACGCGCTGGCGCGCTGACCGACGCGGACTGTCGGCGTCGCCCGCTTCAGTCCTTGCCAAAGATCGCGTCGGGCACGAGCAGAACCACCTCCGGCACGAACACGAGCACCAGCGTCACCAGCGTGACGGCGAGGAGAAATGGCAGCGACTCGCGCGTGTACGCACCCACCGGCGCCTTGAGGATCGAGCACACCGCGTACATCGCCGCGCCCACCGGCGGCGTGAAGTTGCCGATGGTCGCGGCGACGATGAACACGAGGCCGAAGTGCACGGGATCCACGCCGAGCTCGCGCACCAGCGGCAGGAAGATCGGCGTCAGCATGATGATCAGCACCGAGCCGTCGACGAAGCAGCCCGCGAGCAGCGTCATGCCGACGATCAATGCCATGACCGCGCGCCAGTCGGAGGTCAGGCCGAGGATCGCCGACGACACGACCTCGGGCACGCGCTCGAAGACGATGCCGTAGCCGAAGATGCCCGACAGCGCGATCAGGAACATCACCGCGCCGACGTCGACCAGGCTGCCCTCGAGGGCCTCGCCGAACGACGCCCGGCTGAGCTTGCGGTACGCGACGAGGCCCACCGTCACCGCGTAGACGACGGCGAACGCGCCGATTTCCGAGGGCGTGAACAGCCCGATGCGCAGTCCCACGATCAGGATCACCGGAAACAGGATTGCCCACGCGCCGCCCCAGGCCGCGCGCCCGGCCTCGGCGAGCGAGACCGGCGTGCGCCGTTCGGGCTCGAGGCCGCGCCGGCGCGCGGTGATCGCGATCGTCACGGCGAGCGCCGCCCACAGCATGAACGCCGGCAGGATGCCCGCGGCGAACAGCCGCCCGATCGATACCTGGCCCACCGACCCGTACAGGATGAAGCCGATCCCCGGCGGGATGATGGGGGTGAGCAGCGAGCCGAAGGCCAGCACGCCGGCCGCGTAGCCGGGCGACATCCCGCGCTTCAGCATCTCGCTGCCCAGCATGCGCGTCTGCATCGCGGCGTCCGCGATGCACGATCCCGATACGCTGCCCATCAGCGCCGCCATCGCCAGCGACACCTGCGCGAGCCCGCCGCGCAGCCGTCCTGCGATCACCGTCGCGAGCCGGAGCAACTGCTCGGTGATGCCGGACTTGTTCATGAAGTTGCCGGCGAGGATGAACAGCGGCACCGCGAGCAGCGCGAAGTTCTGCGTCTGAGAGATGGTGAGCTGGATCGGAATCGTCGAGGGTAGCTCCGGGTGCTGCACGAAGAACAGGGCGCCGGAAATGCCGATGGCGAACGCCACCGGCATGCCCATCGCGAGCAGCACGAGGAACGCGATCGAGACGATCAGCATCCGCGTGCCGGCATGTCGCGCCGCGCCTTGAGCACCGTGGTGACGAGGAGCAGCAGGCAGCCGACCGGCATCGCCATCGTCACCCACGAGTAGCTGATCTCGGGGATGCCCTGAAAGCTCCGCGCCCGGCTCACCCAGGACAGGTAGACGCCGCCGACGATGCCGTAGAGCAGGAACGCGGCGATGATCGCGTAGTTGGCCTGGCCGACCGCGCGCCGCGCGCGCTCGGGCAGCCGCTCGACGAGCAGGTCGATCGACATCAGGCTGCCGCGCCGCCACGCGATGTCGGCGCAGAGGAAGCAGGCCCACGCGAACAGGCACGTCGCCGCGTCGGTCGTCCAGTTCTGCGGGTGGCCGGCGAGGCGCGCGGCCCCGCCGGTGAAGATCAGCACGACCATCAGCAGGAGGAACGCGCCCGCGACCCACGCCTCCGCACGGAGCACGGCCGCGTAGAAGCGCTTCACGTCCCCTGCCCTGCCTCCGTTCCCGGCCGCCGCGTCACTTCTTGCCGATCTCCTTGTAGACGGCGTTGCGCGCGTCCATGATCTTCAGCGCCTCGTAGGCCTTCTCGCCGGCTTTGCGGAACGCCGCGAGGTCGACGTCCTCGACGATCGTCATGCCGCGGGCGCGCAGATCCTTCTCGACCTCGCCCTCGAGCCGGAAGATCTCCTTCGACGTCTCGTCCCCGGCGCGCTCGCACTCCTCGACGAGGATCGCCTGGTAATCCTTCGGCAGCGCGTCGAACCACTTCGCGCTGACCACCTGGAAGTTGATCAGCATGATGTGCTTCGTCTCGTTGGCGTACTTCAGCACCTCGTAGAAGCGGCCGCCGGGGATGTTGTTGTAGACGAGCTCGACGCCGTCGATCGCCTTCTGCTGCAGCGCCGGGTACATCTCGCCGAACGCCATCGCGACCGGCGCCGCGCCGAGCGCGCGGATCGACTCCTGCCAGATCGGTGCGGGAGGCGTGCGGATGCGCTGGCCCTTCAGGTCCTCGGGGGTGCGGACGGGCTTGTTGGTGAAGAAGTGGCGGTAGCCCTGCACCCAGTTGAAGCAGACCACCTTGAGGCCGTGCTTGCCGGCGAGCTCGTCCTGCCACTTCTGCACGGTCGGCGCCTTGCGCAGGCGGTTCACCTCGTCCAGTGTCTCGACGAAGTAGGGGCCGTTCATCACCGCGATCCCGGGAACGTAGTTGCCCATGCGGGCCGAGTCGGTGTTCTGGCCGATGTTCGCGCCCTGGCGGATCTGCTCGATGATGTCTTCTTCCTTGCCGAGCTGGGCGCTGTGGAAGACCTCCATCCTGAGGCCACCCTGGGTGCGCTCCTCTACGCGCTTCGCCCAGTTCTGGAAGCCGGCGTGGTAGGGCTCCTTCGGGCCGAGCACGTGGTTGAACTTGAGCGTGTACTTCGGCGCCTGCGCGAGCGCCGCGGCGGGAACGGCGAGCGCGGCACCGACCGCGAGGGCCAGCAGCGCGCGGGAAAGGCGGGTGGCGTGGCGCGAACGGCTCATCGGGACTCCTCCTCCGGGTTCGTGGGAAGCGCCGCGCGGGCCTCGACGCGGCCTCCCGGAGCAGTCTATTCTGTGAAACACCGGCGTCAATATTGTCTCAGAAGATGAAACGCTCTACGGAGGATCCGGCAGCGCCCGCGAGCGCGACGCACCGCTCGCTCGAACGCGGGCTCGCGGTAATCGAGCTCCTCGCGGCGTCGGGTGGCACGGTGTCGCTCGCCGACACGGCGCGCCGCCTCGGGCTGCACCGGAGCACGACCTTCCACCTCATGCAGTCGCTGGTGGCGATGGACTGGCTGCGGCAGGTGGAGTCCACGCGCGGGTACGAGCTTACCGAGAAGCTGTTCCGGCTCACCGGCAGCCGCTGGAGCGTGGAGCAGCTGGGTGAGATCGCGCTGCCGTTCCTCGACGAACTGACGCGATCGACCGGCGAGGGCACGAGCGTGGCCGCGTGGATCCGGGGCACGGTCACGATCGCCGCGAAGCGCGAGCCGGGCGGGCCTGTGCGCGTCGTGCAGGACGTGGGCAGCACGCGGCAGCTCTACTGCACCGCAGTCGGCAAGGCACTCGCGGCCTGGCTCCCGGCCTCCGAGGTGCGTGCCGCGCTGGCCAACGTGCGGATGGAGCCGCTCACCCCGAACACGATCACCACGCGGGCCGACTTTGACGGCGAGCTGCGCCGCATCCGCGCGGCGGGCTACGCGGTCGACGACGAGGAACAGTACCTCGGCCTGCGCTGCGTCGCGATGCCGGTGTTCTGCTACTCCGGCGAGGTGATCGCTTCGATGTGCGTCGTCGGGCCGAAGCACCGGATGACCAACCGCAAGCTGCAGGAAGTCCGCGCACCGCTCGCCGCGCTGTCGCGACGGATGTCGGAGCGACTCGGCGCGGGCAAGGCGGAGGAGGCGCGGACGCGGCCGGCGCGCGCGCGCGGACGCGCCTGAATCGTGCCGTCGGTCACGGCCACGCGAGGTCGGGCCGCCGCGCCGGCGAGTCGATGCGCACGCTCTTCTGCCGGGACGTGGCACCGCGCACCAGGACCACCTGCCGCAACGGGACGCCGAAGGCCTGCGCGAGGAAACGCAGCAGCTCCGCGTTGGCCTTGCCGTCGACCGGGGGTGCGGCGAGCCGCAGCTTGAGGCGCGCGTCGCGTGCCGTGCCGTGCGTCCCCGTAATCTCGGTGCGGGAGCCCCCGGGCTGCACGTGCAGCGCGAGCACCAGTGTCGCGCCGTCCTCGCGCCGCCAGGGGGTGGCCGTCAGCGCAGCAGCGCCACGAGCGTGCGCTCGAGCCACGTCACCGGCAGGATCAGGATGAGCTGCAGCACGACGATCAGGATCAGCGGCGTCAGGTCCAGCGTGCCGCCGATCGGCGGGATGAACCTGCGCAGCGGCCGCAGGAACGGGAAGGTCATCGCGTTGAGCAGCCCGGCGAGCGGCCCGTCGGGCGCGACCCACGACAGGATGGCCTGGGCGATCACGATGAAGATCAGCACCCAGATCGCCACCTTGAGCAGCTCGACCACGGCCGCCAGCAGCACGAACAGGACGCCCGCGCCGGTCATCGAGAAGCCGCGGCCGAAGATCGCGTAGAGCGCGAGCAGCCAGACGAGCTGGAACAGGTAGGCCGCGACGAGCGACGCCCAGTCGATGCCCCGGAAGCCGGGCAGCACCTTGCGCAGCGGCACGACCAGCCAGTCGGTGAGCGCGAGCACCGCCTGGCCGAAGGGGTTGCGGAACGGTGCGCGCATGAGCTGCATCAGGAAACGCAGCAGGAACGCGAACGTGACGAGCCCGAAGGCGACGTCGATGACGAGCTTCAGTGCCTGGTCGACCATGGGTTCGCGAGTCTACCCGTCGCGTCCGAGCACGTCGCCGAGCTCGCGCGCGCGGTCGGCGGCAGCCTGCACCGCGCGCACCAGCGCCGCGCCGACGCCCGCCTCCATCAGCGCGGCGATGCCGCGCTCGGTGGTGCCGCCCTTCGACGTGACCTGGGTGCGCAACGTCGCCGGCTCCTCGCCCGACTGCTCGGCGAGCTGCACCGCCCCCGCGAACGTGCGGCAGGCAAGCCGCCGGGCGTCGGACGCGGAGATGCCGAGCTCGATCGCGGCGCGCTCCATGTGTTCGAGGAACAAGAACACGTAGGCGGGGCCGCTGCCGGAGAGCCCGGTGATCGCGTCGAGCATCGACTCCTCGTCGCACCAGACCACCTCGCCCGCCGCCCGGAGCACCGCCTCGGCCGCCGTGCGCCCTTCGGCGTCGACGGCGGGCGGCGCGTACAGGCCCGCGATGCCCGCGCCGACGAGCGCCGGCGTGTTCGGCATCGCGCGCACGATCCGGTCGTAGCCGCCGAGCCAGCGCGAGATGTCGGCGCACCTCGTTCCCGCGGCGATCGACAGCACCGCGCGCACGCCGCCGACGAACGGCGCGAGCGCGACGCACGCCTCGCGCATCTGCTGCGGCTTGACCGCCAGCACGACCAGGGTCGCCGCGCCGATCGCCTCGCGCGTCGTGCGCTCGTGAAGCGCCGCGCCGGGGAAGCGCGCCGCGAGCTTCGCGCGCTGCTCGGCAAAGGGCTCGACGATCGAGAACCCCGACGGGGCGCGGCCGTGCGCGACCATCCCCCCGACCAACGCGGTGGCCATGTTGCCGCCGCCGATGAACGCGATGCTCACTGGACTACCCTCCGCGCTGACGCGCTTTGGGGCTGATTCGCCCTCGGGGCGGCCCTTCGGGCTCACGGGACTACCCTCCGCGCTGACGCGCTTCGGGCCTGATTTGCCCTCGGGGCGGCCCTTCGGGCTCATGGCGCCGCCGGAGCGCGCCTGCCGAAGATCGCGGTGCCGATGCGCACCTCGGTCGCGCCCTCGGCGATCGCGGCCTCCATGTCGTCCGTCATGCCCATCGACAGCGTGTCGGCGGCAAGCCCCGCGGCACGGGCCTCGTCGCGGCAGCGCGCGAGCGTCGCGAACTGCGCGCGCTGCGTCGCGATGTCGGCCGTTGGCTCGGCGATCCCCATGAAGCCGCGGAAGGCGAGCCGAGGCAGCGCGGCCACCGAGCTGGCGAGCGCCACCGCCGCGCCCGCCGGGACACCGCTTTTGGTCGCCTCGCCGCTGATGTTGACCTGCACGAGCACCTCCAGCGGCGCGCAATCGGCCGGGCGCTGCGCCGACAGGCGCTCGGCGATCTTCAGGCGGTCGACGCTCTCGACGCGGTCGAACACGGCGGCGGCCTCGCGGGTCTTGTTGCCCTGCAGCGGCCCGATCAGCACGAGTTCGAGGCCGGGGAGGTCGGCGAGCTCGGCGCGCTTGGCGGCACCCTCCTGCACGTAGTTCTCGCCGAACGCGCGCTGGCCCGTGGCGTGCACGGCACGAATCGCGGCGGACGGAAACGTCTTGGATACGGCCAGCAGCGTCACCTCCGCGGGGTCGCGGCCGGCATCCCGGGCCGCCCGGGCCATTCGCGCCTTCACGTCTTGCACCGCGTTGTCGTAGAGGGCCATAATGCCATGACAATGGCATCGGGACCCGCCGGCACGCATTTTGCGTACGGTTTCGGGGTCGGACGCCAGTGCGTCGAGGGATTATAGATGGACATCACCGAGCTCCTGGCCTTCGCGGTCAAGAACAAGGCCTCCGATCTCCACCTGTCGTCGGGGCTGCCCCCGATGATCCGGGTCCACGGGGACATCCGGCGGATCAACCTGCCGCCGATGGAGCACGAGGACGTGCACGCCATGGTGTACGACATCATGAGCGACGCGCAGCGCAAGATGTACGAGGAGCACCTCGAGGCCGACTTCAGCTTCGCGGTGCCGAACCTCGCGCGCTTCCGGGTCAACGCGTACAACCAGCAGCGCGGCGCCGCGGCGGCGTTCCGCACGATTCCCTCGAAAGTGCTGTCGCTCGAGGAGTTGAACACGCCGAAGATCTTCGCCGAGGTGACCAACCGCCCGCGCGGCCTGATCCTCGTCACCGGCCCCACGGGTTCCGGCAAGTCGACCACGCTCGCGGGCATGGTCAACCACGTCAACGAGAACGAGTACGGGCACATCCTCACGATCGAGGACCCGATCGAGTTCCTCCACGAGTCGAAGAAGTGCCTGATCAACCAGCGCGAGGTGGGGCCGCACACGCTGTCGTTCTCCAACGCGCTGCGCGCCGCGCTGCGCGAGGATCCCGACTACATCCTGGTGGGCGAGATGCGCGACCTCGAGACGATCCGCCTCGCGCTCACCGCCGCCGAGACCGGCCACCTCGTGTTCGGCACGCTGCACACGAGCTCCGCCGCCAAGACCGTCGACCGCATCATCGACGTGTTCCCCGCGGCCGAGAAGGACATGGTGCGGGCGATGCTCTCCGAGTCGCTGGTGTGCGTGATCTCGCAGACGCTGCTGAAAACCAAGGACGGCCAGGGCCGGCTCGCGGCGCACGAGATCATGCTCGGCACGCCCGCCATTCGCAACCTGATCCGCGAGAACAAGGTCGCGCAGATGTACTCGTCGATCCAGACCAGCCAGTCGGCGGGGATGCAGACGCTCGACCAGTGCCTGGTGGAGCTGGTGCGCCGCAATTTGATCCAGACCGCCGACGCGCGGCAGCGCGCAGTGAACAAGGAACTGTTCGGCGGGTAGCCGGAAGGAATTTTCATGGAACGCGAACGCGCCACCAAGTTCATCCACGAACTGCTCGACCTGCTCTACAAGCAGAAGGGCTCCGATCTCTTCATCACCGCCGACTTCCCGCCGGCGATCAAGGTCGACGGCAAGATCAGCCCGGTGTCGAAGTCCGCGCTGTCGCCGCAGCACACGATCGAGCTGGTGCGCAGCGTGATGAACGACAAGCAGGCGGCCGAGTTCGAGGCGTCGAAGGAGTGCAACTTCGCGATCAGCCCGCCGGGCATCGGCCGCTTCCGCGTCAACGCGTTCATGCAGCAGGGGCGCGTCGGCATGGTGCTGCGCACGATCAACACCAACATCCCCAAGTTCGAGGAGCTGGGGCTGCCGCCCGTGCTGAAGGACGTGATCATGTCGAAGCGCGGGATCATGCTGTTCGTCGGCGCGACCGGCTCCGGCAAGTCGACGTCGATGGCGGCGCTGCTCGGCTACCGCAACGAGAACAGCTTCGGACACATCATCACGATCGAGGACCCGATCGAGTTCGTGCACCAGCACCACAACTGCATCGTCACGCAGCGGGAGGTCGGTACCGACACCGACGGCTGGCAGATCGCGCTGAAGAACACGCTGCGGCAGGCCCCCGACGTGATCCTGATCGGCGAGGTGCGCGAGCGCGAGACGATGGACTACTCGATCGCCTTCGCCGAGACCGGCCACCTGTGCCTCGCGACGCTGCACGCGAACAGCACCAACCAGGCGCTCGACCGCATCATCAACTTCTTCCCCGAGGAGCGCCGGGCGCAGCTCTTGATGGACCTCTCGCTCAACGTGCGCGCCTTCGTGGCCCAGCGGCTGATTCCGCGCCGCGACGGGCGCGGCCGCGTGCCGGCCGTCGAGGTGATGCTGAACTCGCCGCTCATTTCCGACCTGATCTTCAAGGGCGACGTCTCCGGCATCAAGGAGATCATGAAGAAGTCGCGCGAGCTCGGCATGCAGACCTTCGACCAGTCGCTGTTCGACCTCTACGAGGCGGGCCTGATCAGCTACGAGGACGCGCTGCGCAACGCCGACTCCCTGAACGACCTCCGGCTCGAGATCAAGCTGCACGGCAAGGAAGCGAAGAACCGCAACATCTTCGCCGGCACGGGCAACCTCGACCTGGTGCCGGACGTACAGCAGAGCCCGGCGGGATCTCGATTCTAGAGCCCGAGTGACCGGCGGTCCCGCGTCGCCGCCCCCCCGGCGCCGAGCGGCGGCGGTGCGCATGGTAGGCTAGCGAACTTTCGCAAACGCTCGCCGCGCAACGCCATGGCCGGCCTCGACAAGACCACGCCCGCACCCACGGAAATCAAGCTGCACCAGACGTCGCGGGTGCTCGAGATTGCCTTTTCCGACGGGCGCGCGTTCAAGCTTCCGTACGAGTTGTTGCGCGTCTACTCGCCGTCGGCCGAGGTGCGTGGCCACGGGCCCGGGCAGGAGACGCTGCAGGTCGGCAAGCGCGACGTGACCATCGCCGCGGTCGAGCCGGTGGGGCACTACGCGATCCAGCCGCGGTTCTCCGACGGGCACGACTCCGGCATCTTCTCGTGGGACTATCTCTACGAGCTGGGCCGTGACCAGGATGCGCTGTGGGAGCGCTATCTCTCGAAGCTCGCCGCCGCGGGCGCGAGCCGCGACCCGTGAGCCCGGGCCCCGAACGACCGGTGGACAAGACGCATTTCGGCTTCGAGCAGGTGGATCCGTCCGAGAAGGCGGGTCGCGTGCGCGGCGTGTTCGACTCGGTCGCGAGCCGCTACGACCTGATGAACGACCTCATGTCGGGCGGCTTGCACCGGCTCTGGAAGCGCTTCACCGTGCAGATCGCCGGCGTGCGCGCCGGCGGGCAGGTGCTCGACCTCGCCGGCGGCACCGGCGACCTCGCGCGGCTGTTCGCCCGGGCGGTCGGACCGACCGGCCGCGTCGTGCTGTCCGACATCAACTACGCGATGCTCGCGGAAGGCCGCGACAAGCTGCTCGACCGCGGCCTCGCGCTGCCCATCGTGCAGTGCAACGCCGAGGCGCTGCCATTTCCCGATCGCAGCTTCGACGCCGTGTCGATCGGCTTCGGCCTGCGCAACATCACCCGCAAGGAGGCGGCACTCGCCGAGATGCGGCGGGTGCTGAAGCCCGGCGGCGTCGCGCTGGTGCTCGAGTTCTCCCGCGTCTGGGCGCCGCTCGCCCCGGCCTACGACTGGTACAGCTTCAATGTGCTACCCCGGATCGGGCGCCTGGTGGCGAAGGACGACGGGAGCTACCGCTACCTCGCCGAGTCGATCCGCATGCACCCGGACCAGGAATTGTTGAAGTCGATGATGGAACAGGCGGGCTTCGACCGTGTCGAATACCACAACCTGGCCGCGGGCGTGGTTGCCGTGCACGTCGGCAGGGTCTTTTGACAATCGCAGGAGCGAAACGCATGAAGCATCTCGTCACCCTCGCCATGGCCGCACTCGCCGCCGGCACGATGATCGCGGCCGAAGTCGCCGACGCCAAGCGCGTGGGCGGCGGCCGCAGCCTCGGCGCGCAACGCCAGGCCACGCCTCCGCCGGCGGCGCCGTCGTCGCCCGCAGCCGCACCTGCCGGTGCCGCGTCCAACCCGGTGATGCCAGCGCAGCCGGGCGCCGCCGCAGCCATGAAGGGCACCCCCGCCGCGGCCGCCGCGGGGGCGAGAACCGGGGCATCGCGCTGGCTGGGTCCCGTCGCCGGCATTGCCGCGGGCCTCGGGCTCGCCGCGCTGGCCTCGCACCTCGGCATCGCCGAGGAAATGATGAGCCTCATCGTCGTCGTGCTGATCGCGCTCGCCGCGTTCGCACTGCTGCGCATGTTCCTCGCGCGCCGTGCCGCGCCGTCGCGCCCGCTCGAATACGCGAGCAGCGCCCCCGGTGCCGGGACGATCGCCGGTCCCGGGCCGGTCGCCGACGAGCCGGTATTCGGCGGCGCCCGCGCTCCGCGCGACGCGGCGCCCGCGGTACCCGCGGCGGCGCCGAGAGTTCCCCCGGGCTTCGCGGTCGAACCGTTCATCCGCCAGGCGCGGGTGCAGTTCGCGCGCGTGCAGGATGCCTACGACAAGGGCGATCGCGATGCGCTCGCCGATGTGATGACGCCCGAGCTCTTCGCCGAGGTCGCGCATGACCTCCAACGCCGCGCAAACCATGCTGCCACCGAGGTCGTCGCGCTGAACGCAGAGCTCCTCGAAGTGGTGACCGACGGCGACCGCCACTGGGCGAGCGTGCGTTTCCGGGGGCTGGTCCGCGAGGACGGCGAACCGATGCCGAGGCCGCTCGACGAGATCTGGAACCTGTCGAAGCCGGCGGACGGATCGTCCGGGTGGCTTCTCGCCGGCATCCAGCAACCCGACCAGCAACCCGCCTCGGTCTGATCCCGGACGCGCGGTGACGGACCCCGCGTCCGCGATCGGCGAGAGCCTCGCCAACCGCGTGCTCCGGGAAGAGTCCTGGGCGCGCGACAAGTTGCGCCCGCACGCCGGGCGCTCGTTCACTCTGGCGTGCGGCCCGGTGTCCTCGGGCTACACGGTGCACGACGAAGGCACGCTCGGCGCGCGCGCACCGGGCGGCGGTTCCGCCGACGCGGAGCTCTACCTGTCGCCGCTCGACCTGCCCGGGTTCCTTGCCGATCCCTCGCGCTGGAACGCGCGTGTCACGGCAACCGGCGACGCCGCGCTGATCGCAACGCTGAAGGAGCTCGCGGGCACGCTGCCATGGTTCGTCGAGCGCGCGTTCGCCAAGGCGCTCGGGCCGGTGGTCGGGCAGCGCGTCGCCGACGCGGGCAGGCGCATCCTCGCGTTTCCGGAGTACGCCGGCGCGCGGCTCACCGACAACGTCGCCAGCTATCTCCGCGACGAGACGGGGACGCTCGCCCGCGGCGACGAGGCGCGCGCCTTCGCCGCCGACAACGCCGCGCTGGCGGCGCGCGCCGAAGATCTCGCAGCGCGCATCGCGCGGCTCGACGCCGCGCATCCACCCACCGCGCCCTAGCGGGCCCCGCCGGGCGGCCTGCCTCGGTCGGCAGCGCGTGACCCGCGCGGCCCGTCCTCTACAATCCGTGGCATGCGGCTTCTGCGCCTTGCCCGGATCGTCCACGTCTCGCTCAAGTACGGGCTGGACGAGTTCCTGCTCGGCCACGAGCGTGTCCGCGGCCTGCGTCCTGTCGTCAACCGGCTGCTGTTCTGGCGCAAGCTCGACCGTCCGCGCGCCGAGCGGTTGCGCCTCGCGCTCGAAAGCCTGGGCCCGATCTTCGTCAAGTTCGGCCAGCTGCTGTCGACCCGGCGCGACCTGCTGCCGCCCGACCTCGCGGACGAGCTCGCGAGGCTTCAGGACCGCGTTCCCCCCTTCGACTACGAGCACGTCGAGCGGACGCTGACGCGGACCTACGGCAGGTCGGTCGATGCGGTGTTCAAGTCGTTCGACCGGGTCCCGATTGCGAGCGCGTCGGTCGCGCAGGTCCACTTCGCGGAGCTTCCGGACGGAACGCCGGTCGCAGTCAAGGTGCTCCGGCCCGGCATCAGCGACGTGATCCGCCACGACGTCGCGCTGATGCAGACCGGCGCGATGCTGGTCGAGCGGCTGTGGTCCGACGGCAAGCGTCTGCGGCCGCGCGAGGTGGTCGCGGAATTCGAGAAGAACCTGGACGACGAGCTCGACCTCATGCGCGAGGCCGCGAACTGCTCGCAGCTGCGGCGCAACTTCCTGCACTCGCCGTACCTGCTCGTGCCCGGCGTGCACTGGGACTGGTGCACGCCCGAGGTCATGGTGATGGAGCGCATGTCGGGAATCCCGATCGCGCAGGTCGACCGGCTGCGCGAGGCGGGCGTGGACCTGAAGCGCCTGTCGCGGGCAGGCGTCGAGTTGTTCTTCACGCAGGTGTTCCGCGACGGCTTCTTCCACGCCGACATGCACCCGGGCAACATCTTCGTTTCCACCGACCCGGCCCACTTCGGCAAGTACATCGCGCTCGACTTCGGCATCGTCGGCACGCTGTCCGAGCGCGACCAGGGCTACCTCGCGCAGAACTTCCTCGCCTTCTTCCGCCGCGACTACCGGCGGGTCGCCACCGCGCACATCGAGTCCGGCTGGGTGCCCCCCGACACGCGGGTCGACGAGCTCGAGACCGAGATCCGGGTGGTCTGCGAGCCGATCTTCGACCGGCCGCTCGCCGAGATCTCGCTCGGCAAGGTGCTGATGCAGCTGTTCCGGGCGTCGCGCCGCTTCAACGTCGTGATCCAGCCGCAGCTCACGCTGCTGCAGAAGACGCTGCTCAACATCGAGGGGCTCGGGCGGCAGCTCAACCCGCAGCTCGACCTGTGGGTGACGGCGAAGCCGTTCCTCGAGCGGTGGATGGAGAACCAGGTCGGGCTCACGTCGGTCAAGCGGCGCCTGCTCGCCGAGGCGCCCTACCTCGCGGCAGCACTGCCGGAACTGCCGCGCCTGCTGCACCAGCGCCTGCTTGGTCCGGCGGCGGCCTCCGACGCCGCAATGCTCGAGCTCGCGGCCTCGCAACGCGCGCGCAACCGCTGGATGGCCGTGCTTTCGGTGCTGCTCGCGGTACTGATCGGGGTACTGATCTGGCGGCCGGTGTGAACCAGGAAAGCAGGGTCAGACTCGACTTTCCTGTCGCGGCGGCGGCAATCGCGACACCGTCTGGGAAAAGTCGAGTCTGACCCTACTTACCTGCT
>Ga0105103_10001115_pt1 | contig 15135 bp, 8 predicted proteins | sample PPLLaktember2015_2_FD_79107 | JGI IMG/M metagenome (GOLD analysis project Ga0105103, IMG submission 79107) | Freshwater sediment microbial communities from Prairie Pothole Lake near Jamestown, North Dakota, USA - PPLs Lake P7 Core (6) Depth... | ecosystem: Environmental > Aquatic > Freshwater >...
CCCTACACGAACGACGATCCGGTCGTGTGCCGCAAGCTCGAAGATGCCGGAGCGGCCGCGGTGATGCCGCTGGGCGCGCCGATTGGCTCGGGGCTCGGCATCCAGAACCCCAACAACATCCGCATCATCCGCGAGCAGACACGCGTGCCGGTGATCGTGGATGCCGGCGTGGGGACCGCCTCGGACGCCGCCGTGGCGATGGAACTGGGCGTCGACGGCGTGCTGATGAACACGGCCATTGCCGGCGCCCACGACCCGGTGACGATGGCGCGCGCCATGAAGCTGGCGGTCGAGGCCGGACGCCTGGCGTTTCTGGCCGGACGCATTCCCCGCAAGATGTACGCGACCGCAAGCAGCCCGCTCGAGGGGATCGTCGGTCGGTGAAAGTCGTCCGCACGGTCTCTGAAGCCGACCTGGCACGCCTGAAGACCGCGCGTCACGACGCCGACCGCCGCTACAACGAGGCGCTCACCGCGCTCGATGCGGCGATCCTGTCGCTGCCGGCCGTGCCGGCGGGTCCACCAGGCCCGGACGAAGCGCAGGTCACGCCGATCAACCAGCGATGGGAGATTACCCGGGCGCTGCCGGCGCACGGCGGATGGCGCGGGCGGCTGGCGGGCTTCGTGATCGGTCTCATCCGGCCGGCCCTGGACCAGCAGCAGGCCTTCAACGCGGCGGTCGTCGATCACGTCAATCGCAACGTCGCGCAGCAGCGCGCCCAGCCGGAAGCCCTGACGGCCACCATCGACCTGCTGCGGCAGCACATCGAGCAGGTGCTGGCCTTCGAGTCACGGCTGATCATGTTCCTGCAGCAGCTGACGCCCTTCGTCGACACGAAGGACTACGAGTTCAACGGCCTGGCGACGCGCATCTCGGAAGACGTCGCCGAAGCGCACGATCAGCTGGCGCACACGGTCCGCGGGCTGGCCGCGGCGCTCAGCGGCGTCTCGGACGATGTGCTGAAGCGGTGGGAGCGGTACGAAGGGCTGCGGACGTCGCTCGCCACGATGCAGTTGACGGTGCAGGCACTGAAGCGCGAGCTGACGCGCGAAGCAGGCGCGGCGTCCGCCCCCGACCGCGCCGCGCGGGTGGCCGACGCCGCTCGCACCCGGCCGCGCCCGGACGCACCGGCGCCGCTCCCGAGCGCACCCGCCCGCACCAGCGCGCGCCCGGCCGCACCGTCCGTGGCGCTGTCATCCTCTCCCCTGACCAGCCACAAGTACGTCGCCTTCGAGGACCTCTTCCGCGGCGACCGTGCGCTGATCCGGGAGCGGCAGGAAGACTACGTGCGGCTGTTCGCCAGCCGACAGGACGTGCTGGACGTGGGTTGCGGACGCGGCGAGTTCCTGCAGGCGCTGGCCGAACGCGGCGTGCGGGCGCGCGGCATCGACCTGAATCACGAGATGGTCGAGCAGTGCCGCACCACTGGACTGGACGTGACGGAAGCCGACGCGCTCTCGTACCTGCAGGGCCTTGATGACGACGCGCTGGGCGGGCTCATCGCGGCGCAGGTCGTCGAGCACCTCGAGCCGGACTATCTGCTCGCGTTCCTGGACGAGGCGTTCCGCGTGCTCGCCCCGGGCTCGCCGATTGTGCTCGAGACCATCAACGTCGCGTCGTGGTCGGCGTTCTTCACCAGCTACATCCGCGATCTCACGCACGTGCGTCCCATCCATCCGGACACGCTGAAGTTCGTGGTGGTGGCGTCGGGCTTCCTCGATGCCGACATCCAGCTGCGTGCGCCGCTGCCCGAGAGCGAGAAGCTGGCGCCCGCGCCCCCGGCGGCCCGGGCGGTCGACCTGCGGATCACGGGTGACGAAGGCCGGGCGCTGGTGGCCCTGGCCGACACCTTCGATCGCAACATGGAGCGGCTGAATGCCCAGCTCTATGCGCCCCTGGACTATGCGGTGGTGGCGTGGAAGCGCTGACGCGCCGCGGTCCCCCGGCTGATCGCACCGCATGAGCCTGCCCGTGGGAGCCCTCACTCGCGCGCTGGTCATCATCTCGATCCTGCTGGCCGTCGCCGCCGGCCTGCGGCCGCTCGCCGCTCAGCCAGCGGTGCTGATCAGCCTGACCATCGTCTTTCTGGCCGCCGCGACGGGCGCGCGCCTGCGGTTCGGCATCACCGCGTCGGCCGTGCTGGTGTTTGCCTACATCTCTTACGGCCTGGCGCGGCTCATCGGCGGGCCCGCGCTCGCGAGCATGCCTTACTGGCTGGCCGCGTTCGTCGGCCTGGTCGTGGGCGGCGTCTCGTGGACGCGGTGGCAGGCCGGCGATGGCTGGCGGGTGCCCCTGGCATGGTGGGCCGCCACCGTGGCGATCGCGTGGCCCTTCGTCGCCGCGCGCGAGCTCAACTACTCGATGGCGCCCTCCACGGCCGCCGGCCCCATCATCACCACCGCGTTGATCCAGATGTCCGTGGCGCTCTGGATGGATCGGCTGCTGGCCTCGCGCCGGCAGCTTCGCGAGCTGCGGGCCGAGCCGTTGCACGTGACGCATTGGGCCGCCCCGTTGCTGGTGTCGGCCCTCGCCACGGCGGGCGCGGCGCTCTATCAGCGGTTCACGGACATCTCGTGGCTGAGCGGCGAGCCGTGGATTTCGCTGCACCGTTCCGTGGGCATGATGGGCGACGCCAACCCGATGGGCGTGGCCACCGCGCTGTGGGCGCCGCTGGCGTGGGCGATGCTGGCGGCTGGTGGGTTGGCCGGCGCGCTCATCGGCGCGCCGCTCGCGGCTGGGCTCTGGCTGGCGGCGTGGGTCTCGGGCGCGCGCACGACGATCATCCTGATGGCCGCGGGCGTGGCCGGCATCGCGCTGATGTGGGCCGTGGCACGCGGCGTCTCGCGCCGCGCGATGGCGCTCACGGTGGTGGGCGCCACCATCGCCCTGGGTGTCATCGTGGGCGTCGCGGCATCGCAGGCCACCACCGGCACGCCGGTGGCGCGGCTGGTCGCCGCCTTGCCGAGCGGGTCTCCCCAGTTGATGGCGTACGAGCTGTTCTGGCGGCGCGACGGCTACGGGCTGGCCGCAATCGAAGCCATCAACGAGCACCCGTTCACGGGCGTGGGGATTGGACGCTTCGCGTCGCAGGCGCCCGTGTACTACCAGCGCCTCACGGGCACGAGCATCCCTCCAGACAACGCGCAGAACCTCTGGCGGCAGACCCTGGCGGAGCAGGGCCTGTTCGGTTTCCTGCCCCTCGTGTGGCTGACGATGCTGACCGCGCGGGCGCTGGTGTCGGGCACGAGCGGAGGCGAGGAACTGATCCTGCGCGTGATGCTCGCCGGCATGGGCGCGGCGCTGCTGTTTGGCTATCCGGTGCAGGACGCGGCGATCGCGGTGACGCTGGGCACGCTGGTGGCCGCGGTCGGGCGCGCGCGCGCGGACGGCTTCTAACCCCTCAGTTCTCTTGGGTTGAGTATGTCCATCTACTCAGACTCCCGGTCGTTTGCGGCACGTCCGGGCGAATTACCGATCTGATGGATGCCCCACTCAAGCCAGTTGTGGAGTCAATCCCTCTCGGATCCGCTCAGCGCGGCTGATCGAGCAGGGCCGCGAACGTATCGCGGTCCGGTAGCGCCGGCATCACCTTCCAGGGCTGATGCGACGCAAGCTCCTCGAGCGAATGGGTGTTGGTGGCCACCGCCAGCACCGGCACGCCGATGGCGTGCGCGCCCTCGATGTCGTGCGGCGTGTCGCCAACGACCAGGGCTTCCGATGCGCGCAGTCCCGGCACCCGCGCCTGTGCCATCTGCAGCGCCCGGCGCACGATGTTGGCCCGCGGCTCGACGCGGCTCGAGAACGAGCCGACCAGCGGCGCGCCGCTGTCGCCCCACGATCCCGCCACCGCCGCATCGGCGGCGCGGAAGAAATCACTCAGGCCGTAGTGCCGCAGCTTCGCCGTGCCCCCGCCGATCGTGTTGCCGGTGACGAGCCACGAGATGGTGTGCGGCCGCTCGCCGCGGAGCCACCCGAGCAGGTCCAGCACGTTGTCGAGCACACGGCCTTGACGCAGCGGCAGGGCGTCCGGCAGTTCCTGCTCGTAGCCCTGCACCAGCCGCGACGCCGCGGCCTGTTCGGGCGGGCCGGGCACATCACTGGCCGAGGTGTGGCCGAGCAGCCAGGCGGCAATCTGATGATCCGTGAGGCCGTCGGGCCGCACCGTCGGGAACGCGCGCCCGCCAGTGGCATGGGCGTAGGCGCGCTCCCACGCGATCATGCCCGCTCGCCCGGTGACGAGCAGCGTGCCGTCGATGTCCCAGAAGATCGCGCGCGTCGGTAGCTTGGTTGGAGGCGCCATGTGGAGGCTGGGGAGGCTGTGGCCGGACGCAGGGTGCGAGTGGCCGGCACTCGTCACCCTGTGACCGGGCGTGTCCTAGTGGACCGTCTGGTCGATTTCTAGGGGGTCCGTTCCGTAGGAACGGCCCGAGAAGGCGTCCCGAGGTTGCTCCACTAGAGGCCGAAAATCTTGTCGCTCTTCACGCCCTTGAGCGCGTTGCGCGTGTCCACGATCAGCGGGAAGGACGCGACGATTCTCGGGTAATCGAACGCCTTGTGGTCGGTGACGATCACCGCGCAGTCGGCGCCGGCCTCGATCGCGCTGTCCATCGACACCGCCGTCAACTGATGGTGGCCGTGGTCGACTTGCGGCACGTACGGGTCCGAGTAGGTGACCGTGGCGCCACGGCGCATCAGCAGCTCGATCACGTCTAGCGCCGGCGACTCGCGCACATCGTCGATGTCGCGCTTGTAGGCGATGCCCAGCACGTGCACCTTCGAGCCGTTCAGCGGCTTCTTGTGGGCGTTGAGGGCCTCGGCCACGCGGGTGACCACGTGCTCGGGCATCGAGCCGTTCACCTGGCCGGCGAGCTCGATGAAGCGCGCCTCGAAATTGAACTGCTTCGCCTTCCACGAGAGGTAGAAGGGATCGATCGGAATGCAGTGTCCGCCCAGGCCGGGGCCGGGGTAGAACGGCATGAACCCGAACGGTTTGGTCTTGGCGGCGTCGATGACTTCCCAGACGTCGATGCCCATGCGATGGCACATCAGTGCCAGCTCGTTCGCCATGCCGATGTTGACGGCGCGGAAGGTGTTCTCCAGCAGCTTCACCATCTCGGCGGCGCGTGTGGAGGTGACAGGGACGACGGTGTCCACCACCTGACGGTAGAACGCGGCGGCAACTTCGGTGCTCGCCTCGTCCATGCCGCCGACGACCTTCGGGATGTTCTTGGTCTGGTAGGTCGGGTTGCCGGGGTCGACGCGCTCTGGCGAGAACGCGAGATAGAAGTCGCGGCCGGCCTTCAGCCCCTTGGCCTCGAGAATCGGCTTGACGACCTCGTCCGTCGTACCGGGATAGGTCGTGGACTCGAGGATGATCAGCTGGCCCTTGCGCAGCACGGCCGCCGTGGTCTCGACCGCCTTGACGACGTAGGAGAGGTCCGGATCCTTGGTCTTGCGGAGCGGCGTCGGCACGCAGATGTCGATGATGTCGGCCTCGGCCAGCGACGCGGGATCGGTGGTCGGGATCAGCATCCCGGTGTTCACCGCCTCGGCCACGTGCTCGGAGGGGACGTCCGGAATGTAGCTGCGGCCCGCGGCCAGTTCGCCGATCTTTCGGACGTCGGTATCGAATCCGATCGTGCGCACGTTCGCGCGCGCCAGTTCCACGGCCAGGGGCAGACCAACATAGCCGAGCCCAATGATGCCGGCCACCGCTTCTCGTGCTTCAATCCGCTTCTTCAAGTCCATCGCAGGTTCTCGGGTTCTCGGTTCTGGAGTTCTAAGGTTCTAGGTTCGGTGGTTTCTGGAGTTCCCGGCTTCTCGACTGTATCGGCCGTCAGCTCCGGGGCCGATAGTGGGCCGCGATCTGCTCCACGACGTAGTGCTGCTGTTCCGGGGTCAGTTCAGGATAGATCGGCAGCGCCAGCACCTCGTTCGCCGCCTGTTCCGCCACGGGGAACTGGCCTGGCTTGTAGCCGAGGCTCGCGAAGCACTCCTGCAGGTGGAACGGCACGGGGTAGTAGATCTCGGTCCCGACGCCAGCGGCATCGAGGTGCGTCTTCAACGCGTCGCGGTCGGCGACGCGAATCACGAACTGGTTGTAGATGTGGAACCGATCGGGCCGCTCGGAGGGCAGCTGCACGGTTCCGGCGAGGCCGGCATCCAGGAACAGCTGCCGGTACCGGGCGGCGTTGGCGCGCCGGCCTTCGGTCCATCCGGCCAGGTGCGGCAGCTTGACGCGCAGCACCGCGGCCTGAATCGCATCGAGCCTGAAGTTGCCGCCGATGGTCTTGTGGAAGTACTTCGGCTCCATGCCGTGGTTCCGGAGCAGACGGACGGCGTGGGCGAGCTTGTCGTCGTTGGTGGTGACGAGCCCTGCGTCCCCGAACCCGCCGAGGTTCTTGCTGGGGAAGAACGAGAAGCAGCCGAGGTTGCCGATGCCCCCGACCTTGCCGCCGTGATCGCTGGCGCCGATGGCCTGGGCCGCGTCCTCGATGACCTTGAGGTGGTATTCGTCAGCCAGCGCCAGCACCGCGCTCATGTCGGCGCTCTGGCCGAACAGGTGCACCGGCATCAGCGCCTTGGTGCGGGCGGTGCAGGCCCGGGCCGCAGCGACCACGTCGATGTTGAAGGTTTCGGGATCGATGTCGACCAGCACGGGCTTCGCGCCGACGCGGGCGATGCAGCCGGCGGTGGCGAAGAACGAGAACGTGCTCGTCACCACTTCGTCGCCCGGGCCGATGCCCAGGGCCATCAGCGCCGCCAGCAGCGCGTCGGTGCCCGACGAGACGCCGATGGCGTGCCGAACGTCCACCACGGCGGCCACTTCGCGCTCGAAGGCCTCGACTTCGGGGCCCATGATGAAGCGCTGGCTGTCGGCGACGCGGGTGAGGGCGTCGAGCAGTGGTTGCCGAAGCGGGAGGTATTGGGCTTGCAGGTCGAGAAGTGGGACGGTCACCAACCTCTGATCGTAGTCGGTCGGGGCGGTCCGGCGCAACAAACGGGGCCTGGCACGATTGGGCGGAATTTGCGGCAGTTTCTGCCAACCCGCAGAGACCGTGCGCGCAAGCTCAGCTGGAGGTGGCGCGCCGAGAAGGCGGCCCGCAGACCCGTCGGGTGGCCGGTCACCGGCGGCAGCCGTCAGCACAAGCACACGGGCCAACTCGCCCGCCTACGCTGGGCTCGAACAGGCCGACTGGTGAACGGCCGCAGCCGGTGTCGGATCACGAAACGGCCACCCGCCAACGGTCTGCGGCCCACCGGCTCGGCGCGCGTTCCCCCAACGGGGTCTGGCACGGTCGGGCGGAATTTGCAGCAGTTTCTGCCGACTCCAGCCCGCCACCCGACCCCGGTCCCGCGCCAGTCGCGGTTTGCCGTCGCAGCCAGCGAGCGGCAATGATAGTCAGCGATGACCGACATCGACGTGGCCGTCATAGGTGGAGGCGTGGCGGGCCTCGCCAGCGCACTCGCGATCGCAGAAACCGGTCGCTCGGTGTGCCTCCTCGAGCAGCATCCACGCCTCGGCCACGAGACCAGCACCCGCAACAGCGGCGTCATCCACGCCGGCGTCTACTACCCCACCGATTCGATCAAGGCCGCCTTGTGCGTCGAGGGCCGTGAGCGGCTCTACGATTTTGCCGCCAGGCACGACGTGCCGTACGCGCGCTGCGGCAAGTTCATCGTCGCCGCCACCGCCGCGGAGATTCCCGCTCTGGAAGCCCTGGCCGCGCGCGCGGCCGCCAATGGGGTACCGGTCGAGATGGTGGACCGCGCTTATCTGCTGACCAAAGAACCGCACGTGTCCGGCGTCGCGGCGTTGTGGTCGCCGACCTCGGGCCGCATCGAGCCCGAGACCTACGTCCGGGTGCTGACGCGGCTGTGCGAGGCCGCGGGAGTGGCCGTGCTGCGGGCGGCGAAGCTGACGGACGCGCACCCGGCGGGCGATCGCATCGAGGTGATGACGCCGCACGAGTCCATTCATGCGACGACCGTGGTGAACGCCGCCGGCCTTTACGCCGATGAGGTGAGCCGCATGCTGGGCGGCCAGTCGTTCACGATCTACCCGTGTCGCGGCGAGTATGCGGAACTGGCGCCCGGCAGCCGCTACCTGGTGAACGGCATGGTCTACCCGGTGCCGCACACGCCGGGGCACAGCCTTGGCGTGCACCTCACGAAGACGACGTGGGGCACGGTGCTGCTCGGCCCGACCGTTCGTTACCAGGACGGCAAGGACGACTACGAGCACGATCGCCTGCCGCTCGAGGCGTTCGTCGAGGAGACGCGGGCGCTGCTGCCGGAAGTCACACTTGCGGACCTGCAACCCGGCAGTTCCGGCATCCGCGCGAAGTTGTGTCCGCCCGATCAGCCGTTCGCGGATTTCCTGATCGAGCGCGACACGGTGAACCCGCGTGTCGTACAAGTCGCGGGCATCGACTCGCCAGGCCTGACCTCGTCGCTCGCGATCGGAGCCCGAGTGGCGAAGATCGTAGCTGTGGAGGACCGATAGGCGCCCGCGCGCCGCGTCGGCGTCGACGGAAGGCGCTTCGGTCGAATCCCCATCACCTCGCCGATCACCGACCTGCAGATCCTCCTCGGCAAGCGGGCGGGGCGGAAAGGTCTCACGGCACCACGACAACGAACTCGTTGGACGCGGCGCCCAGCCCCACATCGTTGAGCGCGCGAACACGGACGTAGTACGTGCCCGCCGGCACATTCGGTACCGTCACCGTCGTCGTGCCCGCCGGGACGGGCAATCGCGCCAGCTCCGACAGACCCGACGCGCTGCCTGCCGCGATGACGGCGCCCGTCGTCAGCGCGGATTGGCTCCAGGAAAGCGTCACCGTATGTCCGGCCACCACTGGCGGAGCCAGCACCGGTGCGGCTGGTGGCAGCGCGAGCGCCGCTTGCACGCAACCCTGGCCGCCAGGCACCTCCAGCCTGTGCCGGATCTGCCCGGTGACGGTTGACACGAGATCCAGCGTGCCCGCGTTGCAACCGCCAGACGAGGGACCGGACGGGATGACAGGCTGGCTGAGCGCGAGGAGTGTGGCGTCGGGGACGTTCACGCCGACGAAGGCGGGCGGGAACACCGTCGGCACGCGGGCGACTTCGGTCCATGACGCGGTGTCCACCGTCCAGAGCTCGCCCACGCCGGGCGGAAACGAGTACAGGTTCAACGCCATGCTGAGGCGCTGCCGCTCCTCGTCGACGACCCAGCTGCCAGGGATGACCGTGGTGACCGGTGATGGGTCCGGAGGTAGAGCGATCGCGCCGGTCTCCACTCCGGTGGTGACGTCGAGTCGACGGAACACATACGCACCGGGGAAGCCCGTGAGGACATAGATGCTGAGGTCGTTGGGCGCGACCGACACGCTATTCGTGTCCGGGGGCAGCGGCACCTCCCGTTGCACCGCTCCGGTGACGGCGCTGCGAACCTCGAAGACGCACACGGGAGGTACGGCAGTCGAGCACCGGTAGGTGTGAATCCGCTCCCAGTCGGCCGAGAGGCCCGCGATTCTGACGCCCGGCGCGAGCTCCAGCGTCCTGATGTGAGCGGGCGAGACGAACGCGACGACATTCCGCGGGTCACTCGGGCCGTCGAGATCCGTGAGTAACAGCTGAATCCGCAGCGGGTCGGACACAACGCCGCCGTAAGCCTGAATGCCTGCGTACGACTGCGTCCCGCCGGTTACACCGTCATACACCCAGAGCGTCGATGGTGTTGACGCGGTCGAGCCGGGCGGACGCATGGTCCAGGCCACGAACCTGCCGTCGGCCGTCACCACCGGGCCGGCGTTCAGGATTCCGCTCCAGCGCCCGAGCTGCTGCACAACGGGCCCGAAGCCCTCCAGCCCGGCCCTGAATCGATAGAGTGCGACCGCGACGGACGCCCCATCGCCCTCATTCCGTGCGGCGTACAGCAACGGCTGCGCCCAGGCCGGGGACGCCGCAAGTATGGTGCAGCCCAGCGCGATGGCAACAATCAGAGTCTTCATGGCACGACCACCAGAACTTCGTTGGACGGCGCAGTCGGCCCAGTGTAATTCAAGGCGACACGGTGGACCCGCGCGTCGTGCAGGTGGCCGGTATCGACTCGCCGGGACTGACCTCGTCACTGGCCACTGGCCGTCATGCCGGCCGACATCACACGCTCGCAAGAATCGTATGCAAACGTCGCGTTGGAGCCGCGTCCAGCGCTGCGGATGGATGGTGTATCCTACGCAGGGCCGGGTGGCCACCGCCCGCGCATCGCTGCCGCGTGCCTTCACGGTAATGGTACGCCCCCCGGAATGACCTTGACTCTCCGCACGCCTGTGCCGCCACACGTCGACCAGTGACCCCCGAAGATATCCGGCAGGCCCTCGACCAGGCCCGGCAGCGCGAAGAGGCCCTCGCCCGCCGGCTCGAGGCCAGCGAGAGCGCGCTCGGTGAACGCCAGGCCCAGCTGACAGCCCAGCAGACCGTCTGGGCCGACCTCACGTCCGCCGAGGGCCGCTTCGATCAGCAACGGCTCGCGCTGGCCGCCCAGCACCTGAACCGCCTCTGGAAGGCGGAACGGCATCGCGCGACGGTGATGGGCCGCTTGCGCCAGCGCCTGCAGGACGCGCACGTTCCGCTGCAGTGGATCCTGCGCCATCCGCTCCGATTCGCGAGGGCAGTGGCCCGGTTGCGACGACAGGAATTCCGTCGCCAGATCGCCGAGCTCGCCGAGAGCAGGCTGTTCGACCCGGATTACTACCGCGAGGTGACGCGAGTCGGCCCGGCGGTCAACATCGTGGCGCGATTCCTCCTGCGCGGCGACGCCGCGGGCGAGCCGCCACACCCGCTCTTCGACCCGGGCTGGTACCGGCTCCAGAGCCATCACCCGAGCGACACCGATCGGCCGTTCCAGCACTATCTGCAGCACGGCGGCTGGGAGCTGCGCAGCCCGCATCCGCTTTTCGATGCGCGGCATTACCTTGCTCAATTCCCTCAGGGTAGCGTCCACGCTCCCACGCCGCTCTCCCACTTCGTCGGGATCGCGCCGATGGTCCCGGTCTCACCTCATCCGCTGCTCGACGCGCGCCACTACCTGGCGCAAGGTGCCGATCCCGCCGCCGCGGGCGGCAATCTCCTGCTGCATTACCTCGACACGGCGACGACCGAGCAGCTGGATCCGCACCCGTTGTTCTCGTCTCGCTTCTACCTCGAGACCAACCCCGACTTGCGAGGGCGGAACCCGCTCGACCATTTCGTCAGGCAGGGTGCCGCGGAGGGCCGATCGCCTCACCCGCTCTTCGACGTGCGCTTCTACTGGGAACAGCGGCCTGAAGTCCGCACCAACGGCGGCAACGCGCTCCTCGACTACCTCAGGCGGGCGCTCGAGAGCGATCTGGATCCGCATCCGCTGTTCGACAGCAGCTATTACCTCGAGCAGGTCCCCGCGATCCGGGCGCTTGGCCTCAACCCGCTCGTGCACTTCCTGCAGTGGGGGTGGCGGGACGGCCTGCGGCCGAACCCCTGGTTCGACCCACAGTGGTATCTCGAGCAGAACCCGGAGATCGTCGAGACCAATCCGCTGCTCCACTTCGTGGAGACGGGCTGGGCGGAGGGCCGCGATCCGTCGCCCGACTTCCCGCTGGCGGCCTACCTTGCCGAGCACCCCGATCTCGCCGGCAGCGGCGAGAACCCGCTCGAACATCATCTACGGCAACAGCGGGGCGGACCCGGGCGACCGGCCGCGCCCTCGGGCTGGTCGCGACCGGCGCTGCCGACGGCGTTCCGGGTTGACGCGCGGGACGTGACCGGGCGCGAGTTGGCGCCGACCCTCGCGACCACCGTGTCTCAGCTCACGGAGTTCCGCATCCTGATGGACACTCGGGGCGCGACGGCGGCGGACATCGCGGCGTCGCTGCGAACGCTTGTCGAGCAGCTGTACCCGCGCTGGCGGCTCGATGTCTGGATGGACCCGGCCGCGGCCCCTGGCGATGTCTCCAGCGATCCGCGAGTGCGGCTGTGGCCGATCGCGTCCGACCAGCCGCTGACCGCCGACCACCTTGGGTTGGACGACGAGGCGGTTTTCGTCGGGTGGCTCCAGGCCGGCGACGAGCTCGAGCCGCACGCGCTGCTCTTCGCCGCTCACGCCATTCAAGGAGCCCGACCCGTCGATCTCGTCTACGCCGACGAGGTTCCTGCCGCGATAGCGGTGCCGGCGGACCCGGTGTTCAAGCCCGACTGGGATCCACTTCTCTTCGAGTCGGTGGACTATCTCGGACCGTGTTCGTTCGTGCGCCTGTCCCGACTGCGGGCCGGCCTGGATCGGCTGACGTCAGACGACACGTCGGCGCTGGCTCGACACCGGTTGCTCCGCCGCGCGGTCCGCGGTCTCGACAGGGACCGCTGCGTCCACCTCCCGTATGTTCTGGTCCGCACTCATCCGGCCCAGGCCTACACCGCACGTGCGACAGCGGTGCGTCCCACCGATCTCGCGACCCTCGCCGAGGCCTATGGGCCGCCGGCGGTGCCGGCGGACCCACAGCCGCTCGTGTCGATCATCATCCCGACACGGAACGGCTTAGACCTCCTCTCCACATGCGTGGAGTCGATTGTCAGGGTCACGAGATACGAGCGGTTCGAGATTCTCGTCGTCGACAACGGCTCGGACGACCCGGCATGCGTGGCATATCTGGCCCGGCTCGAAACCGAGCCGCGTTTCCGCGTCGTGCGCAGCCCCGGCGCCTTCAACTTCTCGCGCCTGAACAATCTCGGCGCCGCCGAAGCCAGAGGCGAGATCCTTTGCCTGCTGAACAACGACATCGAGGTGAGAGAGCCTGACTGGCTCGGGGCCGTTGTCGCCTTCGCCGGCCGCGCCCAGATCGGGGCCGTGGGATCGACGCTGCTCTACCCGGACGGCGCCATCCAGCACGGCGGCGTCGTCGTCGGCGCGCGTGAGGTGGCGGCCCACGCGTTCGTCGGCAAGCGCATCGACGACGGGACCTACATGAACCTGGCCCGATACCCACGAGAGGTGTCGGCGGTCACCGGCGCGTGCCTGGTCGTGACTCGCCAGCACTATTTCGAGGTCGGCGGCCTCGACGAACAGGAGCTGCAGGTCAACTTCAGCGACGTCGACCTGTGCCTCAAGCTGCGCGCCAGCGGGTACCGCAACGTCATCCTGCCGATCGACGGTCTCATCCACCATGAATCCGCCACGCGGGGTGACGTCGCCCGATCGCCGGCGTCCCGACAGCAGCTCGAGCGAGAGGCGCTGGTGATGAAACAGCGGTGGGGACCACTCCTGCGCCGCGATCCGTACTACAGCGAGCATCTTGCCCTCAGCGGCGAGTTGCACAGGATCGAGCCGAGCGCGCCACTGCGCGGCCGGGCCAGCGCCGTCCCGCGGGCGGTTGGAACCTTCACCTCGCTTGGCCGGGAGCCGCGGCTGGATATCTACGCGGGGATCTCGAATGCGACGCGCGCGGCCCAGGCGACACGGGCGCGGGCGCCACTCGCGCCGCTCGACGATCCGCCAGCGGGACTTTCGGTGTTGATCCTGAATCGCGACGCGCCGGAGCTGCTGATTCCGCTCGTCGGAGGTCTGACGGCTCAACAGGCGGCCTTCGCCGACCGGGGCCTCGGGTTCGAAGTGGTCATCGGCGACACCGGTTCAACCGATTCGGGGGTGTTGGCCCTCTACGCGAGCCTCCCTGCCGGGGTCCGCGTGGTTCGCGGGATGCGCTACAACTTCTCGCGGTGCAACAACACCCTCGAAGGCGTCGCCGCCTTCGACACGGTGTTGTTCCTCAACAACGACGTCATCCTGCCGCCGCAGCCCGACGTCCTGCTGCGCGCCTACGGCACGCTGGATTCGACTCCTGGCCTCGGGGTGCTGGGCAGTGTCCTCTTCTATCCTGACGGGTCGATTCAGCACATGGGCTGTGCGCTGCTGGACACGCCGCAGTTCTGGGGGCTGCCGTACCACGTCAACACGCGCACCCGAGTGGCGCCGACGTCGCTGCCCCCGCTGGCAACCTATCCCGGAGTGACTGGCGCGTTCCTGATGGTTCGACGGCGGCTCTTCCGGCAACTCGGCGGTTTCGATCCGCTCTACGCCGCGGAATGCCAGGACATCGCGCTCTGCCTCGAAGCGTTTCGTCTTGGCTTCGACACGGCCTGTGCCCACCTGGGCCCGATCGTCCACATCGAGAACGCGACTCGGCCCAAGGGCGAGGAGAACTGGAGCGACCGGCAACGCTTCCTGCGCAAGTACGGCGCGCTCATTCAGAGTCTGGCGTCATGAAGTCGATTCTCTTTCTGTCGGCCATGATGGAGCGGGGCTGGGGCGTAAGCCTCGAGATCGGCGAGATCTGCCGCCGCCTCCGCCGCGACGGCACCCGCGCGTATGTCGCAGCCGGACGCACGGATGGCTCGTTCGACTGGCTGGGGGTCGATGCGGTCGAACCGGATGCCAACGCCATTCGGGCCCTGGCGTCCCGACGCGGGGTGGACGTGATCGCCGCGCACACCTCGCCGTACTTCGAAACATTGCCGGTCCTGTCGCAGGGCTTCGACACCTGGGCCTGGGAGAACGGCGACCCGACGGCGGCCTTCTTCGTCGACAGCCGGCGCGAGCGCGCCGCGATTGCCCGGCACAAGCTGGAGGCGGTGTACCCGAACGTCCGCCGCGTCATCGCCATCTCGGACTTCATCAAGCACGACATCGGCTGGCCCGGCGCCCACGTAGTACGGCTCGGCTGCGATCACGTGCCGGCGATGCCGATCAAGACACCGGCCGACGTCGGCGCCGTGGATTCGCGGCCCATCCGGGTCGGCACCTTGATGCGTCTGGGGCGCGGAGAAGCCCACTACAAGGGCAATCACCTGTTCCTCCAGCTGATGGAGGCCGTGCGAGCGCACCATGTCGAGGCCGAGTTTCATGTCGCCGGCCGCGGCACCGAGGAAGACGCCGCGTCGTTCACCGCGCGCGGGGTCGTGCCGCACCTGAACCTGGACGACGATGCGAAGGTCCAGTATCTTCGATCGCTCGACGTGTTCGTGTCGATGAGCCTCTGGGAGGGATTCAACCTGCCACTGGCCGAGGCGCAGGCGGTCGGCACCCTCAGCCTGGCGCTCGATACCGGCGCACACCCCGAAGTC
>Ga0105103_10001116_pt1 | contig 15131 bp, 18 predicted proteins | sample PPLLaktember2015_2_FD_79107 | JGI IMG/M metagenome (GOLD analysis project Ga0105103, IMG submission 79107) | Freshwater sediment microbial communities from Prairie Pothole Lake near Jamestown, North Dakota, USA - PPLs Lake P7 Core (6) Depth... | ecosystem: Environmental > Aquatic > Freshwater >...
GAAGCTGAAGTTGTTCATGCGCGGCAGCGCCATGTCGGGCGCGCCGATCTGCAGCGGGATCATCCAGTTGGCGAGGCCCACCGCGGCCGGCATCACGGCGCCGAACACCATGATCAGCGCGTGCACCGTGGTCATGGTGTTGAAGAAGCCGGGGTCGACGAGCTGCATGCCGGGCACGAACAGTTCCGCGCGGATGACGAGCGCCATCGCGCCGCCCAGCAGGAACATGACCAGGCTGAACACCAGGTACATCGTGCCGATGTCCTTGTGGTTGGTGGTGGTCAGCCACCGGGTGATGCCCTTCGCCGGACCGTGGTCGTCGTGGTGCTCGGCAGCGTGGCCGTGGGTCTGGGTCGCGCTCATCTTTCAGTTACTCCGCATTGGCGACGCGTACCGCCGCCACCTGGTCAACCGGGGAAACGACGGCGGCGGTCTGCGCCGCGGGGGCGGCGGCCGCCTGGCGCGCAGCCTGCTGCGCCTCGAGCCACGCATCGAAGTCGGCCTGCGACTTCACCTCGACCACCACCGGCATGAAGCCGTGGTCGCGCCCGCACAGCTCGGCGCACTGCCCGCGGTAAGTGCCGGGTTTCTCGGCGTTGAACCACATCTCGTTGATGTAGCCGGGGATGGCGTCCTTCTTCATGCCGAAGTCCGGTACCCACCAGGCGTGGATCACGTCGTTGGCGGTGATCAGCACGCGCACCTTGCGGCCCTGCGGCACGACGAGCGGCCTGTCCACCTCGAGCAGGTAGTTCTCGACGCTCTCGGGCCTGATGCCCGAGTCGAGCTGCCGCGCCTCGTCGCTCGAGCGCGCGAGGGTGGAGAAGAACGAAACGCCGTGGTCCACGTATTCGTACTGCCACTTCCACTGGTAGCCCGTGACCTTTACCGTGAGCTCAGAGCCACGGGTGTCCTCGATCTTGACCAGCGTCCGCGCCGCCGGGACGGCCATGCCGACCAGGATCAGCACCGGGATCACCGTCCAGACGATTTCGGCCTTGGTGTTGTGGTCGAAGGTGGCGGCCACCGCGCCCTTCGATTTCCGGAAGGTGGCGATCGAGTAGATCATCACGCCGAACACCGCGGCGGCGATGGCCACGCAGATCCACAGGATCAGCATGTGCAGGCCGTAGATCTCGCGGCTGAGTTCCGTGACGCCGACCCGCAGGTTCAGGTCGGACCAGGCGGCCATCGCGGGGCCGGACCCGAGCATCAGGGCCGCACCGGCCGCGAGCGCACGCTTCACCATCTTCATGGGCTGGAAAACTCCCGTTGCTTTGACCGGCGATGGCCTCCCCGAGCCGCCGCCACACCCTTGGGCCCGCGCCTTCACGACGCGAGCGCCGGGGATTCGCTCGTCTTGCCCACCAGGCTCCGGAGCCGCGCCGCCACGCGCTGGCGCTCGTCCTCGGTGAGGAACCGACCCACTTCGCAGGCGCGACCGTGGGACTCGATGAGGAGCCGACTCGGGTGCTGCGCCGGTTGAGGGGCGCGCAGTGTAACCCTCGCCCAGTGCCGAGGAAATACCGTGCGGCGTGAACCGGTTGGCGCCCTGCGCTCGATCACGACCTCATCTTCCGAAACGACGATGACCTCGCGCTCCGATCCCCGCCGCATGCTCGCGCGCACCGCCCAGGCGAGCAGGCCGATCTCGATGCCCGCGAACGGCAGGATCGGCCAGAAGCCCTGCAAGGCGAAGAACCCGGCGACGCCGAAGGTGACGAGCGCCAGGCTGCCGACGAACAGACGCGCACCCTGTGGGCTGAGCGAGCAGTTGGGCGCGAGCTCGATGCGGTGCGCGGCGGCTGTGTTGCCGGAGTTGTTGACCATGGCGGCTCGAACGGCACGAGCGCCCGAATGTACCGGCTCGAGTGCGCCCTGACAACGCACAAGCCCCTGTACAAAAATGAATTTTTCTTGATTGTGAGGAGGGCGGTCGCCACCGGGCGGCGAGCGGCCCGCTCAGCCATGCGATGGCAGCCGGCGCAGTCGCTCGCTGCATCCGAGCGCCGTGGCGACCGCTTCGGGGTTCGGCGCATCGAGTGGCGGCAGGACCGCGAGCGGCGGTCCCCCAAGCAGGCGGGCCAGGGTGGCGAGGTTGGCATCGGGACGCTCGAACCCCGGGTCGATGCGGTTGCCCACCCAGCCGAGGAGGGGGCAACGACCCGTGCGCTCGATGGCCTCGAGGGTGAGTCGGGCGTGGTTGAGGCAACCGAGCCGCAGGCCCACGACCAGGATGACACCGAGGCCGAGCGCCTCCGGCAGGTCGCTGAGGAACCCGTCGGGGTGCAGCGGCACCCGCCATCCACCCGCCCCCTCGACGATGGCGATCTCCGCGCCAGTGGAAGCCTGCAGGTACCAGCGGACGAGTTCGTCGACCGGGAGTTCGATGCCGGCTTCGGCGGCTGCGAGGTGGGGCGCGACCGCCGGCTCGAAACAGTATGGGTTGGTGACCGCGTAGGGCACTTCAATGTTGCTTGCCGCGGACAGCGCAAGCGCATCGGGATTGCGCAGGCCCAGCGAGGTGCTTTCTGCGCCGGAGGCGATGGGCTTGAGGCCGATGACCCGCCGGCCCTGTCCGGCCAGCAGCCGGACGAGACCCGCCGCGACGACCGTCTTGCCGACGCCGGTGTCGGTTCCCGTGACGAATACGCCCTCCATTGTATTAATCATCAGATCGACACAAAAGGTTGTTCAATATTCTCAATTTCCGACATTTATATATTTATTCTGACTTCTCAAGTCCGGTCAGGCCGGGCCACCGCGCCGCCCGATCCGGGCGACAGGCACCCGCACTTCGCCCGGCAGGCCCTTGGGCTCACGCGGCGTGGTCGGGCACCAGGCCTGCCCGAAAACCACCTCGTAGGTGGCCGGCAGGCGATCGTCCCGTCGACAGGTCTCGTACGCCGCAATCATCTGCTCGAACGCTCCCCGGCCGGTGAGCCCACGCGGTCGCCCGGCGTTGGCGTTGTGGGCGCCGATCGACTTGAGGTCGCGCATGAGGTCGCGCACGGTTGCGTAGGTCAGGGTGTAGCGCTCGACGTCCAGGACGGGTTCCGCCAGCCCCGAGCGCACCAGCGCGTCGCCGAGGTCGTGCATGTCGATGAACCGGTTGACGTGGGTGTGGCCATCGGCCGCCGCGGCCCAGGCGCGCCGCAGCTCGACCAGCGTGTCGGGGCCGAAGGTGGCGAAGGTCATCAGACCCCCCGGCTTCAGCACCCGCCGGCACTCGCGGAACACGGCGTCCGGGTCGTTGCACCACTGCAGCATCAGGTTGCTGAACACGAGGTCCACGCTGCCGTCGCGCAAAGGCAGGGCCGCGGCGTCGGCGCACACGCGGCGGAACCGTCGAAGCAGTGTCTGGCGCCGCCCCGCCTCCTGGAGCATGCCCGGGGCGAGGTCGAGCGCCACGACCTGCGCCCCGCGATGGCGACGCTTGAGCGCGAGCGAGGCGTGGCCGGTGCCTGCGCCGAGGTCGAGGACCACGGCCGGCTCGAGACGCACGACGTCGAGGCGCTCGAGCAGCTCGGCACGCACGCGTGCCTGCAGCACGGCCGAGGCGTCGTAGCCGGGGGCCGCGCGCCCGAAGGAGTGCTGCACGCGTCCGCCGTCGATCAGGTATGGGTCTGTCACGCCGCATCCTCGCCGGTGTGCCTTGCAAGGAAGCCGCCGACCTCACCCAGCATCTCGCCCGGATGCGAGAGGAACGGCGCGTGCCCGCTGCGCTCGACGAGCCTGAACCGCGCGGCGGGCAGGGCCGAGGCCAGGGCCTGGCCGGCTCCGGGCGGCGTGAGGCGGTCGTGCTCGCCGGCGACCACGAGCACCGGCAGCGTCACGCGCGGCAGGGCGTCGCGCAGGTCGGCCTCCCGCAGGATACCGAGTCCCGCCGCCAGCGCCGCCGGATCCGGCTCGCCGTGCGCGGATAGAAGCCCGCGCAGCACGCGCAGCGTCTCGAGCGCGCGCTCGTCACCGCGGGTCTGCAGCGCCAGGAAGTTCTGGACGGTGCGGCGGTAATCGCTCGCGAGCCCCGCGGAAAACTCGTCGAGCACGTCGGGACGCAGGCCGTGCTCCCAATCCGGCCCGGCGAGGAACCTCGGCGTGGTGGCGACCAGCACCAGCGCGCGCAGGTGCCGCGGATGCTGCCGCGCGAGCTCGAGCGCAACCATTCCGCCCAGCGACCAGCCGAGTACGGCCGCGCCGCGCGGCACGGCCGGTAACACCGCGCGCGCCAGCCCGGCGAGGTCGCGCGCGCCTGACGGCCACGCGCTTCGGCCGTGGCCCGGCAGGTCCACGACGTGCAGCCGGGCCTGCCTTGCCAGCTCGTCGAGCCACGGACCCCACATCCCGCCGTGCAGCGCCCAGCCGTGCAGCAGCACGAGGTCGGGGCCCGATCCGCGGATCTCGACGTGGAGCGTCACGACGGATCACCGCGCCGAAGGTGCTCGGGCAGCCCGGCGACTGCCTCGAGCAGCCGGTCCACGTCAGCGGTCTCGTGTGCCGCCGAGAACGTGATGCGCAGGCGCGCGCTGCCGGCGGGCACCGTGGGCGGCCGGATGGCGGGCACCCACAGCCCCTGCTCCCGCAAGGCGTCGCTCGCCGCGACGGCGGCCCCTTCGCTGCCGAGCACGACGGGCTGGATGGGGGTCGAGGAGGTCATGAGGTGCAGACCGAGTCCCGCGGCCTCGCGGCGAAAATGCGCGACATGGCCGAGGACGCGCTCACGCCGCCACGGCTCATCCTCGAGCACGCGCAGGGATTCCCGGGTCGCCGCGGCGACGGCGGGGGGGAGCGCCGTCGTGTACATATAAGTGCGCCCGGTCTGCAGCAGCGTCTCGACGAGTACCGCCGACCCGGCGACGAAGGCGCCGAAGGTACCGAGCGCCTTGCCGAGCGTGCCCATCAGGATCGGTGCGTCGTCCGCGTCGAGACAGGCCGCCTCGAGCGACCCGCGCCCGGTCGGGCCCAGCACGCCGACACCGTGGGCGTCGTCCACGAACAGCCACGCGCCGCGCGTCCGGGCTGCGCTGGCGAGCGCGCGCAGCGGCGCCACGTCGCCGTCCATGCTGAACACGCCGTCGGTGGCGACCAGGGTGCGGCCGCCGCGGTCGTCCCGCGCGAGGCGCGCGGCCAGTGCATCCGCGTCCGCGTGCGGATAGCGCGAGAAGCGCGCGCCGCTCGCGAGCCCTGCGTCGAGCAGCGAGGCGTGGTTGAGGCGATCCATGAAGACCCGGTCGCCGCGCCCGAGCAACGCGGTCACCACGGCGAGGTTGGCCATGTACCCGGTGGAGAACAGCAGCGCGCGCTCCCGGCCGGTGAAGGCCGCGAGTTCCTCCTCGAGCGCGTGGTGCTCGCGGCAGTGGCCGCTCACGAGGTGCGACGCTCCGCTGCCCACGCCCCACTCGCGTGCCGCGGCCGCGAAGGCTTCGGCCACGCGGGAGTGGCCGGCGAGGCCGAGGTAGTCGTTGCTGCAGAAAGCGAGCAGGTTCTCTCCCGCCACGCGGGTGCGCACTCCGGCGGCGTCACGCGACTCCACCGCGCGCCGTCGCCGCAGGCGCCCGGCCGCGGCGACCCGGGCGAGGCCCGCCTCCAGCGAGGCCGCGAGCAGATCCATGCCGGGGACGGCCGGGCTCAGGCGCGAAGCGTCGTGGCGGCCGCGACTGCCGGCCCGGCGACGGATTCCGCGCCACCCTCGGCGACGAGGCCAAGTCGTGCGAACAGCTCCTCGTCGCGGCTGCGCCCCGGGTTGGGCGTGGTCAGCAGCTTCTCGCCGTGGAAGATCGAATTGGCGCCGGCCAGGAAGCACAGCGCCTGCACGGCGTCGCTCATGTCGGTGCGGCCCGCCGACAGCCGCAGGTAGGACTTCGGCATCAACAGCCGCGCGGTGGCGAGGGTGCGCACGAGATCGAGCGGATCGAGCGGCGGCAGGCCGTGCAGCGGCGTGCCCTCGACCTGCACGAGCTGGTTGATGGGCACGCTCTCGGGGTGCTGCGGCAGGGTCGCGAGCGTGTGCAGCAGCTGCACGCGGTCGAGCTCGGACTCGCCCAGGCCGAGGATGCCGCCGCAGCACACGGCGAGTCCCGCGTCGCGCACCGCCTGCAGCGTGTCGAGCCGGTCCTGGTAGGTGCGCGTGGTGATGATCTCCCCGTAGAAGGCCTCGGAGGTGTCGAGGTTGTGGTTGTAGTAGTCGAGGCCGGCGTCCTTGAGATCGCGTGCCTGCTCCGGGGTGAGCATGCCGAGCGTGGCGCAGGTCTCGAGCCCGAGGGCACTCACCTCGCGCACCATGGCCTTGACCTGCTCGAGCTGTCTCGGCTTGGGATTGCGCCAGGCCGCGCCCATGCAGAAGCGGGTCGCGCCGTTGCCCTTCGCGGCCCGCGCCGCCTCGAGCACCGGGCCGAGGTCGAGCAGTTCCTCGCGTCCGACGCCCGTCTCGTAGCGCACGCTCTGCGGGCAGTAGGCGCAGTCCTCCGGGCAGGCGCCGGTCTTGATCGACAGCAGCGTGCTCACCTGCACCCGGTTCGGGTCGAAGCCCAGGCGATGCACGCGCTGGGCGTGGAACACGAGGTCGTTCAAGGGCAGGGCGAACAGCGTGCGCACCTCCTCGAGCGACCAGTCGTTGCGCACGGTACCGAGTCGGTCGAGATCGGGTGCGGTCATGCTGAATCCTGCGAAAAACGCCTGAAATGCGCGTGGCGGGGACGGCCGGCCGGACGGAAGCTCGGCCCGAAGCAGCCGGCGGCAGTTTCGAAGCGGGTCCGTCGGCTGTCAACCAGCCATGCCTCAATGGGTTGACACTAAGCTCGACTGGCTCGGTGGCCTGCTGCTGCCGCCGCGCTGCGTGTTGTGCGGCGATCGCGGCCAGGTGCCCTGTCTCGACCTGTGCCGCGCCTGCGAAGCGGGCCTGCCGGTGCCGGGCCAGCCGTTCACCCACGAGTCCGGGCCCCTCCGAGGCTGCTTCGCGCCCTTCGGCTATGGGTATCCGATGGACCACCTGGTGCGGGCGCTCAAGTACCGCGGGCAGCTCGCGGTCGGACGGGTGCTCGGCACGCTCCTCGCCGGGCGACTCGAGGCCCTCGGGCTGCACGCCGGCGTCGACGTCGTGCTGCCCGTGCCGCTGCATCCGGCCCGCCACGGCGAGCGCGGTTTCAATCAGTCCGCCGAGATCGGACGCTGGGTCGCGCGCCGACTGCAACTGCGCGTCGATCCGCGCCTCGCGGTCCGACGCCGCGACACCCGGCCACAGGTCGGCCTGGCAGTGGAGCACCGCCACCACAACCTCGCGGGAGCCTTCGCCGCCTCGACGGCAGCGCGAGGGCTCAGGATCGCGGTGCTGGACGACGTGACGACGACGGGACGCACGCTGCAGGAACTCGCAGGAGTGCTGATGGCAGCGGGCGCGGTGTCGGTGGACGCCTGGTGCGTCGCGCGCGCGGACCTGCGCACGGCGGCGCCGGCCGAGAGATTGCGGGCCGCGGAGCCCGCCTGACCGGTCTGCTATCCTTCGGCCGGTCGCGCAGGGGGATCGGACGCCTGGTTCCGGATCCGCGCTGCCGCGGCCCAGTCGTCGAGGTATCCCGGTCATTCGCCATGAAGCGAGTCGTCAGCCTTGCAGTCTTTCTCGCCGCCCTGTGGTGGCTGCTGTCTGGCCAGACCAAGCCCCTGCTGCTTGGCTTTGGCGTCGTGAGCGTCGCGCTGGTGGTGTGGTTGGCCCGTCGAATGGAACTCGTCGATCACGAGAGCCACCCTGTCCACCTGTCGGGCCCGTTGACCCGGTTCTGGGCCGTCCTGCTGCGCGAGATCACGGTCTCCAACGTCGACGTGGTGCGGGCCATCCTCTCGCCCCGGCTGCCCATCCAGCCGCATTTCCTGCGCGTGCGTACCCGCCAGTCGACCGACCTCGGGAAGGTCATCCTCGCCAACTCGATCACCCTCACACCCGGCACGGTGACGGTGGACGTGCAGGGGGATGAGCTGCTGGTCCACGCGCTCACGGAAGCGAGCGGACGGGCGGTCGAGGAGGGCCAGCTCGATCGCGCAGTGCCCCTCGACTGCGAGGCCCGGGCCTGATGCTGCTCGCGGCCGGTGTCGCGATCCTGGTGGCGATGGGCCTGGCGCTGCTCAGGACCCTGCTCGGGCCGACGATCTGGGACCGGATCCTGGCGGTCAACAGCTTCGGCACGAAGACGGTGCTGCTGATCGCACTGATCGGCGCGTTCGCAGGCCGCACCGACTACCTCGACGTGGCGCTGCTCTACGCGCTCATCAATTTCCTCGGCACCGTCGCACTGATGAAGTACATCGAGACTGCGCCGCCCGACGACGCGCCCGGGGAGCGCAACTGATGGACTGGGGTGCGATCGCCAGCGGAATGCTGCTCGGGGCCGGCGCGCTGCTGCTGATCGTCGGCGGCATCGGCATCAACCGCTTCCCGCATTTCTACAGCCGGCTGCACGCCGCGGGCGTGATCGACACGCTGGGCGCCGCGCTGGTGCTCGCCGGGCTCGCGCCGGTCTTCGGCATGACCCTGGGCACGCTGAAGCTGGCCCTGGTCCTCGTCTTCCTGCTCTTCACGAGCCCCACGGCCTGTCACGCCCTCGCGCGGTCGGCCCACCTGAGCGGCCTCCGGGAACCCCGGTCGGCGCAGGAGCCGCCGTCATCGCAGAACTGATCGACATCCTGCTGCTCGGGTTCCTCGTGATCACGGCCCTGTACGTCGCGCTGAGCCGCGACCTGCTCGCCGTGATCATGGTGTTCAGCGCCAACAGCCTGCTCGCGGCCGGCATGTTCATGGTGATGGATGCGCCGGACGTCGGCTTCACGGAGGCGGCGGTCGGCGCGGGCGTTTCGACCATCCTGATGCTGCTCGCGCTGCGCTACTGCGCGCGCCACGAGCGACCGGGCCGCCCCCAGTGGCTGCCGTTCGCGGTGGTCGCCCTCACCGGCGCGGTGCTGGTCTGGGGCACGATGGACCTGCCGCCGGTCGGCGAGCCCGGGAACCCGATCCACCTGCACGTGGCGCCGCGCTACCTGCAGGAATCCGGACAGGAGATCGGCATTCCCAACGTCGTCACCAGCGTGCTCGCGAGCTACCGCGGCTTCGACACGCTCGGCGAGGTGATCGTCGTGTTCACCGCGGGCCTCGGCGTGTGGCTGCTGATCGGCGCGCGCCGGCGGGACGAGGAGCAGTAGATGCGCGACGTCGTGATCCTGCGGGTGGTCGCCAAGTTCCTGATCCCGGTGATCATGCTGTTCGCGCTGTACGTGCAGTTCCACGGCGAGCTCGGCCCGGGCGGTGCCTTCCAGGCCGGCGTGATCCTCGCCTCGGCGGTGATCCTGCACATGCTGGTGTTCGGGCTCGAGACCACGCGGCGCGTGGTGCCCGTGGCGTGGCTGCGGGCCGGCGCGGTGCTCGGCGCACTGCTCTATGGCGGCACCGGGGTCGCCGCGCTGGTGGGCGGCGGCAACTACCTCGACTACGACGCGCTTGCGGCCGATCCGGTCGCCGGCCAGCACCTCGGCATCATCCTGATCGAGCTCGGCGTGGGCCTCACGGTGGCCTCGACCATGGTGCTGCTGGTCTTCACGTTCGCCGAGCGGACGCGCCGATGACGCTCACCATCGGCCTCTACAACTACTGGATGGTCATCACCCTGATGATGATCGGCCTGTACACGATGATCTCGCGCGGCCACCTGGTGAAGAAGCTGGTGGGGCTCAACATCTTCCAGGCGGCGGTGTTCCTGCTGTACATCAGCATGGGCTTCGTGCGCGATGCGGCACCCCCGATACTCGAGCCGGGCGTCGAGCGCTACTCCAATCCGCTGCCGAGCGTGCTGATACTCACCGCCATCGTCGTGGGCGTGGCCACGACCGCGCTCGGCCTGGCGCTGGTGCTGCGCATCCGCGAGGCCTACGGCACGGTCGAAGAGGACGAGCTGCACCGCCTGGACAACGAATTCTGAGCATGGAGCACCTTCAAGTCCTGGTGGTGGTGATCCCGCTGCTGGCGGCGCCGCTGTGTGCGCTGCTGCCGGGGAGACGCGTGCCGTGGCTGCTAGCCACGACGGTGTCCTGGATAGTGCTCTGGGCCTCTGCACTGCTGGCGCTCGAGGTCCGCGAGGCCGGAGTGCTCACCTACGAGCTCGGCGGCTGGGCCGCCCCCTGGGGCATCGAGTACCGCCTCGACGCCGCGAGCGCGCTGGTGCAGCTGCTGATCGGCGTGGTGGCAGCGGTCGTGCTGCCCTTCGCGGGCACCAGCGCCGCGCTCGAGATCGCCCCGGAGCGGCAGGGCGGCTTCTACGCGGCGCTGCTGCTGCTCGTCGCGGGGCTGCTCGGCATCACCGCGACGGGCGACGCGTTCAACGTGTTCGTGTTCCTCGAGATCTCCTCGCTGTCCACGTACCTGCTGATCGCGCTGGGCCGCGACCGGCGCGCGCTCACGGCTTCGTTCCGCTACCTGATCATGGGCACGCTCGGCGCGACCTTCTACCTGATCGGCGTCGGGCTCCTCTACGCGATGACCGGCACGCTCAACATGGCGGACCTCGCGGAGCGGCTGCCGGCGGTGGCCGATACGCGCACCGTGCACACGGCGGTCGCGTTCCTCGTCGTCGGCATCTGTCTGAAGATCGCGCTGTTCCCGCTGCACCTGTGGCTGCCGAACGCCTACGCTTACGCACCCTCGGCGGTGGGCGCGCTGATTGCGGCCACCTCGACCAAGGTGGCGGTGTACCTGCTGATCCGCATCGTCTACACGGTGCTCGGCGTGGACTTCGCCTTCGGGCAGCTCGCCATGTCCTCCGTGCTGCTGGCGCTCGCCGTGCTCGGCATGCTCACCGCCTCCGCGGTGGCGGTGAACCAGCCCGACGCGCGCCGCATGCTCGCCTACTCGAGCGTGGCGCAGGTCGGCTACATGGTGCTCGGCCTGTCGCTCGCCTCCGTGGCCGGGCTCACGGCGGCCCTGCTGCACCTGATGAACCACGCGCTCATGAAGGGCGCGCTGTTCCTGGCGATGGGCTGCGTCGCCTACCGGCTCGGCGGAACCCGCGTGTCCGACCTCGCCGGCCTCGGGCGCGCGATGCCCTGGACCATGGCGGCCTTCGTGGCCGGCGGGCTCAGCCTGATCGGCGTGCCCCTCACCGTCGGCTTCGTCAGCAAGTGGTACCTCGTGCTCGCGGCACTCGAGCAGGGCCTGTGGCCGCTGGTGATTGCGGTGGTGGCGAGTTCGCTGCTCGCGGTCGCCTACGTCTGGCGCGTGGTCGAGATCGCGTACTTCCGCGGGCCCGCGCGAGACGGCGTCCGCGAGGCGCCGTGGTCGCTGCTCCTGCCGACCTGGGTGCTCGTGCTGGCGAACTTCTGGCTCGGCGTGGACACCCGCGTCACGGTCGGGCTGGCCACGCAGGCGGCACAGGCACTGATCGGGGCCGCGCCGTGAGCACCGCCACCGCGCTGCAACTGTGCCTGCTGGTGCCGCTGCTCGGGGCCGCAGGCATCGTCGCCGCCCGCCGGCGACCCAACCTGCGCGAGTCGATCACGCTGCTCACGGCGGCGACGCTGCTCGGCTGCGTGCTCGCTGTGCTGGCGGGGTTCCTCCATGGCGACGTGCCGACGGTGCTGCTCGCCGAGCCGGTGCCCGGCCTGCCGATCTCGCTGCGGCCCGAGCCCCTCGGCGTGTTGTTCGCCCTGCTCGCGAGCGGGCTGTGGCTGGTCACGTCGGTGTACTCGATCGGCTACATGCGTGCCAAGCGCGAGTCCCACCAGACGCGCTTCTACCTGTGCTTCGCCATCGCGCTCTTCGGCGTCATGGGCGTGGCGTTCGCGGCGAACCTGCTCACGCTGTTCGTCTTCTACGAGGTGCTGACGCTCTCGACCTACCCGCTGGTGGCGCACGCCGGCACGCCCGAGGCCGTGCGCGGCGCGCGCACCTACCTCGGCATCCTGCTGGCGACGTCCATCGGGCTGTTCCTGCCGGCCATCATCTGGACCTACTCGCTCGCCGGCACGCTCGAGTTCACGCCGGGCGGGGTACTCGAGGGCCGCGTCGGCGACGCCGGGGCCGCGCTGCTGCTCGGCCTGTTCGTGCTTGGCATCGGCAAGGCGGCCGTCATGCCCGTGCACCGCTGGCTGCCCGCGGCCATGGTGGCGCCCACGCCGGTGTCGGCGCTGCTGCACGCCGTGGCGGTGGTCAAGGCCGGCGTGTTCACCATCACCAAGGTCGTGATCTACATCTTCGGGCTCGACTTCCTGGCCGGTGTGCCGGCCGAGCGCCTGCTCGTGTACCTCGCCGGCTTCACGGTGATCGCGGCCTCGGTGGTCGCGCTGCGCCAGGACAACCTCAAGCGCCTGCTCGCCTACTCGACGGTCGGGCAGCTCTCCTACGTGGTGATCGCCGCCATGGTGCTGACGCCGCTCGCCGAGATCGGCGCGGCCCTCCACATGGTGGCGCACGGGCTCGCGAAGATCACGCTGTTCTTCACGGCGGGAGCGATCTACGTCGCCTCGGGCAAGACGCGCGTGTCCGAGCTCGACGGCATCGGCCGGCGCATGCCGTGGACCATGGCGGCCTTCGCGGTCGGTGCGCTCAGCATGGTGGGCGTGCCGCCGACGGCCGGCTTCGTCTCGAAGTGGTACATCATCGCGGGCTCGTTCCAGAACGACCTCTATTTCGTGCTGGTGGTGCTCACGCTCTCGACGGGCCTCAACGCCGCGTACTTCCTGCCGTTGATCCACCGCGCGTTCTTCCGCAGCGAGACCGTGGCGCCGAAGTACGACCACGGCGAGGCGCCCTGGCCGATGGTGGCCGCGCTGGTGCTGACGGCCGCCCTCACCGTGGCGTTCTTCGTGTTCAACGGGCCGGTCGTGGACCTCGAAAAGTCGATCGTGGGGAAGTCATGAGTTCCGACGAGCGTCCTCGCGTGACGCCGCTGCCTCCGGCCGGGGCAAGCTGGCTCGACCGGCCCGGCACCATTCGGGTGCTGTGGATCGCGTTCATCGCGGTGCTGGCCATCACGGTGGCGGCCGAGCTGCTCGTGCACCTGCACCCGCGCTTCCGCCTCGAGCGCTGGTTCGGCTTCCACGCCGCCTGGGGATTCCTGAGCTGCGTCGCCATGGTGCTGTTCGCCAACCTGCTCGGCATCTTCCTGAGGCGGCCGGACGACTACTACGCGCAACGACCGGAGTGGCCGGACGGCGAGGAGCGGAGCGGTGATTGAACTCGCCTTCCCGCCCGCGTTCATCCTGATCATCGGCGCGCTGCTGATCGCGGTGGCGCGCCCGGCGCTGCGGCCGGTGATCGTGCTGCTCACGCCGCTCGTGACGCTGTGGGCGATCTGGCGGCTGCCGGACGGCGTGCTGCTCACCACCCAGTTCCTCGGCTACCCGATCGAACTCGTCGAAGCGGGGAAGCTGCGACGCCTGTTCGCGACCGTGTTCGCGATCATGGCCTTCGCGGGCGGACTGTTCGGCCTGAAGCAGGCGCGCTGGACCGAGCTCGCCGCCGCGTACGCCTATGCGGCAGGCGCCGTCGGCGTCGCCTTCGCCGGCGACCTGATCACCATGTTCCTGTTCTGGGAGTTCATGGCGATCTTCTCGACGGTGGTCGTCTGGTGCGGCGGCACCGAGGGTGCGCGCCGGGCCGGCGTGCGCTACGCCATCATGCACCTCGTCGGCGGCGTGGTCCTCAAGATCGGCATCGAGGGGGTCATGATCCACACCGGGTCCGTGGACATCCGGCCGCTGGACCTCGACACCTTCGACGCCTGGGTCGTGCTCGCGGGCGTGCTCATCAATGCCGCCGCGCCGCCGGTGAGCCAGTGGCTGAGCGACGCCTACCCCGAGTCGAGTCCCACGGGCGGGGTGTTCCTCTCCGCCTTCACGACCAAGACCGCGGTGCTGGCGCTGATCCTGCTGTTCCCCGGGGCCGAGGTGCTGGTGTGGATCGGCCTGTACATGGTGTTCTACGGGATCATCTACGCGCTGCTCGAGAACGACATGCGGCGCATCCTCTCGTACTCCATCGTCAACCAGGTGGGGTTCATGGTCTGCGGCGTCGGCATCGGTACGCAGATGGCGCTGAACGGCGCGGCCGCGCACGCCTTCGTGCACATCATCTACAAGGCGCTGCTGTTCATGAGCGCGGGCGCGGTGATGTACCAGACCGGCCGCCGCAAGTGCACCGACATCGGCGGCCTCTACCGGTCCATGCCGCTCACCATGACCTGCGGCATGATCGGCGCGCTGTCCATCTCGGCCTTCCCGCTCACCTCGGGCTTCATAGCCAAGTCGCTGATCAGCGAGGCGGCCGGGCAGCAGGGCCTCGAGCTCGTCTGGCTGCTGCTCACCGCGGCCTCCGCCGGCGTGTTCCTGCACGCGGGCATCAAGTTCCCGTGGTTCGTGTTCTTCCACCGCGACTCCGGCCTGCGCCCGGCCGATCCGCCGTGGAACATGCGCGCCGCGATGCTGCTGTTCTCGGCCGCCTGCATCGTGCTGGGCTGCTTTCCGGCCCTTCTCTATCCGCTGCTGCCGTACCCGGTGGACTACGTGCCCTACACCGCGGCCCACGTCGTCACGCAGCTGCAGCTGCTGATGTTCGCGGGCCTCGCGTTCTTCGTCATGCTGTCGCAGATGGAGCGGATGCTGACCATCACGCTCGACTTCGACTGGTTCTACCGGGTGCTGCTGGTGCGGGTGGCGAAGGTCGTGGAGAGGACATGGAGCTGGCTGCTCGAGCTGCTGCGCCAACTGCGGCGCGACCTCGGCACCGTGCTCGGGCCGCGCTTCGAGGCCTGGTTCCTGCCGCACGGGCGGCTGGCGCAGACCTGGCCCACGGGCAGCATGACGCTGTGGGTCACGGTCATCCTGGTGCTGCTGGTGGTGCTGGCGCAGCGCGACACTCTGCCCTGAGGCCGGTAGACCGCCGGACCCGCCGGCACGCGCTCAGTGGTTGAACAGGTAGTCGAGCGCGATTCCCGCGAATACTGCGAGCCCGAAGAGATTGTTGTTCAGGAAGGCGCGGAAGCAGGCCGTTGGCTCGCGATGGTGGATCAGCACCTGCTGACGGACGGCCAGCACCGCCGCCGTGAGCAGCCCGGCCCAGTACCACCGCCCGAGCGACTCCATCCAGCCGACGAGCGCCA
>Ga0105103_10001117_pt1 | contig 15128 bp, 9 predicted proteins | sample PPLLaktember2015_2_FD_79107 | JGI IMG/M metagenome (GOLD analysis project Ga0105103, IMG submission 79107) | Freshwater sediment microbial communities from Prairie Pothole Lake near Jamestown, North Dakota, USA - PPLs Lake P7 Core (6) Depth... | ecosystem: Environmental > Aquatic > Freshwater >...
CAAAATGATCTTGTAATACTTGCGCTTCTTGCCGTCATCTTTGATGCGGTCCATTTCCAGGGTTTCTGCATACATGCGAATCAGAGAGACTGGCGTTCGGATTTCATGGGAGACATTGGCGATCAAATTGTTTCTGATTTTTGCGATCTCCATTTCCTTGGCCACATTTCGGACCACATAGACCAATCCATAGATGAACACAATGTTGACGACCACCAATAATAAAAGATTCTTGCGTGAGCGCGCGCGGGAAATCCCATCAAGGGTGGTGCCGGCCATTTTTATTTTCAGCTCAATGTCGGGCAGAATCCATAGATCAGCGCTCACTTCGAATGGTTCTGTCGGATTTTCCGCCGTCGAATAGTAATAAGAACTGCCGAGGCTTTTTTTCTTGACCGCAAAAATAAATTCGCCTTCGGTCATGGAGAGGAACCGTCTCGCCACGATTTCGTTGCTGAATTTGAGATTGTCGATGAGCAAACCGCCGTAAACGGGACTGTCGGGCAGCAGCGTTTCGTTGACAATGGGAAACAGCAGGATGGTAAAATCGATGCCCGCATATCTCCAATAGCGCGCCAACGGCTTGATGTAACCTTCTTTAGCCAATTGAATGGAACGCGTCAGCAACTCCGCGGATTCTGCCGCGATGGCGTTCACTTCATGAATGAGTATCCGCCGCTTGGGGATGGTTGAACTGGCTGAATCTTCAAAAGATATAACATAATAGTTTTCCGATAACCGCAAAAAGACACCGGCCAGAGCCTCCTGTTTCTGCACCAGAGCATTTATTTTGGGCTGGTAATGGAGCTGGATGAAATTCTCGACGTCGGTGACGGCAAAGGCGGTCATCTCCGCCTGCCAGTTGCTGAAATTGTCCCAGCAGTACTGGTTGACCGAAAATAATATGCTCTCCAGCTGCCGATTATAAATGGACTTGATGAGTTGTTCGTTCTCATCATTCTGAACAAACTGGTAAATGGTATAGGTCAGAATGGGTACGAACAGAGCTAATATAATGACCAGAACCAGGCGATTAAAAGCTTTTTTCTGCATTGGGCGATATCATGTTATTCATCATTTTAAAATAGAGCAAAATAGCGAATAATCCCAAGTTTTTTTATCAGGTCAGGGCATGCGGATGACGCTGCCGCTGATCGATTCTGCGGAGGTCGAGCACAAAAATCGAATCAGGGCGGCGATCTCTTCAGGTTTGACCCATTTCGATTGATCGGCTGTCGGCATTGCCCGACGATTCGGTGCGGTGGCGATGATGGAAGGAGCGATGACGTTCACGCGGATATGCAGCCGTTTCCCCTCTTCCGCTGCCGATTGACAGAGGGAAATCAGAGCGGATTTGGAGACCGAATAGGCCGCTCTTTTTGTGGATATCTCCAGAGCGGAGAGCGCGGAGACGGCGATGATGCAACCGCCGGTCGGCGTCATGGCTCTCAAGGCATTCTTGATGCACAAAAAGGCGGTATTGAGATTGATATCGAGCATGTGTTTCCACATCCTATAGTCAGTCTCTTCGAGAAATACCCCGCCGGCATACGCTCCGGCCAGGTGAAGAAGAAAATCGATTCGATGGTGTTCAGCCAGCACCCGATCGAATAGCGACTGCACCTGGTGCTCGTCGGTGAGCTCGCAGGGATAATAAATAACCTTGGGATGCCTGAATAGTTCCGTATCAGCTTTGCCGCTGATATGGATCACCGCAGCCACATTGGCGCCTGCAGCCGATAGTTCGCGCACGACCGGCTGTCCCAAACTGCCGGCGGCGCCGGTGATCAAGGCTATTTTCCCGTTCAATTCCATTTATTTTTTCTCCAACCATAAAGAGCGCCCTTAATTCAGGGGCTGTATTAAAAGTTCTTCTCCGCTGTTGATACAACTCCCCATTGCAGCAACATCCTGGCTGACCTTGCACAGACACGAAAGCACAAAGAGATAAATGACCGGTATAAATGGAGTTCATTAAAATCGTTACACACCTTGATTAAATTTATCAATACAGATGCAGCCCCGTTGCCCCGCGTCGATATTGTCAAAATCGGCGATCATTCAACAATCAAGGTTGAATTTTTGCCGCCGTACGGATCGAGCTCAAATGTCGTAGCGGCCGGGTCGGCGATCCACTGAGAACCATTCAAAACAAATTTATAACGATAGAATCCCCGTTTGAGCGGGATCGAAATTTGGAAATGAAGAGAATCTGTCCGTTCCATCACGTTCGCCTGAGCGGACCAGCCGTTAAAATCTCCGGCGATGGACACACGATCGAGAGGTTGCGCGGATTGATAGGATAAAGTGATCAGGCGCAGGTCCTGGGTCAATCTGGGGGTGAAGGAGCAGCGCCATCGATCGCGCAGCAAATGCGCGGTATTCGCAGGCGATGATGCTCGAAGGATGTACCCGGTGAGCGGCTTTAATTTTAGCAGGAGGGTGTCCTGGTGAGTGCAAAATAGGTCTCCGCTGACGTCATCGGTGAAATAAACGTCGGGAGCAAAAATGGCGTCACGAAGGAAAAATTTCCGCTCTTCACTGCAGGTCGAATTGTTGACGATCACCAGGCGGGCATCCGTGGATTCGTATTTCAGAAACGCATAAACGCCGTAATCCTGATAGATCTCATAGAGCGAACCATGTGTCAGCGCCGGAGAGTTTCGGCGCACATGGTTCAGCCTGCTGATAGTGGAAATGAGCGATTGATGTTCACTTTTCACTTCTAGCCAGGGAAAGGGCAATCGGTTGAGGTAGTCTTGACCTTCACCACTCAGCTCGTGTTGCGGCGCAGCCCCAGCCAGCGCGGTTTCGGTGCCATAATATAACATCGGCAAGCCGTTGAGAGACCAGACGAATGTCAGGGCGAGGCATATTTTTTCCTTGACGTGATCGCCGGCGTAATAACTAAAACGGGCGACATCATGGTTGTCGATCAGCGGTGAGAGAAGGATATTTTGATAATGGGCGGCGTTTGCCTCCAATTGCCGGCTCAGCAGCGTGACCAATCCGCCTTGGGCGAAAACCCTCTGGATGGTATAATACATGGGGATATCAAACAAGGCATTAAATCCGAGATGTTGGTAGGAGGCGACGTATTCCACCTCTCCGGCAAACACCTCACCCAGCAAGAGGAAATCAGGCCCAGCGAATTGGTGCAGATCGCGGGCAAGTCTTTGCCAAAATTCTTTAGGAACGTGTTTGACCGCATCGAGGCGGAATCCATCGCAGCCCGTTTTGATGATCCAATATTTGGAATAGTCGAGTAAAAAATCATAAACGGCCGGATTCTCCTGGGCCAAATCAGGCAGGCCGTTGAGTTCTCGATTCTCCAGCTGCGATTGATCCTGCCAATCCTCGATGCTGGTTGCGGCGTCTACGCCGCTGTGCGGATGAAACCAGTGCTGATACCCTTTTTCGGTCCAATAGCGGGGGTCCGTCACCCAGGGATGCGAAGGCGCCACGTGGTTATAAATCATATCCAGGATGACCTTCATGTCGCGGGCGTGTGCCTGGTCGACCAGTTCCCGCAGCAACTCGATGGTGCCGAAATGTTCATCCACGTGATAAAAATCGACGGGGAAATAGCCATGATACGGCCACCACCCGCCAAAGTCCTCATCGGCATTATCGATCACCGGTGAAAGCCATAGCGTGGTGACGCCCAGAGAATCAAGGTAGCCCAGTTTATGCAATACTCCGGCCAGATCGCCGCCCTGATAGGTCTTCAAGGCTTCAAAATTCCTTTGTTGAGGGTCAAAAGGGATGTGTCCGGCTGGTATGCCGCCGTCATCGTTGGTGGTGTCTCCGTTGGCAAAGCGATCGAGCAGAATAAAGTAGATGATTTCTTGTGACCAATCGATGGGTGCTTTAGTTTGAACCGCATCCGATGATGGATGCATCGTTCGATACTCCCTGCACGGAGACGGGGTTGTCTGGAGGAGGATCAGGGAAATCAGAATTATCAACAGCATAAGATGCCTTAAATCTAATGGTCTGACTTGAATTGAAGTTGATACAATCGATGATAAATGCCTTTTTTCTGCAGCAGTTCTTTGTGTGTTCCCATTTCGCGGATCATGCCCTGATGGAGGACGATAATTCGATCGACATTTTTGATGGTTGAAAGTCGATGGGCGATGATGATGGAAGTGCGATTTTTCATCAGCGTGTGGATGGCATCGCGAATGAGCAGTTCCGTCTCCATGTCGACGCTCGAGGTGGCTTCGTCCAGAATGAGAATCTCCGAGTCATAGGCCAGTGCGCGGGCGAATGCCAATAATTGTTTTTTTCCTTAGGACAAGTTGCTGCCGCGTTCAGCCAGCACAAAATCATATCCCTTGGGCAGTTTCTCAATAAAACCGTGAGCGTTCACCCGCTTGGCGGCGGAAATGATCTCCTCCATGCTCATATTCGGATCATCCAATGAGATATTCTGCTTCACACTGCCGGAGAAAATGAATACGTCCTGCAGCACCACGCCGATCCGTTGGCGAAGGTCGGCGAGCGAGATCATGGAAATGTCCTGTTCATCCAGCAAGATTAATCCTTGCGAAGGTTCGTACATCCGATTCATCAGGCTGATGATGGAGGTTTTGCCGGCGCCGGTGGCGCCGACCAAGGCGACCTTTTCGCCCGATTGGATGATGAATGAAATGTTTTTGAGCACCCAGTCAGTGTTGTTATAAGAAAAGTTGACGTTGCGAAATTCAATTTTTCCGCCTGCGGGCGGGAGAATCAATTGCGGTTCACGATGGGAGAGCTGTTCGCTCTCGTCGAACAGGGCAAAAACGCGTTCACTCGAAGCCATTGCCGCCTGCATGATGTTATATTTATCGGCAATGTCTTCAATCGGTTCAAAGAATCGTCGCACGTATTGAATGAAAGCCACCAGAATGCCGATTGACAGCGTTCCTGCCCACATGCGCAATCCGCCGAACCATAGGATGAGGCCGGTGGAGATTGATGTAAAGAGGTTGATGCTGGGGTAATAAATGGAGTGGTAGACGATGGATTGTTCATTCGCCTGACGGTGCTGATCATTCAGATCGACGAATTGTTCATAATTGGTTTTTTCCCGATTGAACAACTGGACAGTCGCCATGCCGGAGATGTTTTCCTGCAGGAAGCTATTGATGCGGGCGATGCGGATGCGAATCTGGCGATAGGCCTTCCTGACGCGGGAGCGAAAGAGTACGGTGGCCAGAACAATCAGCGGGAATACGATAAAGGTCGCCAGTGCGAGCTGCCAGTTGAGTCTGAGCATGATGAAAACAATTCCGACCAACACGACCAAATCGCCCAGCACCGCGACAATGCCGCTGGAGAGCATCTGATTGAGGGTTTCGATATCATTGGTCAACCGCGTCACGAGTCTGCCGACAGGATTTTTGTCATAAAACGAGAGCGGGAGTTGCTGCAGATGACTGAACAAATCGCGGCGCATATCATACATGATTTTCTGTCCCAGCCAGCGCGTCAGCAGGGTATAGACATAAATTGACAGGGAACGGACGACCAATATCAGCAGCAGCAGCTGAGCCAAATGATACAAGCCGGCGAAGTTGCTGCGGCTGATCTCCTGGTCAATGGCGATTTTGATGATATAGGGAAAAGCCAGGTCGGCAACGGTGGTGATGATCAAAATCAGAAAAGCAAGGGTCGTCATCTTCCAATAAGGTCCGAGATAACGCAACAGCCTCTTCATCAATCGGCCATCGTAGGCTTTGCCCAATATTTCTTCTTCGTGAAGAGTCAAAAGATCCTCATCCTATCTGCTGCAGCGATTCTTCGAGCTGCTGTTTTTGATGCATGGAAAAATAGTGACCTCGAAGCGTCAGCAAATCTTTGTGTTTCCCTTGCTCGGCGATTTTGCCGTCTTTTAAAAAGATGATCAAGTCGCAATGCTGCACTGTTGAAATACGATGCGCCACGATGATGGTCGTCCGTTGATGCAGCAGCGGACGAATGCGTTTCAAAATCTCATCCTCGGTATAAGTGTCCACCGATGAAAAGGCGTCGTCCAGAATCAGGATTGCGGGATTCTTCATCAATGCCCGCGAGATCGATGTGCGCTGTTTTTGCCCTCCGGACAGAGTGATGCCGCGTTCGCCGATCATGGTTTCGAGGCCTTGCGGCAGCTGATCGAGATCCAATTTGAGCTGTGAAACATCTACGGATTGCGAAATGGCCTGATCTGTGGCGCCGATGGCGCCGAAGGCGATATTGGCGGCGAGAGTGTCTGAAAACAAAAAGCTTTCCTGCTGCACGATGCCCAGGTTCGCCCGCAGGACTTGAAGCGGAATTTCCGTCAATTTATTGCCGTCGATGGTAATTGTTCCTGAGGTCGGTTCGTATAAACGGGCCAACAGATGAACCAGCGTCGATTTGCCGGAACCTGTGGGGCCGACAATGGCGACATTGCAGCCGCGCGGTATCTTCAAAGTAAAGTTTTCAATCACCGAGGGTTGATCGAGGTTATAGCGAAAAGTCACATTTTGGAATTCAATCTCGCCGGCGATGGTCTGAATGTCGTGTCGAGTATCCGAATTGTCGGCAATATCAGGATCTTTTTCGAGAATAGCATGGACGCGATGGGCAGCGGTCAAGCCTTGTTGCCAAAGATTGATCAGCCAGCCGACGGCGATCATGGGCCATTCGAGCATGATGACATAGGCAATAAAAGCGACGAATGATCCCAGAGATAACTCTCCGTGGATGATCTTGATGCTGCCGATCAGAATAACCGCAATCAAGCCGATTCCCAGTAAAAGTTCCATGCTGACACTAAACAGAGCATTCAATCGGTTGAGTGCAAGGTTCCGCTCAACATATTCTTGATTGTCTTTGGCATAGCGGTTGATCTCTGATTTTTCGCGAACATAAGATTTGATCACCCGAATTCCGGCGAAATTCTCCTGAGCCGTTGTCGTCATCACAGCGAATTGATCCTGAATGCGGTCAAACAGTTTATCAATGCGCGACATCAGCAGATAGACGATGAGAATGATGAGGGGTAACGGGGTCAAGGCAATGAACGCCATCATTGGATTCAGTTTGATCATTGAATAAAGGGCCAGAGCAAAAGTGACAAGGGTGAAAAGTGCCTGAACAATGCCCTGACCGGTGAGATGGCGAATGGCGCTGATGTCGTTGGTGGCGAGAGCCATGAGATCGCCGGTTTTATTTTCCTGGAAGAAACGGGGCGATTGTTTCTGTAGATGCGCCAGAAAATCATTGCGAATATAAAACTCGACATGGCGCGAGATGTTGAATAATAAGATTCGGCTGAACATGCGGAACAGTGCCGTAAAAAATGAAACTCCCACGAGCACGAAAATGAGACGAATCAAAAGAGTTTCTCTATTCAAATCCGACGGCAAAAATGTCGCTAAATATGATGGAAGAGCGATCTGCGCTGCGCTCTGGTTGTTTTTCAGATAATCGATCGCAGCACCGGTTATTCTGGGGATATTCACATTGAGAAATGTGGCCGCCAGGGTGAGTAGGAAACCGATCATCAGCCGTCCAATTTGGTCCTTGAAATAACCTGATAGAAACGAAATGGCTGTCTTGTTATCCGATTTCATGAATCCCCGTTTATGTTCGTTGTCAGACAAGATAATCATTCTGCTGCAGATTTGCAACTAGTTGTCGTAGGAGGAGAAATCTAGATCTGCGAGAGGGAATCCATAACAACATGTTTCCTGTCGACGAGGGCAAATTGGGGCGAGCGATGGTGCAAAAAAAACGGAGAAAGGGAATCCCATATCCTCACCACAACCCGACTATCCTTCCTCCGTTTTGATGATGTTTGATCGGCAAGCGACGGTTATTTTGCCAGCAGCAACCTCATGGTTTTTTCGAATTCATCCGCCTGCAATTGGTAAAAATAGACGCCGGTGGGCACATTCTGACCGAGATCGTCTTTCCCGTCCCAGGCGATCGTGAATATACCGGCGGATTGTCGGCCGTCAATCAAATGGCGCACGATTGATCCCTGGATATTGTAGATTGTCAGGGAGACGTTCGAAGCTTTGGGAATATGAAAGCTGATGTTCGTTTCCGGATTAAAGGGATTGGGATAATTTTGCATCAGCGCGTATTCCTGAGGAATTTCAGCAGTGATTTGTCGGACTCCCACGGTAAAGTCGATGGTAAAAAATCCGTCGCTGATGTCAATGGGAATGCCGTCAATGTCTGCGATGTATACGAGACAGGCATCCGAAACCGGAGCCGTGACAACCCATTCATATAGACCGTCATCTTCTGTCTCAGCGGTCAAATCCTCCCAACTCAATCCGTTGTCACGCGTCAATTGAATCTTCACCATACCGCTGGTGCTCACCGAATTCCAGCGAATCGTAACCAGGTCGCCGATCAGCCATTTTTCGCCGCCATTGGGCGAGGCAATGCTCAGCGAAGGTGCGGCGACGATGCTGAACGGCGCATCGGAGGTATCCATGGCTGAACCATCTTGGGCGCTGATGCGCACCAGGCATTTGTCTGAGACCGGCTCGGCAACAATCCAGGTATAAACTCCGTCGTTGTCACCATTTTCCTCAATGACCTCAAACTCTGAACCGCCATCCCGCGACAGCTCTATTTTGACCTGTCCTTGAACCAAACTTGAACTCCAGAGGATCTGTTTAGGGAATCCGATTTCCCATTTTTCGCCGCCATTCGGCGTTTTGATCGTGAGTTGAGGCAGTTCCCGCGTATGAATGGAGAAGAATGAGTCGCTCACATCGGTCACATGATCGGCGCTGATGCGGACAAGTGCGGAATCACAGTTGGGCGATGTAATCTTCCAATCGAATGCACCGCTATTTTCAGCCTGATTGCGGATGATTTCCCACGTCGTCCCTCCGTCGCGACTCAATTCAATGGTCACCGAGCTGTCGACGTGTTGACTGTTCCAGGAGATGCTCTCGATATCGCCGATGAACCATTCTTCGCCGCCGTTTGGCGCCATGACAGAGATCATCGGCACCTTCTTTTCCAAGATGGAGAACGTCGAATCGCTGATGTCTCCGGCATCGAGCAGGAGATCGGATATGCGCATGAGGCATTCGCTGGAAGCCGGACCGACGACGCTCCATTCAAAATCGCCGTCATCAGCGGTGTTGTCGGAGAGCAGTGACCAGGTCAGCCCGTGATCACGAGAGAGCTCTATTTTTACGGCGCCGCTGCTGTTTTCAGAGAGCCAGGTAATGGTCTGCACCGATTCGATCTCCCATTGCTCTCCGCCGTTGGGGATAGTGACGGTGATTTTGGGCACAGGTGGTGCGGAGATTTCAAACGCTGAATCACTGACATCTGCCGGATCTCCATCGGCATCGGCAACGCGAATGCGGCACAGATTCGATGTCGGCGGCGTCACATTCCAAACGTAGGCGCCATTATCCGTCAGGTTTTGTGCAAGCAGTTCCCAGGTTGTCCCGTCATCGCGACTGAGCGCGATGTCCACGTTTCCACTCGTTCCGAGTGAATGCCAATTGATGGTCTGCGAACTCCCGTTCAGCCAGTTCTCTCCGCCATTGGGGGATAGAACGGTCAATTCCTGCGGCTGGGTCAGTTGCACCAATTCGACAAAATCAATTCGGCCATACTCTCCGTTGTCGCGCTCAATGCCGAGTTGGAGGAGATCGCCGGGCTCGAGATTCCATTCGCCCAGAAAATAGTAAACATAGACGTCACTGCTGACCCCAATATCCCACGACCACTGTTTCACCGATGAACCGTTGATTTGGAAAGAGCTTGAGGTTCTGCCGTCGATTTCATCGAGATAACGGACGAAGATTTTGTAGAGAGCCTTCGGCAGGGCATGGACGATGGTCAATTGTCCGTTCGCTGCAGTTTTGGAGAGTTTGATGACTTGGCCATTGCTCGCCTCATCGCGGCTTTCAGGCGCATAATTCGATGAAAAGTTACTGTTTTCGGCTTCGATCCGCGTTGTTGGAAATTCTTCTCCTGCGATTTCAAAAGCAGCATCACTGGCGTCGGCGATGGTCTTGGTCGATGCTGCCGAGATGCGGAGCAGGCATTGCGAGCTGGGGCGCTCGGGAACGTTCCATTCATAGAGTCCATCATTGGGGGAATCGGCGGCAATAATATCCCACGTCGATCCAAGATCCACGCTGTATTCAATTTCAACATTTTCGTTCAGGTTGGAGCTTGTCCAAGTGATGGTGTAGGGAGCAGCCGCCGGCAGAATTTCTCCGCCGTTGGGTGACAACAGGACGAGTCGAGAGGACGGAGTGGTGAAGAGATAGCTTTTACCGGCATCAGCAGCCGATTCGTCATTTTTGTAGGCGGAGATGATAAAATCTTTGCTGTGATCGCCATCGACGTCGCCATTGCCGCTGACGGAGAATCCCGCCCCATCACCGGCTGATTCGCCGATGAAAACAGCGTTCGCCTGTGCCATCAGCATCGAGGTTGGCCACGTCGCACGACCTTTGAAAAGATAAGCGCAGCCGGTTGCATCACCAATGACCGGATCGGATATCAACGAATTACCGATGAGAAAATCATCATAGCCGTCATTATCGATATCGCCAAGACCGTCGATGTCGTGTCCGATGTCGTCCAAGACAGCCGTGCCATAGCCGATGACAACCGCCTGGACGCCGCTGATCGGCATGTGGCTGCCCAAGGTGAGCTTGTTTGCCAGAATGAGATAGGTGGTTGAGGTACTTTTTTCGGAAAAGAGAATGTCCGCCAAGCCGTCGCCGTCAACATCTCCAATGCGGGCGACATTCCATCCCAGGCTTTGATTCTTTTTGTTTCCGATCCATGATGCATCGGCGTCCGCAATATTGACATCTTTGGACCAGCCGGATGCTTTGCCGAGGACGAGATAGACGCCGCCGCACCTGACGATCGAATTGACAGACAAATTATTGGCGCTGATCAGCATATCGCCAAATCCGTCGCCATTGACATCACCCAACCCAGACACACGATGGCCCATCCAGTTTCCGGCGTCTTCGGCCAGATATGACGCGTCGCAAGCATTCTCCATCGAGGCATCCCGAGTCCATTGGTTACGCGGCTTGCCGAAGAAAACATAAACCTTGCCGGCTTCGGCGCCCATTTGAGAATTAAAGCCCGCACCGACGATAAAATCATCATAGCCATCGCCGTTCAGGTCATCTACACCCTTGACGTGGGCGGCTTCTTCGAGATTCACGTCACCGACGAGGGATGCGTCCGCGCTTTCGAGCGATATTGAGCCCTGCCACTTGGATGATCCGCCGAAAAATAGATAAACTTTGCCTATACGTTTCTGAGAATCGCTGGGATTCCACCTTTTTATGGATATGGCGAGATCATTATAGCCATCCTGATCAATGTCGCCGATGCCAAAGGCATCATGGGATGCTTCGTTTGCAGAAAAAGCGCCGTAAAAGCGAACATCGGCTTCGTCGAGTCGCAACGACCCATTCCAAGCTTTCCCACGGCCATAAAACAGGTAAACGCTGCCGTTGTCCAGCGAATTTTCTGTCCAGTCACTGAGGGGGGCAGTGATGAGAAATTCATCGAAACCGTCCTGATTGAGATCAGGAACAATGGCGACGTGATGCCCGGATTGATCATTTGTCCTATTGCCGAGCAAGTTCGCCGGCGCCGTGGCCAGCGAGATGTTCCCTTGATATTGGGCATTTAGGGTGAGGGATAAAAGTGCAATGAATAAACAGTGAAAAGCCAAAGATCTCATCTACTAGTCCTCATTCAATTTTTCGATCGAGCGAATTCCATCATTATATCAAAATAATGGCCGCTTGCGGATTTTTTTCAGAGCGTATCGTTTGTTAACATGAACTGACGTTAAGGATTACAAAACCTGCCGGAGCAGATTGGCGATCTTTATTGTAACTGAAAGAAAATAAAAGGAATACAATTGTGATCGCTGTTTGCGTCTTTAATCATTAGCAAAAAATAGGCCATTATCATCCAATTCGAATGATCAAGCGACTCGCGTGAACGGACGATTGATTCGGATTAGTTCAATGCCGGGCGCCAACCCTTATTGCAGCAATCTCGCATCAGGTTTCGCTGTTCGGAGGAATGAACAACAAAGCTGTCGATCAGAAAATATCCCTTGACTTTGGTTAAAAAAATCATGAAATTTTGGTGAAATGTGGTAAAAAAAGGTGAAATAAAACAATTTAAGTCATTGTTGTGGTGATAGATGACAGATTTAAGTGGAAGATATACGGTGTCATTGGACCCGAAAGGCAGATTGGCGATTCCGACTCGATTCAGAACCGCTTTCCCCGAGGGACAACAGGATGACATCATTCTCACTCGCGGCTTTGATCCGTGCATCACCGGTTTTTATCGCGACAGCTGGAAGGAGTTTCAGGAAATATTCGACGACCATCAGCTCACGCAGGAAGAAATGGATGTCATCGAACGCGAGTTTATCGGACGCAAGCTCGAAACGACCTTTGACAAGCAGGGACGCATTACACTTCCGCCGCATCTTGTCGAGTTCGCTCAGCTCGAAAATCTCTCTGAAGTCACTGCGATCGGCGTACGCAATCGTATCGAAATCTGGAATCCGAAACTTTATGATGAGATTCGGGCGCAAAAAGAAAAGGTGATTCAGGATTTACGGCAAAAACTTAAAGCTGGATAGTGCTCAATTTGCCTACTATCTATCATAAATCGGTTTTGTTGGAATCGGCTATGGATGCCCTCGCGCTTCATGCTGGTGGTACGTTTTGCGATGCGACCCTTGGCGATGGCGGATACTCGTTGTGCATGTTGGAGCGATTGCCGGAGGGTGGACGGGTCTATGGAATCGATCGCGATAAGGAAGCGCTGACGAGAGCACAACAACGGCTTTTACCATTCGGAGAGAGATTTCAAGCGCTGCAGGGCAACTTTGGTGATATACAACAATTATTGCATCAAATCGGCATTTTTCAGGTAAACGGCATTGTCTGTGATCTGGGTGTATCAACGCTGCAGATTAGCCGGCCGGAGCGCGGTTTCATGTTTTCCGCCACCGGTCCATTGGATATGAGAATGTCTCCAGAAGAAGGAGTGACAGCTGCTCAAGTGATTAATACCCTTTCTGAAAAAGAGCTGGCGCAGATCATTCTGCAATATGGTGAGGAACGGCAGGCAAAGCGGATTGCGGCTGCAATTGTACGCGAGCGTTCGCGTGCCCCCTTGTCGACGACCTCGCAATTGACTGAGGTCGTGCGGCGGGTCGTGGGTGAGCGGTTTGTCATCAAGACGCTCGCCCGGGTTTTTCAGAGTTTTCGTATATACGTGAACAACGAACTTGGCAATTTAGAAAAATTTCTACAGCAGGCTTTGGAATTATTGGTGATCGGCGGCAGACTGGTGGTTGTAGAGTACCATTCGCTCGAATCGCGTCTGGTCAAGGATTTTATTCGTCGACAGACCCATCCCTGTACCTGTCCGACGGATTTGCCCTTTTGCGTTTGCGGTAAAAAGGCGAACGTGCGGATCATTCATCAATTGATCAAGCCGAGTGAAGAGGAGGTCGCACAAAATCCCAGGGCCCGTTCAGCTCGTCTCCGCGCCGTGGAAAAAATTGGAAAAGATCAATGAGATCATTGAGCAGAACATCCATTTCGCCCCGACGACGACAGGAGAAGCTGAAATTCGGCAAAAAGGCCGGACTGGTGCTGTTGTTTCTGTCCATTTATTTTTTTGTCAATGTTTGGCAGAATGCTTCGATTACCCATTTGATTCGCAGGAATGAAAGTCTGCATCGAGAGTTGACGCAAATAGAGCGTCAATGCGACGCCATGCTCTTTGAACTGGAGCAGCTGAAAAGTCCGGAACGGTTGCGGCAGGCATTGAAAAGTGCGGCACCCATCAGTCCGGCAAAGACCATCACCATACAACGCGGGCAGGGAAAGTAAAATGGCTGCAGTGCGCCATAAATCGGTTGAATCCTTCCGAATGCAGATGTTTCCCTTGAGTATGAGCATGATCATTTTTGTGCTTATTCTGCGTTTGGCCTGGGTTCAGGTTGTTCACCGACAACAGTTTATTGCTTCGGCTGAAAATCAGCATCGTTTAACAAAAACATTGACGCCTGAGCGAGGCAAAATTTTTGACCGACACGGAAAACTCCTGGCATTTAATCTGCCGTCGGTGACGATTGTCGCCAACGCAGATTCAATCAAAGATGCGCATAAAATCGGCGCCAGATTAGCATCAATAACCGGTAATCGCGCCGATGAAATGATCGCCAAGCTTCGAGCTGGCGACGGCTGGATAGAATTGGCACACAAACAGCCAATGGAAGTCAAGTCAAAGCTTCAGATGCTCAAACTGGATTATGTTGGATTTAGAGACGATCTGCAGCGTCGATATCCTCAAGGCGCTATCGGCGCACAGGTCATAGGCTTCGCCCGCAGTGACAATAGCGGCGGATATGGCGTCGAACTCAAATGGGACAGCCTGCTCAGAGGAAAACCCGGGGTTGCGATCATGCAGAAAACCGGGCGCGCCCGATTGTTTTCATCACCGCATCATCCGATCCGCAGAGCGGTGAATGGAGCGGATTTGGTTTTAACCATTGACGAACGTTATCAACGCATCGCTCAAGAAGAACTCTATAAAGCCGTGGATGAGCACAATGCGCGAGGCGGCTCGGTCGTCATCATGGATCCGAAAAGCGGTGAGATTTTGGCCATGGCTTCGGCGCCGGGATTCAATCCCAATTCCTATGCCGACTATAGCGACGCCTCATGGAAGCTCGCAGCGATCACCGACCAATTTGAACCCGGCTCCACCTTTAAATTGGTCTCACTCGCCGCCATGTTGGATACCGGTTTTAAAACGGAAACTGACAAGGTTTTTTGCGAAAACGGCGCCTGGCACGTGATGGGTGAAACCATCGAGGATACGAAACGGTATGCGAACCTGTCTGTGCGCGACGTTTTGGTCTATTCGTCCAATATCGGTATGGCTAAATTAGGGCGTGAATTTGATCGACAAAATATGTATGCCTATGCGGAAAAGTTTGGTTTCGGCCAAGTTTCCGGAATCGAGCTTGACGGTGAGATCAGCGGGGTTCTGAAATCCATACGAGATTGGACGGCTTTCACACCATTGGTGTTTGCATTTGGACA
>Ga0105103_10001118_pt1 | contig 15127 bp, 12 predicted proteins | sample PPLLaktember2015_2_FD_79107 | JGI IMG/M metagenome (GOLD analysis project Ga0105103, IMG submission 79107) | Freshwater sediment microbial communities from Prairie Pothole Lake near Jamestown, North Dakota, USA - PPLs Lake P7 Core (6) Depth... | ecosystem: Environmental > Aquatic > Freshwater >...
CCAGAATGTTTCCACGCACGGTATTCGAGGCAACCGTGTCGTCGATCTGGGAAAGCATCGGTCCGCTGAAATCGCCCGTGCGGCTCGTCTTCCTGCGGAACCATCGAGCCTGGCGTGGGCGGCCGGCCGGCATCATCCTGGATCTCGGGGGAATCGGTAACTGCGGCTCGACGTTCCAGGTTGGACAGCGGTATCTGATTGATGGGGCCTACCGTCTTCCAAATACCGTCGTTACCAGCGTGTGCACGCTGACCCGGCGGGTCGATCTGGCGGCCGAGACGATAGAGCAGTTGAAAGTCCTCACCCAACCCTGACCGCTCTGCTTCACGAGGTGCCGGAGCCGCCGAAGCATGCAGTCCCTGGGGTACCGGCGCCTCGTCGTCGTCGCCCGGGTCGCACTTGTCCGCACCCATCCACGCCTGAACTAGAATCGCCGCATGCACCGACGGAGTTCTGCGCGTTGGCCGCATGAGGTCTCAGCCATGCGTAGCCTGTGGTTCGCCCTGCTCGTCGCGATCGCCGGTATTCCGGTAGCATCCACTCCCGCGCTGGCGTGCACGTGCATGGGCGGCCTGCCCGTCTGCCAGCAGTTGTGGATGGGAGGCGACGAATTCCCGCCGGTCGTCTTCGAAGGTACCGTGGTCTCCGTCGAACGGGAATCGGATGCGGCTCGCTCCTCGGACGGTCGGTCCTACCCCTCTCGCAAAGTCACGTTCCGTGACATCAAAGGCTGGATCGGCGAAGACTCGACGTGGGTGACCACTGGCATGAGCGACGCCGACTGCGGCTATCAATTCGAGGTCGGCCGCCGATACGTCATCGACGCCAACCGGAACCCTGCCGATGGCACGCTGCGAACCGGCATCTGCAGTCAGACCAGGCCTGTGGAACAGGCCACCGAACTGCTGGCTTACCTGAAGACCCTGGCAGAGCCATCCTCCGGCGCCTCCCATCTTCGGCCGCGTCACCCTGGACCAGGACAGATTCGCCGTCGAGGCACCGTCAGAATCGTCCCGGCTCCCGCTGGCAGGGGTTCAGGTACGACTCTCCGGTCAGGTGGAGCGAACCACTCTCAGCGCCGCTGATGGGCGTTATCGCTTCGAGGCGCTACCTGTTGGCGAGTACCAGATCACCACTGAGGTCCCGTTGCGGCCCGAGCTGTCCGGTCGCACCAATCTCGGCAGCCGACCGTTGCGCATCACCAACGTCCGCGCATGCGCAGGCGTTGACGTGTCGTACGCCGTGAACGGTGTGCTTGCCGGGTCGGTGGTCGATCAGGACGGCAACCCGGTGTCCTCGACCATCGTCGACCTGCGCCTCGAGGTCCCGCTGCAGAAGGAGCAGCCTCACCATGGGATTACTCCAACAGACTCGTTGGGGCGGTTCGAGTACTCCCGACTGCCCGCGGGTCGCTACGTAGTCGGCGTCAATTTACAGCGGGGACCCGATCGTCGGACTGCCTGGGCGCCGGCGCGTTCCGAGGTGGTCGAGCTCGATGCAGGCGAACTGCGCACAATGCCGCCGCTTGTCGTCAGGCGACTGGCGCAGGCGCGGGTGCGCGGGCTCGTGCGCTTTGCGGACGGCAGGCCCGCACCGAACCAGCGCGTCACGGCACACCATCCAGCCGATCTCGGCCCGCCGTCCTTTGCGGGCTCGTCAGCCACTGACGCTCAAGGGACGTTCGAGATGGAGCTCTTCGAGGGGCAGGCCTACACCTTCAGCACGTCGGTGGGATCGGCGCGGCATGAATCGGCGTCGGTCACCGTCGGGAAGCAGGAGCCGGTGATCGTGATTCCCCCGCGCTGAGAGCTCGCCCCCTCGCCGCGCCCGTTTCTCCCGACTTCGGCGGGACCACTCGGGTGCACCTGGACTAGAATCCCCGCATGTCCCGACGAGCTTTCTGCTCGCTAGTCGTCTTTGCCGTCCTCACGGCCACGCCGACTCTGATCACTGCGCAAGCGGTCGCGGCACGCACGTTCCAGGCGCGTCTCTCCACCGTCCCGATCGACCTCACGATGGCCAGCACGGTGGCCGGCAGCGGCTCGGTGACGGCCACGTTGAAGGGGCGAACGCTGATGCTGTCCGGGAAGTTCACCGGGCTGAAGACGCCCGCGACCGTCGCGCGTGTGCATCGCGGCCCGAACCGCGGTATCCGCGGCGCCGCGATCTTCGATCTGACGGTGGCCGCGAACGGCACGAGTGGTGAGCTGAGCGGCACGCTGGAACTGACCGCCGCGCAGGTGGAGGACCTGGAGAAGGGCCGGCTCTACGTGCAGCTGCACAGCGAGAAAGCGCCGGAGGGGAACCTCTGGGGTTGGCTTCTTGCGAAGCCGTAGGGGACAAACCGGCAGGCAGACGGCGGGCGGCAGGCGGCAGAAGCCCCAAGCCCCAAGATTCAAGACCCAAGCCTCAAGACCCAAGCCTCGAGACCCAAGACGATGAAAGCCGTGATGAACCTCCTTCCGATCTTCGTGGTGGCGCTCGGCCTCGGTCTCACCCTGAGCGCGACGCAGGCACCGGCCGCCGCGCCAGCGGCACAAGCGCCAGCTAGCGCGCCAGTGTTCACGGCGGCGCAGGCCACGGCCGGACGGACCGTGTATACCGCGCGCTGTGCCGGCTGTCACCTTCCCGACCTGCAGGGCCGCAACGAGGCGGCGCCGCTCGCCGGGGCGAACTTCATGAGCGCGTGGCGCCAGAAGACCGCCGCGGAACTGTTCCAGGTCATCCAGGCGACCATGCCGCCCGGCGCTGCCGGCACGCTCGGCGCCGAGGACTATCTGAACGTCACCGCCTACCTGCTGGCCGCCAACGGCGCCACGGCTGGCGCACAGGCGCTGACGGCCACGACCGGCGCCACCATCGGTTCCGTCGCCACCGGCGTGGCGACCGCCAGCGTGATCAGCCCTGCTCCGGGTGCCCCCGCGGGCGCCGCAGGACCGGCGGGCCAGGCCGCCGCACGCCCGCAAGGACCGCCGCCACCGCGCGGCCACAGCGTCCAGGGCGAGGTGCCGAACTACGTGCCCGTCACTGAGGAGATGTTGCGCAACCCGCCCGCCGGCGACTGGCTGATGGCGCGCCGCACCTACCAGGCCTGGAGCCACAGCCCTCTCACCGAGATCACGCGCGCGAACGTGAAGGACCTGCGTCTCGCCTGGTCGTGGTCGATGAACGAAGGCGGCGCCAACCAGACCAACCCGCTCGTGCATAACGGCATCATGTATCTCGCCAACACCATGAACATGGTGCAGGCGCTGAACGCGGCCACGGGCGATCTCATCTGGGAGAACCAGGTGGGCCCGAACCAGGCCATCGGTTTCGGCTCGATGCGCAACATCGCCATTTACCAGGACAAGGTGTTCCTCGCGACCACGGACGCGCGCCTGGTGGCGCTCGATGCGCGCACCGGCAAAGTGATCTGGACCACCGTGATCGCTGACCGCGCCAAGGGCTTCTCCAACACCTCCGGCCCCATCGTCATCAAGGGTCTGGTGGTGCAGGGCCTGCAGGGCTGCGATCGCTACCGCGAGGAGCGCTGCATGATCAGCGCCTACGACGCGCAGACCGGCAAGCAGGTGTGGAGGTTCCACACGATCGCGCGCACCGGTGAGCCCGGCGGCGACACGTGGGGAACGCTGCCCGATCTGATGCGCGCCGGCGGTGAAACCTGGATCGTCGGCAGCTACGACCCCGACCTCGACCTCACTTACTGGGGCATCGCGCAGGCCAAGCCGTGGATGCCGGCCAGCCGCGGCACCTCGATCAAGGACGCGGCGCTCTACGGCGCTTCCACCGTGGCGCTCCGCGGCACGGACGGCACGCTGGCCTGGCATTATCAGCACATTCCCGCCGAGACACTGGACCACGACGAGGTGTTCGAGCGCGTGCTCGTCGACATCGGCCAGGACAAGGTGGTCTTCAGCATCGGCAAGGCCGGCATCCTGTGGAAGCTGGATCGCAAGACGGGCCGTTTCATGGGCCACCGCGAAACCGTGTTCCAGAACGTCTTCACGCGCATCGACCCGGAGACGGGCGTGCCCGAGTATCGCGACGACATCAAGAACCAGAAGCTGGACGAGTGGCTCAGCGCCTGCCCCAGCACCGAGGGCGGGCACAACTGGCAGGCGATGAGCTATCACCCGGGCGAGGGGCTGCTGGTGATTCCGCTCACGCAATCGTGCATGGAGATCGCGGCGCGCAAGGTCGAGTTGAAGGAAGGCTCGGGCGGCACCGCCGCCGGCCGCCGCTTCTTCGAGATGCCCGGCTCCGACGGCAACATCGGCAAGCTGGCAGCCTACGACGTGAAGACGATGCGCCAGGTGTGGACGCGCGATCAGCGGGCACCGTACCTGACGGCCGCGCTGACCACGGGCGGCGGGCTGACGTTCATCGGCGATCTGTCGCGCTACTTCCGCGCGCTCGACGTGCGCACGGGCGAGGTGCTCTGGGAAACGCGCCTCAACACCGCCGTGCAGGGCTATCCGGTATCGTTCACGGCCAACGGCAGGCAGTACGTCGCCGTCACCACGGGTGTCGGCGGCGGCAGCCCGCGCCTGGTGCCACAGACCATCGCACCGGAAATCCAGCCGCCCGCCAGCGGCCACACGCTGTACGTGTTCGAGCTGCCGAAGAAGTAGGCCTCCCGCAATACCCGCATGAGTCGCCTGGCCGCGCTCGTCTGTGCTCTCGCTGCGTACGCGACTCCCGCCATCGTCACGGCGCAGGTGCCGGCGGCGCCGCCGGTGGCTGGCGTCACGGGGCAGAACGCGCCGACCGCCGCCGAGCGCAAGCGGGCCACGGCCACGCGCATCGACAGCGGCACCATCACCGTGGACGGCCGCCTGGACGAAGCAGTGTGGTTCAACTCGTCGGCGATCACCGACTTCATCCAGAAGGAACCGCAGCAGGGCGCCCCGCCGACCGACGACATGGAGGTGCGCTTTGCCTACGACGGCGACGCGTTCTACGTGGGCGCGCGGATGTGGGCGCGCAATGCCAGGGAGATTCAGGCGCCGCTCGGCCGGCGTGACAACTCCGATCAGGCCGAGCACATCCTGATTGCGCTCGACACCTTCCTCGACCGCCGGACGTCGGCGGTGCTGGGCGTCACGGCGGGTGGCGTGCGGCTGGATCGCTATCACGGCACCGACAACGAGGACAGCTTCGACGCGGGGTACGACCTCGTGTGGGGCGCACGCACGTCCATCGACAGCGAAGGCTGGACGGCAGAGATCTGGATCCCCTTCACGCAGCTGCGCTTCAACCCGGAGGACGACCTCACCTGGGGCCTCAACATCCAGCGCTTCCGTCCCACGATCAACGAAGAAGACACCTGGGTGCTGATTCCGCGCACCGTGCGGGCCTGGGCCTCGAGGTTCGGCGACCTGCAGGGCGTGTCCGACGTGCGGCCGGCACGGCGCATCGAGCTGCTGCCCTACGTTGCGGCCACGTCCACGCTCTATGGCGATGCCGCGGGCAGCAACCCGTTCCGTCAGGGTGCAAATCCCGGCGGCCGCGTCGGCGCCGACGCGAAGATCGGCATTGGACCGAACCTCACGCTCGACGCCACCATCAACCCGGACTTCGGTCAGGTGGAGGCCGATCCTGCGGAGGTGAACCTCACCGCCTTCGAGACGCGCTTCACCGAGCGGCGGCCCTTCTTTCTGGAGGGCTCGCCGCTGTTCAATATCGGCCATCCGAACTTCTATTACTCTCGCCGCGTGGGCACGCGGCCCATCGGTCCGGCAACGGCTGACTACGTCGAGTACCCGCCGTTCGCCTCGATTCTCGGGGCGGCCAAGCTCACCGGGCGGCTTCCCTCCAAGACATCCATCGGCTTCCTCGCGGCGGCGACCGCGGAGGAATCCGCCGACATCGCCGATGCCGGCCTGGACGAAGAGCGCAGCGTCCGTGTCGCGCCCCGCGCGTATTACGCCGTGGGGCGCGTGCTGCAGGAGTTCGGCACCAACGCCTCGACGGCGGGGCTGTTCGCGAGCCTGGTGCACCGCGATTTTCAGGAATCGGACCCTCTGGCGGATCTCTACTCGCGGAACGCGGCCGCGTTTGCTGGTAACACGCTGCTGCGATTCAAGGGCGGGCAGTACGAGTTTCGAGCCGCCGGCGGTGGATCGGTCGTCACTGGGACGGAAGCCGCCATGACGCGCGTGCAGCGGTCCAGCGCGCACTTCGCCCAGCGTCCCGATCGCGATTACGCAGTGCTGGATCCGACGCTCACCTCGCTTCCGGGATGGACCCTGCAGGCGCAGTTCGACCGGACCGGCGGCCGCCACTGGCTGTGGGGCGTCAGCTCGAAGGCCGACTCGGTGAACTTCGAGACCAACGACTTCGCCGTGTTGAACGGCGCCGACGGTCTGCTGGTCTCGGGCAATCTGACCTACCGCGAGACGCAACCCGGCCGCATCTTCCGCGGCTATGCCTTCACCTTGAACGCGTCGAACGATTCGACGTTGCGGCTGCTCCGGCAGGAGGGCACGGTGCGCGGGCAGGCGAACCTCACGTGGGCGAACTTCTGGACCACCAACCTCTCCGTGACGCGCAACCTGGCGCAGATGAGCACCACGCTGACTCGCGGCGGGCCGCTGATGGCCCGCGGCCCCGGATGGACCACGCAGCTCTCCGTCGGCAATCGCGCGGCCTCGCAAACCCGGTTCACGGCCAGCGCCACGGCCGCGAACAACGACGATGGGGCATCGATCCGCCGGGTGAGCGGCTCGGTGTCGTTCCGGCCAGCCCCACGCTGGCAGTTCTCGGCGGAGCCGTTCTACGACCGCGTCACCGAACCGCAGCAGTACGCCACCACGCTGGCCGGTGGCCGCGAAGAGACCTACGGCTCGCGTTACATCTTCGGGTTCATCGACCGCAGCACCGTGTCCACCAAGTTCAGGATGGGCTTCACCGTGAAGCCGGACATGAACCTGGACGTCTACGCCGAGCCATTTGCGGCGTCGGGACACTACTACGACTACGGCGAGCTGTTGGAGCCACAGAGCCGCCTCCGGCTGAAGTACGGCACTGAGGGCACGACGCTGGTCGTGAACGACGATGGCAGCCAGACGGTGACCGCCGACGGCTCCACGTTCACGCTCCGCAACCGCGATTTCAACACGCTGTCGTTCCGCTCGAACGTGGTGCTGCGCTGGGAGTGGCGGCCGGGAAGCACGCTGTTCGTGGTGTGGCAGCAGAGCCTGTCCGGGACCGAGGTGATTGGGGACTACGTCAACCTCGGCGACATGTTCCGTTCGGTGACCGCGCCCGGTCCGAACCTGTTCGTCGTGAAGACGACGTTCTGGCTGCCGATACGCTGACGGGGGGGCTGGGCGGCGGTGCAAGTGGGTGGGGGCAGGTGCGTTGAGGTGCGCGGGCCGAAGCCCTGCGATGGCGAGATCGGTTGCCCGCCCGCTGCCGCACACCTGATGCCTCTGCCGAATTCCTGACGGTCCGCCCCGCCGCGCGCCTGGCGGCGCCTGCGATCGCTCAGCAAAACTCGTCCCGGCCGTTGGCAAAGAGCTTGTAGAGAACTCGGCATGCGGTTCAAGAACCGGGACGAGGCGGCCCTCCTGTTGGCCGAGCAGCTCCTGCGGTTCAAGGCGCAGAAGCCGTTGATCCTCGCCATCCCCCGCGGCGGGGTGCCGCTGGCGCGGCTGATTGCGGAGCAGCTTGGCTGCCAGTTCGATGTCGTGCTGGTCCGGAAGCTCCGCACGCCTGAGGAGCCGGAACTGGCGATGGGTGCCGTCGACGAAGCAGGTCACGTCTACACCTACGGGCACAAGGCCGCCGTGAGTCCGCAACTGTACGCCGAGGAAGTGGCTGCGCAGGTGGCGGAGATCCGCCGCCGCCGGCAGCTCTACTCGGCCACGCAACCGGCCATCCCGGCGACGGGGCACACGGCCATCATCGTGGACGACGGGATTGCGACCGGTACGTCGATGGTGGCGGCCATCCGTGCCGTCCGTGCGCAACGGCCGCTGCGCATCGTGGTGGCCGTTCCCGTGTCCGCGCGCGACTCCCTGGACCTCGCGAAGTCGTACGCCGACGAGGTCGTGTGCCTCTACACCCCGAAGGTGTTCTTCGCGGTGAGCGATTTCTACGACGATTTCTCCACGGTCGCGGACTCGACGGTGGTGGAACTGCTGGAGGGGCGCGGGGCGCGGCCCCTCTAAGCAGCCTCTAGGCTCCGGACCTGGGCCTAGCCTGAAGTCTGGAGTCTAGAGGCCTGAAGCCTCGAGCCCCAGGCCCCAAGCCCCAAGGCCCAAGCCCCAAGCCCCAAGCCCTGTAACAGCCTACTTCCCAAGCCGATACGCAATCAGCTCGCCCGGGAATCCCGGGGCGCTGACCGACACGGTGATGTACTGCTGACCGTTCAGCAGGTAGGTCATCGGCGACCCGCTTTGCGGTGCGGGCATGTAGACGGCGCCGGCGTCCGCCCCGGTGGCCTTGTCGTAGGCACGCAGCATCGCGCCCTGTCCCTTGGGCGTCGTCACCATGCCGCCTTCGCCGGCAATCACCAGCGTCTTGGTGGTCAGCACGCCGATCCGGCCCTGGCGTCCCGTGCGGGGGATGGTCAGACCCTTCAAGGCGGGGTGGTTCTTGATGTTGTCCGGCGTGTCGCCGTGCGCGATCTGCCAGGCCAGCATGCCCTTGTTGAGATCGAGCGCCGTGATGCGGCCGTAGGGCGGCTTGATCAGCGGCAGCCCCTGCACGCTGGTGTTCGGGAACGCCGGACGGCCGCTCTTGTCGGCCGGATCGGTTGCGAAGCCGCGGACGTAGAGCATGTCCGACTTCGCGCCGTCACCCGGCAGCAGGCCGAGGGCCGAGACGTTCGTGTTCGAGAAGATGTAGAACATGTTCGTCTCGGGATCGAGCGAACCGCCCTGCCAGTTGGCGCCGCCCGTGATGTTGGGCAGCATCAGCAGGCCCAGCGGGCCTTCCCACTTGCTCACCACCGGCGGCGTGAACAGCGGGCCGATCTTGTAGCGCGACACCAGCTTCACCGCCTCGGCGCGCAGCTCCGGGGTGAAATCGATGAGATCGTCGATGGAGACGCCCTGGCGTTCGAACGGCGGCGGCTTGGTGACGAACGGCTGCGTGGGCGAGTACTGCTCGCCGGGAACCTCACCCTTCTCGACCGGGCGCTCCTCGATGGGCCACACCGGCTGGCCGGTGACACGGTCGAAGACGTAAACCCAACCCTGCTTGGTGGCCTGGGCCACGGCCTTGACGATCTTGCCGTCGATGTTGAGGTCGGCGAGGATCGGCGCGCACGGGATGTCGTGGTCCCAGATGCCGTGGTGCGTGAGCTGGTAGTGCCACTTGCGCTTGCCGGTGGCGATGTCGACGGCCACGAGGCTCTCGCTGAACAGGCTGTTCCCGGGACGATGCCCGCCGTAGTAGTCGCCGGTGGGGAGCTCGACTGGCATGTAGACCAGGCCCAGTTCCTCGTCCACGCTCATCTGCGCCCACACGCCGGTGTTGCCGCTGTAGCTCCACGAGTCCTTCTCCCAGGTCTCGTTGCCGAACTCGCCGGGCGCGGGGATGGTCTTGAAGATCCAGATGCGCTTGCCGGTGCGGACGTCGAAGCCGCGGACGAAGCCCTTCTGGTTGGTCTTGCTCCGGGGGGCGCCGCCCTCGCGGTGCGCCGCGCCGATGATGATCGTGTTCTTCACGACCACCGGGGCGGAGTGCAGGGCCACCTCGCCCGTCACCAGGTCCATCTCCTGGTCCATCTCCAGCTTCAGGTCGACGATGCCGTTCTTGCCGAAGGACGGGATGGGATCGCCGGTCTTCGCGTCGAGCGCGACCATCTGGTAGCCGACGGTGACGTAGAGGATGCGTTCCTCCTTGCCGTCGCTCCAGTAGGCGAGGCCCCGGCCCGAGAGCTGGCGGGCGGACGCCGCCGCCCGCGGGCCCTCGTCGACGCTGTGCATCCACTTCATCTCGCCCGTGGCGGCGTCCACGGCCACCGCGGCGCGCCGCGACCCGGCGGTGAAGTAGAGCATGCCCTTCACCATGAGCGGCGTGGACTGGAACTGGAACTCGGGGCGCGGGCCGAGGTTCTCGGTCTTGAAGCGCCACGCGATTTCCAGCTTGTCGAAGTTCGACGCGTTCACCTGGTCGAGCGGCGAGTAGCGCGTGCTGGCGAGATCGCCACCGTAGGTGGGCCACTCACCAGCCTTGGTACCCGTGGCCGCCGGCGGGGCGCCCTGTCCGGCCAGCGGCAGCACCGCGGCCGCCATGAACAGCGCCAGGGGGGCCACGTGCAGGCCCCAGCGTTTGAAACTCCGATTCATTGACGCATCCTCCAAGGGATCAGGGATCAGACTCGAGACCCAAGACCCAAGACAATCGCCTACTTCCCCGTGTTCTCGTACACCTTCAGATTCGCCGTGGCCGTGCCGATGCACACCACGTCCATCTTCTTGTCGGCGTTCATGTCGGCGACGGCGCAGCCCGCGCCGGCCATGCCGCCATCGTCGAGCACCTCGCGCGTCCAGGTGTCGCCCCTGGGGCTGCTGGCGCGGTAGATGTAGATGCTGCGCTTGCCGCCGCGCTCGCCGACGACGATCTCGTCGGTACCGTCGTTGTTGAAGTCGCCGGTGACCAGCGTGTGCCCGTCGGTGACGGCTTCGTCGATGACGTGCCTGGTCCATGCGTTGCCGTTCGGCAGGTAGACGGCCACCTTGTTGCCGTGCCACGGCTCGATGGTGGCCAGATAGCGTCCGCCCTTGCCGACCCGGCCCGGGGCAACGTCGCTGGCGCCGCTTTGCGGCCACGCGCCAGGATCGCCAGGCACCACCTTGGTGCGCGTCCACGAGCCCTTCTGGTACTGGTGCGCGAACACGCCGTTGAAACTGGCGCTCAGCAGCGCCTCGAACTTCGAGTTGTTCCACGGCATCACCCACAGCCCGTGAATGACGCCAGAGTCGGCGTCGGTCAGGGCCTGGCGTTTCCACTCGGGACCGCGGTAGTAGAAGATGCCGACCGCGCCCTTGTAGTCCGGGGCGACGGAGTCGGCGCCGATCAGCGGCGCGTTCACCAGCACCTTGCCCTTGCCGTCGACGTCCACCCAGCGCACGCGGTGCGCGGTGGGGGCGCGGTCGATCTCCTTCATGTCCCACGGGCCGGTGGAATCGCCGTTGTGCGACAGCAGGTGGAGCGTGCCGGCGCTCTTGCCGTAGACGGTGGCGAAGCCGGAGGCCAGCGCCACCTCCGGGATGCCGTCGCCGTCGGTGTCGTACACCGCGGCGTTGATGGGGGCGTTCACGCCCGTGACCATCACATGCTTCGTCCAGGTGCCATCGGCCGCGCCGGGGTTCTCGTACCAGGGCACCTCCTTCATGCCGGTGGCCACCGCGATGATGTCTGGCCGGCCGTCCTTGTTGAGATCGGCGATCACGCTCTGGTAGCCGCCGCGGAGCCCGGTGTCCACGGTCCGCGCGGTGAAGGCGAGCGGCGGGGGCGCTTGCGCGGCCAGCGGCAGTGAGAGACAAAACGCCGCTGCGCACAGGAGCAAGCGAGGATTCCGGCACATGGGGCTAAATCTACTCAAAGATGGGCTGGGGAGGAAGAAAAAGGCACTCGAACGGCAGACGTCAACCACAGCCACTTATCGATGCTCGTCCTCGTTCAACTGGGGCTCGACGATGTTCGTGTAGCAGGAGGGGCAGATGCCGTGGCTGAACCGGGTGTTGGTGTGCGTCGCCACATAGGCTTCGACCGAGTGCCAGTAGTTTTCGTCATCCCTGACGTTCCGGCAGTACGCGCAGATCGGCAGGATGGCCTGCAGGGTCCGGACCTCGGCGAGGGCCGCCTGCAACTCGGCCAGCAGCCGGTCGCGCTCCTCTTCGACCTGCTTGCGCGCCGTGATGTCCCGGGCCACCGAGTAGATCACGTTTCGCTCGCTGTCCGGCGTGGCGTTCCACAGCAGCCAGCGGTACGATCCGTCCTTGCAGAGATAGCGGTTCTCGAAGTGCCGCGCCTGGCCGCCGCCCCGGACGCTGCGGTTCTGATTGAGGGTGCGCTCACGGTCGTCCGGATGGACGAACTCGATGAAGGGCTTCGACATCAGCTCCTCGCGCGTGAAGCCGAGCGTCTGTTCCCATGCGGGGTTCAGCCGCTTGAAGTAGCCGCTGAAATCCAGGAAGCAGAGCAGATCAATCGACAGATCGAAGAAGCGGGCCTCGAGCTCCTGGAGGCGCGGCGGGGGGGCAGCCACACCGACATTGTCGCACGTCGGCTGCACACTTCTTTTGGCTCCCGAACCGGCACGGACGGGCTTTGGTTCGGCCCCTCGGCGCTTATACTGCCGACCACGTTCCCGTCGTAGCGCAGAAACGAGGTCCTGATGAAGCGTCTCCTGTTTTCCGTCACACTCGCCACGCTCCTCTTCGCAGCCGTTCCCGCCGATGCCCAGTCGCTCGGCACCTTCCGCTGGCGCCTCGCCGACTTCTGCAGTGTCGTCAACGTCAACGTGATCCAGCAGGGCTCGTTCTATCAGTTGGTTGGCTACGAGGAGCAGTGCGGCGGCAACCCGCGCCTGCCGGTGTACGGCTCGGCGATGCTGCAGTCGGACGGCACCATCTGGCTGGGCTTCACCACCATCTTCCCGTTCGGCAACGGCCTGCACACCCAGGTGACGCTCAATTCCACCCTCAGCGGGTTCTGGCGCGACAACGCCAACCAGTCTGGTGCCTTCACGCTCAACCCCGGCCCGGGACCGTTCCTGGGCGGACCGCGCATCACGCCGCTCGAACCGCTCGCCGACGGCGGGGCGAAGGGCGACACGCTGGAATCGTTGCAGGCGGCGTTGGCTGATTTGCAGAAGCGGATGGCCGCGCTCGCGGCAAAACAGTGAGGCGTAGGTCGGAGGTCTTGGGGCTTGGGGCTTGGGACTTGGGGCTTGGGGCCTGAGATTCGGGGATCTGGGACCGAAGGCAACCGGACGGCAACGGTCAGACGGCAGGCGGGAAGGCGAAAGAAACCTACCCCTGCCGGGCCTGCCTCGCGCACAACGCCACCGTCAGGTCACGGAAAGGCCGGGTGTCCGGTACCCGGTGTCCGGTACCCGTTTTGAACTCCTTGAACTCTTGAACTCTTGAACTCTTGAACTTTGAACTTTCCTCCCCGCTCTTACCGCCCGGGCTTCAGCTTCCCCTGATGGCAGGCCATGCACCCGATCTCGGGATTCTTGACCCCAGCGAAGTGCTTGTTCACGCCGCCGACCATGCCGCGCATGCGGCGGCCGACGGTCTTCATCGGGTTGGCGTCCGAGCCCCAGTTCTCCGGGTCGTGGCAGAACGAGCAGCCGACACCCAGCGAGGCGGTGAAGACGCCCATCTGCAGGGCGAGCGAGCTGTCGCCGTTGAACGCCGACTCGTAACGCTTTGCGTCCCGCTCCCACTGCTCCTGCGTGACCTTTGGCGGGCTGAGCTTGCCCTGATGGCACGTGTTGCACGTGACACCGCCGTAGCTCTTCAGCGCGCCCGCGTTCAGGTCCGCGACCATCTTCGACATGCGATAGGCAATGTCGAACGTCGGCAGGTAGGCGAGGTCCCACTGTTCGTCGAGGTGGCAGTGGGTGCACTCCACGCCCAACGCCTGGGACCACTCCTTCATCCGCGCCTGCACATCCTCCTGGGCGCGCAGGGTGGCAATGGATGAGATCAGCAGGCAGAAGATGACTACGAGGACTGGGGACCGGCGCATGCCTCTATAGCCTAACGCAGGCCGGTCGGGCGTTACGAGTCGAGAGAAGGCGCTAGACTGCCTCGATGACTACCCGCGCTGGCAGGCTGCTCGAGACGACGATCCTGCTGCTGGCGATAATTGGCGCCTCGTGCTCGGGTTCGGCGTCGGCCCGGCCGCCCATTCGAGTCGTCGTCAACGGCGTCGAACTGCACTACGTCGAACAGGGGCAGGGAGAGCCGGTGGTCCTGCTCCATGGTGGGCAGGGCGACTACCGCGCGTGGCGGCCGCAGATGCTGGCGCTCACCCCCCGTTACCGCGTCATTTCCTACAGCCGCCGCTATCACTATCCGAACAACAACCCGCTGTCGGCCACCAACTATTCCGCGCTCGTGGACGCGGACGACCTCGCCGGGTTGATCGCAGCGCTCGGGCTGGGCCCCGTACACCTGGTGGGCACGTCGTACGGCGCCCTTACCGCCCTCGCGTTCGCCATCAAGCATCCCGACGATGTTCGCAGCTTGGTGCTCGCGGAACCCCCCGTCCACCCGTGGGTGGCGGGCGACCCCAGGGGTGCGGAGCTTTTTCAGCAGTTCATGACCACCGTTCACGAGCCGGCGGGCCAGGCGTTCGCGAATGGCGACGGCGCCGCGGCGATGCGCATCCTTGTCGACGCGTTCGATGGGCCGGGAGCGTTCAATCGCCTCCCGGAGGACAGCCGAGCGGCGATCATGGCGAACGCGCCTTTCTTCCACGCCCTGACATCGTCGTCGGATCCATTTCCGAACCTGTCGAAGAGCGACGTGAGCCGGCTCCGCATGCCGGTTCTGATCGTCAGGGGCGAGCAGACCGACGCCTTGCACCGGCTGGTGACGGAGGAGGTCGGGCGCGTGCTGCCGCAGGCGCAGCGCGTGACCATTGCGTGGGCCGGGCATGATTCGCCCCGGCAGAACCCGGACTCGTTCGACTACGCCATGCTCGAGTTCCTCGGCAAGGTCAAGTGATTCCCATCCCTTCGTCGTTCATCGGCACGCTGATCTCGCGCTGTGCGGAGAACACGACGGTGGTCAACTGCCGGTGATGCTCCACACAGCGGCCGCGTGCGCTGCCGCCGGGCAGAGGCGTCGTCCACGGTCCGGTAGAATCAGGCCACGATGACGGCAGACACCCGCGGCGAACTCGATGTCGTGCTGATGCCCGCGAGGCTAGATGACCTGCCGGGCATCATCGCGTTGCTGAGCGACAGCCAGCTGCCGACGACGGACGTCGCGCAGCACCTCGACGGTTTCGTGATCGCGCGGGTGAAGGGACAGCTCGCCGGTACCATCGCGCTCGAAAGCTATGGCGACGTGGCGCTACTGCGATCGGCGTGCGTGGCCGCGCCGCTCCGCAGCCATCGCGTGGGGCGCGCACTGCTCGAGGCGATCGA
>Ga0105103_10001119_pt1 | contig 15125 bp, 13 predicted proteins | sample PPLLaktember2015_2_FD_79107 | JGI IMG/M metagenome (GOLD analysis project Ga0105103, IMG submission 79107) | Freshwater sediment microbial communities from Prairie Pothole Lake near Jamestown, North Dakota, USA - PPLs Lake P7 Core (6) Depth... | ecosystem: Environmental > Aquatic > Freshwater >...
CGCCTGCCGCCGCGGTCCTCGGCGCGGCGCCGCTGGCTCAACGCAGCAGCGACTTGTAGACGTCCCAGTACTCGTCGACCAGGACCTCTCCCGCGGCCTGGAGGCTGTCAGGGGTCGGCACCGTGTCGGCGGCCCCGCGATAGCGGACCGCGCCGCGCAGGGCGTCGATGCGGCCCTTCAGCGCGGCGAGGTCGTCCTGCAGGCGCTCGATCTCGCCGATTGCCTGGGAGGCGCGCTGCATGAGGGCGAGGCACTCGTCGCGTCCGCCGTAATTCGTGTCATAGACCCGCCGCCGGGTGGTCTCGCGCGAGAGGTCGGCAAGGCCCTGGGACGAGAGCCGCTCGCGAAGCGCATCCGCGCATGCGATCACCGCGAGGTTGATGGCGCGGCGACCCTCCAGGCTCAGGCCCTCCAACGCGGGCGGTGGCTCGGACTCGACCTCATGACGCCGGTCGCCGAGGTCGGTGACCTGGGAGAGCGCCGCGTCGATGCGGACCCGCCTCGCCTCGATGGCCTCCAGAAGGCGCTTGCGGCGAAAGTGGTTCCAGATGCCGCCGAGCGTCTCGAGCCGCTGCTCGGCGAGGCGCTGCTCGGCCTGCAGCTGATCGGCCAGCACGCGCGCCTCGACGAGTTCGCGATCGACGTCGGCCACCCTGCCGCGCTTAGCCGCCTCGAAGGAGGCGAGCTGCGCCTTGCGCTCCCGGTCCTTCTGCTGACGGACGAGCTCGGTCGCGAACCGCTCGACGCGTCCCGCCGCGGCACGCCACAGCGCGCGCAGCTGGAAGTAGGCGAGGCACTTGTAACCCTCGGCGGGCCGACCAAGGTACTGCTCGAGCGCGTCGAGCTGCTCTTCGACGCGCATGGTCGCGCCTTCCTGCAGTTTCAGCCGGTCCAGGAGGCGGTGGCGCTCCTCGTCGAGGGCGAGAAGCTCCTGCTTCAGCTGGGCCCTGTTGCGGAACAAGGCGACGAGCCGCTCGTCCTCGGCCGGCTGCTGCCGGCCGGCAAGCCTGTCCGCCATCCGGCGCAGGCCGTCGGAGGGACTCATGCGGCGCCGGGCGTGACCGCCGGGGCGAACCGGTGACCCCGCTCCGCGCAGTAATCGAGCCACTTGTTCAGGAGCATGTTGCGCAGCCAGCGCTCGCCGAGCCCGGACGGCAGCGTGTCGCGCAGCCCTGACAGGCCGGGGTGTCGCAGCCGCGTCGCACTGCCGCAGGCCTCGGCGAGACGGGCATCGTGATAGACGCGCACCTCGAGGTCGGGCTCCGCCACGGGCCCCGCTGACTCGCCGAACAGGTAGGTCATGCGCAGGATGGTCGTATAACGGCAGCGCTCGATGGCGTGGACGTGCAGGTCGAGGTCGCCCGGCGTCCGCGAAACGGATTCACCGGGCAGCGCGCGAGCATCGCCGAGCAGCGCCCGCAGCCGGATGTAGTTGCTTTCGTACAGCGTCATCAGGCTGACGAAGCTCACCGGGCGGGCGCGCCACGAGGTGACGCACAGGCTATCGACGATCATGGACCGAATATAGCACGCAGATTTTCCGCCACCGTGACGCAGCGCACGAGGCAGGTCGCCGTCACGGGCGCAGCCGGCGTTCGATGCCCTTGCGGTCGATGACGCGGCTGGCGATCTCCTCGATCGAGCACTCCGTGGCGTCGATGCTGGGCACGCCGTGGCGCTGGAACAGCGTTTCGGCACAGCGCACCTCGAACTCGCACTGCGGCAACGAGGCGTAGCGGCTGCCCGGCCGCCGCTCGTTGCGGATCTGCTGCAGCCGGTGCGGCGAGATCGTCAGGCCGAAGAGCTTGGGCGCGTGCGGGCGCAGCAGCGGCGGCAATTGCTTGCTCTCGAAATCTTCCTCGGTGAGCGGGTAATTGGCGGCGAACACCCCGTACTGCATCGCCATGTAGATGCACGTCGGCGTCTTCCCCGAGCGCGACACGCCCACGAGCACGACATCGGCACGCCCGTAGTCCGTCGTGACGCCGCCATCGTCGGCAGCGAGCGCGAAGTTCGTCGCCTCGATGCGCGTGCCGTACACGACCCGGTCGGCGATGCCGTGCGCGCGACCCTCGCGCTCCGAGGATTTCACCTTCAGCTCCGCCTCGAGCGGCCCGAGGAACGCGTCGAAGAAGTCGAGGAACAATCCGTCGCTGCGCTTGACCGTCGAGCGCAGCTCGTCCTTCACGAGCGTGCTGAACACCACGGGTCGTGCGCCGTCCTCGACGGCGGTCGCATTGATGCGCCTGACGGCTTCCTCTGCCTTGTCAATGCTGGATATAAATGGCAGAGTCACCTGTCTGAATTCGAGCCCGTCGAACTGCGTGAGCAGACTGTGCCCCATCGTTTCCGCGGTCACTCCGGTCTGGTCAGAAACGAAAAAGGCGGTTCTTCTGGGCATCTGCGCACTGCTCATCCGAGCAAGGGTTCAGCGCAGTGTTCCATCGGCATCCTGACGTAGCAAGAGGCCCGCCTTGACGCGCTACACGATCCCCTTTGGCGAACTCGGCCGCCACGACGTCGCCCTGGTCGGCGGCAAGAACTCCTCGCTCGGCGAGATGATCGCAAACCTCGCCTCCCTGGGCGTCACCGTGCCGGGCGGATTCGCCACCACGGCCGATGCCTACCGCGAGTTCCTCGCCCACGAGGGCCTCGCCGAGCGCATCCGCGCCGAGCTCGCCGCGCTCGACGTGGACGACGTGGCGCGGCTCGCCGAGACGGGCGCGCGCATCCGCGGCTGGATCATGTCGACGCCCTTCCCCGCCGCCCTCGAGCAGGCGATCGGCGAGGGCTACGAGGCGATGCGCGAAGGTGGCATCGAGCCCTCGGTCGCCGTGCGCTCCTCCGCGACGGCCGAGGATCTCCCCGAGGCGTCGTTCGCCGGCCAGCAGGAGACGCTGCTCAACGTGCGGGGCCGCGATCGCGTCGTGGCTGCAGTCCACGAGGTCTTTGCCTCGCTTTTCAACGACCGTGCCATTGCCTACCGGGTCCACCAGGGCTTCGACCATTCGCAGGTGGCGCTGTCGGCCGGCATCCAGCACATGGTGCGCAGCGACCTCGGCGCGAGTGGCGTGATGTTCACGCTCGACACCGACTCCGGCTTCCGCGACGTCGTGTTCATCACGGCCTCGTGGGGCCTCGGCGAGACGGTCGTGCAGGGCGCGGTGAATCCCGACGAGTTCTACGTCTACAAGCCCGCGCTGCGCTCGGGGCACCAGCCGATCCTGCGCCGCACGCTCGGGGCCAAGGCGATCAAGATGATCTATGCCGACGGCGCGCACGCTGCGCGGCGCGTCGTCACCGTCGACGTCCCGGAGGCCGATCGTCTGCGGTTCTGCCTCACCGACGTCGACCTGCTCGAACTCGCCCGGCAGGCGCTCGTCATCGAGGAGCACTACGGCGCCCCGATGGATATCGAGTGGGGCAAGGACGGCGAGACCGGCCGGCTCTACATCCTGCAGGCGCGGCCCGAGACCGTGCAGAGCCGCGCCGGGCGCACTCTGCAGCGATACACGCTGAAGGGCCGGGGACCCATCGTCACGCGAGGCCGCAGCATCGGCCATCGCATCGGAGCGGGCCCGGCCCGGGTGATCCGCAGCGTCCAGGAGATGACCCGCGTCGAGACGGGCGACGTGCTGGTCGCGGACATGACCGACCCGGATTGGGAACCGGTCATGAAGCGCGCCTCGGCGATCGTCACCAACCGCGGCGGCCGCACCTGCCACGCCGCCATCATCGCCCGCGAGCTCGGCATCCCTGCGGTAGTGGGCTGTGGCGATGCCACGCGCGTCATCCGCGAGGGCCAGCCCGTGACCGTCTCCTGCGCCGAGGGCGACACGGGGTATGTGTACGACGGGGCGCTGCAGTTCGAGCAGACCCAGGTCGAGCTCGACGCTCTTCCCGACCTGCCCGTGAAGATCATGATGAACGTCGGCAACCCGGACCGGGCCTTCGACTTCGCGGCGATCCCGAATCGCGGCGTCGGCCTCGCGCGGCTCGAGTTCATCATCAACCGCATGATCGGCGTGCACCCGCGCGCGCTGCTCGAGTTCGACCGCCTCGACGCCGACCTCAAGGACACCATCCGGCGCCAGATGGCCGGCTACGACGACCCGGTGGAGTTCTACGTCGAGAAGCTCTGCGAGGGCATCGGCACGATCGCCGCCGCCTTCGCGCCCGAGCCCGTGATCGTCCGGCTCTCCGACTTCAAGTCGAACGAGTACGCGAACCTGATCGGTGGTCGGCAGTACGAGCCCTCCGAGGAGAACCCGATGCTCGGCTTCCGTGGCGCCTCGCGCTACGTGGACGAGACCTTCCGTCCCTGCTTCGAGCTCGAGTGCAGGGCGCTCAAGCGCGTCCGCGAGCAGATGGGCCTCACCAACGTCTGGGTGATGGTGCCGTTCGTGCGCACCGTCCGGGAGGGCGAGCAGGTCGTCGAGTTGCTCGCCGCCAACGGGCTCAGGCGCGGCGAGAACGGCCTCAAGGTCATCATGATGTGCGAGATCCCGTCGAACGCACTGCTCGCCGACCGCTTCCTCGAGCACTTCGACGGCATGTCGATCGGCTCGAACGACATGACGCAGCTCGTCCTGGGTCTCGACCGAGACTCTGCGATCATCGCGCGACTGTTCGACGAGCGCGACGACGCGGTCAAGGCCGTGCTGTCGATGGCGATCCGCGCCTGCCGCAAGGCCGGCAAGTACATCGGCATCTGCGGCCAGGGCCCCTCGGACCACCCCGACCTCGCCCGCTGGCTGCTCGACGAGGGCATCGAGAGCATGTCGCTCAATCCGGACACCGTCGTCGAGACGTGGCTGTTCCTCGCGGGCGAGAGTCCGCCGAAGAAGTCCTGACGCGGCGGTGCACCGCTTGCGGTGCCTTTGCGGGACGGAGCGTCGGGGGCGGGTTCCGGGGCAGGGTGACGTGTACCACCGCGAAATGGGATTTCGCTAAGGTACACGTCACCCTGCCCCTCGGTCCGAGCCTGTGCGAGGTCCTCGAGGCGAGGACCTCGCACGGCGCCAGCATCGTTGAAGAGTTCTGCCGGACGACTAGTTGCTCGTCACTGCGGTCTCTGCTTCACGAGCATGCAGGCATCGGGGTGATCAGGCGCAGCCAAACCAGCCGCAGGCGAGTCTGGTACCGCGCGTCACGCCGGATCCGGCAGGCGTTTCATGCGCCGTGCGAGTTTTCCGGCTCGGCGGAAAACTCGCCCAGGCGCCGCGCATCGAGCGGACTTTCCGGGTGCGTCCAGGTGAGCATGTTTCCGCGCGAACCAGGACGCACCCGGAAAGTCCGCCACCCACCGCCGCCGACGCGCCTCTCTCCGACGAGCTTCGAACGACGCTAGGAAACGGCCTGCCGCCCCGCCAGCGCGTGTGCCAGCGTGCCGCCATCCACGTACTCGAGCTCGCCCCCGACCGGCACACCGTGTGCGATGCGCGAGGCACGGATGCCGCGGCGCGTGACCACCTCGGCGAGGAAGTGCGCCGTCGCCTCGCCCTCCACCGTCGGATTGGTGGCAAGGATCACCTCGCGCACCTCGCCCTCGCCGAGCAGTCGCTCCAGCGCCTCGATGCCGATCTCCGCGGGACCGATCCCGTCGAGCGGCGAGAGATGGCCCATCAGCACGAAATAGCAGCCGCGAAACCCGCCGGACTGTTCGATCGCCACGACGTCGGCCGGCGATTCGACGACGCAGAGCAGGCCGCGGTCGCGACCCGCGGCAGCGCAGACCGGGCAGAGGTCGCCCTCCGCGAACATCCGGCAGCGACTGCAGCGGCCGAGTTGCTCCAGGGCGCCGCCGACGGCGCTGGCGATCTGCCGGGCTCCGTCGCGGTCACGCTCGAGCAGGTGGAAGGCCATGCGCTGGGCGGACTTCGGGCCGACACCCGGCAGGCAGCGCAGCGCCTCGATGAGGCGATCGAGCGACGGCGGGTAATGCATGCCCCGCGCGGCCTCAGCCGCCGAACGGCAGCTTCAGCCCGGGCGGCAGCGCCATGCCGCCCATGAGGCCGGACATGCGTTCCTGGCTGGCGGCGGCGAGGCGATGCGCCGCGTCGTTGAAGGCCGCGGCCACGAGGTCCTCGATGAGCTCGCGGTCGTCGAGCGGCACCGACGGGTCGATCTGCACGCGCTTCGCCTCGTGTCGACCGTTGATCGTGACCTTGACCATGCCGCCGCCGGCCTCCCCGGTGACCTCCATCGCCGCGATCTCCGCCTGCGCCTTCTCGACGTTGGCCTGCAGTTGCTGGGCCTGCTTCATCAGGTTGCCGATACCGCCTTTCATGCTCGAGTGGACTCCAGTGTTGATCTAGTTCAGGGGCTTGACCGATCCGGGCTGCACCGTCGCACTGAACACTTCGCGGAGGGTTCGCACGTTGGCGTCCGACTCGATGGCCTGTTCTGCCGCCCGCTGGCGGTCGTCGGCCGCGCGGGCGAGTTGACGCGCGGGCGTCGGCTCCTCCGTCGCGGTCACCGCGATCGAGAGGCGCACCGGCGTCCCATAGTGGCTCGACAGCGCCTCGGCGAGTTTCTGCTCGAGCTGCGGCCGGCGGAAGTGCTCGCCCGCCGCGTCCAGCCTCAACTGCACGACGTCGTCCTTGCGGCCGACCAGCACGCAGTGCGCAGCGAGCTGGCTCGCGGGCCCTTGCAGCCCGAGGGCCGCCACCGTCGCCGGCCAGTTGCCGTCGGTCGCATCGGCGGTCGATGCGACCCGGACTGCCACGGCGGCGCCGGCGGGTGTCGCGCCACCTGCCGCGGCGGCCTTCGCGACGGCCGACGCCGGGACGGTCGTGGACGGCGTGAGCGGGCGCGCGGCCGTCTCGGGCCGGAAGGCCAGCATCCTGAGCAACGCCATCTCGAAGCCGCCGCGCGCGTCCGGGGCGAAGTCGAGGTCGCGCCGCGCCATGATCGCGACCTGGTAGTAGAGCTGCAGATCCTCGGGCGAGAAGCGCGGGGCGAGCGTCGCGAGCGCCGCGTCCTGCTCCTCGTCCTCGGTCGGCAGGGCGCCGAGCGCCTGCAGCAGCGACATGCGCTGGATTGCCGCGGCGAGCTCGCCGAGCGCCTGGTCGTAGTCGGGGGCGCGCTCGTCGAGCTGGGCGACACAGGCCATAAGTGCGGACCCGTCGCCCGAGGCGAGCGCGTTCAGCATGGTCTCGACGTGCCGGCGGTCGAGCGTGCCGAGCAGGCTGCGCACCTCACTCTCGAGCGCCCGCCCGCCGCCGAAGGCGAGGACCTGGTCGAACAGCGACAGCGCATCACGCATGCTGCCCTCGGCGCTGCGCGCGATGGCCCGGAGCGCGGCCGGCTCGAACTCGACCTGCTCCGCCGCCGCGATCGATGCGAGCCGCTCCTGGATCAGCGCCAGCGGCAGCCGCCGCAGGTGGAACTGCAGGCAGCGCGACAGCACCGTCACGGGCAGCTTCTGCGGATCGGTCGTGGCGAGCAGGAACTTGACGTGCGGCGGCGGCTCCTCGAGCGTCTTTAGCAGCGCGTTGAACGAATGCGTCGAGAGCATGTGCACCTCGTCGATGAGGTACACCTTGCAGCGGCCGCGTGCCGGCGCGTACTGCACGTTGTCGAGCAGCTCGCGCGTGTCGTCCACCTTGGTGCGCGAGGCCGCGTCCACCTCGAGCAGGTCCACGAAGCGGCCGGCGTCGATGTCGCGGCACGCGCCGCATTCTCCGCAGGGCTTCGAGGACACGCCGCGCTCGCAGTTGAGCGATTTGGCGAAGATCCGCGCGATGGTCGTCTTGCCGACGCCGCGGGTACCCGTGAACAGGAACGCGTGGTGGATGCGACCGGAGTCGAGCGCGTTGCTGAGCGCGCGGCGCACGTGGTCCTGCCCGACCAGCTCCTCGAAGCTGCGCGGTCGCCATTTGCGGGCGAGGACGAGGTAGCTCATGTGCGGTGGCGCGCGTGGCTCGTGTTCAGGGGGAGGCGGCCCGCGCCAGAAGGCCCCCGGCACCCGGTGTAACCGCTGCCGCTGCTCCCTTCCGGGCCTGACGGGGTTCACGGCTGACCGTCGCGAGGGATCCGACGCGAGCCACCATGGAAGCGGGAAACTATATCACGAAGGGTTCAGTCCTTCGGCAGCGGCGGCGGCCCGTCGGGAACATAGGGCACGTAGGTCGTGTCGCCCTTCCGGGTCCTGAACTCGGACTGCACGGCGGCGAGAGTCTCGGGCTGCTCGTAGAGATCCACCATGGTCGCCGCCATCACCTTGGCGGCACGCAGCATCCCCTTGTGGCCGATCGACATGCCGCCGCTCGCAACCACCGGCCAGGCGTGCCAGGGCGCGCCGAGCGGCGAAGTCGCCACGCTCACGTGCAGCGTGGGTACGACCCAGCTCACGTCACCGACGTCGGTCGAGCCGCCCTCCGCCTGCTGGCCCTCGAGCGGCTTCACTCCAGTGAACATGCCCTTCTCGGGCACGCCCGTGGCTCGCTGCACCTGCCGCGCGAAAGCCTGTTCTTGCTCAGTGAACACCGCGGGCCCGAGCCACAGGAGGTTGGCCTGCAGCAGCCGGGCGCCCGCCTCGTTCAGGAGAGTTTCCCAGTTGCCGCCCTGGACGGTCACGGTGGCGGCCGTCCCGGTCATGAGCGCGGCGCCTTCGGCGAGCTTGCGCGTCCGTGCCAGCAGGTCGTCGACCTCGCTGCGCTTCCAGTCACGCAGCCACAACCACCCCTTGGCGTACTCCGGCACGACATTCGGCACCTGGCCGCCGGCGACGATGGTGTAGTGCATGCGCGAGCTCGGACGGATGTGCTCGCGCATCAGGTTCACGCCGTGCAGGAACAGCTCGAGCCCGTCCACCGCGCTGCGCGCGTTCCAGGGATCGTAGGCCGCGTGCGCCGACTTGCCGCGGAACTCGACGGCGAGGTCCACCATCGCCTGGCTCGAGGTCATGTCGGCCTGGGTCTCGTCGGACGGGTGCCAGGCGAGCACGGCGTCGACGTCGCGGAACAGCCCGTCCCGGACCATGTAGGTCTTGCCGCCGACGTCCTCTTCGGCAGGCGTGCCGAAGAACACCACCGTGCCCTTCAGCCGGCCCGCCTCGATCTGCTCCTTGATCGCGATGGCGGCGCCGAGACTCGCCGCGCCGAACAGGTTGTGCCCGCAGCCGTGGCCTGCCCCGCCCTCGACCAGCGGCGTCTTCTCGGGGAGCGCCTTCTGCGACAGTCCCGGCAGCGCGTCGTACTCGCCCATCACGCCGATGACCGGGCGACCTTTGCCATACGTGGCGACGAACGCCGTCGGCATGCCGGCCACGCCGCGCTGCACCCGGAAGCCCTGACGCTCCGCGTGGTCCGCCAGTGCCGCCGCCGAGCGATGCTCGCGCAGCGCGATCTCGGCGTACGCCCATACCCGGTCTGACAGCGCCGTGAGTTCAGCCGCCTGCCGGTCGACGGCGTTGACGGCCGACTGCTTGGCGACAGTGGCCTGTGGCTGCTGCGCCATCGGCTCCCCCGCGGCCGCGGGCGGCTCGCGCGGCACCGAGTGCACGTCGGCATGGCCACTCGGCGAGGCCAGACCCGCCAGCAGCAGGGCCGGCATCCAGGGGGCAAGTCGCATCCGTCGCATCGGCGATCTCCTGTCGGTCATCGTTCAGGTGCAAGTGATCAGCCGCGGCCGCGATAGGGCGCGACGCCGGGGTCCGGGATCCACAAGGCGGCTGGCGGCTTGCCCGTCTGCCAGAACACGTCGATCGGCAGGCCGCCGCGCGGATACCAGTAGCCGCCGATGCGCAGCCAGCGTGGCCCGAGCATCTGGACGAGCCGACCGGCGATCGCCAGCGTGCAGTCCTCGTGGAACGCCCCGTGGTTGCGAAAGCTCGTCAGGTACAGCTTGAGCGACTTGCTCTCGACCAGCCACTTGCGCGGAGCGTAGTCGATGACCAGGTGCGCGAAATCCGGTTGCCCGGTGATCGGGCACAGCGAGGTGAACTCGGGCGCCGTGAACCGCGCCAGATACAGCTTCTCCGGATGCGGATTCGCCACCCTTTCCAGCAACGCGGCCTCGGGGGACGCAGGAATCGCGGTCGGCGCACCGAGCTGCCTGAGGCCCGAATACCGGGACTCGCGCGGTCCACGTCGGCTCGCCATCGCTCACTTTCTCCTGCTCGAGGGATCCCGACAGCTTGGGGCAAGCGCCGCCCTCCCCGCAATGGCTGCGGCCTGCTAAGCTTCGGTCGGCAATGCGCCAGAATTAGTAACAGAGCGCTGCGACCAGGATGGCAACCGTCAAAGGCATGATCGCCGCAAGACCGCCGCGGCTCCTCTATTCCCTGCTGGAGGGCCGGGCACTCCTCGAGATGGCCCTGCTGCCGGCGCTGCTGCCGGTGCTGGCCGCCACCCCGCGGGGCGACGGCCACCCGGTGCTGCTGGTGCCCGGGTTCACGGCTGGCGACGCAACCCTGGTGGGCCTGCGCCTGTTCCTGCAGTCGCGCGGCTACCACGTCGAGACCTGGGGCCTCGGCCAGAACACCGGCTTCAAGCTCAAGTTCAGCCATGCACTCGAGCAGAAAGTTCGATACATGCACCACCAGCACCGTCGCAAGGTCAGCGTGGTCGGCTGGAGCCTCGGCGGCGTCTACGGCTTCTACGCCGCGCACAGCGCGCCAGAATGCGTCCGCTCCGTGGTGTCGATGGGCAGCCCGATGCGGTTCTCGGCCGAGAACTTCAAGACACCGCTGCTGGTGAGGGCGGTGTATCGCTATTTCGCGCACCCGATGGGGCCGGTCGCGCACCTCGCGCACGTCCGCGCCAAGGTGCTCAAGGCACCGCCCCCCGTTCCTTCGACCTGCATCTACTCGATGACCGACGGCGTCGTGCCGCCGACCGCGGCCCGCATCGAGACCGAGGACGGGCAGCACGAGAACATCTGGGTGCCGGGCAGCCACCTCGGCCTCGGATTCAACGCGGCCGTGATGTGGATCCTCGCCGACCGGCTCGCACAGGCGGAAGGCGAATGGCAGCCGTTCCGGCTCGACGGCAGGCTCGGCTCTCTCTACGAGCAGTGCGCGGGCCTGGTGGCCCGGGCCGCCTGACCCCGACCGGGCACGGAGCCGCCTCCGACGGGGGCAATGCGCAGCCTCGACTGGCGTTCAGGCGGCCTTGCGCCGCCTCGGCGACACCTTGCCCTGCGCCTTGGCCTTGGCGGCCTTCCCGGTCTTGCGTGCGCGCGGCTTGCGGGGCACGACGGCCACACGATCGGCAAGCGCGAGGTACTCCTGGAAGACCTCTCGTATGCAGAGTGCGAAGAACTCCGGATCCGGGATCTGCTCGCGGCACGAGGTCGGCGAGATGATGATCTTGCCGTCGTAGCTCGTCACCGCGAACACCAGCCCCATTCCGTCCGAGATCGGCATGATCGCGGAGAAATAGGTCATGCGGGCGCCGTTGAGGTACAGCGGTATCGCCGGACCCGGCACGTTCGTGACCGTGCAGCTCGCGAGCGGCGCGCGCTGGCCGAGGCCGAGCGAGCTGCCGGCGAGCAGCCGCGCCGTCACGGCGAGCGTGGCGGCCGGCGCGTGCTTGGTGATGTCGGTGAGTTCCTTGGCGCCCACCGCCTGGTCGATCTCGTCGGCGTTCGAGGTGTGATGGTGCACCGAACGCAGGCGCTCCACGGCATCCTCGATCTCGGTGCCGAGCGGCACGCGCAGGAAGCTCAGTCCCGAGCGCTGGCGCCCGGGGCTGGCGTCGGCATTGCGGATCGACAACGGTGCCATCGCCAGCAGGCTCGGTGCCGGCAACTCGTCGTGCGTCTGCAGGTAACGGCGCAGCGCGCCGCCGCAGACGGCGAGCACCGCGTCGTTGACCGTGGCGCCCGGCACCAGCGCGCGGATGCGCCGCAGCTCATCGAGCGTGAAGCGCCGCGTCTCGAACACGCGATGCGGCGAGACCTCGGCATTGAAGCGCGTGATCGGCATGCGCTCGGGGTGCAGCCACAGCTCGCCGAGCGAGCCGAGCACCGCCGGAGCCACGCGCCGCAGGGCGCGCGTGAGCGGCGCCGCAACCATCAGCGGCTGTACGACGTTGTGCAGTGCCGCGCGCGCGAGCAGCGACAGCGAGCTCGGCGGCGACTCGGGGAACCACGGTTCGGGGGGCTCGGGGTCCGGCGGCACCGGCGTGGTGTCGTGCAGCAGCGTGGTGATCTCGGCGCCGCCTCGCGCGTCGATCGCGGCGTGGTGCACCTTGGTCAGGATCGCGAAGCTGTCCGCCGGCAGGTCGAGGAAGGTATCGAGTCCCTCGACGAGGTAGAGCTCCCACAGAGGGCGGGACATGTCGAGCGGCCGCGCGTGGATGCGCGAGGCCTGGATGCAGAACTGGCGCCAGTCGCCGGGCTTCGGCAGCGCGATGTGACGCACGTGGTACTCGAGGTCGAAGCGCTCGTCCTCGATCCAGTACGGGTGGTCGAGGTCGAGCGGCACGCGCAGCAGCTTCTGGCGGAAGATCGGCGAGAGGTGCAGCCGGCTCTCGATGTACTTGAGCAGCCCCTTGAATCGGACGCGGCCTCCCGGTGCCGTGGACGGATCGTAGATGTGGACGAGCGTGATGTTGGAGTTCGCGTGCCCCGTCTCGGCGTAGACGAAGCGGGCGTCCTCGGCGCGCAATTGTCGCATCGGGTCTGTGCTCTCGAAGCTCTGCCCTTCGCAGTCGGACCGAGTCTAGCACCGGCCGCAGGGCGACAAGCGTTACGGATATCGCATACTCGATCGCAGCATGTCGCGGCCCATCCAGCTCCGGGATCTCGCGTTCCTCTGGCTCGTCCGGCCCGAAGAGTCCGCAAACGTGGGGGCACTGCTGCCGATCGATCCGCCGGTCAGGACTTGACCTTCAGGAACCCGCCCGCCCGCAGCCCGTCGCGCAGCCGCCGCATGCCTGCCAGCCACCGGTCGTAGTCGCCGGACTTGCGCTGGAAGAAGCCCAGCACCTCGGGGTGCGTGAGGATCAGGAAGCCTCCGCCCTCGATGCCGTCGGCAATGGCCGTCGCGGCCTGCTCCACGGTCAGCACCCCCGGCAGCGCACCCGCGGCAGTGGACTCATCGAGGCCCGTGATCGCGGTGGCCACGTACTGCGGACACACCACCGAGACCTGGATTCCCCGGTCGCCGTACGTGATCGCGAGCGACTCGGCGAGGCCGACCGCCGCATGCTTGGTCACGCTGTAGGGCGTGTCGCCCGCCTGGCTCAGCAGTCCGGCCGCCGAAGCCACGTTGACGACACACCCCGCACCGCGCTCGAGCATGCCCGGCAGCACCGCCCGGCACGCACGCGCATGGGCCATGACGTGCACGTCCCACATGCGCTGCCAGACGCCGTCCGGCGCCGACAGCGCATCGTCGAGGTCGAGCGCCTGGGCACCGAAACCGGCGTTCGAGACGAGCACGTCCACCCGACCGTAGCGCGCCTCGGCGGCGCGCACCATGGACTCGACGGCTGCGGCATCGACGACATCGCACTGCACCGCGAGCCCGCCGCAGTCCTGCGCCGTCGCCTCGGCGAGCGCCGCATCGAGATCGGCGGCGACGATTCCGGCCGCGCCGCGGCGCACCGACTCGCGGCACAGCGCCCGGCCGATGCCGCGCCCCGCGCCGGTCACCACGACCACCTTGCCGTTGAGCTGCATGACGACTCAGCGGGCCAGGTAGCGTGAGAGCTCGAGCTTGGCGATGTGGTTGCGGTGCACCTCGTCCGGCCCGTCGGCGATGCGCAGGGTGCGCGAGTTGGCGTACAGCCAGCCGAGCCCGAAGTCGTCCGACACGCCGGCGCCGCCGTGGAGCTGGATCGCCTGGTCGATCACCTCGCAGGCGACGTTCGGCGCCACGACCTTGATCATGGCGATCTCCTTCTGCGCCGCCTTGTTGCCGGCCACGTCCATCTTCCACGCCGCGTGCAGCACCAGCAGGCGCGCCTGGTCGATCTTCATGCGCGCATCGGCGATGCGCTCGCGCCACACGCCCTGCTCGGCGAGGTGCTTGCCGAAGGCAACGCGACTGAGCGACCGCCTGCACATCGCCTCGAGCGCGCGCTCGGCGGCGCCGATGAGCCGCATGCAATGGTGGATGCGCCCGGGGCCGAGCCGGCCCTGCGCGATCTCGAAGCCGCGGCCCTCGCCGAGCAGCAGGTTCGAGACCGGCACGCGTACATTGACGAAATCGATCTCGGAGTGCCCGTGCGGCGCGTCGTCGTAGCCGAACACCGGCACCTGGCGGACCACCCGCACCCCGGGCGCGTCCATCGGCACCAGGATCATGGACTGCTGGCGGTGGCGGTTCTCGTTCTTCGGGTCGGTCTTGCCCATGAAGATCAGGATCCGGCACCGCGGGTCGCCGGCCCCCGAGGTCCACCACTTGCGGCCGTTGATGACGTAGTGATCGCCGTCGCGCACGATGCTGGCGGCGATGTTGGTCGCGTCCGAGGAGGCAACCGCCGGCTCGGTCATCGCAAAACCCGAGCGCATCTCGCCCTCGAGCAGTGGCGCGAGCCACTCGCGCTTCTGTGCCTCGTTGCCGTAGCGCACCAGCACCTCCATGTTGCCGGTGTCGGGCGCGGAGCAGTTGAAGGCCTCGGGCCCGAGGTGCGACCGACCCATGATCTCGCAGAGCGGCGCGTACTCGTGATTGGTGAGTCCCGCACCGAACTCGGACTCCGGCAACCAGAGGTTCCACAGTCCCTGCGCCCGCGCCTTCTGCTTGAGTTCCTCGACCACGCGGGTCGGCACCCAGGCGTTGCCGGCGCGCCGGTTCGCCGCGATCTCCTCGTGGAAGCGCGCTTCGTTCGGATAGACGTGCTCGTCCATGAACGCGCCGACGCGCTGCTGCAGATCCTTCACCTTGGCGGAATATTCGAAGTCCATGGGGGCCTCCTCAGGCTGTCTTGAGCCGCTCGACCTGGCGCCAGGCCATCTCCGCCAGCGGCCGCGCCGCGCGGCCGGTTTCGAGCGCCTGCGCGCTCGAGGCATAGCCCTGCAGCGCGCGCGCCATCACGCCCTGCACGATCGCAGCGATACGGAACATGTTGTAGACCATGTAGTAGTCCCAGTCGCGGGGCTCGATGCCCGTGCGCCCGGTGCGCCGGCAGTACGCGTCGACGTAGTGGCGCTCCGAGGGAATGCCGAGC
>Ga0105103_10001120_pt1 | contig 15117 bp, 14 predicted proteins | sample PPLLaktember2015_2_FD_79107 | JGI IMG/M metagenome (GOLD analysis project Ga0105103, IMG submission 79107) | Freshwater sediment microbial communities from Prairie Pothole Lake near Jamestown, North Dakota, USA - PPLs Lake P7 Core (6) Depth... | ecosystem: Environmental > Aquatic > Freshwater >...
TGCTGGCCAAGCAGACCGATCGCGTGAAGTTCGAGGTCATCGGCAAGACGACGATGGGGAACGACTACGCGTTGCTGCGGATCAGCTCGCCGCAGAACCTCGCCAAGTTCGATCGGCTCGTGGAGATCAACCGGCGTCTCGCCGATCCGCGCGGCCTGTCGGAGGCAGAGGCGCAGGCGCTGGCGTCCGAGGGCAAGCCCTTCTATCTGGTCTACGCGACCATCCACTCCACCGAGGTGTCGAACGGCCAGGCCGTCCTGACTGTCGTGCACCGTCTGGCCACCGAGAACTCGCCGTTCATCAAGGAGATTCTCGACAACTCGGTGATCCTGATGGTGCCATCGCAGAACCCCGATGGGCAGCACCTGGTGATCGATCACTGGTACAAGACGAAGGGCACGAAGAACGCGCGCGTCTATCCGGACCTGTACCACAAGTACGTCGGCCACGATGACAACCGCGACTGGTTCATGTTCACGCAGAAGGAGACGCGGATGAACATCGAGCTGGTGCAGAACAAGTACAAGCCGATCATCTCGCACGACATGCACCAGCAGGGGCCCAACGGCTCGCGCATCTTCGTGCCGCCGTTCACCGATCCGTTCGACCCGAACATCCATCCGCTCTTGGCCCTTGGTCAGGCCACGGTGGGGCAGGCGATGGCGTCGGCGTTGATCGGCGAGAAGAAGGAAGGCGTGGCGTGGCTCGAGGGCTACGACATGTGGTCGCCGGCGCGGCAGTACATGGTGTATCACGGCCAGCCGCGCATCCTCACCGAGATCGCCAGCAGCGGAGGCAACCTCGCCGACCCCTACGTCAACCCGCAGCGCGGCCGGCCGCTCGGCCCGCAGGAGCCGCACTGGAACTTCCCGGTGCCGTACTCGAAGGACACCTGGACGCTCGGCCAGCAGGTCGACTACGGCGTGACTGCGGCGCTGGCCGGCATGTCACACGTGGCGAAGTACGGCCACGAGTGGCTCTACAACTTCTACCGCGTGCATCGCGACTGGGCCGCCAACGACAAGGGGCCGTTCGCGTTCATCGTGCCGGCGACTCAGCGCGATCAGTTCGCCACCTACGAGATGCTCGAGATCCTCGAATTTGCCGACGTCGAGATCCATCGCGCCACGTCCGCCTTCACCGCGAACGGCAGGCAGTACCCCTCCGGCTCATACGTGATCAAGACCGCGCAGCCCTATGGCGCGTTTGCGAAGACGATGCTCGAGAAGCAGTTGTATCCGGACCTGCGCGTGTTCCCCGGTGGGCCCCCGGAGCCGCCCTACGATGTAACGGGCCACACGCTGTGGATGTTGATGGGCGTGACGGTGGATGAGGCGGAGCAGGCCTTCGACGCCCCGCTCGAACGCGTCACCGCCGTGAAGCCCATCACCGCGGCGTCTCCAGCGCGCCCGAAGGCAGCCTACCTGGTCGGGCCCGAGTCCTACGGCGTGTTCAAGCTGGTCGCCGCACTGCAGAAGGCGTCGGTGCCGGTCTTTCGTGCGGGCGCGGCCTTTGCGGGGCACGCGGCCGGCACGTTCATCATCCCGTCGACCTCGGCATCGCAGCCGATCGTGGAGAAAGCGGCTGCCGATCTCGGGCTCGTGGTGACGGGGGCCGATCGCATGCCGTCGGTCAGCGGGTTCCGGCTGAAGCCCGGGACGAAAGTCGGTCTGTGGCGGGCTGCGGGCAACATGCCGGGCGGGTGGTTGATGTGGCTGCTCGAACAATATGGCATCAATCACGAGGTGGTGAAGGCGCAGGATTTCGCCGGCGACCTCAACGCGAAGTACGACGTCATCCTCCTGCCCTCCGGCACTTCGAAGGCGCGGATCCTCAACGGGCTGGACCGTGAGCGGAACGATCCGGCGGAGTGGTCGTGGGCGTACGGTGTGGGCGAGGCGGGCTGGACGAAGCTGAAGACGTTCGTGGAGAACGGCGGCACGCTGCTGGCGATCGGGTCGGCCGTGGAGACGGCCACCGAACTGCTGGACCTCCCGATCGAGAAGGCGCTGCCCGAAGCGCCACCGCGTTTCGGGCCGGCGACGGCCGCCACCCCCGCACCCACAGCGGCGGCATCCGTGGACCGCGCGCTGCGCGACGCCTTCAGCAGCCCCGCTCGACTGATGCAGACGCTGCGCGATCGGGTCGCCGACCCGACGTCGCTGTTCTTCTGCCCGGGGTCGTTGCTGCAGAACGAGTTCGACCCGACCAACCCTGTCGCATGGGGCATGCCAGAGGCGTGGCCCATCTTCTTCGAATCGGATCAGGCGTACCGGCTGCGCCCCGGATTCGGTGTGGAGACGCAGGTGGTGTCGCGCTATCCGCGCGAGAAGATTCTCCAGAGCGGCTGGCTGCTGGGCGAGGAGTACCTGAAGGATCAGGCCAACGTGGTGTCGTTCCGTGTCGGCAAGGGCTACGCGGTCACCTATGGATCGCAGGTGGACTTCCGGACCCAGCCGCGTGCCACGTTCAAGCTGATCTTCAACGCCATGTTTCACGGGCCGTCGGCGGCGGTCACGGCGGCGCAGATGGGGAAGTAGCCGGATTCCGGCGTCGGATTTCCGGCATGACGCGGCCGTGGGCCGCATTCCGGCCGATCGGCTCTGGTGCGCGACTTGCATCGGGCGGCACGGCAGGTGCCCAATGGAGACTCCCCAGAATGTCGAGACGTGCCGGTGGGCCAGGATGACGATCAACGTCCCCTATCCACACTGGCTGGAGGCCGAAGACAAGGAGTGGACGTGCCTTCGCGACAAGGAGCCACGCCCGCTCGATGATCCGGGCGTCTGTCATGGCTGTCCGCGGTGGGAGCCACGAAAAGTGTCGGTCAGCGAACTGCCCTAGACAGCGCGGCCGCGCGGCCCCGGAACCTCGCGGAGCTTGATAGAGTCAGAGCAGACATGAACCTCCGCGAGGCGGAACGATTCCTCGGCGCGCTTCGTGAGGTGCGCGCCGGCGGCGGGCGCGCCGCCGTCGCCACGGTCGTGCGCGTGCACGGCAGCGCCTATCGCCGTGAGGGTGCCCGTATGCTCGTGCGCGAGGATGGCACTTACGAGTGCGCGCTCTCGGGTGGGTGCCTCGAGCCAGCGGTGGCCGACGCCGCGGCGCGCGTTCTTACCACGGGTGAACCCGCGACGGTCACCTACGACCTCGCCGACGATTCGATCTGGAGCCTCAACATCGGCTGCAGTGGCGCGGTCGACATCCGCATCGAACGCCTCGAGGACGACGAGGTCACTACGGCATGGCTGGGCGCGCTCGAACGGGGCGAAGGGGCCGTGCTGATCACGCCCCTTGCGGCCGCTTCGGGGCGCCGCCTGCTCCTTGCCTCGGGCACCGCCGTGGGCCGCCTGTCGGACCCCGCCGTCGAGCGCCAGGCCGATGCCCGTGCGCGCGAGTTGCTCGCGTCCGACAGCCCGCAATCGGTTTCTGAGAGGACCGGCGTTGCCGAACTCTTCTTCGAGGTGAACGTCCCGCCACCGGATCTGGTGGTCTTTGGCGCCGGCCAGGACGCCGTCCCGCTGGTGCGCCACGCCTGGTCTCTCGGCTTCACGGTCACGGTCGTCGATCCACGCGCCGCCTACCTGCGGCCGGATCTCTTCGCGGGCGCCAGGCTGGTTGAGACGCCATTCGACAGGCTCGCCTCGGCAGTCACGGTTGGTCTCGACAGCCTCGTGGTCGTGATGAGCCACCACATGGAGCGCGATCGACAGGCGTTGCGGTTCAGCCTCGAGGCGGGTCCGGCCTACATCGGTGTCCTCGGTCCACGCGCTCGCTTCGAACGCCTGCTCTCTGAGCTGAAAGAGGAGGGTTGCAGTCCATCAGCCACGAAGCTGACCCGCGTGCACAGTCCGATCGGGCTGTCGCTCGGCGCCGAGACGCCGGAGGAGGTGGCAGTGTCGATCCTGGGCGAGATCCTGGCCGTCCGTCGCGGCTTCGACGGCGGGTTCCTCACCGGTTCCACGCGCAGCCTTCACCGCCCGGCGGCGACGCGAGATCTGGCGCGCTCGTAATCGTCCGGCGTGTCGATGTCGAGCAGGAGGTCGGACGGAAAGTGCAGGACCACCATCTGCCGGGCGTGTCGCTGCAGCACCGACCGGGCGCCGTGCTCGAGCGCGGCCAGCTCCGGATAGAGCGCCCGTGCGAACAGGTGCGGCGGCGCGGTCACCTCGCCGAACCGGGAGCCGACGATGAGTGGCTGTTGCAGCCGCCACATCTCGAGGATGGCGCGGTACTCCCTCGCCGTCACGAACGGCTGGTCCGCGAGCGCGAACATCGCCGCCTCGCTGTCCGGGCCGAGGTGCTCGACGCCGGTGCGAAACGAGCTCCCCATCCCGCTCGCGAAGTCGGGATTGACGGCGTGGCGCACGGGCAGCCCCGCCAGCGCCTCGACAATCCGCACATGCTCGCTGCCCGATACCACCAGGACGTCGTCGAACCCGCTGTCGCACAGCTCTCGCGCCGAGCGCCGGACGAGGGGCTCGCCGCCGAGCGGCAGCAGCAGTTTGGGCTGGGCCATTCGTGTGGAGGCCCCCGCCGCCAGAAGAACCGCAGTCACCATTTTCGCAGTCTAACCCCTTCGGACACCGGACACCGGACACCGGACACCGGACACCGGACACCGGACACCGGATACCGGGTACCGGGTACCGGCCGAAGATGTAAGATCGGAATCCCCAAGGGCGTGTACACCGCGCTGGAGCGGCGGCCACTCCCATGCCAATCGTCAGAGGGAGGATGCCCCCGTGATACCCGCAGCCTTCGATTACCTCCGCGCCAGCAGCACCGACGACGCCTTCGCCCATCTGCAGCGCCTGGGGGCGGACGCGCGCGTGCTGGCTGGCGGCCAGAGTCTCATTCCCGCCATGCGCTTCCGCCTCGCGCGCCCCGCGGTGCTGGTGGATATCAATGCCGTTGACGAACTGAACTACATCCGCATGGACGGTCCGGCGCTGACCATGGGCGCCATCGTCCGCGACAGCGACGTCGAACGCGCGCCCTGGATCGGCGAGCGGGGATGGAGTCTCATTCACGACGTCTCGCGCGTCGTGGCCGACCCCGTCGTCCGGCAGATGGGCACCGTGGTCGGCAGCCTCTGTCACAACGATCCTTCGGGCGACTGGCCGGCGGTGGCGCTGGCGGCCCGTGCCGAACTGGTGGTGCGCGGCAAGACCGGCACCCGCACTGTCACCATCGATCAGTTCCTGGTGGACAGCTTCACCACGGTCGTGGAGGAAGGCGAGATGGCGCTGGCGGTGCGCTTTCCGGTGCCGGATGACCGCACCGCCGGGTCCTATCAGAAGGTCGAACGCAAGGTTGGTGACTACGCCACGGCCGCCGTCGCCGTGCAGGTGTCGCTCGACGTCGAGGGGGCTGTCCGCGAAGTGGGCATCGCCCTGTCGGCCGCCGGCCCCTGCGCGGTGCGCGTCACGGAGGCCGAGGCGCTGCTGAAGGGGCAGAAACCGACCGCCGATCTGATTCGCGCGGCCGCGGAGGCCGCCTCGAAGAAGAGCGATCCGCAGGCCGACCTGCGCGGCAGCATCGACTACAAGAAGAACCTCGCGGGTGTGCTCGTCAGCCGCGGCCTGCGCCATGCCTTGGCGCGCCTGGGGGTGCAGTCATGAAGGTCAGCATCAAGGTGAACGGTGTCGAGTACGAGAAGGACGTGGAGCCGCGGACGTTGCTGGCCTACTTCCTGCGCGAGGACTGTGGTCTCACCGGCACGCACGTCGGCTGCGACACCTCGAGTTGCGGGTGCTGCGTGGTGGTCATGGATGGTGAGCGCGCGGTGAAGGCGTGCACCATGTTCGCGGCGCAGGCCGACGGCCACGAGATTCTCACCGTCGAGGGACTGGCCCAGGGCGGTGCCCTCCATCCGTTGCAGCAGGCGTTCTGGGACCAGCACGGGCTGCAGTGCGGCTACTGCACACCGGGCATGCTGATGACGTCGTACGTCCTGCTGAAGCACAAGCCGAACCCGACCGAAGCCGAGATCAGGGAGGAGCTGTCGGGCAATCTGTGCCGCTGCACCGGCTACAACAACATCGTCAAGGCCGTGCGCCAGGCGGCCGAAGCGCAGCAGGCGGCCCCGGCCACCAAGTAGCCTGAACGGAGACGCATCATGAGCACCGAAACCACCGTGAAAGGCTCGCTCGGCGTGCCGATGAAGCGCAAGGAGGATCCGCGCTTCATCCAGGGCAAGGGCAACTACGTGGACGATCTGTCGTTCCCGGGCATGCTTTACATGTGCATCGTGCGGAGCCCGTATCCGCATGCCGAGATCACCAACATCGATGTCTCCGAGGCCCTGAAGGTGCCTGGAGTGAAGGCCGTGATCACCGGCAAGGACCTCGAGGCCGCCGGCCTCGGCTGGCTCCCCACCTTCCACGGCAAGGACAAGCAGATGGTGCTGGCCATCGGCAAGGTGCTGTTCCAGTACCAGGAAGTGGCGGCGGTCTTCGCCGAGACGCGAGGGGCCGCCGCGGATGGCGCGGAGCTCGTGCAGGTGGACTACAACCCGCTGCCCGTGGTCACCGATCCGTTCACCGCGAAGAAGGACGAAGTCCTGCTGCGTCCCGATCGGGAGGCGAAGACCAACCAGATCTATCACTGGGAGGTCGGCGACAAGGACGGCGCAGAGAAGGCGCTGGCGACGAGCGAGAAGCGCATCAAGCAGCGCATGTGGTTCCCTCGCTGCCATCCCGCTCCCCTCGAGCCGTGCGGCTGCGTGGCGTTCTTCGACACGATGGGCCGGCTCCAGTTCCACGTCACCTCCCAGGCGCCACACGTCTACCGCACGGCCCTGTCGCTCGTCACCGGCATTCCCGAGGACAAGATCCACGTCATCTCGCCGGATATCGGTGGCGGCTTCGGCAACAAAGTGCCCGTCTACCCCGGCTACGTGTGCGCCATCGTCGGCGCGCTCAAGATCGGACGCCCGGTGAAGTGGATCGAGACGCGCACCGAGAACCTGACCAGTACCGGGTTTGCGCGCGACTACCACATGGACGTCGAGATCGGCGCCACCGCGGATGGGCGGGTGACCGCGCTCAAGGTGTCGACGGCCGCGGATCATGGCGCCTTCGATGCGGCCGCGGATCCTACCAAGTACCCCGCCGGGATGTTTGGCGTCGTCACCGGCAGCTACACATTCCCGGTCGCCTTTGCCGAGGTGGATGCGTTCTTCACCAACAAGGCCCCGGGCGGCGTCGCGTATCGCTGCTCGTTCCGCGTCACCGAAGCCAGCTTCGCCATCGAGCGCGGCATGGACATCCTGGCCGACGAGCTCGGCATGGACCCGGTGGAGCTGCGCCGGAGGAACTTCGTCAAGAAGGAGCAGTTCCCCTTCCCGTCGGCGCTGGGCTTCACCTACGACAGCGGCGATTACCACAAGACGCTCGACGTCGCGCTCGAGAAGATCGGCTACCAGGCGCTGCTGAAGGAGCAGGCCGAGAAGCGGGCGAGAGGCGAGCTGATGGGCATCGGCATCTCGACCTTCAACGAGGTGGTGGGCGCCGGGCCATCGAAGCACTTCGACATCCTCGGCCTCAAGATGTTCGACAGCGCCGAGATCCGCATCCACCCGACCGGGTCGGGCATCGTCCGCACGGGCGCCAAGTCGCAGGGCCAGGGCCACGAGACCACCTGGGCGCAGATCGTCGCCGAGGAACTCGGCCTCGACCCGCAGAACATCATGGTGGAGGAAGGCGACACCGACACGGCGCCGTACGGGTTGGGCACCTACGCCAGCCGCAGCACGCCGGTGGCCGGCGCCGCCCTGGCGATGGCCGCCAGACGCGTGCGCGAGCGCGGCCGCAAGATTGCGGCCCACCTGCTCGAAGTGGGCGAAGGCGACGTCGAATGGACGGACTACAAGTTCCAGGTCAAGGGCGTGCCGTCGAAGAGTGTCACCATGAAGGAAGTGGCGTTTGCGGCCTACACGAACCCCGGCCAGAACGAGCCGGGGCTGGAAGCCACGCACTACTACGACCCGCCCAACATGACCTTCCCCAACGGCGCGTACATCGCCGTGGTGGACGTGGACAGGGAGAGCGGCGAAGTGAAGGTGCGCCGCTTCCTCGCCGTGGACGATTGCGGCACCATCATCAACCCGATGATCGTCGAGGGCCAGGTGCACGGGGGCCTCACCGAGGGCTTCGCCATCGCCTTCATGCAGGAAATCCAGTACGACAAGGACGGCAACAACCAGAACACCAACTTCACCGACTACCTGGTGCCGACCTCTCTCGAGTCGCCACACTGGGAAACAGCCAGCACGGTGACACCGAGCCCACACCACCCGATCGGCGCCAAGGGCGTGGGAGAGAGCCCGAACGTCGGCAGCCCGGCGGCGTTCGTCAATGCCGTCGTCGACGCGCTGTCGCCGCTCGGCGTGCGGCACATCGAGATGCCGGTGACGCGGGACAAGGTGTGGCGCGCCATCCGCGACGCCGAGGCGAAGAAAGGCCAGTCATGAACCTTCAGTACAGCGGCGAGGAAGTGATCACGGCCGACAAGGCCACGGTCTGGGCGTTCATCAACGACCCCGAGAAGGTGGGCCGCTGCCTGCCCGACGTGATCGACGTCACCGTCCACGACCCGACGCATTTCGACGCCGTGGCGCAGGTGGGGGTGGGACCGGTCCGGGGGAAATTCAAGTTCAAGTTCGAGCTGATGCCGAACGCGGCTGGTGATCGCATGGACATGAAGATCACCGGTGGCGGGTTTGGCAGTGCGATCGATTTGACGGCCGGCGCCGATGTGGTCGACGCCGGTCCGGCCACCACCAAACTGAACTGGAGTGGCCAGGCAGTGGCCCGCGGGCCGGTCGCGGCCGTGGGCGGTCGCGTGCTCGACGCCCAGGCGCAGAAGCTCATCACGCAGACCTTCGCCAACGTGCGCGAGCGCCTGTCGGCCCCAGCCGGATGAACGCCGCCACCATGACGCGCATCACGCTGCCCGAGCGGTTCTTTCCGCTGGATCAGCCCGCCGACCTGGATCGCCTGCTCGATGGCGTCGAGTGGTGCGCGATCTTCAAGGCGGGTAGCAGCGACAAGACCTTCGACGCGTGGCTGCTGGTGCAGAAGGCGTTCGAGCCGCGTCTGGACGTGGCCGTGGGCCTCATCCAGATCCCGGCCGGCCGGGCGGCCAGCGATCACGTCAGCGCGCGGACCGGCATCACGCACAAGAGCCCGCAGCTGATCCTGTTTCATCGAGGCAGCGCGATCGCCCACCTCGACGAGCGCGCCATCCAGCCCGAGCCGCTCGGTGCGTTGATGCAGGAGTACCTGCCCTCGACGATTGGCTCGCGCGTCGTCAACGAGCGGGTCGTATCCCTGGATGCGTACCGCAGGCTGATCGCGGCGTTGGTCGAGGGACAATTGCCCGAGGAGCGCTTTCAGTGGGCGTACCTCGAGCGGCTGGAGAAAGAATCGGTGTGGCGAGACGATGAGACGTTCGACCTGCTGAACGGGCTGTTCGAGAACCCGTCCGGGCGCGCGGTGCGCCCGGCGCGTCTGATCGCGCACGAGTTCCAGGGACAACTGGCGGGCCGGCTCGAATCGCTGAAGGTGCGAGCCGCCCGGCTGCTCGATCGCATGAAATGATGGATGACGGGGCAGCCCCATGGCAGACCTGACCACCTTCTTCGACCGCGTCGCCGCGCTGAGGCACGAAGGACAGCCCTTCGCCGTCGCCACTGTCGTCGCCCGACGGGCGCCGGTGTCGGCGCAGCTGGGCGACCGGGCGATTGTGTTCGCCGATGGACGCATGGAAGGCTTCGTCGGCGGTGCCTGCTCGCGGGAGATCGTGCGCACACAGGCGCTCGAGGTGCTGCGCGCCCGGGCGGCACGGCTCGTCTGCATCCGGCCCGACGCGGGCGAGGGGCTGGAGTCCAGCGCCGACCGCATTGTCGTCCCCATGACCTGTGCCTCGGAGGGTGCCGTGGACGTGTACGTCGAGCCCGTTGTCCGGCCGCGAACGATCGTCGTCGCCGGCGCCACTCCGGTGGCCGATGCCCTCGCCCGCCTCGCCCGCGCCATGCGCTACGAAGTGGTCCGCGTGGTGGATGGCGACGAGCGGCGCGACGTGGAGGCCGACGCCGCGGCTGTGGGCGCCACTGTGGCCTCGCTCGACTCGCTCGATGCCGCGCTCGCCGAGGCGGCCGCGCATGGCGGCGACTGCGCGGCGGTCGTGGCCTCGCAGGGACACTACGACGAGCCCGCGCTCGAGGCGATGTTGAGGAGCGGAGTGCGCTACGTGGGGCTGGTCGCGTCGCGCAAACGCGGTGCGACCGTGCGTGAATGGCTCACCGAGAGCCACGTGCCGGGAGTCGATCGCCTGCGCAACCCGGCCGGGCTCGACTTGGGCGGCCGCTCGGCCGAAGAGGTCGCGCTGTCCATTCTGGGCGAGATCGTGCAGCTCGGCGCCGCTCGCCAGGCGGACGCACCCGCGCCAGAGATTGCCGCGCGCGTTGCCCACGCCGGACGCGTGCGCCAGATGGCCGCGGTCGCGGACATGCACCAGCCACCAGGCTCCGCCGAGGTCGCCATCGACCCCGTGTGCCACATGGAAGTGGAGATCGCCGGCGCCAGGCACACGGCGGATGTCAACGGGGTGGCCTACTACTTCTGCTGCGGCGGCTGCCGCGCGCGCTTCGTGAAGGATCCGCAGCGCTACCTGACACCCACACCATGACCAGCGCCGCCGACATCCGCACCCGGTTCCGCGAACGTGGCTTCGTCGTCGACGATGCGTTCGCCACGGCGCTCGAGATCATGCAGGCGCTCCAGAAGCCGCTGCTCATCGAGGGCCCGGCCGGCGTCGGCAAGACCGAGAGCGCGAAGGTGCTGGCCGAAGTGCTCGACACGCGGCTGATCCGCCTGCAGTGCTACGAGGGCCTCGACGCGATGTCGGCGCTCTACGAGTGGAACTACCCGCGGCAGATGCTGCATGCGCGCCTGAGCGAGACCAGCGGCGCCTCGTTCGAACAACGCGAGGCTGAAATCTTCTCCGAGACGTATCTCCTGAAGCGGCCGCTGCTCGAGGCGCTCACGCAGGACCAGTCGCCGGTGCTCCTGATCGACGAGGTCGATCGCGCTGACGAGGCCTTCGAGGCGTACCTCCTCGAGGTGCTGGCCGAGTGGCAGGTCACCATCCCGGAGCTCGGCACCATCCGCGCCAGTCACCGGCCGCATGTCATCCTCACCAGCAACCGCACGCGCGAGCTCTCGGATGCGCTGCGGCGCCGGTGCCTGTTCCTGTGGCTGCCGTACCCGTCGCTCGACCAGGAGATGGAGATCCTGCGCGCGCGCGTGCCCGGGCTGTCGGAACGGCTGGCCGATCGCATCGCGCACCTGATGCAGGTGCTGCGCGGGCTGCCGCTGCAGAAGGCGCCGGGCGTGGCCGAGAGCCTCGACTGGGCCATGGCCTTGATGAGCCTGCATCGCGAGCACCTCGACACCCGAACGCTGGAGCAGACACTGGGCTGCGTGCTGAAGGTCCACGAGGATCGGGCGGTGGTGGAGGCGCATCGACAGGCCATCGCGCCTTATCTGTCCGACTCGCCACCGCCGGTGGAGGCCGGAGGCTACGGCCTCGACACCGACTTCGGGATCGGCTCGGTCACGCGCCGCTGATGTACCCCTTCGGAGACCTGCCCGGCAACCTCGCTGCGTTCTGCGGCCAGCTTCGGCGGCAGCATGGCTTCCGGCTCGGTGCCGGCGAGCTTCGCGACGCGGCCCGCGCGCTCGACGTCATCGAACTGGCGGACGAACGCCACGTTCGCGATGCGCTCCGAGCCATCCTGAGCAGCAGTCGGGATACCGCACTGACCTTCGACGAGGCGTTCGACAAGTTCTTCTTTCCGGGTCCCGAAGGCGTGCCCCAGACCGGCATGCCGGGCCCGGCCAGGCGCGACCAACGGCCGGGCACAGACGGGACGGAAGAAGGCCGGCAACGGCCCGTCGGCGACCGTCACGCCGAGACGGATCTTGATGAAGACGTGGCGGGCGGTGCCGGGCAAGTGGTGATGGGCGATGATGCGGCCACCGTCGATGAGCAGGCGGTCCGGATCGCACGTGCGACCTACAGTCCCTTCGCGGCCGAAGGCCGCGCATCCCTTCATCTCTCGCCGGTCCAGGCCGAGTGGCGCGAGGCGGCGCGGGCCCTGCTGCGGCGGCTCCACCTCGGGCTGTCGCGCCGGTGGCGGCCGGGCCGCCGAGGACGGCGCTTCGACCTGAGGCGGACGTGGCGAGCCAGCCTCCAGACTGGCGGTGAGGCACTGACCGCCCGCTGGCTTCGGCGCGTACGGCGCAGCCCGCGATTCGTGTTGCTCATCGACGGCAGCCGCTCGATGGGACGCGCCGACACCCCGGCGCTGGATCTCGCGGTCGCCATCGCCAGCGTCACCACGCGCATCGAGGTGTTCGCGTTCTCGACCGCGCTGCAGGCGATCACGAACCAGGTGCGTCGAGCGGCGGCCGGTCGCGCGGTGGACGTGGAGCTCGCCCGTGAAGCGTGGGGCGGTGGCACCAACATCGGCGCCAGCCTGCAGTCCTTCCTCCGGCGCCATGGCGAACGCCATGTGGGCCGGGACACGCTGGTCATGATCCTCAGCGACGGCCTCGACGTGGGTGAGCCGGACATCCTGCGCGCGGCGATGCGCGAGCTGCACCGTCAGTCGGCCGGCGTCGTGTGGTTGAATCCGCTGCTCGAAACGCCAGGCTTCGAGCCGACCTCGCGCGGCATGGTCGCGGCCTGGCCCTTCATCACCACCTTCTCCAGCGTCTCAAACCCGACTGGGTTGAACCGCCTCTCGCGGCTGATCCGGCTGCGCTGAGCCGGATGACTTCTCTCTTCGAGTGAGGAGAGGGGTCAGCACACGCGGCCACCCCGTGGACGGCGACGGAGGAGCACGACATACACGGCCACGTTGACGACGATCACGAGCCCACCGAGCGTCCACTGCAGGTCGCGCGACAGGGCGGACGGATAGAGCACGGGCATGAGGTAGTGGTCGATGAAATCCGCGGTGTACGTGGTCTGGCCAGCCCGCGCGCGCAGCCAGTTCTCGAGCGGAGTCAACGGGCAGAGCCCGCCCGAGAACTCTACCCAGGCGCCCCAGGCCGCCGCCGGGAGGTGGACCCATGCCAGCCGGGGGACCCTCAGGACGAGCAGGCCGCCAAGGACGACGAAGGCCACGAACCCCGCATGGAGCACGACCGTGGCGTCGGCGAGAAGACCGAAGGGCATGGAGGCCTTGCGCGCCCTCATGCGCGATCACAGGGCGCGGCGTTGATGATCGGTCCACTTCAGGGATGAAAGCGGAGCGCCGCTTGCGCCCGCGCGATGATGCCGGCGGACTCCGCGGCGGTCGGCGCCGTCGTCGCGTCCGTCGCTTCCGCGTAGATGATCATCAGTTCCGAACGCTGATCTCCCGGCGGCACGTGCACCAGCCGCACCCGCAGGGCTGGTAGCGGCGGGCGCAGGCTCCTCCTCGCGAGAATCGCGTAGAGCTGCGCCTGATCGCCATCCGGCTCCGGCGGAGCGGCGTAGCGGCGCACGCTCGCGCGCCATTCGCGGCCGCCGATGGTCACCGCGGTGTCCTTGCTGTAGTCATACACGCCCGTCGCCGCCGGCAGCAACGACTCGAACTGGAACCACAGCAAGCGCTGCACCTGTCCCAACGGGTCTGCCTCGGCAAAGGCGTGCTGTTCCGCGTCGGCCACGCCCTTCAGGATGAACCGGTGAGCGCCGGCATGGCGGAAGCTCCGGCTGACGTCGACGGTCTCGATGGTACCGACGTCCACGCGCAGCGTATTCCCCTTGACGGCGTGCTGTGGCGTGAGCGGCGCTGTAGGCTGGCCGGCTTGATCGTCAGCAGCACGCACGGATCCCGCGGCGACTACGGCCGCGACCACGCCCATCGCGATCATCCTGGCCAGCATGCCTAGTAGCCCAGCCGGACGATGCCGGTCTTCTGCTCGCCGACCGAGCCCTTCGACAGCCACTCGAGCGAGGCGCCGAACATCAGCAGGTGGTTCTTCTCCCACATCGCGTTGTGGGACGAACAGCCCAGGTCCACGAGTACTTTGTCGGCGGCTCCGAGGTCGTCGTAGGCCGCCCGGACGCGATCCGGCGGGACCTGCTTGTCGTGGACGCCCGCGATGATCATCGTCGGCGTGCGCGTGCTGCCGATCATGGCCGCGTTCCAGCCCCACGTGGTGGTGGCGGGGGCGCGTCGCACACCCGTGCCCCATGTGGCGCCAACGGGATCGGACGCCAGCATTTCGGACCACACGGCGTCGCGCACCGCCGGGTCGTACTGCTCCGCACAGCCTGTCTGCCGGTCCCAGTTCGCATGGAACTCACTCCGCGACTGCGTGTTGAAGACCGCCCCCGGGTTCGGCAGGGCGGGCGGGGTGGCCGGCGCCGCACGGTTGTAGGCGGGCGCGAACAGCACCATCCGGTTGACCTTGTCGGCGTGCTGCGCGGCATAGCCTCCCGCTCGGGGACCGCCGAGCGACCAGGCGACGAGGCTCACCTTCTGCACGTGCCGCAACGCCCGGATGCGATCGACCACGGCATCGATGTCATGCCAGTCGGAGGCGATGGTGGTGAGCTGACCCGGATAGGTCGGCTTGCAGGGGGCCGCGATCAGGCTCGGGATGAACTGGGCCTGTTGCGCCGCCGAGAGATTGCACGGGTCGTTCATCGGCGCCGGGCGCGTGGAGCGCCCGTAGCCGGTGGTGTCCATCGAGAACACGTCGAAACCGGCGCCCGCCAGGTAGGCCATCCAGCTGTGGTCGCCAATGGAGGGATCGAAGGCGACCTCGGCCGGGGTGCCGGCGCCGTGCACGAACAGCACGACGCGGTCGGCTGCCACGGAGCCGCGAAGCGCCACACCCGCGCTGACGCGCTCACGCACGTAGATTTGTGCCGGCTGACCGGCGATCGCCGGCACGGCGGATGCCACGCGCACGTAGTGGTCGATCGTCAGCAGCCGCTGCCCATCGTCCGAGGCGGAGGGCGCGGTGACGTTGAGCAGGACGGCGATCGCTGCGACGGCTGAGAGCGCGGGCAGTCTCATGTGGGCCTCGCGCGAATTCTGCCATGAAA
>Ga0105103_10001123_pt1 | contig 15097 bp, 14 predicted proteins | sample PPLLaktember2015_2_FD_79107 | JGI IMG/M metagenome (GOLD analysis project Ga0105103, IMG submission 79107) | Freshwater sediment microbial communities from Prairie Pothole Lake near Jamestown, North Dakota, USA - PPLs Lake P7 Core (6) Depth... | ecosystem: Environmental > Aquatic > Freshwater >...
CATCGCCCGGTGGTCATCCATCGCGCCATCTTCGGCAGTTTCGAGCGGTTCATTGCCATCCTGATCGAGCACTTCGCCGGCGCCTTCCCCTTGTGGCTGGCGCCCGTTCAGGCCACGGTCCTGCCCATCGCGGACCGCCATCTGGACTATGCTCGGCAAGTTCAGGCCCGCCTGGCGGCAACCGGCATGCGGGTAGTGGTGGACGACCGTCAGGAAAAGGTGAATCTGAAGATTCGCGACGCCCAGCTGCAGAAGGTGCCCTACATGCTGGTGGTCGGTGATCGCGAGGCGTCCGAGGGGGCGGTTTCGGTGCGCAGCCGGTCGAAGGGCGACCTGGGCGCCCGGCCGCTGGACCAGTTCCTGACCGACGCGCTTGCCGAGATTGCCTCCAAGCAGGTATCCTAGGAGTCTTTGCCGATGATGGAGGACAGCTATCGCCTTCGATCGTAACCGAACGGGCCGCCGGGATGACCGGCTCCGCATCAATGAGCGCATTCGCGTGCGCGAGATCCGTGTCATCGACGACGACGGACAGCAGCTGGGCATCATGCCGCCCCCGCAAGCGCTGGCGATTGCGCGCGGGAAGGCGCTGGATCTCGTGGAGATCTCGCCCACCGCTGTTCCTCCGGTCTGCCGAATCATGGATTACGGCAAGTACCAGTACCAGGAGCAGAAGCGGACCCGGGAAGCGAAGAAGCACCAGAAGGTGATTCTGGTCAAGGAAATCAAGTTCCGTCCCAAGGTGGACGAGCACGATTACCAGTTCAAGAAGAACCACATCGAACGGTTCCTGAGCGAAGGCGACAAGGTGAAGGCGACGGTCTTCTTCCGCGGGCGCGAAATGGCGCACCCGGAGATTGGTCATCGCATCCTGATGCGCCTCCTCGAGGACCTGGCCGACGTGGCGCAGCCCGAGACGATGCCGCGCCAGGAAGGCAATCAGATGCACACCATCCTCACCGGCAAGAAGGGTGGCTCGCCCAAGAAGGCAGCCCCGAAGGCCGACGGGGACGAAGCGAACAGTTAACGGACCGAAAGACGGATCATGAAGCTGAAGACACACCGCGGAGCCGCCAAGCGGTTCAAGAAGACCGGAACCGGCAAGATCGTGCGCGCCTCCGCATTCAAGCGCCACATCCTCACCAGCAAGGCCTCCAAGCGGAAGCGCCAGATGCGCGGCACCGAGGTCGTCTCCGACGCCGACGCCCCGAAGCTGCACCGGATGCTCCCGTACAAGTAAGACCGTAAGTTCAAAGTTCAACGTTCAAGAGTTCAAAACCAACTTTGAATTTTGAACTCTTGAACTTTGCACTCCCGTAAGGTGCGCCGCGGCCTCTCGTGAATGGGGCTCTTTCGCCGTGGCACTGCACCTGGGTCGCGACATGTGGTCGCTGACCGAAGTTCCGCTGACGCGGGCCCCCATTCGCGATTGGAGTCCATCATGCCGCGCGTCAAGCGTGGAACGGTCCGTCGTCAGAAGCGCAAGAAGCTGTCTCGCCTGACGAAGGGCTATTTCCAGAACAAGAGCAAGCTCTACAAGTTCATGCGCGAGGCCGCCGAGAAGGCGGGCGTCTACGCGTATGTGGGCCGCAAGCGCAAGAAGCGCGATTTCCGCCGCCTGTGGGTGGTGCGCATCAACGCCGCCGCCCGCGAACACGGCCTCACCTACAGCACCTTCATGGCCGGCCTCAAGGCCGCGGGCATCGAGCTCGATCGCAAGAGCCTGGCCGAGCTCGCCGCACGCGAGCCGGCGGCGTTTGCCGAGATCGTGAACACGGTCAAGGCCAAGGCCTCCGCCGCCTAGGCGTCGGCTCACCTCGTTCACGCGTTCATTACCAGGGCCTCGGGCGACTCGCTCGAGGCCCTTTCTGTATCATCTCGACAATGACCATCGACCCTTCCATCGGACCCGAGCGGGCGCGCGAGCGCTTCGGCACGGAGCTTCAGTCGGCTCACACGGCCGGCGCCCTGCAGGAACTGCGTCACCGCTGGTTGGGCCGCAGCGGCAGCTGGGTCGCCGCGTTCATGGAGCTGCTCGCCAGCGCCCCGCCCGACCAGAAGAAGGCCATCGGCCGCGGCGCCAACGAGCTCAAGAAGCACGTCGAGGCCGCCCTCGCCGAACGCGAGACGGCACTCGCGGCGACGCGACGGCCCGCCGGTGCGGTGGATATCACGCTGCCGGGCCGCGCGCCACGGCTGGGCGCGCGCCATCCGCTGAGCCTGATCCGCGAGGAAGTGAGCGGCATCTTCTCGCGTCTCGGCTACCAGGTGCTCGAGGGCACCGAGATCGAGGACGACTACCACAACTTCGAAGCCCTCAACATGCCGGCCGAACACCCCGCGCGCGACATGCAGGACACCCTTTACCTGGCCGAGCCGCTGATGCCCGCCAGCTACGACCCTCCGACCCGCGGACTGGCGCCGCGCGGCCCGCAACCGCTCACGCTGCTGCGCACGCACACCTCGGCGATGCAGATCCGCCAGATGGAGCGGTACGATCCGCCCGTGCGCCTGGTGGCGATCGGTCCGGTGTATCGCCGCGACAACCTGGACCTCACGCACACGCCGATGTTCCACCAGGTCGAAGGCCTCGTCGTCGGCCACGGCGTGACGCTCGCCGACCTCAAGGGCACGCTCACCTCGATGGCGGCGGCGCTCTTTGGCCCTTCGACTGCCGGTGATGACGGCGACGGTCGCTCAGGGCAAGCGCCACTCGTCCGGTTCCGCCCCAGCTTCTTCCCCTATACCGAGCCGAGCGCGGAGGTCGACATCCGCTGCATCCGCTGCAACGGCGCCGGCTGCGCCATGTGCAAGCGCACCGGCTGGCTCGAGATCCTCGGCAGCGGCATGGTGCACCCCGCCGTGTTCGAGTACGTCGGGTACGACCCGGACGAGGTGACAGGCTTCGCCTTCGGCATGGGCATCGAGCGCGTCGCCCTGCTCAAGTGGGGTGTCGAGGACATCCGCCTGTTCTACGAAAACGACCTGCGCTTCCTGGAGCAATTCGGCCGATGAAAGTCCTGCTGTCGTGGATCCGTGAGTTCGTCGACATCGACGAATCGGCCGAAGCCATCGGACGCAAGCTGTCACTCCGGGGGCTGGCGCTCGAAGGCCTCGAACCAGCGGGCACGGATGTCCTGATGGACTTCGACGTCACCGCCAACCGGCCCGACTGCCTCTCGATGGCCGGCATCGCGCGCGAGATTGCCGTCGTCTATGGAAGACCGTTCACCGAGCCGGCCGCACGGCTGCGGTCCGCGGTCGAGAGAAGCACCGCCTCGTCCGGCGCCTCTGCCCTGCCGATCACCATCGTAGCGCCCGACCTGTGCGGGCGCTACGTCGGCGCGGTGGCGGACGTGTCGGTGGCGCCCTCCCCCGCCTGGATGGCGGAGCGGCTCACCGCCTGCGGCGTGCGCCCGATCAGCAACATCGTCGACATCACGAACTACGTGCTGCTCGAGCTCGGCCATCCGATGCACGCCTTCGACTTCGCTCGACTGGCGGGTCCTGCCATCGTGGTGCGACGCGCACGGGCCGGTGAGCGGATCCGCACCCTGGACAACCAGACGCGCACGCTCGCCGACGACATGCTGGTGATTGCCGACGCCGAACGCGCCCAGGCGATTGGCGGCGTCATGGGCGGCGGCGACTCCGAAGTCTCCTCGACGACGACCCGCATCGTGTTCGAGGCGGCGTGGTTCAAGCCGCAGTCGGTGCGCGCCACGAGCCGCAAGCTGGGTCTCCGCACCGAGGCGTCGATGCGGTTCGAGCGCGGCGCCGACCTTACGGCGCCCGCCACCGCGATGGCTCGCGCGGCGGAGTTGCTGCAGCAGCTCGGTGCAGGCGCCATCACCGCGCCCTTCATCGACGCGTATCCCACGCTCCATCAGCCGGCCACGCTGTTCCTGGCGCAGCCGCGCATCGCCGGCCTGCTCGGCATGGCCGTGCCGGACGACGAGGTGCTCCGCATTCTCACGGCACTCGGCTTCACCGTCGCCGCCACGAAGGGCGGCTGGCACGTCACCGTGCCCGGCTGGCGCGTGGACGTGCACCGCGACGTCGATCTCATCGAGGAACTCGGGCGGCATCACGGCTTCGAGCACCTGCCGGCGACGTTCCCGGGCGTGCAGCAGGCGCCGGCGCCATCCGATCCGCGCATCGCGCGCGATGCCCGCGCGCGACGCCTCGCACTGGCGACCGGCTTCTCCGAGGCCATCAGCTTCGCGTTCATCGAAGCGCGTCACGCGGAGCCGTTCCTCGGCGGCGATCGGCCGGTGGCACTCGCCAATCCGCTGTCCGAGAAGTTCGCCGTGATGCGGCCGAGCCTCGTACCCGGACTGGTGGATGCGGTCAGCCACAACCGGCGGCACGGGCGGCGTGACATCCAGCTGTTCGAGATCGGCACGCGCTTCTCGCCTCGTGGTGAGACGCGCGCGCTCGCGCTGGCGTGGACCGGTCTCGCGACGCCCGACCACTGGAGTGGCAACCGCCGGGACGCCGACTTCTTCGACCTGAGTGGCGTCGCCGAGCAACTCGGATCGCTGTTCGGCGCCACCCTCGACGCCGTCCCTCCCGACGAGGGGACGGCAGCCGCGCAGGTGCTGGTGCCGGGACGCGCGGCCGCGATGCGGGTTGGCGACGACGTGGTGGGCTGGCTGGGCCAGCTCGAATCGGCGATTGCGGATGCGCACGACGTGCCGGCGCAGGACGTGGTGTGGGTCGGCGAGTTCGATCTCGATCGCCTGTCCAGCGCTGCCGCGGACGCCGCGCGATTCGCGACGCCGCTGCCGCGTTTTCCCTCGGCGGTACGCGACATCGCGATGCTCGTGGACGAATCCTTGTCTGCAGCGACGGTTCGTGGCACCATTCGATCGCAAGCGCCCGCAACGCTGGTCAGCATCGTCGAGTTCGATCGCTACCAGGGCAAGGGCATACCGGAGGGGAAGGTCAGCCTGGCGCTCCGCCTCACGTTCCAGTCGCTCGAGCGCACGCTCACCGACGCGGAGGTCGAAGCCGCCACCACGGCCGTCGTCGAACTGCTTGCCTCCGAACTCGGCGCGACCCGACGGTAGATTGCGACACGTTTGAGACAACATCCGCGGGGATCGACGATTCCCGCCCGTCAGGCGGAATAGAGGTATACGTGGCGACGAAGAACGCGGCAGGACTGGAGCCGATCGATCGGCTCGAAGAGAAGATCAAGACCCTGGTCAGCCTGATCGGCCGGCTCAAGAACGAACAGGCGCGGGTGATGGAAGACAACACCCGTCTGCAGCGCGACCTCGAGTCGCTGAAGGCCCGGCTGGCCGACGCCGAGGGCACCTCCGCCGAGGCGACTACGCTTCGCGAAGAACGCGATCTCATTCGCGCACGCGTCACCGAGATGCTCCAGCAGCTGGATGGCCTCAATCTTTAAGCACGCTGGCGCCTCGCCCACCCACGATCAGCAGCCTCTCCGGGACTGAGGGCGCACCATGGCGGAGCTTCGGGTCGTCACCGTCGAGATTCAGGGGCAGCAGTACCCCATCAAGACCAGCCTGGATGCCAGCTACGTGCACCGGCTGGCCGCACACGTCGAGGCGCGGCTCCAGAAAGCCGCGCTCAGCGCACCGTCCGCCGACACCGTCGGGCTGGCCATCCTCACCGCACTGAACATCACCGACGAGTTCTTCCGCGCCCGCGACGAGCGGACCGCGCAATCGGGCAACCTGGCCGAACGCGCGGCGGCGCTCGAGCGGATCGTCGATCAGGCGCTCGCGCTGGCCGACTGAACGGGATCGCGATGCTGACGGTGCTCCTCGCCGCCAGCCTCGCGATTCTTCAGCCCTCACCCATCCGGGTGCTGTTCATCGGCAACAGCCTCACCTTTGCCAACGACCTCCCGGGGATGGTGGCCGCCATGGGCGAGGCCGACGGCCGGCGGGTAGAGGTCGCGTCCATCGCGGCGCCGGACTTCAGCCTCGAAGACCACTGGCAGAAAGGCGAGGCCCGCCGCGCGATCGCACGGGGAGGCTGGTCCGTGGTGGTGCTCCAACAGGGCCCCTCCGCCCTGCCCGCGTCACGAGCCCTGCTCGTGGAGTACACCAAACGATTCGCGCGAGAGATACGCCAGGCGGGAGCGACGCCGGCCCTCTACATGGTGTGGCCGTCCACCGCGCGGCGAGGGGACTTCGCGGCCGTGAGCGGGTCGTATGCCACGGCGGCGGCGGCGGTCGAAGGCCTGCTGATGCGAGCGGGAGACGCGTGGAGGGAGGCATGGCGCCTCGACTCCCGGCTGCCGCTCTATGGGCCGGACGGCTTCCATCCCTCCGCGCTGGGCAGCCAGCTCGCGGCCATGGTCATCTACCAGCAGCTGACCGGCCAGCCCTCGCCTGCCGCCTCACTTCAGGGTGTGGAGGGGCGGAATCTGGAGATCCTGAGGACGGCGGCCCATGCCGTGCTGGGACGCTGACCGCTCCCTGTTTCGCCTAATCTTTGCCTGCCTGCGCTAGAAGCCTTGACCGGACTCGCCGGTGGACCTAAGATCACCCCAGTCCTGCGTTGTTCGTGATGGTTTTTGGAGGCTTGTCTGAGCCAACGTTAAAACCAAGCGAGTTGCGACAGCCGCGTGGTGTGCATGCCTCCGTGGAGAGGAAGCCTGAAGCGCGGTTTCTACAGCGGCTCCACCTGCTGATGCAGGTTCAGCAATCCTCCCCACACGGCAAGGCGGGACACTTTTTTGGTGACGGTATCGGAGTTGGGCGAACATGCCCTGTTGGCGCGCATCCTCGCGCGTCTCCCCCGGCCTGGAGCCCAGATCCTGGTTGGGCCGGGCGACGATGCCGCGGTGATCGAACCGGGGCGGAACCACCGCCTCGTCGTCACCACCGACGCGTTGGTCGAGCACGTCCATTTCTCGCGCGCCTGGTCACGGCCCTTCGACATCGGCTACAAGGCACTGGCCGTCAACCTGAGCGATCTGGCCGCGATGGGCGCCACGCCGCGTTGGGCGCTGGTCTCGCTGGCACTGCCGGAAACCCTCGATTCGGCCGACGTGGATGGAATCGTCGATGGGCTTGCGGCTCTGGCACGGTCGTCCGGGGTTTCCATCGCTGGCGGGAACATCACCAGCAGCCCCGGCGGGCTGGTCATCGACATCACGGCTGGAGGCGACGTCAAGCCACGGAAGTGGCTCACCCGAAGCGGCGCCCGACCGGGTGACCAGTTGTGGGTGAGCGGCACGCTCGGCGCGGGCAGGGCGGGCCTCGAGAAGTTGAGGAGCGGCAGCCGGCAGACGGCAGACGAAGATGCGGCAGACGGCAGCCGGGAACCGGCAGACGGGTGCATCGTGCGTTACCTCCGGCCTGAGCCGCGGGTCCGTTTGGGCGTGACGCTGGCGCGGGCGGGCGCGGCGCGGGCGGCGATGGACATCAGCGACGGGTTGGCCGACGCCGTGCGGCAGCTGGCCAGGGCCAGTGGGTGCGGAGCTCGGGTGGACGGCGCGCTGCTGCCCATCCATCCCGAGGCGAGGGCCTGGTGGACAGAGCGCGGCGCCGATGCCGTCGCGGCCTCGGTTGCGGGCGGCGACGATTACGAGTTGCTGTTCGCGGTGCCCCAGCGGGGCGGCGGCCGCCTGCGCAACGTACGGCGTCATGTCGCCGAGCCGGTGCTGACGAAGATTGGGGTGCTCACACGCGACCCGGGCTTGTGGTTGGAGCGCGATGGCGATCGCGTCCCGTGGCCCGAGGGGTTCGAGCATTTCCGGGCCTGAAGGCCCGCTGACGAATGCAGATCTCGCAGTCGTTCATCTGGCGCTCGCTCGCGACACTCGTCGTCGCCGTGGTCTTCGTGTTCCTGTACGAGACGACGATCCGCGACTCGCGCTACGCCGCGCGCCAGGCGACGGTTGCCGAAGCGACCAGCATCCCCCAGGCGGGCGCCCAGCTCGCCTTCACCGCCACCGCCTACTGCAAGGGCGAGACGACGGCCTCCGGCGTGGTGGTGCGCACCGGGATCGCGGCCGCAGATCCGGGGCTGCTGCCCGTGGGCACGGTGGTGCGCGTGGACATGCCCAACTCCCGCTACAGCGGCATCTGGACGATCATGGACACGGGGCCCGCGGTGCAGGGGCGGCTGATCGACCTCTATCTGTGGAGTTGCCACGAGGCGCTGGCCTTCGGGCGTCGCCCGGTCCGCCTCACCGTCCTGCGCCTCGGATGGAATCCGCAGATGAGCGAACCGGGAATCGTCGATCGGGTCTTCCGACAGCGCGAAGCCGATGCTCCTCCCCCATCTGTGCCTTCCTCAGATGGGTCCCCGAACAAATAGTCATACATCCTGACGTCAGGTTGGCTGCGGGAAGCGGCATCAACGCTGGTATTATCGCCGCTTATGCATGCGCTTTATGTCGTTGTCCCCGCCCTGTGCATACTGGCGATCGCGTATCGGTACTACAGCGCGTTCATCTCCACCCGCATCTGGATGCTGGACGATTCGCGTGTCACGCCGGCCCATACGAACTATGACGGCGCCAACTACTACCCCACCAGCCGCTGGGTCCTCTTCGGGCACCACTTCGCGGCCATCACCGGTGCCGGCCCGCTGGTCGGACCGATGCTGGCGGTGCAGTTCGGCTACGCCCCGGGCCTGATCTGGCTGGTCGCGGGCGTCGTACTGGCCGGCGCGGTCCACGATTCGATGATTCTCTGGGCGTCCACCCGCCGCGGCGGCCGGTCGCTGGCCGACATCGTGCGAGAGGAAATCAGCCCGTCGGCGGGTGTGGTGGCCTCTATCGCCATCCTGTTCATCCTGATCATCGCCATTGCCGGTCTGGGCATCAACGTCGTGAACGCGCTGGCCGACAGCCGTTGGGGCACCTTCACTATTGCCATGACGATCCCGCTGGGCATCTTCATGGGCTTCTGGATGTACGTGTGGCGCAAGGGCCGCATCGTCGAGGCGACCATCATCGGCGTCATCGGCCTGCTGGCGGCCGTGGCCGGCGGCGAGCCGCTCAACAACTCCGACGGCTGGTTCGCCAATCTGTTCCACCTCTCCCGCACGCAGATCGTCATCGCCCTGGCGGTCTACGGTTTCGCGGCCTCGGTGCTCCCGGTGTGGCTGCTGCTGTCACCGCGCGGCTATCTCAGTTCGTTCACCAAGATCGGGACCATCTTCTTCCTGGCGGTCGGCGTCATCTACGTGAACCCCGAGTTCAAGATGCCGGCGCTCTCCGAGTACGTGAACGGCGGCGGCCCCATCATCCCGGGCCCGCTCTTCCCGTTCTGCTTCATCACCATCGCCTGCGGCGCGATCTCGGGCTTCCATGCGCTCATCAGCTCCGGCACGACGTCGAAGATGATCGACAAGGAATCCGACATCCGGCCCATCGGCTACGGCGCCATGCTCATCGAGTGCGTCGTCGGCATCATGGCCCTGGTGGCGGCGAGCGCGATGGAGCCCGGTGACTACTTCGCCATCAACGTCCCCCCCGCGCAGTACGCCAACATGATGTTCGAGGGCGTGAAGATGGCGCCGGTGCACCTGGCTGGCATCGAAGCCGCGGTCGGCGAGACCGTCACGGGCCGCACCGGCGGCGCGGTGTCGCTGGCAGTCGGCATGGCGCAGATCTTCTCGGCCATGCCCGGGATGCAGGGGCTGCTGGCCTACTGGTATCACTTCGCCATCATGTTCGAGGCGCTGTTCATCCTGACGACCATCGACTCCGGCACGCGCGTCGGCCGCTTCCTGCTGCAGGAGTTCCTGGGCAAGGCGTTCCCGCCGTTCCGCAACAAGGAGTGGGCGCCTGGCGCGATGTTCGCCACCGGCCTGCTGGTGTCGGGCTGGGCGTATTTCATCTACACCGGTGAGATCAACACCATCTGGCCGATGTTCGGCGTCGCGAACCAGCTGCTGGCGTCGGTGGCGCTGGCCGTGGCGACGACCATCCTCATCAACACCGGCAAGGTGCGCTACACGTGGGTCACGGGCATTCCGCTCGCGTTCCTGGCCACCAACACGCTCTACGGCGGGTTCCTGAACGTCCGGGACAACTTCTGGCCGCTGGCCGTGGGCCCGAACCCCGCCACCCACGTTCAGGGCTACGTGCTGAGCATCTGCACGGTCCTGATGATGGTCTGCGCGATCGTGATTCTGAGCCAGGCGGTCGCCAAGTGGGTGTCCGTGCTGAACAACCCGCGCGCCGTACCGGTCGAGCCCTAGTCGGCCATCCGTGAAGGGGACGGGCCCCGCGCAAACCCGTCCCCTTCGCCGTCGTGCCTCGCCTCACTTCTGGTATTCTTTTCTGCGTCCGACGCCCACTCGGACACACCGGCACTCCCCCTTGTGCCGGAGACGGCCGCACTACCGCGGCCGCCATGTTTTTTTCGGCAACACAATCGGGGCCTGGTGACCTGCTGATGTCGCAGAGGGGAATGGTGCGTGTGCTCGACAGAATCCGCCTGCTGGCGCTGACGGCCGTGTTCGTGACGGGAGGCGCCTTGCCGGCGCTCGCCCAGTACAGCCCGCCGTCGTCGCCCCCTTTCGGGGAGAAATATCACGTCGAGGCATCGTACGGCTGGTGGGACGCGGAGCCGTCGCTGGTCGTGAACTCCGAATCGCTCGGCATCCCCGGGACCGACGTGGACCTGGTCGAGGACCTCGGCATCGAGCAGAAGAAACTCGGCAGGCTGAACGTGGTGCTGCGCCCGGCGGTCAAGCACAAGTTCCGCTTCGAGTACCTGCCCATCAAGTACGAGGCCGAAACCACGCTCACCCGCGAGTTCATCTTCAACGGCCAGCTCTATCGGGTCGGGCTGCCGGTGAACACCGAGGCAAGCTTCAAGACCTATCGGTTCGGATACGAGTACGACTTCATTCATCGCAGCCGCGGCTTCGCCGGCGTGCTCCTGGATGTGAAGTACACGGACGTGCGGGTCGAGATCGCCAGCCCCCTTGCCGACCCGGAGTTCACCACGGCGGTCGCGCCCATCCCAACCATCGGGTTCGTGGCGCGCGGCTACGTGGCCAGGAATTTCGCCATCGGTGGGGAGATCTCATTCTTCCGCGTCCCCGACAACATCAGCGAGGACTACGACGGCGAGTACACGGACTTCGACATCTACGGCACCGTGAACTTCACCGAGAACGTCGGCGCCACCACCGGGTACCGGTCGGTGGACGTGTTCTACAAGGCCGATCGGGACACCGGCGCGCTGAAGTTCAGCGGGCTCTACATCGTGGGGGTCGTGCGCTTCTAGCGCTGGCAGGAGCTTGCGCGCAGCCTAGCCAGGCTTGCGCGCCAGGCACATCAGCGACGAGCCGAACGGCATGTTGAGGGCGCGGAGAGCCATGGCCTCTGCGCCCACAGCCATCGTCAGCACGCTGTTGACGGGCGCCGACGGCACCGTGATCTCCCACTCGCCCGACTCGGGCTCGCCGTCGTGCCGCATCCAGCGGTGCCCGACACGTGCGGCCAGCATGATCGGAAACAGGCTCGCATAGGCAAAGGTCAGCCGCTCGACCTTCAGCCCCGCCCCTTCCAGCAAACGGCGCACCTGCGCGGGGGTGTAGCGCCGGACTTCTTCCGCGAATACCGAGTGCGAACCACGCAGCACCTCGAGCGCCGCGAAGTTGAACACCGCCGTGCCTCCGGGCTTCAGCACGCGGGCCATCTCACGCGCGGCGTCCGGCTCCACCTGCCCCGGCAGGCACTGGAACACGTCGAAGGACGTGACCATGTCGAACGAACCGGTCGCAAACGGGATGGCATCGATGCTGGCGCGCGCGATGCGCCGGCGCCCCTGCTGGTGCGCGAACTCCAGCCCGCGCCACGTCAGGTCGAACCCGAACACCCGGCCGTAGGGCTCGAGCATGTCGAGGTTCGATCCCGTGCCGCAGCCGCAATCGAGAATGCGGCCGGGCGGGCGTCCGGCGGCAGCCCGAGCCAGGAATGGACGGGCGAACCATCGAAAGCCACGGAACCAGAAATGGGAGCGCTCGGCGAGCGCGGTCAGTTCGAGTAGGCGATCCATGCAGGCAGGCGTGCCGACCGAGCATGCTACCATACGCCGGACATGCGCTTTCGGGGACTCGCCGAGGCCACGGCCGTGGTCCTCGCCGCGGTTGCGCTCACCTCGGTCCTCACCTATCCGCTCGCCTTCAAAATCGATCGTCTCGGACGCCTTAGCACCGACGATGGCCGATGGAGCATCTGGGTGGTCTCCTGGGTCGCACACGCGTTGACGACCGACCCTGCCGCGGTCTATCAGGCCAACATCTTCTACCCGCAGCGAAACGCCCTCGCCTTCTCCGAAGCCAACCTCGTCGAAGGGGCGATCGGGGCGCCGGTCTGGGCGCTCACGCACAATCCCTACACCACGCACAATGTGGTGGCCTTGCTGTCGTTCGTGATTTCGGCGGCCGGCGCCTACTATCTGGTGCGCTACCTCACGGGCCATCGCGGCGCGGCGGCGGTCGCGGGCGTGCTCTACGCCTTCTGCCCGTTCGCCTTCGCGCGGACGGCGCACATCCAGTTGCTGTTCACCGGGGGCATTCCGTTCTGCCTGCTCGCCTTTCATCGGCTCGTGGACCGGGTGTCGGTGTCCCGCGCGGTCGCACTGGGGGCCGCCCTCTGGCTGCAGGCGCTGGCCTGCGCCTACTACGGCATCTTCGCCGGGCTGATGGTGGGATTGGGCACGCTGGTCGTGGCTGGCACACGGGGGTTGTGGCGCAGCCGTGACTACTGGATCGCAATCGGGCTGGCGGCGTTCGTGAGCGTGGGGCTGACGGCCCCCTTCTTCCTGCCCTACCTGGATGTGCAACAGGACACGGGCTTCGCCCGCACACTGGACGACGCCCGGATGTACTCCGCGGACGCCGGTGCCTGGCTGGCCTCGTCGGCATGGGCGCACCGATGGTGGCTCTCGTGGATCGAGCCGTTCAACGAGGTCCTCTTCCCGGGCATCGTCGCGCTGGTCCTTGGTACGGCCGGCGCCATCCTCGCGCTGCGCAGCCGGCCCGACCGCGAGCTCGTGATCTTCTACGGGCTGTCGGCCATCCTCGCCTTCTGGCTGTCGTTCGGGCCGGAGGCCGGACTCTACAGCGTGTTCTACCAGACCATTCCGGTGTTCTCGTTCCTCCGCGCGCCCGGCCGCATCGGGATCGTGGTGGTGATGTGCCTCGCGGTGTTCGCCGGTGTGGCCGTCCGCGCGTTGCTCGGCCAGCGGCCGAAGGCGGGCATGTGGGCTGCCGTGATCGCCCTGGTCGCCGCGGCGGAACTGATGCAGGCCCCGCTCACCGCAATGCGGGAGGCCGAGCCATTCCCGGATGCCTACCGGACGCTGGCGATCCAGCCGCCCGGCGTGGTCGCCGAGTTTCCGTACTTCTACCGGCGCAGCGACTTCCCGCGCCACGCCATGTACATGCTGAACTCCACCACGCACTGGATGCCGCTCGTGAACGGCTACAGCGACCACATCCCGCAGGAGTTCCGCGAGCAGGTGGTGCCGCTCAGCTCGTTCCCGACGCGCGATTCGTTTGCGATTCTGGGCAGGGTCGGCACCAGGTACGTGCTCTTCCACCTCAATATGTACGACGCGCGGTCTCGGGAGCGGCTGATCGAGCGCCTTGGCACCTACGCCGCGTACCTCCGCCCGCTGGTGCAGGAAGGCGACGTGTGGCTCTTCGAAATCGTCGGCTTCCCGAACTAGCGTTCTTCGCGCTGGCGGCGGTGCTCCACACCTGGCCGCTGGCGAGCGCACCCGGTTCGTGGGGCCGCGTGGACAACGCCGATACCGCGCTGAACGCCTGGATCGTCGCGTGGGTCGGCATGACCTTCCCGGTCGCGCCCCTGCGGCTGTTCGACGCGAACATCTTCTATCCGGAGCCACGCACCCTCGCGTTCTCGGAAGTGATGCTGCCGCAGGCGCTGATGGGCGTCCCGCTCACCTGGGCCGGGTTCGATCCGGTGCTGGTCTACAACGTCCTCGTCATCGCGGGCTTCGCGCTGAGTGGGTTCGCCATGGCATGGGTGGTGTCGCGCTGGACCGGCGATCGGGCGGCGGGCGTGGTGGCGGGCCTCGCCTACGCGTTCAACGCGCACACCCTGGTGCGGTTCGGACACCTGCAGGCGCTGCACGTCCAGTACCTGCCCGTGGCGCTGGCCGCACTGGACCTGCTGCTGCGGGAGCCGCGCTGGCGCTGGGGCCTGCTCCTCGCCGCGATGTGCGTGCTGCAGGCGCTGACGTCGAACTACCTGCTGGTGATGACCGCCATCGCGATGGCGGCGGCCGTGTCGGTGCGTGCCGAAGTCTGGCGGGCTCCGCAATTTCGCCTCCTCGTGGCGGCTGGCGCGATCGCGGGCGTGCTGCTGGCGCCGTTTCTCTACCCCTACTGGCTGGCACACACGCAGCAGGGGCTGAGCCGCACCTTCGAGGACGTAATGATGTACTCGGCCACGTGGCGCGACTGGCTGGCGACGGGCGGCACGCTGCACTACCGCCTCTGGAGCCACGAGTGGTACGGCGGGGTCTCGGCGCTCTTCCCCGGCGTCACGCTCACGCTGCTATCTGCCGGGGCCATCCTCACGGGTCTTGCCTGGCGCGACGCCCGCGCGCGCATGGCGCTGGCCATCGGCGTGGTGGGGCTCGCCCTGTCGTTCGGCGCCAACCTGCCTGGCTATCACGTGCTGTTCGACGTGGTGCCGATCCTCAAGGGGATCCGGGTGGTCTCGCGCTTCGGATGGATGACGCTGTTCGCGCTGCCCATCCTGGCGGGCTTCATGCTGGCCTCGCTGCGGGCGAGGAGCTCGCGCACCACGGCAGTGGCGGTGGCCGTGATCGCCGGTGTGCTGGTCACCGGTGAAGCGCTCCGCGCGCCGATGGGCTTCACGCACTACGACGGCGTGCCACGCATCTACGACCGGGTCGCCATGCTGGACCAGGTGGTGCTGGTCGAGCTGCCATTTCCGCCGCGTGATGCGATTCCCGAGAACGGCCCGAGCGTGCTGTATTCGGCCTGGCATCTGAAGCCGCTGCTGAACGGCTACAGCGGGTTCACGCCTGCCAGCTACACCATGCATTACCAGGTGATGCAGACCTTCCCGACCTCAGACGGCATC
>Ga0105103_10001124_pt1 | contig 15091 bp, 12 predicted proteins | sample PPLLaktember2015_2_FD_79107 | JGI IMG/M metagenome (GOLD analysis project Ga0105103, IMG submission 79107) | Freshwater sediment microbial communities from Prairie Pothole Lake near Jamestown, North Dakota, USA - PPLs Lake P7 Core (6) Depth... | ecosystem: Environmental > Aquatic > Freshwater >...
ACAGGGTACTGGAAGTTAGAGCCTGCAACGCCCTTTACCTTCCTGTATTTTCCATCATCAAGGATCACATCTTTGTCAATTACTTCACCCTGCTTAACCACATTCAGCATTTTATACTGGCCAAATGCTTTCTTAAACTTCTCCACTGCCATGTCATCCCTTACTTTTGCCTTCGGGCTTCCAAGAACAACCACGATAAACCTCAAGCCATTCTTCTGGGCTGTGGCTACAACGTTAAAGCCCGTTTCACGGTAATATCCGGTTTTGAAACCATCTGTTCCACCCATTCGCATAAGAAGTTTGTTATGGTTGTTCATGATAAATTTGCCATCTCTGAAGGGTTCGCTTTTAATTGAGGTCCACTCGATGATTTTCGGATATTTTAAGAGCTCCCGGCCAAGCATGGCAAGATCACTGCTCGAGCTTAAATCTGCCTCCTGCCCCTTGGAAGGTGGAAGTCCGTGGACGGAATGGAATTCTGAATCTACCATATTCACGGACTTTGCCTTTTCATTCATCAGCTTGACAAATTCATCTTTGCTCCCGGCAATGTGCTCTGCAATAGCATAGGCAGCATCATTTCCCGAGGCAATCAAAGTAGCCTTTATTAATTCTTCCAGGGGAAAAACCTCCCCCTCTTTCAGGTAAACCTGGCTCCCCCCTATCTTGGAAGCCTCCCGGGAAACTGTTATCCGGTCGGTCAATTTTACCTCACCCTTAGCCACCTTCTCCATGACAACAAGGGCAACCATGAGCTTCACAACACTTGCCGGGGATCTCTTTAGATGAATGTTCTCACCTTCAATGATCTTGCCGCTCATGGCCTCCATCACAACATAGGACTTGTAAGGCTCCTCTTTCTTCAATGAGGCTTCTGCCTGTGAATCCTTTTGGTACTCACGGACCTTCTTTGGCGGTTTAGCGTCAGCTATACCAACGCAGAAAAGCAACATAAAGAATACTACGAACCACTGTCTCATTTTTTAAGTTTCTCCGTAAATGCGCTGATGAGGTCGATTGGGATCGGGAAGAGAATGGTAGAATTCTTCTCAGTAGATATCTCAATGAGGGTCTGCAAATAGCGGAGTTGCAAGGACATCGGATTCCGGGAAAGTATATCCGAGGCGTCAGCCAGTTTAGTGGCAGCCTGGTATTCACCTTCCGCAGCAATCACCTTTGACCTACGCTCCCTTTCTGCCTCTGCCTGTTTTGCGATAGCTCTCTGCATCTCCTGTGGCAGGTCAACGTTCTTTACCTCCACATTGGATACCTTGATACCCCAGGGTTCAGTATGGGTATCGAGTATCCCCTGGAGTCTTTCATTGATCTTCTCTCTTTGTGACAAGAGTTCATCGAGTTCAGCCTGCCCAAGAACGCTCCGAAGCGTGGTCTGAGCAAGCTGGCTCGTGGCATAGAGATAGTTCTCAACAGCTATAATCGCCTTTGAGGGGTCCATAACCCTGAAATAGACAACAGCATTCACCTTCACTGAAATATTATCCCTCGTAATGACATCCTGGGGCGGAACATCAAGCACAACGGTTCTCAGGCTTACCTTGACCATTCTATCAATAATCGGTATAAGGATGATAAGCCCCGGACCCTTCGGTGCTCCGAGGACCCTGCCCAACCTGAATATGACACCCCTTTCGTATTCATTCAAGATCTTTATTGCACTTACCAAGAAAAAAACCACAAGTACTACAATAAACAGATATGGAATATACATGACTTTACCCTCCTTTTTTTTTCACCTCTACAACAAGACCATCCACCGCAATCACAATTACCTTCTCGCCTTTAGAGATAGGCTCTTCACTCTTGCCGTTCCAGATCTCACCATAGACGAAAACCTTGCCTCCTTCAAAAACGTCTGTTTGCGCCACTCCTTCTTCTCCAACCAGACCTTCCCTGCCTGTTTTTATCTTGGAAAGTTGCGCCCTGACGGCATAAGTTAACACACCAAAGAAAAATATGCCAGTGAGGACTGCCACGATAATAATCGTTGCATACGAGATGGAGAGGACGCTCGATGGAAGGTCAACAAGCATAATAGAACCTATCACAAGAGAAATAGTTCCTGCAATCCCCAGGGCGCCATAGCTTACAACCTTCAACTCAAGGATAAAAAAGATAACCGCAAGGAGGATCAGCGCGAGCCCTGCATAACTGATAGGCAGGGTCTGAAAGGCATAAAGGGCAAGAATAAGGGATATTCCGCCGGCAACGCCGGGAAAGATTGCTCCTGGACTATATATCTCGAAGAGAATTCCGTAGATACCAATCATCATGAGTATATATGCCACATTAGGATCGCTGATATAGGAGAGAAACTTGTATTTAAAGGGCATGACGACCTCGGCAGCCTTCTTGTCCTTTGTCTTGAGCACAACTTTTCCTTTTTTTGTTTCCACCTTTTTGCCATCGATCTTTTCAAGCAGTTCATCGATGCTGGCAGCGACAAGATCGGCCACCTTGTTATCCACTGCGTCAGTAGCCGTTATGGAGGCGCTTTCTTTTACAGATTTTGCAGCCCATTCTTCGTTCCTGCCACGTTGTTTGGCAATACTTCGCACATATGCTTCTGCGTCCTTTGCTACCTTTTCCATCATCACCTTGTCAGCTTTTTCCTGGCCAACGCTGACAGGATGGGCAGCTCCTGCATTTGTTCCGGGGGCCATGGCAGCGATATGGGAGGCCAGAAGTATCACACTACCGGCGGACGCTGCACGCGCACCTGAAGGATAAACGTAAACAATTACTGGAATATTGGATTCCATGATGCCTTTGATGATATCCCGCATTGACGTGTCGAGGCCCCCAGGCGTATCCATAAGGATGAGGAGGGCCTCGGATCCGCTTTCCTCTGCTTTAACAATTGAATCGGTAATAAAATTTGCTATAGGGGGATTGATAGTGCCCTGAATTCTTATCGTGTATACCTCATTTGCATTCACCATGCAAGGGATGAGGAAAAGTAGAGCAATAAAAATGGAAATTGTGCGAAGTTTGTTCATTTTTTTACCTCTGAAATTTCTCTTTCAGTTTTTTTTCAACAATATCCGGGACGAGACCGGCAACACACCCGCTAAAACTTGCCACTTCTTTGATTGTCCGTGAACTGATAAAAAAATAGTCTTTACTTGTCATCATGAAAATAGTGTCCATTTCCCTGTTCAATTCCCTGTTCATGGAGGCCATCTGGAATTCATACTCAAAATCACTCATAGCCCTGAGCCCGCGAATGACTGTCTTGGCATCCACTTTCTTCACGTAATCAACAAGTAGGCCCTCAAAGCTGTCCACCTTTACCTTGACGTGGTCTTTCACGGATCTCCTTATCAGGTCCTTTCTTTCTTCTACGGTGAACAAGGCTTTCTTCTCAATATTATGCGCAATGGCTACGATCACCGTGTCAAACAGTTCAAGGCCTCGTGTTAATATATCCAGATGCCCATTCGTAATAGGGTCAAAAGACCCAGGATAAACAGCCAGTCGCTTTCTCATGAACCTCTCCTTTTAACAATAATTTAACCAGCCTGAAACAGTGTAATACATGTATCGCCGTATCCTTTTGAATTTATTTGATGCCACCCTTTGAGATCTGAAAACACCGGTATTTCTCTCTTTGAATGTTCTATCACAATGCAGGTATCATCATGATAAATTTTATTTGTTGTTAGCAATTTCATTGCCTCGCCAACATGCCCTTTTTCATAAGGAGGATCCATAAAAATTATATCATAGGAAATAGCTTTTTTAGCAAGAAATGGGACGGCATATACTATATCCATGGCGAGAACATGACAAGAATTTTTTAGGTCGAGAGATGTGAGATTTCTTTCGAGGGTTTTCGCCATTTCCCTGTCAATTTCTACTGACGTTGCAGATGAAGCACCCCTACTCAAAGCCTCAATGGTGAAGGAGCCGGAGCCAGCAAAGAGGTCAAGCACCTTTTTCCCTTCCAGATCACCAAGAATGTTGAAGATGGCCTCTCTTACCTTCGCTGAGGTGTGTCGTACACCGCTTTTCTCCAGGAGGATTATTCTCCTACCTTTCAGGAAACCACCCGTTATGCGTAAAGTACTGAATGCTTTTTTCAACGGTTTTTTGCTATACACAGTATGATGATTCACAAAGGAGCTGGCGTCATGGATTCGAAAATAATGCCTGGGAGATCCCTGCAATACGCTCCATTCCCTTCACTTCCCAGGGAGTAAGATTGAGGATAACAAGATTCGTATCCTTATAGGCATTAGCCAGAAAGTCCAGATAATGTTGCTGCATTGCCTTTCTTGTCTTGTGGAATTCACAATCTGCTTCTTTCACAACGTAATTGACCACTATGTTTTCAACCCTCAGCATGTTTGCTTTAAATTCGGTAATCACCCTCTCTGTCAGTTTCACGCCCAGAGCTTCCGGGATTGTGACGATGAGATATTTTGTCAGTTTTTCATTCCTGATAAAATCAACGATTCTTTCTGAAAGGGCCTCCCAGCTTCCAATGATTTCCAAAAGGGATCGTTTGGATGTCTTAAATCTGACTGCGTCCTTCAATTTTTCAAGATAGTCGTACATATTCATATAGAATTTTGTAGCAGCCTCCATGTGCTTGAGGAAAAGATGGGGCAGGCGTAAAAGCCTCAAGGTGTGACCTGCAGGGGCTGTATCCCATACAACGATATCATATTTTCCACTCTCCACGAGTTCGATGATAAAGCTGAGCATGTATTCCTCTTCTATGCCAGGAGCTGTCCCAATATAATCCACAAAGTCATAGTCAACGTTTGCAAAGGTCGAGATGACCTCATAGATTTCCTTGCCAAATCTTTCCTTCCATTTTGCAAGGACTACATCTGAGGATATTTCCAATCCGTAGAGTTCATATTTTTCAGTTATTCTTATCTGCTCATTCCCAATAGATACCTCAAAGATATCTGACAGAGAAGGTGTTGGGTCACTCGAAATCACAAGGACTCTTTTTCCATCCATGGCCAGTTTAAGGGCAACAGCAGAAGCGCAGGTTGTTTTGCCCACACCCCCTTTTCCTCCAACCATAATGAGCTTTACATCTCTATCCATGATGTTCACAAGGCCCAAGACGTTCCTCCTCTTGAGTTCAACCTTAACTCTTTATCACTTCGTTAGTTTACCAGGGTATTATAATATGAATAATTGCTGTGGAAAAGAGAAAATCCTTACATTAATGTGTTCCAGTCAAAACATCCTGCAATGTCTGGCTCAGTTCCGTAAGATGGTATGGCTTGATGATTACCCCACGAAAACCATATTTTTCGAACTCAGCCACAATAGGGTCGTTTGAGTATCCACTCGATACAATTGCCTTGACGTTTGTATCAATCGCGAGAAGTTCGCTGATCGTTTCCTTGCCACCCATTCCACCAGGCACTGTCAAATCGAGGATCACTGCATCAAAAGGTTTGCCCAGATCCTGCGCTGACCTATACAGGTCAATGGCCTCGCTCCCGTTCTTTGCAAACTCAACGTGGTAGCCAAGATTCTGAAGAAGTTCTCCCGTAATCTCCCGGATCATGTCCTCATCATCCATAACCAAGATTTTCCCAATCCCTTGGCTTGTAAACTTTCCGTTTAATTGTTTGGGCTCTTCACTTCGAGATGAAGCAGGAAGATAGATGGAGAAGACTGTCCCTTTCCCTTGCGATGACTCCACGCTGATGTATCCTCCATGTTTTTTGATGATGGAATGCGAGGTGGCGAGGCCAAGGCCGCTTCCCTGTTCTTTTGTGGTAAAGTATGGATCAAATATCTTTCCGATGTTTTCTGCGGGAATTCCAACACCATTATCCTGAATTACAATCCTGACATACTCTCTCTGATTCATCACAAGACCTTGCTTGGCCATTTTCTCTGAAGAGACAATGTTTTCCGCTTTGATGTGAATGGTGCCTCCATTTGGCATTGCCCGTTGTGCATTCGTGACTATATTATGAATGACCTGGTTGATCTGCCCGGCATCGATATCAACGGGTAAAAGATCACTTGGGAGATCAAATTCACACTGAAGATTCGATCCAGTGACGGCAAAACGGCAAGATGCCTTCAATACAGACTGAATAGCAGAAGTCTTTTTTACGGGTGATCCGCCTCTGGAAAAGGTTAGGAGTTGCTGCGTCAGGTCCTTCGCTCGGAGTATAGCCTGTTCAGCATCACTAAACCTTTTCTTTAATTTTTCTTCATCCGGCTTAACATACATTTTTGCTATAGAAATGTTTCCAAGAATTACCGAGAGTATATTATTAAAATCATGGGCTATTCCACCAGCAAGAACCCCCACTGACTCAAGTTTGTCAATTCGCAAAAGGTCCTCTTCACGCTTATGCTTTTCTGTGATGTCGCGGAAAACAAGGACAGCCCCTATAATTTTGTTGTCTTTGCCGAATATCGGGGCAGTGCTGTCAGATATAATCATTTCCCTTCCATCCTTTAAAATGAGCATCTGATTATCCGGGAGTTCTGATGGCTCACCTGTCTTCAATACAGCAGCTATGGGATTAGATGATGTTGTCCTTGTTCTACAATCAACTACATGAAATACTTCCGTGAGGCTCTTATCTGAGGCTTCCTTCTGGGTCCATCCTGTCAGAGTCTCTGCGATGGCATTCATCAGAACAATTTTTCCTTCTATGTTTGTTGCAATTACACCATCGCCGATTGATCTCAACGTCACAGCAAGGCGCTCTTTTTCATCAGATAGCTCCTCTTGAGCCTTTACTCGATCAGTAATATCCTCACACGTCATGATGTTTTCTCCAGCCTCAAGAAGTACAGCACGGAAATTAATAATCTTTTCTGTTCCATTCTTACAGGCGACTCTGAAGGTTCTCGGCCTCTTTTCTCCAGGCTGTTCAACCCGCGTATCCTCAATCCACGCTTTGATTACCTGACGGCGATAATCCTTGTCCGGGTATGCTTTCTTGAACCACACCTTGCCATTTGGAGTATCCGCAATGTTGTAACCAAATATTTCAAAGAATTTTGGATTTATATACAGAAAATTTCCTTCATGCGTAATAAGAACCATACCAAATGGTGCATTCTCGGCTAGGCTCCTGAATCTTTGTCTTTCCGCATTGAGCGCCCTCTCCGTTTCTTTTCGTTGCGTTACATCAGTGACGATAGCCTGGATATAAACCTTTCCAGAGAGTTCAACCCTGTTGAGGCTTACCTCTGAATCAAAATGAGTGCCATCACATCGGCAATGCTGCCATTCGAAAAATTGCGGTAATCCATTAGCGGCAAGGTCGATTTTTTCCATGGCTTTTTGCCTGGAAAAACTGCCATCTGGTTGGATTTCTGGCGAAAGCTCCCATGGGTGATGACGTGTTATCTGATCAGCGTTACACCTGAACATCTCCAGCGTTTTTGGATTGAAATCGATAAAACGGTCAGTATCCATGATAAAAATTGCGCTATTAGCCGCTTGGAAAAGTGCCATATAGCGATCAGCCCGTTCGCGCAAAGACTTATCATTACTTCCATTTTCCATAAAGGCTTGGGTGCCTTCTGGACTCTTTATCCATGGGTTAGCATGGCATTGGTCAGCATTATCCATTGTATATATCTTATCGGTATAGATTGCAGCTATCTTTAAGATGAAAGCAGGGGCCGAGAGCAGGATTAATGGATTAATGATTAAAGGGGTAAGAATCAACCAGCCCACTCTTGGGCGCGAAGGGGAGGCTCTACCAGCTTTGCTGGTGGAGCGGCGACGTCAGCCCCAGAAATTGAATCGGCCCTCGCAAATGTGTTATAAATCTTCATGTTCGTCGATTCTCACTGCCATCTTGAGATGGAAGACTTTGAAAAAGACCGCAATGAGGTCATTGAGAAAAGTCTTCGCGAAGGACTGCGTTATATGCTCACTGTCGGCACAGACAAAACCTATTTCAAAAAGGTTTTTGAAATCATTGAACATTATCCTGCTGTGTATGGTGCAATCGGCATCCACCCGCACAATAGCAAGGATTACAACTCACAACTCGAAACAACCATAAGCACGTACTTAAAAAATAAAAAAATTGTCGCCTACGGGGAGATAGGGCTCGACTTCTTTAAAAATTATTCTCCGAGAGAATCCCAGGTCAATGCATTCCAACTCCAGTTAGAGATTGCTAAACGAGCTAAACTCCCAATCATTGTTCATTCACGGAACGCAAAGGATGAGACAATTCAGATTCTCAATGCGGCGTACGATGGCAATCTTGGTGGAGTAATTCACTGCTACTCATATGATCTTACTGCTGCTAAGAAATTTCTCGACATGGGCTTCACCATTTCTATACCCGGAACAATTACCTATAAAAACTCTCACAGTCTTGTGGATGTTGTTAAGTACACGCCAATTGACAGGATTCTTGCCGAAACCGACGCGCCCTTCCTAACGCCACATCCCCACCGGGGTAACAGAAATGAACCTTCGTTTGTCAAGTTGACAGTGGAAAGAATCGCTCAGATAAAAGGTAAAGAAACGGAGGAGATCGCAACACAGCTAACTCAAAACTTCGAAAGACTCTTCCTTAAAAACAATACATCGGGAGGACCGAATTGAATCCTGCGGTAATCATTGTTGATATGCTTGAAGGCAACCTGGGGAAAGAGAGAACGGGCAAACGGGAGGAAGAAAAGATCATAAAACCTGCCGCAGCTTTTCTTAAGGAATGCCGCACTCTATCAATTCCTATAATTTTTGCTTGTGATAGCTTCCTTCAGGATGATTTTATCTTTCAGGGAAGAATGAAACCCCACGCTATACGCGGAACAGATGGGACAAGACCAATTCCAGACCTTGAGCCACAGGCCACAGATATTATCCTTGAAAAAAGGAGATTCAGTGCTTTTTTTAAAACCGATCTTGATCAAACCTTACGAACCCTTCATGTTAACACGGTTGCGGTAGGTGGAATCAACACCCATTTCTGCGTTCTTGCAACTGCCTTTGATGCTGTCTGTCACGACTTTACCACTATTATTCTTGAGGACGTAAGCGCAGCGTATAAGAGAGAAATTCATCAATCCTTCGTTGATGCCTATCGATACAGTGCTATTTACCCAATCTTCAGGGTGATGAAGTCGCATGAGTTTTTAGTTGAATATACGGATCTAAAGGATCTCGGTGTTGGAGATTAAAACAGGTGGGTATAAAGAATATCAGACAGTCCAGGGGGTTTTCGCCAGAAAAACGGATCAATTACAAAAGACTCATGATAATCTGTCTGCCCCTCGTTGTTGCAACTGCTCTTTTTGTTTATTATTTTCAATATGTTGCTGATACCCAGCCTAAGAAACAGATCATACGGGTGGAAAGAACTACTGTTTCCCTTCTCTATCCCGGTGACAATGGAAAATTGATTGAAAATATCGTTGAAATCGACAACACTGCAACACAGAAAGACAAAGGTAGCTTTATCATCAATGAACTACAAAAAAAAGGTCTTGTTCCTGGTGGCATCTCACTCCAAGAGATGATTATTGATGCTGAAGGCATCATCTATCTGAATTTTACAAAGGATCTTTTCCAGGATATTGCCGGCAAAAATGATGATGTAGGAATCGTATACGCAATTGTAAACTCTTTTTTGGCAAGCTTTCGTTATACGAAAAAAGTACAACTTCTTGTTGACTGGAAACCTATCTATACCCTTCGAGGCACTGTCTATACCTATTTGCCAATAGAGTTTAACAAACAAGTTATGGAGGATTAAATGATTGACCCAAAAATATTAAGGGAAAAAAGAGAGGTCATATTTGAAGGTCTGAAAAAAAGAGGTACCGAGATAAACATGGAAAAGCTTTTTTCAGCAGATGAAAAAAGGAGAACGCTCATCCAAGAATCGGAAAAAATGAAGAGTGAAAGAAATGAGCTTTCCAATGAAATTGCCAGACTGAAAAAATCAGGCACTGATGCAGGAGATAAGATAAGCCATCTGAGAGACCTTGGTAAAGCTATTGAAGAATTAGAACAAGAGCTTCGGGCCGTTGAAAAAGAATGGGAAGACATACTTCTCGTGATTCCAAATATTCCCCACGAAACTGTCCCTGTAGGAAGCAGTGACACAGATAACAAAGAGGTAAAGATATGGGGAGAAAAACCTTCCTTTGATTTTGCACCTCTTCCCCATTGGGATATAGGCGAGAAACTCGATATACTTGATTTCAAGAGAGCTGCGAAGATAACCGGATCACGTTTCACGCTTTACAAAGCAGGCGGCGCACTCCTTGAAAGGGCTGTAATCAATTTTATGCTCGACTTACATACACAAGAACATGGATATACTGAAGTTCTCCCCCCGTTTATGGTAAATCGTGAGGCCATGACTGGAACCGGACAATTACCGAAGTTCGAGGAAGAGCTTTTTAAGTTACAGGGTGTTGATTATTTTCTTATTCCCACTGCAGAGGTACCGGTAACAAATATTTACAGCAATGAAATCCTGAGAGAAGATGATCTTCCCATCAAGTTTGTGGCGTATACCCCCTGTTTCCGTGCAGAAGCAGGCGCCCATGGGAAAGACACGCGCGGGCTGACACGACAACACCAATTTAACAAGGTAGAGCTTGTGAAGTTTGCGAGGCCAGAGCAATCATATGAGGAATTGGAGGGGCTCCTCCTTGATGCCGAAGATGTCCTCAAAAAGCTCAATATCCATTATCGGGTTTCTCTCTTGTGCACCGGCGACCTTGGTTTTTCCTCAGCAAAAACATACGACATCGAGGTCTGGTTGCCAGGACAGAACATCTACAGAGAAATATCATCGTGCAGTAACTTTGAGAGCTTCCAGGCAAGGAGGGCAAAAATCAGGTATCGTAAATCAGGAAACAAGGTAGATTTTGTCCACACTCTGAATGGGTCAGGGTTAGCTGCAGGTCGAACGGTAATGGCAATTATGGAGAATTACCAGAATTCCGATGGTTCGATAACCATACCTGAAGCTTTGAGGCCATATATGCACGGCATGACTAAGATTGACCTTCCTTAGCGAGAAGGTTGTCGATTCTCGTAAGCACGAAAGGATCGCTCTCCTGTTGTCTGATCTCAATAAGAAACTCCCTTGCCTTCCCATCGGCCAGAGAATAAAAGAAGTCAATCGCATTGAGGCGAAGTTGTTGCTCCCCAATATCTTGGAGTGCGTTAATGATGGCAACAAAGGCTCTTTTTTTTCGCGTTAGACCTACTCCGTTTACCAGAGTTTTTTTGATCTCCGGTACGGCTTCCTCCTTCAAATGGAGAAGCAATGGGTTTATGGCTCTCTTATCCTGAATTTCTACAAGAAGCTTTATGGCGTTCCCCCGTCTCTCCGGATCATCAAGGTAGATGAGTCTTAAGATCGGTTGTACATCAATTTCTTTTTTATCGTGTTTCGCCTTTTCATAAAAATGCTTGTAATCTCTTGACCAGAATATCAGGCTCGCGAGAATCCATCCCATTCCTTCCGATGAGAACACCATTCTATCTTTCCATGTTTCAATAAATACGAGGGATGCAACATCAAGGAAGGTTTCGTTCACCACGGCATTTTGAATGAGATTCCTGATCTTCTTTTTTTCCTCGAATTCATCAAGTCTCAAAACATTATAGAGGGTCTTTTTGAAATATCTACTCGAAAGTGAATAATATGTAATATCAAAGAATTCCGACTCCCTGACTATATCCTCTTTTTTTAATAGATCAAGATATGAAAGTATTTGATGCTTGGGCAGATTTGTCTCAAAATACATATCATCAAGAGAGAATCTCCATAATTGTTTCTCAACGTTACCCATTAAAACTGCGATAAGGGCCCTGAAGTCCCTATTGTCTATCATATCACCCATAATGTCTGTGAATGTTTTTCCAATATTGATTGGATCAAGTAATTCATATTCGATAGGTTTCTGAAATTCGTTTGTATCGAAAAAAGTCCAGTCTCCATCCTGGGCTTTCAAATCTTGAACAGCTCTCATGGGTCGTATTTCGAAGAGCGATGACATAGTGATTTTTTTAAATGGACCATACCAACCAAAGAATGTTTCCTGATCGCCCACCACGATAAGATAAATATTTGTCTGTTCCAGACAGAAGGAAACGAAACGTTCAAATTTCTCTTTTTCTCCATCATCAATTCCTATAACCCTTTCGCAGCTATCAAGAACAAAGAAACACGGACCTTCGTCAGACAGATGCTTACAGATAGATATGATATCAAGCCCTGAGTATTCCAAATGGCCATGTCTCTTGGAAATGACATATCTGAGCTCGCCAACAGGATTTTTCCATAGTTCACAGTAAAAAACATTCTTTGACATTGCAGAGAGCTGTGGTAAGAGAAATGACTGAAGAATTGCTGTTTTGCCTGTGCCAACCTCCCCCACTACAACAATTCCACGGGAAAGTAAAAGCCTGTCCAAGAGGCCTGAAATTTCTTTCCAACGGTTAAAGGGCGGCGTTTCTGGCTCATTGTTGGGAGAAAACTTCGGAAGCTCAAAGTAATCTCGTTTGTAAATAAAATCACTGGATATCTCCCAGGTTAACGTTGAATACTGAAAACCTAACCTGCCATTTACCTGTTCTTTGAAAAGAGAAAATAGGCCATCAATAAGCTTTCTGGCTGTTTCCACAACGTGGAGCTCATAGGGAAAATGTGCATTGAATTGAATATGAATATGTCCTTCCCTGCTATCAATGTCTACCTTCGTATTGTCAGGGCTCAATATGATGTCCTTCGTAGCGGGCCTTCTGAGCTCGCGATGTCTTAATCCTGAGTAAAACACATCAAGAATTATGTGAGCAAAATTCAGAATACTTTCAAGCATCTTTGTATTTCGAATAATTGCCTTTTTTCCATTATCATCAATGTCCCACTCTAAAGGCATCTTTCTCACCTCGTGGGAAAAGATCAGTGCATTCACAATTTCCATTGCTGACGGAGGAATGTCGAGTTTCTTTGCTATCTCAAAATTGAGAAGGAGCTGCTTATGGTGAACCACATGGCTGTTTAAAATTTCCCTGTTCCGGCTCCACCCGAAATGCTTGATAAAATCTGCGTCGTGGAGGTAGATGGCGCACAGGAGTACAAAAATCTCTCCAGAGAAAAGCTCCTCCGTTCGGTCCTTTGGATCGGGTATAATCTTTTCAATTAATGTCTTAAGGGCCTCTGTATGTTCTTTCAGAGGAAGGTTCACTTTAGGAAAAATCTTCGCTTCGCAGAAAGTTCTTAAATCGAGAAACCTCTGGTAGAGCTTGAGCTCCCGTTCTTTTTCTTTGAGTAGATTTTCAAGCTTCGCTTGCATTGCATCACCCCCCCCAGACGTGCAAGGCAAATTTTATAATAGTTACGAGAGGTGTTGTATTCTTATACAATACCTCTTTGATTTACCTTATTGTTTTTCGCCACAGGTAAACAAGCGGGCTTGCAACAAAGATGGAAGAGTAAGTCCCCACAATCAAACCAATGAGGAGCGCGAGCGAGAAATCAAACAATACCTCGCCACCGGCGACCATAAGGGCTCCTAAAGCAAGGATGGTACTGATACCTGTTATAACTGTCCTGCTAAGTACCTCATTAATGCTTCTGTTTATCACTCTGCCGAAATCATCCTTCGATTTCATGGCCCCCATGTTTTCACGGATTCTGTCAAAAACAACCACAGTGTCGGAAAGCGAGTAGCCGGCTATGGTCAGAAGAGCGGTAATAATCAGGAGGTTCAATTCTTTATTGAGAATATAAAAAACACCGAGCACAACTACCACATCATGAAAGGTTGCAATCGTAGCCGCTATTCCAGAGATAAGCGTGAACCGATACCATATGTAACCAATAATACCTATGAGGGCAAGGCATACTGCTATGATAGCGTAGTTTTTCAAGTCCTTGCCAACGCCGGGGCCAACCATATTTGTTCCAAGAACCTCGAATTTTTTTCCCGAGAGGTGACCGCTTAGGATTGATCCGACTTTATCCTGTATCTTTTCTTTGTCGGTATCAGAAAGTTTCGTCTTTATAAAGAAGTCCTTTGTACCACTTACCTCCTGAATTTGTACGTCTGAAATTCCACCCTCAGCAAGGGCCTTCCTCAGTGATCCAATATCAACCTGTTCGGCAAAACGAACTTGGAGGTTAGTGCCACCGGTAAAATCAACGCTAAGGTTAGCACTTCCAAGGACAATCATGATAAATGCATAAAGCCCAAGCAAAACCATTATTGCTGAGATAACAAAGGCCTTCTTTCTGAATCCGATGAAATCAAAATTTGTGCCTTTTAGCAGTTCAAACATGTTTGGCCTCAGATGCTCAACGTTCGCGGCTTAAATTTCTGCAGAATCCAATCAAAAATCGCCTTGGATCCGAATACTGCCGTGAACAGGTTTATGATCATACCAATAAGCAGGGTAATGGCAAACCCCTTGATCGGTCCAGTACCAAATATAAAGAGAACAGCCGCAGTGATCAGAGTTGTTATGTGTGAATCGAAGATGGCTACCCATGCCTTGGAATACCCTGCATCAACTGCCGCCCTTACGGTCTTCCCCAGCTTTAACTCCTCACGTATCCTCTCAAAAATGAGAACGTTCGAATCGACACCCATACCAATCGTGAGGGCAATACCGGCAATGCCGGGAAGTGTCATGGTTGCTTTCAAAGCACTGAAAGCGCCAAGGAGGTATATCAGGTTCAGAAAAAGGGCAATATTTGCTATTACACCACACCAGCGATAATAAATAATCATGAAGATAATTGTCAGTAAAGCTCCAAGTATAGTAGCCCTGATACCCTGCCTGATGGAATCCTGGCCAAGGGTTGGACCGATGGTAATATTCTGAACAACTTTAACCGGCGCCGGAAGGGCACCCGCCCTCAGAACGATGGCCAGATCTTTTGCCTCCTCCATGGTAAAACCGCCAGTAATGGAAGCCCTACCACCGGATATTCTTTCTTTCACTACAGGCGCAGAGTAAACCGTATTGTCTAGAACAATTGCAAGTCGCTTACCTACATTCTCTGCAGTAATCTTGTCAAATATCCTGGCTCCTTCACTGTCAAACTCTATACCAACATAGGGCTCATTCCTGAAT
>Ga0105103_10001125_pt1 | contig 15066 bp, 11 predicted proteins | sample PPLLaktember2015_2_FD_79107 | JGI IMG/M metagenome (GOLD analysis project Ga0105103, IMG submission 79107) | Freshwater sediment microbial communities from Prairie Pothole Lake near Jamestown, North Dakota, USA - PPLs Lake P7 Core (6) Depth... | ecosystem: Environmental > Aquatic > Freshwater >...
CTGGGCGGCATCGCCCTTGGCATGTCGATGCTGCCCGAAGAGTTTCCCGTGGTGCTGACGGTGTTCATGGCCATGGGCGCCTGGCGGATCTCGCGGGCGCGCGTGCTCACGCGGCGTGCCGCCGCGATCGAGACACTCGGCTCGGCCACCGTCCTGTGCACGGACAAGACCGGCACCCTCACCGAGAACCGCATGTCCGTCGCCGAACTGCGGAACAGGAGCGGTCAGATCTTCCGGCCCGTTGACTCGCCTGGTGCGAGCATGCCCGAGCCGTTCCACGACCTGGTCGAGTTCAGCCTGCTCGCCAGCGCTGAAGACCCGTTCGATCCGATGGAGAAGGCGTTCCACGACCTCGGCCGGCGGCACCTGGCCGGAAGCGAGCACCTGCACGGTCCCGAGTGGACCCTTGCGGAGGCGTATGGTCTTCACCCCGACCTGCTCGCCATGTCCAACGTCTGGCAGGCGGCCGATGGCCGGCAGGAGTTCGTCATCGCGGCCAAGGGCGCCCCGGAAGCGATCGCCGACCTGTGCCACCTGGGACCGGCGGAGATCGTCGCGCTCACGCACGCGGTGGACGCCATGGCCGCCGAAGGCCTGCGCCTGCTGGGGGTCGCGCGCGCCTCGTTTGCCGGACAGATGCCGAGCTCGCAGCACGATTTCGCCTTCGAGTTCCTGGGGCTGGTCGGCCTCGCCGATCCGCTGCGGCCGAGTGTGCCCGCCGCCGTCGCCGAATGCCGGTCCGCGGGCATCACGGTCGTGATGATCACCGGTGACTATCCGGCGACCGCACGGGCTATCGCCCGCCAGGCGGGACTCGACGCCGAGGACGTCGTGACGGGCCAGGAGCTCGAGGCGCTGAGCGACGCGGACCTGGCGCGTCGCGTGCAAACGGCGACCGTGTTCGCGCGAATCATGCCCGAGCAGAAGCTCCGCATCGTCAACGCACTCAAGGCCGCCGGCGAGATCGTGGCGATGACCGGCGACGGCGTGAACGACGCGCCCTCGCTCAAGGCGGCGCACATCGGGATCGCGATGGGCGGCCGCGGGACCGACGTGGCGCGCGAGGCGTCCGCACTGGTCCTGCTCGACGACGACTTCGGCTCCATTGTCACGTCGGTCCGGCTCGGCCGCAGGATCTACGACAATCTCCGGAAGGCGATGGGCTTCATCTTCGCGGTCCACGTGCCGATTGCCGGGCTGGCCCTGCTCCCGCTGCTGTTCGGCCTGCCGATCCTGTTCGGACCGATGCACATCGCGTTTCTGGAGATGGTGATCGATCCGGTGTGTTCGCTCGTCTTCGAGGCGGAAGGTGAAGAAGGCGACGTGATGCGCCGACCGCCGCGCTCCCCCGATGAGCCCTTGTTCTCGGGTGCGCTGATCGGCTGGAGCCTGCTGCAGGGCACCTTCGCCTTTGTTCTCGTGGCAGCCATCTTCGTGCTCGCCTCCTGGCGGGGCATGCCGGAGACCGAGGTGCGGGCGCTCACGTTCTTCTCGCTGGTGATGACGATTGTCAGCCTGATCTTCGTGAACCGCTCGTTCAGCGCATCGCTGGTCTCGGCCTTCCGGCGACCCAGCCGGGCACTCGCGTGGGTCCTGCTGGCCGTCATGGCGATGTTGAGCCTGACGCTGCTCTGGCCGTTTGCGAGCGGCCTGTTCCGCTTCGGTCCGCTGCACGTGGACGACCTCTCGTTGACGCTGGCCGCGGGCGTCTTCGTCCTTGGCGCCCTCGAGCTGTTGAAGCTCTTCTGGCGGGCGCGGCTGCAATCATGAGCCGGCTATCCTCTTCGTCCGCTGTTCAGAATGAAACAGCGGCCTTCCCGGGCCGGTGCGACACTGGGCTGGCGAGGGGCATATGCAGCACGAAGCCGGCATCTGGGTCCATCACATGAACAGGCGCATCGCGTACGCTGCCGTCCTGATGCTCCCGCTGCTGCTCGGCGCCGGCTGTGCGCGCGGGAAGCCCGACACGTCGGCGTCGGAGCCCGAGGCCGCCGCGACCGACCCACGCACGCCGCCTCCGGCAGCCAAGCCATCGGTGCCAGCGACACCGCGATCGACCCCGGCCCCGGCTCGCGCGCCTGCGCCTGCCCCGCGGGCGAAAGATCCGGCGCCGCCAGCGGCCAGCAAGGGTGCCCCGGCTACGGCGAAGCCGCCGGCCGCGGCCCCGACGCTGGACCTGACTGCCCTGAAGGAGCGGCTCAAGGACACCAAGGCCATCGGCATCTTCAGCAAGATCACGCTCAAGAACCAGGTCGACGATCTGCTGGACCAGTTCCGCGCGTACCACCAGGGAAAAGCGAAGCTCACCATGATCGATCTGCGTCGGTCGTACGAGCTGATGATGATGAAGGTGCTGTCGCTGCTGCAGGACGAGGACCAGGCGCTGGCGTCCGACATCGTGTCCTCGCGCGAGGCGATCTGGGGTCTACTCGCGGACCCGAAGAAGTTCGCCGCCCTCCAGGGCTGAACGGGGGAGAAGCATGAACAGACTCACAGCGGCGTTGGCTCAATCGGTTGCCGTGACGGCATTCCTCGTGGTGCCGTCGTCAGCCCAGAATGATGAGGCGCTCAAGAAAGACCTGACGGCAGTCATCGCGCTTCACGGGTTGCCGTGCGGCCAGGTGATCGACGTGGCGGTGCTGGCCGAAAGCGACTACGCCGCGTCCTGCAAGGACGGGAACAGGTATCGTGTGTATCTGAACGCCGAGGGGCGGGTGATTGTCGAGAAGCAGAAGTAGGCCAGCCGCGGTGCGGGGCCGAGGCGAGACTTCCGCCTCCTGAGACGTACAAAATTCACGGAGTACGGGCGAGCTTTGCAGGGTCGCCCCAGACTCCTCGAGGGTGCCATGAGCGACAAAGTCGGCATTTGGATCGATCACAAGCGGGCGGTCATCGTGTCTGCGTCCGCGGGACGCGTCACCACCAGTCTGGACTCGGAAGTCCCAGCGCATCCTCATTTTGGCGGTGAGCAGGTTGGCGGGGGCGAGAAGAAATACGAGGAACGGCGCGGCCATGACCTGGACCGCTACTACGACGAGGTCATCAACTACCTGGGGGACGCCGACGGGCTCCTGATTCTGGGCCCAGGCGAGGCCAAACTCGAGCTCAAGGCGCGTCTGGACCGAACCACGAAGACGCATGCGGGACGCACCATCGAGGTCGCGACCACCGACAGGCTCACCGATCCCCAGATTGTGGCAAAAGTGAAGGAGCACTTCGGGATCGATTGAGCCATCGGCTACCTGGCGACGATCACGCGTGAGGGAACCGGCTCGACAATCTGCCTTGATCACGCCGGCGGCGCCGAACTATCGCGACCTCCAGCTGGACGATACGCCCGCGATGAGCGGGTAGACTGTGACCGGCGCCGGTTGGCCACGGCTGCCGCGTGACCGCAGATTCCAGCATGCAGCCCAGCAGTCCGTATCGACCTCGCGTTTCACGGGAAACGCGCCTCCTGCTGACCGCCGGCCTTCTGGCCGTCGCCGCGTTGTGGCTACTGGCGCGCGTTCGCTTCCCCGACCGGCCCGTGACGCCCAACCCAGTGCCGTCCGTCCTCAGCCAGTTGGCCAGCGGCCCCAAGTACACCGACCTGGCCGCCGAGGTGGCCCAGCTTCAGGTTCGACTGCAGTCATCCGTGTTCGTGCTCGACGTGCCGCTGCCGAAGTCGAGCTCCACGCCCAGGTCACAACGGCCGGTCGCGGTGAGGCTGGGCGGCGACCTTGCCGTGACCTTGCTCCCGGACAGCCAGAGCCGGGGGCCATGGAAAACCGCCATGCTGCGCGGTCGCGACCGGGCGTCTGGTCTGGCCGTGGTGAGCGCACTGAGCGGCTCCTCAGGGCCCGTCCTGGCCACCTGGACACCGCGTCGCATGCAGCAGCCGCGCTACTTCGTGGCCAGCGATGTGTCACGGATGGGTGTGTCGCTACGCCCCGTGTTCGTGGGATCTCTCGATCCCGTCAACAGCCCGCTCTGGACCGAACCGGTGTGGGCCGTGCCGCCCCGCAGCGATCTGGCGCCGGGATCGTTCCTGTTCACGAGCAACGCGGAACTGGTGGGCCTGGTCGTCGCGTCCGCAAACGAGCTGGTGATCGTGCCAGGCGCGACCTTGCTGGCGGAAGCGGATCGGCTGCTGGGCGTGCCAGAGGTGCCACCAGGCACGCTGGGCCTCGAGGTGCAGGGGATGACAGAGGCGCTGTCGGCGGTGACCGGTGCGCCCTCCGGCGTGGTCGTCACCTTTCTGGAACGGGATGGCGCCGCCAAGGCCCAGCTGATGGTGGGCGATGTCATCGAAGCGGTCGACAGCCGCAAGGTCGAGACTCGTCATCACTGGGACGTGCGCATGGCCCGCTTGACCGAGGGCGAGACCGTGACGCTCCGTGCACGCCGGCAGGGTGAGATTCGCGAGGTGTGGCTGGTCGCGTCCGCGATGACGCCCAAGCCCGCGATCCCGTCGCTGGGTCTCACGCTCCGGGATCGGGCGAAGGTGGGTGCGGAAGTGATCCGTGTCGATCTGGCGTCCGCTGGCGAGAAGGCCGGCCTGGCGGTGGGAGACGTGATCACGCTCGTGGCCGATGTCGCGGCCCCGACCTCCGCCGATATCCGTGAGGCCTTCGCCTCGGCCGGTGAAGGACAACGCATGATGGTTGCCGTGACGCGCGGCGACACTCACTTCGTGACGACCCTGGAACGATGACCTCTCAGTCCGCCGGCGGTCCGTTCGAACTGTTCGACCCGTCCCTCGACGGCGCGGTCGAGGACGGGCGGATGCCACAGCTGCCGGGCGCGGATGAGCGGCCGAGGTCGCGCTGGCGTCGATCGCTGACGTGGCCGGCGACCTCGGCGCCGGTGGCGCTTCTGCTCCTGGCAGGCATCACGTGCGGGCCACGGGGCATCAACCTGCTGTCGGCGGACGCGTTGTCGTCTCTCGATCCGGTCGTGCCCGTCGCGCTCGCCGCGCTCGGCGTGCTCGTCGGTCTCGGCGTGGGCGATCGTCGAGCCGACGATCGACGCCTGTTGGCCGCCGCGTCTCTCCAGTCGGCGGTGACCATGCTCGTGGTATCCGCGGGAACCGCGATCCTCGCGTTCGGCGCCGTGTCGTCGGTCGTCCCGCCGTCCTGGACCCTGGTCCTGGCGGCTGGCATCTGTGCGGCGACGTCGCTCACGCTGCCGATCAGCAATCCTCTCGAGCCCAGGGCTGCGGCGACCCGTGTCATCGAGCTCGGGGTGCTGCTGCCGATCGTGACAGGTGGGCTCGTGCTGGCGTGGCTCCGAGCGGGTTCGCCCATGGGAGCCGTCGTTCTGGTTCTGCAGGTCTCCGGGATCACCGTCGCGCTGGGCGCTGCCGGATGGCTGCTGCTGACGCGCGTGTCCTCCGAAACCGATCAGCGCGTGTTCGCCATCTCGGCGCTGTTGCTGGTCGGCGGTGTCGCGGACGCGCTCGCGCTGTCGGCGCTGCTCGGCGGCCTGGTGGCGGGTGTGTTCTGGAGGCATGCCGGCGGCAGCCCGCGCGACACGATTCGACGCGACGTGCTCTTCGTCCAGCATCCGCTCCTCGTGCTCGTGCTCCTGGTCGCGGGGGCGCGTGCGGAGTTGTCCGCGGCGGCACTCGCGCTCGCGGCGGGGTATGTCGCGCTGCGTGTCGCCGGCACGCTGGCCGGAAGCGCCCTGGCGAGGCGTGTCGCCGGCGCCCGGGCACCCAGCGATCTCGGACTGCACCTGCTGCCCCCGGGAGTCTTCGGCGTGGCGTTCGCGCTGAATGCGGCCGCGGTTGCCGGCGCGGAGGCCCCGCTGCTGATCACATCAGTGGTGGTTGGGACCATCGGGTCCGAGGCGGTTGCGCTGGTCCTGCCTCCGCGGAGCGTGACCGAGTGAAGCGCCTGCTGGCGCTCGCGCTGGCGGTCGCCGCCATGGCGTCGGTGCGGGAGCTCCGCGCCAGCGGGGTGCCGCCCGACTCGGTGGCCACGGCACTGGCGCTCGGGTTCGCGCTGATGGGCGCGTCCGTCACCGGTGACGTGCTGCGCCGTTTCCATATCCCCCGACTGTCGGGATATCTGCTCTTCGGCGTGATCGTCGGACCGTATGTGGCGAACCTGATCACCGAATCCATGGCCGCCGAGCTTCAGGTGGTCACCCGACTCGCGACGACGCTCATCGCGTTCATCGCGGGTCTCACGTTGAGCGTGGAACGCCTCGGGGCCCGGCTCGCGGCGATCGCGCACATGGCAGTGGTGACCCTGGCCATCGTGGTGGTCGGCTTGTCGGCGGTGGCGTGGCTGGCATGGCCGTGGCTGCCGATTGCGCCCGACGCCGTCGGACTGCAGCGATTGGTGATGCTGGCCCTGCTGGTCGTGATGGCCATCTCCTTCTCGCCGACGATGACGGCCGCCGTGGTCGCCGACTCGGGCGCGCGCGGGCGGTTGAGCGACACCGTCCTGGCTATCGTCGTCCTGGCCGATCTCGTCATGCTGGTGTTGTTCTCCGTGTCGATGGAGCTGGCCCGTGTCGTGTTCGACACCGGCACGAGCGAGAGTGTCGGCGTGCTGGTGCGGCTCGTGTGGGAGCTCGGGGGGGCCGTCGCCTTTGGCGTCCTCATCGGTGTGCTGGCCGCGCTCTACCTGCGTTACATCGGCCGGGAGATCACGCTGGTCCTGCTGGCGGTGTGCGCCGTGCTCAGCCAGGTCGGCACGACCCAGCAGCTGCAGCCGCTGCTGGCGGCACTGGCCGCGGGCGTGGTCATCGAAAATCTGGCGGTCGCGCAGGGCGACACGCTGAGAGCGGCCGTGCGCCGTGGCGCGCCGCCGGTGCTGGTGGTGTTCTTCGTGGCGGTGGGCGCATCGCTCCGCCTGGACGCCCTGGCCTCCATCGGATTCGCCGCCATCGCGTTGTCCGCGGTCAGGCTCGGACTCATCAAGTTCGGCGTCGGCGCGGGCGCCAGTCTGTCGGGGCTGGGCGAGCCGGTCGGGAGCTCCGCGTGGACGGGATTGGTGTCGCAGGCCGGCATCACCCTGGGCTTCGCGTCGGTCGTCGCCACCGAGTTCCCGGGCTGGGGCAACCAGCTGCAGCTGCTGGTCGTGGCGTCGGTCGCCATCCACGAGCTGGTGGGACCGATTCTCTTCCGCCGCGGGCTGGCTCAGGCGGGTGAACTCGATGCACCGCTGGCGCGTCCTCTCGTGGTGGTCTCCAACCGGGAACCGTACCTGCACAGCCAGGCCGAGGATGGCACCATCACCGTGAAGTCCGCGACGGGCGGTGTCGCCGTGGCGCTCGACGCCCTGATGCGCGAGCGCGGCGGCGTCTGGATTGCCCATGGGGCGGGCCCCGCGGACCAGCTGGTCGTCGACGCGACGGACAAGGTGATGGTGCCGCCCGAGAGTCCCTCGTATTCTCTGCGCCGCCTGTGGCTCGAGGAACCCGCCTTCTCCAGGTACTACGGCGGCTTCGCCAACGAGGGGCTGTGGCCGCTCTGCCACGTCGTCGATGTGCGTCCGAAGTTCCGGAGCGAGGATTGGGCGGCGTATCAGGACATCAACACGCGCTTCGCCGCCGCGATTCACGACGAGATCGGATCGTCCGACGCGCCGGTGTTCATCCAGGACTATCACCTCGCCCTCGTGGCGCCGGCCCTGCGTGCCCTGCGGCCCGACACCCGCACCGCGCTCTTCTGGCACATCCCGTGGCCCTATCCGGATCGTCTCCGCATCTGCCCGTGGCGGCGCGAGATCGTGGCGGGGCTGCTGGCCAACGACCTCCTCGCGTTTCAGGTGGAGCGCGACCGCCGCAACTTCCTGATGGCCGCAGAGGAAGAGCTGGGCGCCGAGGTCGAGCTCGAATCGTCGCGGGTCCGATTCGCCGGCCGACAGAGCACGGTCGTCTCGGTGCCGATCGGCGTCGACTACGATCGCATCCAGAGTTTTGCCGCCGACCCGTCGCTGCCGCAGGAACAGCAACGCCTCCGGGAGCTGCTCGGCCTCCGGGCCGAGATCATCGGGCTCGGTGTCGATCGTCTCGACTACACGAAGGGCATCCCCGAGCGTCTCGACGCGCTCGATGCGCTGATGACCGCGCGGCCAGAGTTGCGGGGGAAGCTGACGTTCGTCCAGATTGGCGTGCCGTCGCGCTCGGACCTCGAGAGCTATTCCGCGATCGAGGCAGAGATCAGCCAGCGCATCGCCGACCTCAATGCGCGGCACGCCGTCCCCGGCGGCTCTCCGGTGGTGACGTACTACACCACGCCGCTCGGCGCGTTCAGCCTCGTGGCGCTCTATCGCCTCGCGCACTTCTGCATCGTCAGCTCGCTGCACGACGGCATGAATCTGGTCGCCAAGGAGTTCGTTGCCGCCCGCGACGACGAGCGCGGCGTGCTGGTGCTGAGTGCGCTGGCCGGCGCCGCACAGGAGCTCGGGGACGCGCTGATCATCAACCCCTATGACGTCGACGCCTTCGCGGCCGCGCTCTCACGCGCCATCGACATGCCGGAGGAGGAGCAGGTGGCGCGGATCCGTGCGATGCGCAAGGTCGTGGCGGGGCGGAACGTCTTCAACTGGGCGTCGGACATCCTGGAAGGGTTGGAGAGCATCTGGACCAAGCCGCTGCTCTACTCGGTCAGGGGATGGGGGGAGACGTCGGTGTGAGCAAGGCCTCGCCCTTCGGGCTCGGTGGGACAGATGGGCCGCGCTGCGCGCGGTAGGACGGATAGGCGCGCCTCCATCCAGCCCGTTCTTGACGGAGGCCGCCCGCGCACACCACGATGACCGGGTGCGCGTGCTGATCGTCGAGGATGACCGGACCATCGCGGATTTCGTGTCCGCCGGCCTGCGGCAGGAGGGCTTTGCGGTGGATGTCGTGGACAACGGCGTCGACGGCCTGGACCTCGCGCAGAGCCAGCCCTACGCCGCCGCCGTCATCGACGTGATGTTGCCGCGCCTCGACGGCCTCAGCCTGGTCACGGCGATCCGCCGGAAGGGCGTGACCACGCCGGTCCTGTTTCTCAGCGCGCGCCACTCGGTGGACGACCGGGTGAAGGGGCTGCAGACCGGCGGCGACGACTACCTGACCAAGCCGTTCGCGTTTCCCGAGCTGCTGGCGCGGGTGCAGGCACTGACCCGGCGAGGGCAGGGCGCGCAGGAGCCCACCGAGCTGGCCTTTGCCGACCTGCACCTCGATCGCCTGACGCGTCGGGTCCATCGCGCCGGCGTGCCCATCGAGCTGCGGCCTCGGGAGTTCGCGCTGCTCGAATACCTGATGCGACACGCCGGGCAGGTGGTGTCCAAGACCATGATCGTGTCGCACGTGTGGGACTACAGCTTCGACACCGGCACCAACGCGGTGGACGTCCTCGTCTATCGCCTGCGCGACAAGATCGACAAGGGGTTCGAGCCCAGGCTGCTTCACACCGTTCGCGGCGTCGGCTATGTCCTCAAACTCGAATAGATCCATCGGCCGCGCGTTCGCGTTCCGGCTGGGGCTCTGGTACGCCGGTCTGTTCATCGTCAGTGCCGTGGCGCTCTCGGCCGCCACCTACGTGCTGCTGGCGCGGGCCCTTGCCGCACAGGATCACGACGTGCTGCAGTCGATGCTGTCGCGCTATGCCGTCGAGTACCAGCGTTCGGGCCTCGCCGGGCTGCAACGCGTGATCGAGGCGGACGCCGGACAGGGCCGGCACGAGGGGCTACTGGTCCGGGTCGTGGACGAGCGGACCGAGGCGGTCTATTTCGCCGCGCCACCCGGGTGGGGTGAGTTCGACTTGTCGCCGCTCGACGCGCCGTCGGTGAGCGCGTCTGGATGGGCCACACTCGGTGGCCTGCCCGATGGCGCGGTGCTGGAAGTCGGTTCGGTGATGCTGCCGTACCGCGTGATGGTGCAGGTTGGGCGAAGCTCGCACGTGCGCGACGAGTTGCTGGGGCGCTTCCGTGCGCGCGGCCTCGAGATTCTTGCGCTGATCGCCGTCGCCGCCGTGGCCGGCGGGTTCCTGCTGACGCGTGCGGCGCTGGCGCCGCTGCGCGCGCTCGAGTCGACGGTGCGGTCGATTCTCCAGACGGGGCAGTTCGATGCGCGGGTGCCGATCAGGGACTCGCACGACCCGCTCGACGAACTCGGCGCCCGCGTCAACGAGATGCTGGAGCGCATTCAGTCGCTCGTGAGCGGCATGCGCGGCGCCATCGACAACGTCGCGCACGACCTGCGGACGCCGCTCACCCGTTTCCGCAACGTCGCGGAAGCCGCCCTGCTGACCACGGACCCCGAGCGCGCCCGCGAAGGACTGGCGCAGGCGCTCGAGGAAGCGGATCGCGTCAACGCCACTCTGACGGCGCTGATGGACATCTCGCAGGCCGAGACCGGCACGATGGCGCTGGCGCTGCAGCCGGTGCGGCTCGGCCAGGTGGTGGACGAGGCGGTCTCGCTCTACGCCGACGAAGCGGAAGACCGGTCGATCGTGTTGCGCTCGACCGTGCCGCACGACCTCCGCGTGGATGCGGACCACACGCGCCTACGGCAGGTGCTGGCGAACCTGGTCGAGAACGCGGTGAAGTACACCGACTCCGGTGGTCGCATCGACATCAGCGCCAGCGCGGGGGACGGCGTCGTCGCGCTGAACGTGCGCGACACGGGCATCGGCATCGCCCCGGAGCACCTGCCCCACGTGTGGGACCGGCTCTACCGAGCCGATGCCAGCCGCACGACGCGAGGGCTTGGGTTGGGACTGTCGCTGGTGAAGGCCGTAGTCGAGGCCCACGGTGGCCGGGTGGAAGTGACGTCAGTGCCTCAGCAGGGGAGCACCTTCACGGTGATGCTCCCCACTGCGGCGGTTCCGATCGAGGGAACGACGCCCGGTACCCGGCACCCGGTATCCGGATTCCGGACGACGGGTACCGGACACCCGTCAGCTGGCAGGCGGCATCCGGCTCGGCGCTGACCTGTCACAGCTGTCATCTTCCGGACACGCTCCCGCAAGTCGCACCGCCGTCCAATCAGGTGAGGACCACCATATGAACCAATACTCACTTCGCAACATCACCTTCACCGTGGCCCTGGCGGCGGCTGGCGTGGCGGCCGGGTTCGCCGGCGGGCGCAACACGCTCGTCGCGTCCAGCCCGCAGGCAGCCCTGTCGCCGTCCGGCCATGGCGCCGCGGCCGCGCCCGCGCCCGCGATCAACGCCGCGTCCTACAGCGCGGTCGTGGACCGCGTCGCGCCTGCGGTCGTCACCATCCGCGTCGAGAAGCAGGCCGAGGTCTCGCGTACGGCACTGCCCGAAGGGTTCCGTGACTTCTTCGGTCAGCAGCCTCGGATGGATCCCCGAGGCCAGCGCCAGAGCGGTCTCGGCTCAGGCGTGATCATTCGCCCCGACGGCCACATCCTGACCAATCACCATGTGATCGCGCGCGCCGACCGGATTCGCGTGGATCTCGCCGACGGGCGTTCGCTGCCGGCGACGCTGGTGGGCGCCGATGACGCCAGCGACCTCGCGGTGCTGAAGGTCGAAGCGCTCGGCCTGCCGACCGTCGCCTTCGGCGACTCCGATCGCATCAAGGTCGGCGATGTCGTGCTGGCGTTCGGCAACCCGCTGGGCGTCGGTCAGACCGTGACGATGGGCATCGTCAGCGCGAAGGGCCGGGCGACGGGCACCGGCGACGGCAGCTACGAGGACTTCCTGCAGACCGATGCGCCGATCAACCAGGGCAACTCCGGCGGCGCGCTCGTCAACCTGCAGGGTGAGCTGGTCGGCATCAACGCGCAGATCCTCTCGCCGTCGGGCGGCAACATCGGGCTGGGCTTCGCCATCCCGTCGACCATGGCCCGCGCGGTGACGGAGCAGCTGACCCAGGACGGTGTCGTGCATCGCTCGAAGCTGGGGGTGACGGTGCAGCAGATGACGCCCGAACTGGCGGAGAGCCTGAATGTGTCCGACGCGCGCGGTGCGCTGGTGAGCGCGGTCGAACCCGGCGGCCCCGCGGAACGCGCCGGTCTCAGGCAGGGCGACGTGATCGTCGCGCTCGACGGCCGCAAGGTGAGCGATGCCAACGCGGTGCGCAATCAGATCGCCGGCACGAAGCCCGGATCGTCGGTCTCGATCGATGTGGTGCGCGGCGGCAAGCCCGAGTCGCTGTCGGCTCGCCTGGTGGAGCGTCCGCGGACCGAGCGCGCGTTCGTGCCGCAGGAGGAAGGCGAGCGTGGCACGTCCAGCTTCGGCATGGCGGTGACGCCGCTGACGCCGCAGCTGGCGGAAGAACTGGAGCTGGCGCGCGGCGAGACCGGGCTGGTCGTCACCGATGTCGATCCGTCGGGTTCGGCGGCCACGTCGGGTGTGCGGCCCGGCGATCTGATCAAGCGCGTCAACGACCGCGAGGTCACGTCGGTGCAGAGCCTGCGCGCCGCGATGGCGGCACAGACGGACAAGCCGGCGCTGATGCTGGTGAATCGCCAGGGCGCCGACCTGTTTCTCGCCCTGCGGCGCGACCAGTCGTAACCCCACGTCGACCCTCCGGACGCGTTCCCAACCGCGCCCGGAGGAGCCACGGCGAAGCGTCGCGGTGCTGGCAGGATGATCGCACGGTCGTGGTGATGGAGGTGCTCGCGCAGCCCCTTCGCATCGCGGTGCTCGACGTCGCTACGTCAGCACCGCTCGAATCCTCGCGAGATGGTGATAGCTGTGCCGGACCGCGTGATCCTCGATAAAGAACTGGCACGTGAGGGGGGCATCGGCATACAGGGAGACCGTCACCGCGCGGTCGAGCTCCTCGTCGCTGAGCGCCCGGATGGCGGCCGCGGCGGCCGCGCTGTTCTGACGGAGGAGCTCAAGCGCGGCGTCCTTCGTCGCGCCGTCGTTGTCCCTGGCGTGCCCGCCATTCATGTCGTCGATCACCGCCTTGGTGACGCCGACCACCGGGTCGCCGGCAGCGATCGCCTGCGCCAGCTGGATCTCGATCGGATAGACGCTGGCAACGTGGTGCACGACGACGCCGATCGTGCGGCCGTCTCCGGGCAGGCGGGTCTGCCACTGTTCGTTGGTGAGGGCGCCGGCGAGCGAAGCCAGTGCCCTTGCCCCCTGTTCGAGGCGATCGGCAAGCGCGTTCGCGCGATGGCGGGTGGTGAAAGCAGGTGAAGGCTCCGCGCTGACGGCATTACTTGAGCTGGCGTTCATGAGTTCCCTCTCTGATGACGACCGGTGCCTCATGGCCCGGCCACTGATCACCGCTACTGATCTAATCGGAAACTGGCTGCCGAACCCGCCAGGGGACCGCAGCCGGCGCTCACGCGGTTGTCACCTTTTCCGGAAAGGTGAATCCATCAGGGAAGAGAGTTTCGAAGGGGAGGACCTATGCTCGTCCGTCAGATCGCTGATCCCAAGCTCGCGCAGTTCGCCTACCTGGTCGGATGCCCCCGCAGTGGAGAGGCAATCGTGATTGACCCCGAGCGCGACGTCGATCGCTACTTTGGCGAGGCGGCCCGACACAATCTGCGAATCGTCGCCGCCGTGGATACCCACATTCACGCCGACTACCTGTCAGGGTTGCGTGAGATGGCGGAGCGCGGCGTGCTGGTCTATGCCTCGAAGATGGGCGGCGCCGACTGGCAGTACGAGTGGCTCCGCGACTCCCACTACCCCCACCGTCTGCTCGGCCACGGCGACCAGTTCGCCGTCGGCTTCATCGAGTTCCAGGCCGTGCACACGCCCGGCCACACGCCCGAGCACCTGAGCTACCTCGTCCGTGACGCCGGCGGTGGCGCGAAGGATTTCGTGGCCCTGGCGAGCGGCGACTTCGTCTTCGTGGGCGATGTCGGCCGGCCCGACCTGCTGGAGCGCGCGGCCGGCGTCGCTGGCGTGATGGTGCCCTCGGCCCGGGCGCAGTATGGCTCCATTCGGGACGAGTTCCGGCCGCTGCCGGAGTTCCTGCAGGTATGGCCCGCGCATGGCGCGGGCAGCGCCTGCGGCAAGTCGCTCGGCGACGTACCCACGTCGACGGTCGGCTACGAGCTGCGGACCAATCGTTCGATCCAGGCGGCTTCCGATGAGCAGACGTTCGTGGAGTTCATCCTTGCCGGCCAGCCCGAGCCGCCGCTGTATTTCGCCCGCATGAAGCGAGACAACCGACGCGGTCCGGCCCTGCTGCCGGCGCTGCCGGTGCCGGCACGCATCGAGGCGCCGGGCCTCTCGGCGCTCGAGAACCGGCGCGATATCGCGGTCCTCGACACCCGGTCGCGCACCGACTACTTCGCCGGGCATCTGAACGGCTCGATCCTGGCAGAGCTCGACTACCAGTTCTGCTCGATTGCCGGCTCGTACGTCGAGGAAGGCACACCGATTTACCTGCTCGTGGACGAGGAGCGCCTCGAGGAAGCGGTGCGCGCGCTCATCCGTGTGGGGCTCGACACGATCGTCGGCTACCTCACGCCCCAGGCACTGGCCGAGTTCGCACGCAGCGGCGGCCGGCTGGGCCGCACCGAGACGATCGACATGGCGCAGATGGAACGCAGGCGCACGAGCGGCCAGGCGCGGGTGCTCGACGTGCGTGGCGGCGCGGAGTTCGAACTCGGGCACGTGCCCGGCGCGACCAACATCCCGCACACCCGCGTTCCGTTGCAGTTCGACACGCTTCCGCGCGACCTGCCGCTGCTCGTGCACTGCAACAGCGGCGCCCGCTCGTCGGCTGCCGTCTCGTTGCTCGAACGGCACGGGTTCACGGCCGTCCAGGTGAACGATCTCTTCGCGAACTACCACCAGTCCGACCTGAACGTCGGCGCCAGCAGATGAGGGATGCGATGACGACTCCAGGAGTCATGACAGAGGGTGCGCCTCACGGTCCCGGCGATGAACCGACCGTTGCCGCGTCGCTGCAGGCGCTGAACGCGCGGCTGGACTCGATGGCCGAGGTCATCGACGCCCTCCGGCCGCTCGTCGCGCTGGCCGGGCAGGCGCCGGGGCTGGTGGCGATGGCCGGCGACTCGTTCGACGAGATCATGCAGACGGCCAGCGACAGCGGCATCGACGTCGAACGCGGGCTGCTCAACGGCGCCGGCGCGGCGCTGCGTTTCGGCGCGACGATGGACCCGGAGAAGGTGCGCGC
>Ga0105103_10001126_pt1 | contig 15059 bp, 8 predicted proteins | sample PPLLaktember2015_2_FD_79107 | JGI IMG/M metagenome (GOLD analysis project Ga0105103, IMG submission 79107) | Freshwater sediment microbial communities from Prairie Pothole Lake near Jamestown, North Dakota, USA - PPLs Lake P7 Core (6) Depth... | ecosystem: Environmental > Aquatic > Freshwater >...
CGATGAGAGCGACATGGTGATCATTTACAACCGGCGCATGGAGGAACTCGTCGGGTATCCCCGGGTCGACGTCCTCCACAAAATGACCTTCCCGCAACTCTTTCCCCCGGCGGCAGCGGCGCGGTTTAAAGCGGACCTGAAGGGCGACCATGCCGGGGCCAATCACACGCTTTTTCTCTACGAGACCCTTTTGAAGAGCAATCTCGGGCGGGAGATCCCCGTCCAGGTCTCGGCGGTCACCCTGATGGATGAGGGCCGCGAAAGCGGTGTCGTGGGTTTTTTCAGGGACTTGAGAGCGATTCGGAAGCTGGAACGCGAGATCGCCGATCAGGCGCGCATTCTGCATCAGGACAAGATGATGTCGCTCGGGCGCCTGGCGGCCAGCGTGGTGCATGAGATCAACAACCCGCTGTCGGGCATATTGAATTACATCCAGTTGATGTCCCGGATTCTGCAACAGGGGCCGCTCAGCGATGAGCGGCGGCAGAAGTTCGAACGTTTTGTGAGCATCGTCGAGGCTGAAACCGGCCGCTGCTCCCAGATCGTTTCAGGGCTGCTGAGCTTTTCGCGGCGGTCGCCGTCCGCTTTCGGCCCGGTCGACGTGGAGGAATTGATCCGGCGCTGCGTCTTGCTGAGCCGGCACAAGCTGGATCTGAGCAACATCCGCATCGAGTCCCAGGTCCAAGCCGGCCTCCCCCCGCTGGCCGGGGATTTCAACCAGCTTCAACAGTGCCTCATCAACCTGATCTTCAACGCGATCGACGCCATGCCGGACGGCGGCACCCTGACGCTGAACGGCCGGCTCGATGCGCGGCATAATACGGTGGTCATCCAGGTGAAGGATACGGGCCCGGGGATCCCACCGGAACACCTGGCCAGCATCTTCGAACCGTTTTTCACCACCAAGAGCGAAGGCCATGGATTAGGGCTCGGCTTGTCCACGGTCTTCGGGATCGTGGAGCGGCATCGTGGGACCATCGCAGCGCAGAACGCTCCTGAAGGAGGCGCGCTTTTCGTGATCACGTTTCCGGTGTCCTCATGAAACACCCCGGCGCTTTCTCCGGAAACATCATCGCATGCGAGCAGTGGCTCCACATCCTGGATGAGCTCAGCATCGGTGCCTTCACCGTGGACTCTGAGCGGCGGGTGTCCGCCATGAACCTCACGGCTCAGGCCCTGATCGGCCTGCGTGATTCCCAGGCGATCGGCCAGGACTGCCGGGAAGTGTTCCTCGGGGTGCCCTGTCTGGCGAAGTGCCCTTTCAGAGCCGGGGAGCCGGACGAGGCCGCCGAACCCTCGATCCGCCTTCCGGGCGATAACGACGATGTTCACCTCGTCACGCGGCTGGCCTCCCCGGTCTACGGCAGCAAGGGTCAGCCGGAGGGGTGCATGACGATTCTGCAGGACCTTTCGCCGATCGTGCACCTGATCGACCGGATCCACCACGAAGAGCGCAGCCTGAAGTTGATCCTGGACAGCCTGGACATCGGTATTTTCACCGTCAACCGCGGCGGTTACATCACCTTCTACAACACCGGGGCCGAAACGATCAGCGGCTTCAACCGCCGCGACCTATTGGGCAAACCGTGCAACACGCTCTTTGCGGGCGTCGGCCCCGAGGATGTCTCGTTGATCAAGGAATGCATGGCCGACGGCAGGGCGCGGATCAGCCGGGACGGCCGGCTCACCACCCGGGGCGGCCTGTCGATCCCGATCCGGGCCAATTTCATGGCCTTGCGCAATGAAAAGGCAGCGATTGTCGGAGGGCTGGCCGTATTCCAGGATCTCACCCTCATGCACCAGTTGCACCAGGCGGTGCAGGGCCGCTACACCTGTCACGACATGATCGGCCGGGACCCCTCCATGCGCCGGGTTTTCGAAATGGTGGGCGTCGTCGCCGACACCGAGGCCACTGTTCTGATCGAAGGGCCCACGGGCACCGGCAAAGACCTGTGTGCCAAGGTGCTGCATTCCGCCAGCCGCCGCGCGGAGAAACCTTTTGTCAAGGTGAACTGCGCCGCCATCCCGGAGAATCTGTTGGAATCCGAACTGTTCGGATATGTCAAAGGCGCTTTCACCGGTGCGGCGCAGGATAAATCCGGGCGTTTTCAGGAGGCCGACGGCGGCACCATCTTCCTGGATGAGATCGGGGACCTGCCCCTGCCGCTGCAGGCGAAACTCCTGCGGGTTTTGGAGGATCGCGAGTTTTACCGCCTCGGCAGTCGCCACACCATCACGGTGGACGTCCGCATCGTCTCCGCCACGAATCGGCCGTTGCGGGTGCTGGTCAAGCAGGGCCTGTTCCGCGAGGACCTGTTTTACAGGCTCAACGTGTTCCGAATCGAGCTGCCGGCCCTCAAAGACCGCCGGATGGACATTCCGCTGTTGATCGGCCACGTGATGCGGCGCCTGTGCAGCGCACGGAGCATCCCGGTTTTCGAGATCACCGAGAATGCCATGCGAACCTTGCTCGCCTACGATTATCCGGGTAATGTGCGGGAGCTTGAAAACGTCCTCGAACATGCCCTGATTGTCTGCCGGGGCGGAGCCATCCGGGTACGCCACCTGCCCGGCTACCTGCTCGATCCGGAGGAAGCGGCGGAAGTGAGGCGACCCGGCAGCCGCCTGGACCGGGCGGCGCCCTCCGGCCACGAGCGCGATCGTCTTCTGACCGAGCTGCACCGGCACCAGTGGAACCGCGCCCACACGGCGCAGGCGCTGGGAATCGACCGAACCACTCTCTGGCGCAGGATCAAGAAGTACCGTCTGATGCCCTGAAAGGTCCCTGCAACGTTATGTTGAGGTGCAACGTACGGCGTGTTGCATTCCGCTTCTGACTAGAAATACAGCTAAAAATTCGAGTAAGCCCTCTGATTGCCGCCAATGGTGTTGCATTCTGCTGCAACATTTCTCCGAGACTTCCTCTGTGAAAGTACGGCTGTATTCATTTCAACTGCTTTAAATTATTTACATTTTAACCATTTCAAAGGGGTCTGGCACGATCCCTGCGTATAAGGTTTTTCAAAACCTCGAATCATGAGGCGGGTTACGCCGGAGAGGAAGCGCGATGACGGCCGAATGCCAAAGACAGAAAATCCTCGTCGTCGACGACGAAGCCGATACGCGCATGTTTCTCTGCAACCTGCTGGGGACCTGCGGGTATGAAGCGGTCGCTGCCGCGGGCGGCACGGAAGGCTTTCAGAAAGCCAAGGCGGAGCCGCCGGACCTCATCATCCTGGACATCATGATGCCCCGGGAAGACGGCATCGCGATGTACCGGAACCTCAAGCTCGACCCCGACCTCAAGACGGTCCCCGTCATCGTGGTCTCCTCCATCGGCCGGAAGTCTTTCGCCGTGTATCGCAAATCTCACAACCTGTGGGATGACCCGGCAAGATCACCGATAGGGGCTTATATCGAGAAGCCGCTCGAAGCCGATGAACTCATTCGGGCGGTTCGCCGGCTGACCGCTCCAGGTCCGGTTTCGGCCGGCTGAAGCGCGGGGGCTATATGGTCAAAAGGGAATAGCCATGGTGACACGCATCGGATTCTACATCTGCCATTGCGGGATCAACATCGCCTATCGCGTCCGGGTGGAGGAGGTGGCGGCCTTTGCGCGGCAGCTCCCGAACGTGGCCGTTGCGCGCGATTACAAGTTCATGTGCTCGGACCCCGGCCAGGAGATGATCGAAAACGACATCAAGACCCACCACCTGAACCGGGTGGTGGTGGCTTCCTGCTCGCCGCGGCTGCATGAGAAAACATTCCAGACGGCCTGCCGGCGGGGCGGGATCAACCCGTATTTGTTCCAGATGGCCTCGGTGCGGGAGCAGGTGTCCTGGGTCACCGTGAATGAGGACGACGCCACGCGCAAGGCCAAATCTCTGGCGGCCGCAGCCATTCAGCGGGTGAGCCGCCATCACCCCCTGGAAACCCGCGAAGTGGCCGTGCACCCCGACGTGATGGTGGTGGGCGGCGGCATCGCCGGCATGCAGGCCGCGCTCGACATCGCCAACGGCGGCTACAAGGTCTACCTGGTCGAGAAGCAGTCCACCATCGGCGGCCACATGCTGCAGTTCGACAAGACCTTCCCGACCCTCGATTGTGCCGCCTGCATCGGGACCCCCAAGATGGTGGAGGTCGCCCAGAACCCGAACATTACGCTCTACTCCTACAGCGAGGTCCAGGAGGTGAGCGGGTTCATCGGCAACTACAGTGTCACGGTCCGCCGCAAACCGCGCTACGTCAAGGAGGGCGTGTGCACGGGCTGCGGCGAGTGCGCCAAGGTGTGCCCCGTCGCCATCCTCAACGACTGGGACACGGGGCTGGGGACCTGCCAGGCCATCGGCCGGGCCTTTCCCCAGGCCATCCCCATCACGTTCACCATCGACAAGAAAGACCGCGCGCCCTGTGTTGCCGCCTGCCCGGCGGGGATCAACGTTCAGGGCTACGTGCAGCTCGTGGGCCAAGGCAAGTACACCGAAGCGGTCCGGCTGATCATGGAGCGGCTGCCGTTGCCGGGCGTACTGGGACGGGTCTGCCCGCATCCGTGCGAAAGCCGCTGCCGGCGGGCCGCGGTCGATTCCCCGGTCGCCATCCGCAATCTGAAGCGGTTTGCAGCCGATCAGGTGGACCCGTCGAGTTTGCCGCTGCCGGAGATCGTGGAACGCCCGCAGCGGGTCGCAGTGGTCGGTTCGGGCCCGGCCGGCCTCACGGCCGCCTACTACCTGCGGCTGCGCGGCTATTCCGTGGCGATCTTCGAAGCGCTGGACCGATTGGGCGGCATGCTGCGGGTGGGCATCCCGGACTACCGGTTGCCGCCGGACCTTCTCGACCGCGAGATCGCCCATGTGCTCAGGACCGGCATCGAGGTGAAAACCGGGCAGCGGTTGGGGCGCGACTTCACCCTGGAGAGCCTCCGGGCCGACGGTTTCAGCACGGTACTCCTCGCGATCGGCGCACATCTGGGCATGGCCGCGGGCATCCCCGGCGAGCGCGATCTCGACAACGCCATGAACGCCTTGGACTGGCTGAGGGAGGTTAACCTCGGCACCCGCGTCTGCCCCGGCCGAAGGGTGGTGGTGATCGGCGGCGGCAACGTGGCGGTGGACGCTGCGCGCGTGGCCCGGCGCCTGGGAAGCGAGTCCGTCGCGATCGTCTACCGCCGGACCCGTCAAGAGATGCCCGCTTACGCTGAGGAAATCGAGGATGCCCTGGCCGAGGGCATCGACATCCACTACCTGACGGCGCCGCTGCGGGTGGTGGGACGCGCGGGGAAGGTGGTCGGCCTCGAGTGTATGCACACCGAGCTGGGTCCGCCGGATGAAAGCGGACGGCGGCGGCCGGTGCCGAAGGCCGGCTCCGAGCATGTGATCGAGTGCGACGCGGTCATTCCGGCCATCGGTCAGAAAATCGATCTGGGCTGGGCCGCCGGCTGCGAGGCGTTGAAGACGACCGCTCGGGGCGCTATCGCGGTCGACCCGCACACCCTGCAGACCTCCCTGCCGTATGTGTTCGCCGCCGGCGATGCCGTGAGCGGGCCGGCGACCGTCATCGAAGCTGTGGCCGCGGGTCACACGGCCGTGGCGGCGATCGAGCGATTTCTCCGGCAGCAGGCCGTGGCGGCGATGGCGGCCGAGGCCACCGCGCAGCTGCCGCCCGGCGAGGACTGGGCCGAGATCCCCAAGGGTGTCGGTCGTCAGGAACGCGTCCGCAGCGGGCATTTGGATGCGGCCCAGCGCGTAGCCGGGTTTGCAGAGGTGGACCTCAACTTCAGTGAGGACGAGGCCCGGCAAGAGGCCGGCCGTTGTCTCAACTGCGGCAGCTGCTGCGAGTGCATGGAGTGCGTGAAGGTATGCGAGGCCAAGGCCATCGACCATTGCATGCCGACCGAGGAAATCCAGGTGAAGGTCGGCAGCATCATCCTGGCGACCGGCTACGACCTGATGGACCCGAGCCCGATGCGGCAGTTCGGCTACGGCCGCTACCCGAACGTTTTCACCAGCCTGGAGTTCGAGCGCTTGAGCAACGCCACCGGCCCGACGGGCGGCCAAATTCTGATCCGGGATGAAAACGGCCGGTTCGCCCGCCCGCCGGAAAGTGTCGCCATCCTGCACTGTGTCGGCAGCCGGGACGTGAACTACCACGAGTACTGCTCGCGGGTCTGCTGCATGGTTGCCCTCAAGTACACCCACCTCATCAAGGAGAAGGTCGGTCACCACACCCGCGTCTACGATTTCTACATCGACCAACGCTGTTATGGAAAGGGCTACGAAGAGTTTTACCGTCGCTGCCAGGAGGAGGGCACCGTTTTCATCCGGGGCAAGGTCGCCGAGATCACGGACCAGCCCGCATCCGCCGCCGAAGCGGGTAAGCTCGTCGCCATCGCCGAGGACACGCTTTCGGGCACCCGACTGCGCTTGCCGGTGGACATGGTCGTCCTGTGCGCTGCCATGGAATCGCGCGAGGACACGGCTGCGGTCGGCCGGATCTTCGGCGTCAATCAGGGCGCGGACGGTTTCTTCCTGGAGGAGCACCCCAAGCTGGGGCCGCTCAACACGGCCACCGACGGGGTGTTCCTGGCAGGTGCCTGCCAGGGGCCGAAGGACATTCCCGACGCCGTGGCCCAGGCCTCGGGGGCGGCGGCCAAGTCGCTGGCGCTCGCCAGTCGGGGAAAGGTCGTCATCCCCTCGGCGATCTCCTGGATCGACCCCGACATCTGTGCCGGCTGCCAGACCTGCATCGGGCTCTGCCCCTACTCGGCCATCGAGTTCGACGCGCGGCGGGCGGTCTCGGTGGTCAACGAGGCGCTGTGCAAGGGCTGTGGGAGCTGCGCCGGCGGATGCCCCAGCGGCGCGGCCCAGGTGCGGCATTTCGAGAAGGATCAGATCTTTGCCGAGTACGACGGCATCCTGAACGCCCTTAAGGCGGTCGGCATATGAATCCAACCGGGGGGAGCCCGGTTGGATTCATATCGAGGAGGAGACATGCAGGACTTCGAACCCACGATCGTCGCCTTTGTGTGCAACTGGTGCACCTACACTGCGGCCGACCTGGCGGGAACCTCGCGGCTTTCCTATCCCAAGAACGTGCGCATGATCCGGGTCATGTGCACCGGCATGGTCGACCCCCAGTACGTGATCAAAGCGCTGCTGCAGGGGGCGGACGGCGTTCTGGTGAGCGGCTGCCACCCCGGGGACTGCCACTACATCAACGGCAACTTCAAGGCGCGGCGGCGCATCAAGCTCCTGAAAGAGATCCTGCCCCGGTTCGGTTTCGAGGAGGAACGGTTGCGGCTGACCTGGATCGGGGCGAGCGACGGCATCCGTTTCGCCGAGATCATGCGCGAGCTCGTCGTCCAGCTTAAAGCCCTGGGGCCGAGCCAGGCGAATCTCGCCATGGCGATATGACGGGATCCCGCGGGCGGCTGAGTCGGTGAATTCAAGGGAGAGCATATGAGCAGCACACATCGTCTCGAGGTGAAGAACGGCGACATCGTGGGGGCGCTTCGCACCCTTCTGCAAGCGGCCCTCTCCAAAGAAGCCGTCCGCGCGGTGCTGGCGCCCCGACATCTGCCCATGAAGGCCATGGTCATGCCGGCCCTGGTCGCCCGAGCCGATCAGATGGACGGGGTGGATCCGCTGGCGCCCTGCTTTCCGATGAACGCCGCGCGCATCGCCTCTCGGTTAGCCCGCAAGCCCATGGGGGTACGGTGGGCGGCGGTGCTGCGGCCGTGCGAGATCCGGGCATTTGTGGAGCTGGTGAAACTCAAGCAGGCCCGCATGGACGAGGTGATCCTGATCAGTGTGGACTGTCTGGGGGCCTTCCAGAACAAGGACTACATCCGGTTTGCCGGGGCGGACCCCCCGGCCGCCACGGTGGAGTTCGTACGGCGCACGCTTGCCGGCGAGAGCCTTCAACCGGAGCTGGCCCCGGCCTGCCGGGCCTGCGAGTTCCCGGTGCCGCCCCAGGCCGATGTTCACATCGGGCTTTTCGGCGGGGATGCGGAGGGCGCTTTGCCGGTGGAGGCCCGGTCGGCGGCGGGCCGGGAACTGGTGGACGCCCTGGGGCTCGCACCGGCTGAGGCGCCGGCCGCGCGCCAGGCGGCGGTGGATGCCTTTGTGGCCCGGCGTCGCGCAACCCGCGACGAGATGTTCGCACGGACGCTTGCCGCCATCGACGGCATCGACAAGACGGCCGCGTATTTCGCCAACTGCATCAACTGTTACAACTGCCGGGTCGCCTGCCCGGTGTGCTACTGCAAGGAGTGTGTTTTCGTTACCGATGTGTTCAACCACGAGCCGGCCCAGTACCTGGAGTGGGCCGGCCGCAAGGGTGCGCTCAAGATGCCCACCGACACCCTGTTTTATCACTTGACACGGCTGGCGCACATGAGCACGGCCTGCGTCGGCTGCGGCCAGTGCTCCAACGCCTGCCCCAACGATATCCCGGTGATGGAGGTGTTCCGGACCGTTGCGCGGCACACCCAGCAGGCGTTCGGCTATGAGGCCGGCCGCAATCTGGAAGAGGCGTCGCCGTTGTCCGTGTTCAACGAATCGGAATTTCCCGAAGTCGTAGGCATCAGCCGGCGGTCGGCCGCCGGCTGATGCCCATCACAGGTTCCCTCCTCTTGCGGGAGGGGCCGGGGGAGGGGATAGGATGAAACGCAGAGTTGGCACCGCCATGGTGGTCGGCGCCGGGATCGCCGGAATTCGGGCTGCTCTGGACCTGGCTGAATACGGCTACGGGGTCACCCTGGTGGACCGGGCGCCGCACATCGGCGGCATCCTGAGCCAGCTCGACTACCAGTTTCCCACGGATCACTGCGGCATGTGCCAGATGCTGCCACTGGTCCAGCGCGACGCCGCAGCGCAGCATTGCCTGCGCCGGGGGCTGTTTCACGAGAACATCGAGATCCTGCTCTCCACGGAGGTCACCGCCATCGAGGGGGATCCCGGCGCGTTTCGGGTGACGCTCAAACAGCAGCCCTCCTGGGTGGATCCGGGGCGCTGCGTCGGTTGCGGCCGCTGCGTGCCGGTCTGTCCGGTGGAGGTTCGCGACGGCTTCAACGCCGGCTTGGCGACGCGCAAGGCCATTTACCTGCCGGTGCCCCACAACACCCCCAACGCCTACGTCGTCGACACGGCGGCCTGCACGCGCTGCGGGGCCTGTACCGAGGTCTGCCCCACGGATGCCATTCGCATGCCGGAGACGGAGCGCAAAAAATTCCGCATTCTGGTAGTGGACGATGAACTGGTGGTGCGCGACTCCTTGAAGGAATGGCTCGAAGAAGAGGGATACACAGTGGCCATGGCCGCATCCGGCGCAGACGCGCTGGCCGTCCTCGAAACCGGCTCCTTCCACCTCATGCTGCTGGACGTCAAAATGCCGGGCATGGACGGAGTGGAGGTGCTCGAACTCGCCAAGAGCCGGTCGCCGGACCTGACCGTGGTCATGATGACCGCCTACGCCACGGTGGAAACCGCGGTGGCGGCCATGAAGATCGGCGCGATGGACTACCTCATCAAGCCCTTCGAGATGGACAGCCTTTTGGCCAAGGTGGTGCAGGTCTACCGGCAGCTCGAGGCCGCCGAGGCCCGGCAGGTCGAGGCCGGGGCGGTGGTGCTCTGCGGCGGGACGGACTTCTACGACCCGGCTGCCGGCAAGAACACCTTCGCCTACCGGACCGAACCCAACGTCCTGACCCAGGTCGAATTCGAACGCCTTTTGAGCGGCACCGGCCCCACGGGCGGGCGCCTCGTGCGTCTGAGCGACGGGCGGCCGGTCCGCAAGATTGCCTGGATCCAGTGTGTGGGCTCCCGCGACGTGCAGCTGGACGCCGATTTCTGTTCGAACATCTGCTGCATGGTGTCCATCAAGGAGGCCGTGCTGGCCAAGGGGCGCGCCGGCGGCGATCTCGAGACGGCGATTTTTTTCATGGACATGCGGACCTTCGGGAAAACCTTCCAGCGCTTTCGGGACGACGCCGAGCACCATCACGGCGTGCGGTTCGAACGGGCGCGCGCCCATTCGGTGGTGGGCGACCCGGACGGCGGGCTTCACATCCGTTGGACGGACCCGGCCGGCGCCTGCCGCGACGAGCCTTTCGACATGGCGGTGCTGGCCGTGGGGCAGCGCCCGGCGCACGGTTCAGCGGAATTGGCCAGCCGGCTGGAGCTGCCGCTCAACCCCTGGGGGTTCATCGCGGCCGAGCCGTTCTCCCTGAGCCGCACCCGCCAGCCGGGCATCTTCGTGGGGGGCGCGTTCGGCGGCATGAAGGACATCGGGGAGGCGGTGATCCAGGCCTCCGCTGCCGCCGCCAACGCCTCCCGGGTGATCCACACGGCCGGCGGCAGCCTGGCGCTGGAGGCATCTGCGCCAATCCTGCCGGTGAGCCTGACCCGCGAGCCGGCCCGCATCATGGTGGCGGTCTGCCGCTGCGGCCGCACCACGACCTCCGCCGCGGATCCTGAATTCCTGGCCCACGCGCTCCGGGCCGACCCGGCGGTGTCCGCCGTCGCGGTGGTCGAGAATCTCTGCACTGCCGGCGGGCGGGAGCAGCTGACGGCGCGCGTCCGCAAGGCAAACCCCAACCGTTTGTTGATCGGCGCCTGCCTGCCGCACGCGCACCAGCGCACGCTCACGGATTTGAGCCGGGAATGTGGCCTGGACCCTTCGCTGATGGAAGTGATCGACATCGCCCCCTGGGCGATGGCGTCGGCCGAGGAGCCATCGCCCAGGGGAGCGGTGGCGCAACTGCGCGCCGGGGTGGCCCGGCTCAAGTGGGTAAACCTCGCGCCGGTTCCGGAGATCCGTGTCGAACCCCGGGCGCTGGTCGTTGGCGGGGGCATTGCGGGAATGACCGCGGCTCTCGCGGTGGCCGAACACGGCTACGGGGTGGACCTGGTGGAGGCGAGCGAACGGCTGGGTGGAAACCTCACCTGGATCCGGCGCACGATAGAGGGTCAGGACGTGCAGGCGCTTTTGGCCGGCACCGTGAAACAAGTCGAGAAGCATCCCCGCATCCAGGTGCACACCCGGTCGCATGTGGTCTATGCCCACGGCGAGGTCGGCGCCTTTGGCACCGTGGTGGAAGGCCCTGAAAACCGGGTGCTCCAGCTCGAACACGGTGTCGCCATCCTGGCCACCGGCGGCACCGAAGCACCCGCTCCGCTATCCCCCCAGGGCGCCCACCCGGCGGTCCTCACCCAGTCTGAAGTGGAACGGCAACTGGCCGACGGCCGTCTCGATGCCGCTTTGCTGGACACGGTCGTGATGATCCAATGCGTGGGCTCCCGCCAGGAACCACGGAATTACTGCAGCCGCGTCTGCTGCGTGACCGCGCTGAAGCACGCGCTCCTCATCCATGAGCGCAACCCGCAGGCCACCCTCTTCGTCCTGCACCGGGACATGATGACGACCGGCTTCAGCGAAGCGGCCTTCACCCGGGCGCGGGCGGCGGGTGTGATCTTCGTTCCGTACCCTGTGGACCGCCCGCCGCGCGTGGAGACGGCCGGAGCTGGGGTCACTGTGACGGTGGACGAGCCGGTCCTCGGACGCCCTCTGGAAATCGAGGCCCAGTTGGTGATCCTGGCCACAGGCATCGTCCCCGTTTTTCCCCGTGAGCTGGCGGAGGCGTTCGGCGTGCGCCGGGACCGCGACGGTTTTTTCGAGGAGGCCGAGTCGAAGTGGCGGCCGGTGGATTCCCTGAAGGAAGGGGTATTCGCCTGCGGGCTGGCGCTGTCCCCGCGCACCATCGCGGAGTCCATCGCTACGGCCGAGGCCGCGGCCCAACGCGCGTTGCGCATCCTCTCCCGGGAACGGCTGGCCACCGGCAAGGTGGTGGCGAGCGTGCGTCACAGCCTGTGCAGTCTCTGCGAGCAGTGCGTCAACGCTTGCCCGTATGGGGCGCGCGCCCTCGACGAGGATTTGGAACGCCTGGTGGTCAACCCGGCCATGTGCCAGGGGTGCGGGGCCTGTGCGGCCGTGTGCCCGAACGACGCCTCCGTACTGGAGGGGTTCCCGGCGCAGCAGATGCTGGCCATGATCGACGCCGCTATTTGATTTTTAGTGCCCACTCTCTGTCGGCAATAAAATTTAAATAAATGGCAGGAGGGAATGGAATGAATCCGTCAGCCGTTGCAGATAGCACAGCGACTCATGCATTCGACGATTTGGAACACGTGCGCCAGATGATCCAAAGCTGCATCCAGTGCGGTACCTGCACGGGCTCCTGCCCCAACGCGTTCGCCATGGACCTGACGCCTCGGCAGCTCTGGCGGCACGTGATGCTCGGGCAGCCGGCGGTTGTCTTCGGCAGCCGGACCTTCACGCTGTGCTCCTCCTGCTATTATTGCACCCTGCGCTGCCCGCGGGGCCTTCCCTTGACGGATGCCATGCATGCACTCAAGCGGCTGGGGGCCCGACACCGGCTCACGCCGCACAAGGCGAGCACCGCCTTTTACCGGCAGTTCATGGAGAGCGTGCGCCGCCATGGCCGGGTGAACGAGCTGGAGTTCATGACCCTGTACTTCGCCGACATGAAGAACCCGCTGCTGCCCCTGCGCTACGCACTCTTGGGGTTGAGGCTCGTCGCCAAAGGCAAGCTGTCGCTGCGGTGGCCCATGCGGCGCCAACGCCCGCTGGAGGCGATCTTTTGCAAGGCGGTCGAACGGGAGGAGGGCCGATGAAGGTTCACTACTACCCCGGCTGTTCCCTGGAGGGCACGGCGGTCGAGTACGACCGCTCCACCCGGGTCGTGATGGCCGCCCTGGGGGTGGAACTCCTGGAGATCGAGGGGTGGACCTGCTGCGGCGCCTCCGCGGCCGAGGCCACCGACGAGTGGCTCGCCCTGGCGCTGCCGGCCCGCAACCTGGCTCTCGCCGAACGGCACCCGGAAACCCGGGACGTGCTGGTGCCGTGCAGCGCCTGCTATCTGAACCTGAAACACGTCGAGGAGAAGACCCGGACGGACGCGCAACTGCGGTCGACGATCAACACCCTTCTGGAAGGGGAAGATCTGCGGTTTGAGGGGCGGGTGCGGGTTCGTCATCTGCTGGACGTGCTGGCCTCGGACCTGGGGCCGGCGGCGATTCATCCCAAGGTCGTGCGGCCGCTCGACGGGCTGCGAATCGCCCCGTATTACGGCTGCCAGTGTCTGCGGCCGTATGCGGTGTTCGACGACCCCGAGATGCCGACCTCCATGGAACCCCTGATCCGGGCTGTCGGCGCGGAGGTTTTCCCCTGGCCGATGGGGGGCCGCTGTTGCGGGGCGTCCCACATGAACACCCAGCCCGAGGTGGGGATCACCCTGGTGGCGGGCCTCTTAAAGGCGGCCCGGGGGGCGGACGTCATCGTCACGGTGTGCCCCATGTGCCAGATGAACCTGGAGGCCTTCCAGAACTCCGTTTCCCGGTCGCAGCACATGGACCTGCACATCAGTGTCCTGTACTTGCCGCAGCTGATCGGGCACGCCATGGGGTTGCCGGCAAGCGATCTGGGGCTGGGTTACAACCTGGCCCTCACGGAGGAGTGGCGCCACCGGGTTCACGCGCCGGCATCGTGACATGGCCCGATGAAGGGCCGCCCCTGTTTTGGACCGGACGCTGCAGCACGGCGGCGGGCCCACGGTTTCACGGAAGGCAGGAGATCCATGCTGATCGAGCGCATTTTCCAGTTGCGGCACCGCCTGGTGTTCCGGCTTATTTTGGCGGTCGGGTTCACCCTGCTGGTGTGCATCGCCACCTGGGCCTACTTCAACATCGACTACCAGGAGAGCAAGCTCACGGAGAACATCGTGGTGGGCACCGACCGGTTGACCAACACGATCAAGCTCGGCACCCACTATGCCATGATGCTGAACTCCCGGGACGACATCAACCAGATCATCACCAACATCGGCAAGCTCAAAGAGATCCAAAACATCCGAATCTTCAACAAGAACGGCCAGATCAAATATTCCAACCACCGGGCGGAGGTCGACACGACCACCAACATCAAGGCCGAAGCCTGCGACATCTGCCACCGGACGGAACCCCCGCTGGTCGAATTGGCGCTTCAGGAAAGAATACGGCTGTTCGATTCCGACAAAGGCTACCGGCTGCTGGGAATCATCAGCCCCATCTTCAACGAGCCGGGATGCGCCACCGACGCATGCCACGTTCACCCGGAAGGCAAGAAGGTTCTGGGCGCCCTGGATGTGGTGGTGTCGCTCCAAGCAACCGACCGGGAAATTCTGCTGGCCAAAAAGGGGATGGTCGGCCTGGCCGGTTTTGCCTTCCTGCTGATTTCCAGCATCGTCGGCATCCTGGTCTTCAGATTCGTCAATCGCCCGGTGCAGCAACTGATCGAAGGCACCCGCCAGATCGCCCGGGGCGATTATCCGCAGAAGATCCCGATCGGCCGCAAAGACGAAATGGGACAGCTCGCCACGGCGATCGGCGCCATGAGCCGGGAGATCACCCAGAAGCAGGTGGAGTTGAACGAGCAGCGCAATGAATACCAGAACTTGTTCGAACATGTGCCGTGCCTGATCACCGTCCAGGACCGCACCTTCAAATTGCTGCGCTACAATCGAGAGTTTGCTGAACGGTTCGGCCCCGGCCCCGGCGATCATTGTTACCAGGCCTACAAAGGGCGGAGTGAGAAATGCCCCAACTGCCAGGTGGCGTTGACCTTTGAGGACGGGCTGCCCCATCAGGGGGAGGAGGCCGGACTGAACAAGGACGGATCCGAGGCCCACTGGATCTTTCGGACCTCGCCGATCCGCAATGCTCAGGGGGAGATCGTCGCGGCGCTGGAGATGAGCATCGACATCACCGCGCGCAAGCTGCTGGAGGTGCAACTGAGCAAGTCCGAACGCAAGTACCATGAAATCTTCAACCATATCCCCAACCCGGTGTTCGTGCTGGACAGTGACACCCTGGAGATCATCGACTGCAACGAGAGCGTCAAAACGGTCTACGGGTACGACAAGGACGAGATTGTCGGCCGATCCTTCCTGGAGTTTTTCACGGAGGATGAGCGGGAGGGATATGCCGAGCAGCTCCACAAGGCCGACG
>Ga0105103_10001127_pt1 | contig 15052 bp, 11 predicted proteins | sample PPLLaktember2015_2_FD_79107 | JGI IMG/M metagenome (GOLD analysis project Ga0105103, IMG submission 79107) | Freshwater sediment microbial communities from Prairie Pothole Lake near Jamestown, North Dakota, USA - PPLs Lake P7 Core (6) Depth... | ecosystem: Environmental > Aquatic > Freshwater >...
CGCAAGCGCCTCTGTCGACTTTCCCATCCATCCCGCCAAAGGAATGATCGCAAGACACGACGTTAGAAAGACGAACACCGGATTCGCATGCATCCACTCCAGCAGAAACGCGAGCGGAAGGAAGACGAGCTGGAGATTCAGGATATTACGACGAAGGAAAGAGAGCATGGTGGGGTCTGGATGTGAGAGTGTGGATGTGAGGCTCTGGGCTTGCTCTCAATTTATTGATTCTCCATCAAACTTTCTCTACTATGAACTCCCATTCTGCACAGGCATTTCCATGTCAGAATCTCCCCTCCGAGTGGCGATAGGCAGTACCCGGCGGCCGAAGGTCGAAGCGGTGAAGGCGGTCTTCACACAGCTGGCACCGTTGCTCGATACGGGACCGGACATGATCGAGTATGTGGCGCACGACATGGATTCGGGGGTCGATGAAACGCCGCGGACACTCGATCACTTGATGTCAGGGGCCCGGAACCGCGCTCGAGCGCTGATCGCCGGAACGGAACGCACGGCGCATTTCTTCATCGGACTGGAAGGGGGACTATGGAGCGCGAGCGGTGTCGTCTTTCTTCAGAGCTGGGCGTTCGTCACGGACGGCAAGCGCGAATCGTTCGGTGCAAGCGGCGCGATCATGGTGCCGGAGGTCATCGCGGATTCCGTCTTTCACCGCGGCGAAAGCCTGGGTGCAGTGATCGACATGGTCGCGGAGGAAGAGAATGTGCGCAGTAATCAGGGGACTTGGGGGATTTTGACGAAGGACCGGTTGACGCGACAGCAATCATTCGAAACGGCTCTGTTGAGCGCGCTCGCGCCGTTCTACAACGCAGGCCTCTATCTCCATGAACGACATTAATCCGATCGCGTGATGATTCGATGAATCTCTTCTGGATAATCTTCTACGATGTTGTTGTTATTCCGCTGTTCTGGCTGATCCTCCACGCCGCTGCGTTGTTCAACAACAAAGTGCGCCGCGGGATCGATGGCCGCAAGGATCTGTTCGACCGGCTTTCGTCGGAGACAGCGAAGCTCAAAGGAACCCGCCGCATCTGGGTGCACTCCTCTTCGATGGGAGAGTTCGAGCAGGCGAAGCCGATCATCGCGGCCTTGCGCAAGCGCTACAAAGACATCCATATCATTGTCAGTTTCTTCTCTCCGTCCGGCTACGACCACTCGCGGAATTATCGGCTTGCGGACCTCATCACCTACATCCCGTTCGATACCGCGTCCAATGCGCGTCGATTCATTGAGACGATCAAGCCGACCGCGGCGATCATGATGCGCTACGATGTGTGGCCGAATCACATCCGGCAACTGCATGCGCGGGGAATTCCCGTCTTCATTGCCAACGCGACGATGCGACCGAATTCCGCCCGATTCACGTTCGGACTCCGTTCCTTCCATCATTCTCTCTATGATATGCTCACCGGCATCTACACCGTGTCGGAACGGGACGTCGCGGCATTCAAGCGGTTCGGTTTGCGACAGGCGAAGCTGGAAGCGATCGGCGAGACGCGGTATGACCAAGTGTGGCAACGGAGTGAAGAGGCAAAGAAGAAGAATCTGATCGCCGCAAGCGTGCTGAAGAAGCGGAAGGTATTCGTCGTCGGCAGCAGTTGGCCGGAGGACGAAGAGGTCCTGCTTCCCACATTCCGCAAGCTTCTCAAGTACGATTCGAATGCGCTGATGATCCTCGTTCCGCATGAGCCGACGCTCGAGGCACTCGAGGCGATCGAGACCGCACTCGCCAACAAACCGCGTTCGATCCGATTCTCGAACATGAACGACTACAACAACGAACCGGTCATCATTGTCGACAGCGTTGGAATTCTGACAGCGCTCTATCAATATGCGGACGTCGCGTACGTCGGCGGGAGCTTTCGGCAGGGAATCCACAATGTGCTCGAACCCGCGGTGTACGGGATCCCCGTTCTCTACGGACCGAAACATGAGAATTCGCAGGAGGCGCTCGAACTCGCCCGGCGAGGAGGCGGCATTGTCGTTCAAGACCAACAGGACTGCTACCGGGCACTGCGAACCCTGCTCAGCGACGAGCAAGAACGAGGACACGCAGGAACCGTGGCGCTGAAACTGGTGAAAGAAAACATCGGCGCAACAGAGCGACTGCTGGAACGAATCAAGCCAGCAATCGAATCCTGATGTTACGCATCTCACATTTGCCATCTCACACTTACCATCTCACATATAGCACATACCTTTTGCCATCTCCCGTCTGAATCTTGCTATGAAAGCTCTCTACTTCGATACCATCGGCGGTCTGAGCGGTGACATGGCGCTCGGCGCACTCGTGAGCGCGGGCGTTTCATTCGACGACCTTGTCCGCGAACTGCAGAAACTCAACGTCCCCGGATTTGAACTCGCTGCACGGCATATCGAGCGCAGCGGGATCGTCTCGACGAAGATCGACGTCGACATCACGCTTCAACCGCAGTATCACCGTCACTTGAAGGACATTGAAGCGCTGGTCGATGCAAGCGGACTGAGCGCATCGGTGAAGGAACGGTCGAAGAAGATCTTTCGCGCGGTGGCCGTTGCGGAGGCAAAGGTCCACAATACGACGATCGAGAAGGTGCATTTCCACGAAGTGGGGGCGCTGGATTCGCTCGTCGACATCGTCGGAGTCTCCATTTGCCTGGAGATGCTCGGCATTGAAGCGGTCTATTCCTCTCCCATGAAGGTCGGACGTTCCGGTCTCGTGAATTCTCAGCATGGAAAGCTGCCGGTCCCAACGCCGGCGACACTGGAGATCCTGAAAGGATATCCGATCGTCCTGACGGAGATCCCGTACGAGTTGACCACGCCCACGGGCGCAGCGATCGTGAAGGCGCTGTCGCAAGGCGTGTTGACAACGGAGGCATTGAGGATCGAGCGAATCGGCTACGGCGCAGGTTCGCGGGAGATCGAGCATCTGCCCAATTTGCTCCGCGTCATGATCGGCGAGCTCGAGCCCGGCTATCAAACGGACGAGGTCGTCAGCATCGAAACGAACATCGACGACATGAATCCCGAGATGTATCCGTTCGTCGTCGAGCGGCTTCTGGCGGCCGGAGCGCACGACGCCTACTTCGTGCCGGTGCAGATGAAGAAGGGACGGCCGGGCGTTCTGTTGTCGACGCTCGTGGAACGAACGAAGATGGAACCCGTTCTCTCCATTCTCTTTCGTGAAACTACGACGCTCGGCGTGCGCATTCAGCATATCGAGCGAAGAACGTTGCGGCGTGAACATCGCCAGATTCAGACGTCGCTGGGGCTTGTCAATATCAAGGTCGTGATGCGAGACGGGAAGGAAGAAGCGAGTCCGGAGTATGAGGACCTGAAACGGATCGCCCTTGAACGAGGCATGCCGCTGATCGAGGTGATGAGGGTGATAGAAGGAGAAGTGGGGAGAAGCGATAGATAATTTGTGATTGCGGATTGTGGATTACGGATTGCGGATTGTTGATTACGGATCGTTGATTTGAGGAGTCGTGGTTCTTCGCCTTGCCGATATTGCGCTTCCTGTTCCTGTCGATCGCGTCTTCACGTATCTCGTTCCCCCCGAACTGGCTGAGTCCGTTGCCATTGGCAAGCGGGTGCTCGTTCCCTTTGGACGTCAGCACCTGACCGGTGTGGTTGTCGCGCTCCCCGCGAGTTCCGATGTGAAAGGCCTGAAGCCGATCCGCGATGTGGTCGATGGCGTACCAAGCTTCAGCGACGAATTGCTGCAGTTGACGAAGTGGATCGGGGAGTACTACTTCGCGCCTTGGGGAGAAGTGTTGCGCGCGGCGACGCCGCAGGGCCTTTCGTTGGAAGGAAAGCGGATGGTCACCGTCAATCCCGAGACCATCGAGCAAGCGCTTGCCGCCACGGCGAAACGAGCACTGAAGCAGCATGCAGCGCTGAACGTGCTTCGAGCATCGGGGTCGCTCAGCCTGTCACAGCTTGAAGAACGATGCCGAACAAAAGGCATTTACGCGGTGGTCCTTACTCTTGAGCGGCAAGGGTGGGTTCGCGTGGCGGAGGAGATCGAGCGGGCGAAGGCGAAGCCCCGGCAGGAGCGGGGGGTCGAAACAACGGAGGCCGGGATTCTCGCTCTGAAGAACAAGGCAGAGTCCATGCAGGAGCGTCAACGGTCGCTCTTATCGGTCATTGCCGCGTCGAACGAGCCGCTGTTCGTCAAACCCTTGCTGCGCGATTCCGGCTACAGCCTCTCCACCTTAAGCACGCTTGCGAAGAAAGGATTGGTCCGCTTCGTACAGCGGGAAGTACTTCGCATCTCTCCGTACGACATCATCGAGCCTCCACCGGACATCACGCTCAATCCAAGTCAGGAGCATGTCCTTTCCTACATCATGCGGTCGGTTGAAGCCGGGGAGTATCACACCTATCTGCTCCACGGCGTGACGGGGAGCGGAAAGACGCAGGTGTACATCGAAGCGATGCGCAAGGCGCTTTCGCTCGGCAAGAACGCCATCGTTCTGGTTCCAGAGATCGCATTGACGCCGCAAACGGTGCGACGGTTCAAATCCCATTTCGGGAACGATGTCGCGGTCATGCACAGTCAAATGTCGGTCGGCGAACGGTATGACACGTGGCGGTCGGCGCGCGACGGCCGGGTGCGTATCGTCATCGGACCACGCTCCGCGATCTTCGCTCCGCTTGCGAACATCGGCCTCATTGTGGTGGACGAAGAGCATGAGGGATCGTACAAGCAGTACGACGCGACGCCCCGGTATCATGCCCGGGACGTGGCGATCATGCGCGCCGTGCGATCGAATGCGACGGTCGTGCTCGGTTCAGCGACGCCATCGGTGGAGAGCTATCACAACGCGGTGGCGGGAAAATATACGCTGCTCGAACTGTCTGAGCGTGTGGACAACGCCAGGATGCCGACCATCGCGGTGGTTGATATTGCGAAGGAGCGCAGGCGGGTCTTCGAGGCGTTGAAGGAGGATGTGCGGAAGAGCGGAAAGGAGTTCCCCAAGCGGCTTCCGGATACATCCATCTCGGGACTTCTTGCGGAAGAGATTCGCGCACGCATCGCGCGAACGGAAGGCGTCATCCTTCTTCAAAACCGACGCGGCTTTTCGCATGTGATGGAGTGCTACGATTGCGGTTACGTTGAGCGGTGTGACAGCTGTGAAGTGTCGCTCACCTATCATCTTGCGAAGAAACATTTGCGGTGTCATTATTGCGGATTCGTGAAGAAGCCTCCCGGCGTATGTCCGAAATGCGAGGGGACGGACATGCGCATGCACGCGTTCGGAACGCAGCAGGTGCACGAGGAACTGAAGCAGTTGTTTCCGCAGGCGATCATTCTTCGGATGGATCGGGATACGACAGTGCGAAAGGGAGCGCACGATGCCATCCTCTCGCAGTTCGGCGCGGGGAAGGCGGACATTCTGCTGGGAACGCAGATGGTGGCGAAGGGGTTGGATTTTCCCCGCGTGACGCTCGTCGGCGTCATCTCCGCTGATACGCAGATGCTCTTGCCGGACTTCCGCGCGTCAGAGCAGACATTCCAGTTATTGACACAGGTCTCCGGCCGCGCAGGACGAAGCACGCTTGCCGGCGAGGTGGTGATCCAGACGCTCCAGCCCCAGCATTACAGCCTGAAGCATGTCGTCGTCCACGACTTCAAGGGATTCTATCAGGAAGAGATCGCATACCGGAAGGAACTCGACTATCCTCCGTTCTCACGGCTCGTGCTCATCGAGTTCTCAGGAGGGCACGAATCGGAGGTCCAGCATCATGCGCACCGATTCGCCCAGTCGCTCAACGCGCGAAATGTGAAGCAGGCGTATACAGTGCTCGGACCCGCGGACGCAGCGATCCCGAAGCTACGTGATCAGTACCGGAAGCACATTGTAGTCAAGAATCTGAAGACGATCGATCCGGGAGGAGGCATCCTCCGCGCGGCACTTCTCACCGTCGAGCGGGAATATGAAGGCTCACAGCTGGGGAAGAGCAAGAAAGTGAAGCACGTAATCGACGTCGATCCGGTGGGGATGATGTAGGGAAAGCAGTAATCAGTGGTCAGTGATTAGTGGTCAGTGGCCTTCCATCTCACATCCTCACTCAGGTCTTTTCATTCCTGCGAGTCCATCTTTCGCCACCAGGTCTCGGTAGGTGATCGGCGTGATGCCTCGTGCTGCGAGCGCCTTGCGGACATCAGCCGAGAGCAGTGCCTTCAATTCGCCTTCCCGGTGTTTGCTCATCTCGGGTAATCCGGAGATATTCTGATCGGTGAGTCCGCGCATCTCTGGAGTGTCGTGCGAGATGTGGAACACGAGGAGATTGCGTTTGGCGTTGGTCAGCCGGCCGATGATCGCGACGAGCGAGTCGGTCTTGAGATGCGGTTCGACCCGATAGACGGCGCCGGCATCCTCCTCGCCGAAGTAGCGCGAGATGCCGAGACGGAATTCCGCGGCGAGTTTCTCGACGATCGCGCGGAGTTCAGGCGTTCCCACCGCGGCCCCCATGTGATAGTCGACGTAATCCGGCTTCAGTCCGGCGCTCAGCGCGCGCTGGATCTGCGACCGAAGCTCGCGTTCCACCTCGTCGAGCTTCGGATTGTTCGCCATCAGCAGCGCCCGTGAAGGAAGGAAGTAGCCGAGCGAATCGGTCAGGCTTGGCACATCCGACCCGCGGATCGGTCCCCACCGCAGTTCCCGCCATTCCGCATTCAGCGTCAGATGCACACCGACGGAGACGTTCGGGTATTTCCGAAGGAACTCAGCCGCCTCGGGAAACCAGGGACAGACGGTCATAACGGACGCGGAGAACGGGAGTCCCGATTCTGCGAGATCGCGGAAGGCCGCGTTGACCCCTTGGGAAAGTCCGGCATCATCGCAGCGAATGAGGAGGATCGGAGGATCGCTAGTTGCGGGAGATTGTGCGGTGGCTGGCAGCGGATGAAGCAGGAAAAGCGCGAGAACAAGAAAACGAAGCAACCGGTTTGGAGACATGAGATGGTCCGGGAAGAGGAGGTGAAGGATGTTGGGATGGTGGAAGGTGGGGAGAGTTTGGGAGGAAGGCAAACGGGGGGACCCGATGACTGACCGGGATAGTGACCCGGTGCGGGACCGGGACAACAACCCGGTCGCTGTTCCATGTATGTTCAAATTTGCCTCCATAATCCATTTTCCAGTTTCCACGGATTGCGCTCGAAGTCACATGTCACAAACCGCTGGTAGTCCTCGACCGACTTGAATCGACCAAGGATCATGTTGGTTTGTATTGTCGGGATCTGCCAGCCTCGTGTGTCATCAGGCAATATTCCCGCCTTCAGATCTTTCGCCAGGAGTTCCTCTCCGCGGGCATACGATCTGTAACTTGAGTATGGCCAAGCTGCGGGATCCGAAACCAACCCGGCCTCTACGGGATTTCTATGGATGTATCGACTGAGAATGTCCTGATATTGATCTGTGTCAATCCAAACGCTCTTAAATCTTCCCTCAAAGACATGTCCATGCCGCCTTTGTTGTTTGTTAAACTTCACTGCGTATTCCTTGAGAGCGCGTCTCATTGCCTCCGAGAGATCGAACTCCTCAATCAACTTGATAGAGAGATGATAATGGTTTGGCAGAAGACAGAGAGTCTGAATTGCCACTGCGCTTGAATGTAGATGTCTGCCTATGCAATCCAGAAAGGAAAGATAGTCTACCTCGACAGGAAAGATTCGTTCTGAGTTGTTACCCCGATTGTAGAGATGATAACGTTCCCCTGTTCGAAAGGGCGGTCGACGGTGCGGCATGAGAGGTTCCCCCTATGGTTGTGGATTCGGCAAAATACGCAGCAGAGCTTGGAAAGGGGAGAGAAATCGTACTGAAGAAATGATAAAAATGATGTCGGGATTGGGGTGATGGTTTGTGGGCGACCAATGATCCAAGGTCGAACCGGGTTAATGACCCGATGAACATCCGGGACAATAACCCGGTCAGGAAGCGGGATAGTAACCCGGTCGGAAAGGGGCGGGAAACGCAGGAACAAAACCAGCGGGGCCGGGAGAAGCTGCCTCATCCTCTCCCAGGCCCCGCCTCACTGATCTGCCGCTCCGCAGGAGGACGGAACGACAGGTGCTGCTACTTGATTAAGACCATCTTCTTCGTGGCCATCGTGCCGCTCTCGGACCGCAACTGATAAAAATATACCCCCGTTGTCAGCTGCGATGCGTCAAACGTGACCTGATATGCACCGGGTGCGTGCGGACCGTTCGCGAGCGTTGCCACCTCCCGACCCAGGAGATCGTACACCTTCAGCGTAATGACCGACGATGAGCGTCCCGCATCGGCCACGGCATACGTGATCACCGTCGACGGGTTGAACGGATTCGGGTAATTCTGCTGCAGCGTGAACTCCGTCGGGACGGATGGTTCACCATCGTCAGGAACATTCGTCACCTCCTGAGCGGTGAACGAGATCGTCGCCTCGACCGGCAGACCCGCATTGTAGGTCGGCACTGCTTCCTGCGGTCCAGAGATGTCGAATCCCGGTGCATCCGCGATCACCGTGTATGTTCCGGGTGCGAGGTCGGAGATCACATAGTTCCCCTGTGCGTCCGTCAGGCCGTAGCCGGCGATCGAGCCGTCTGCCGCTTGTGCGAAGATGAACGCCCCGGCAATTCCCGCCCCGCTCTGCCTAGCGACACGCCCTGCAATGCTCGTGAATCCGCGATACAGCTCAGGCAGCGGACGCACATAAATGTCGATCCCCGTGACACTGTTGCCGAAGATCGGGATCCGCGTCGCATGATACCACCGCTGGGCCTGATCGTTCGCATGATAGAACGCTGGCGCGTATCTGCCAAGCGGGACCGCAAGCACGATGTAACTGCCGGGGAGCAGATCGGTGAACGTGTATTCGCCAAGCGAATCCGTGTCCGTCCAATACACGCGCTGATAGCGGAATGGATACGCAGTGCTGAGCGTCCAGCGGTCGCGGAACGCGAACATGCGGGAACGAACACCGATGTTCCTGACCGTATCGATGACGTGGCCATTGATGCTGCCTAACAGGACGGGCGGCAACGGCGCGAGGACGAAGTCTGCAACGACCTTGTAGGGAACCATCGAGATCACGGGCGGAACGTAAATGACGTCGGCTTCCAGGATGTTGTCGTGACCATCATAGAAACTGACCGCGTATCCGCGCGAGCGGGCGAATGCGATGTACCGTCCCGAAACGACACGGCCTGCGTAAAAGCCGACCGAGTCTACATGGAAACGGTACACAAAGCGCGATACTCCCATCAGGCGATGATCCGTCGCCGGGTCATTGTCGAACAGGAGACGCATGTATTCCTTGTTGTTCATTGCGAAGTCGACGTTGACGAAGAATATCGTCGTGCTCGGATCCACGATCGGAATGCCTGCCGTGTCGCGGACCGTTCCTTCGACCGTTCCCCAATAGGGATCGGTCACAGGACGCTGTCGCAGCTTGAAGTCGGCTACCGCCACCGAGGGGGTATCGGGGACCGTGATCGGCGTGGCGTCATGTGCATTGTCCGCACCGTTGTACCACTGTTCAAGGAAGCCCGGGATGAACGGGATCGCATGAACGTAATAACTTCCCGGATCCATGTTGACGATCCGATACTTTCCAAGCGAATCGGTCTTCGCCTGATAGGTCATGCAGGCATTCGCGTCGCGGCGATACGCCTGGATCAAAACCGGCTGCAACGGATTGTTCAGCGTGTCCGTCACCCTGCCAACCAGGATGCCGACTCCTCCGGAAACGGAGACAGAGTAATCCTGCGTCGCAAAGCCGCCGAGCGAGGAACGGGCGATGATGGAAATCCCGATCACACCCTTCTGCATTGGCATGAATGTTACGACACCGGTGATGCTGTCGATGGTGACCAGCGGCAGCGAAGCAACGTTTGATGCGGGGGAGATGGCTCGCACGGCATACCGGATCACAGCCACAGAACTCGAGGAGATCGCGTCGGCATCGTATCGGTACTGAACTCCGACACGGGCGGTGCGAATCGGTTCCGTCACGAACTTGATCTTGTCAACAGGCGGATAGGGCGGGATCCAGATGTGGAAATGCGTGCTGACGATCATCACCGTCAACATCGTCTGCGCGGAAACGAAGTAGTCGTAGTGTGCGCCGGGGACGACAGCCGTGTCGATGATCGTCGTGTCGGTCGTGGTGGCGATGACCTCAGGGACAACCGGACCGTCGCGCGTGGGATCAAGCAGTGCGCGATAGACGAGGTATTGGATCACCTCGACCTGGGGGGGACGAGTCCATCGAAGGAGCACTTTGTTTCCATCGATGAGTTTTCCGTCCAGACGAAATGCGTTCGTGGTTGAAGGCCCCTTGATGGCGACCAGGACGATGTTGCTGTAGGCATCCATCCCGTTCTCACGCACGCCCTTAAGAACGAGATTGTAGAAGATCGTGCTGTCAACCGGAGCGGGCGGGAGCTGCACCTTCATCGATGTCGCACTCCCATCGGCGGAATCAAGCACCGCGATCACCGCCGGGCCGGGTCCAGGCCTTGACATCAGGACGTAGTACTTCTGGAAGTGCATCGAATCGGGTTTCCACCAGTTCAAGGAAACCTCTCCGGTCATCTCAACCATCATGACGCGAAGTGCGATCTGCGGAGCGTTGTTCTGAGCGGATGCGGGGATCCAGATGAGCGCTGTGAGCAGACCGAGAACGGCCAGAGCCCCTGTAAGTCGTTTCAAGGTGGACATGATGACTCCTTTCTGATTGCGGATCGCGAATATCATGGGCGTTGTTGTGCGACGAAGACGTTGCATATCCGGTACCACGCTCAATTGGCGATTTTGGAATGATTTGCGGGGAATGAACACACCACCACGCAAGCTATGCGCAGGGGCTATGCAAAGGGTGCGCGCTAAAACCGGAGGGCGAGCGTCAGGCGAGTCTGTGTGGGATGGAGTTGAACCGAAGAGGTTGGAGCCGTCGCAATGGAAAGATCGATGAACACATCCACCTGTGAAGCGATGTACACCGCGGCAAACGCAAGCGCCGAATAGATCTCCGCTTTGTGTGCGCGGTTGTATGTTGTGTAGCGCTCTTGAGCGGACTGTGGAGTCGTGGCGTTAAGATAGGATTGCCGTGCGTCTTTTCGCTGAACGTCAAATGCGATGGTTGAGACGAGCGTGGCCGCTCCCGCAGCGACGAAAAGATATCCGGTTGTCTCGCGGCCTTGATGCAGTTGCTCCCACCCGGGGAACACGACCGTGCGAAATGTGACCGAGCGAGTCGAAGGCGAATCAGTGAGAGAAGGAATGACGCGATCGGTGCGTTGCTCTTCCGCGAAGTGAGAACGTGCCTGCTCAAACACGGCCAGGATCTTGGGGGAAGTCAGGAGTGGATCAGGCTGATACGCAGCGTCACGACGGAGCATGATGACGAAACGCTCGACAGCCGCTGAAGTTCTGTTCTGTGCAACGAGCGAATAGGCGATCCAGCGATCGCATTCCTGTCGCACGGAATCCGAAAGCACCGACTGCTCGAGCATCCGCCTCGACTCCAACTCGGCCGCCGTGAATGATCCTCCCTCATACAACTGTTCGATCGCGCGAAGTGTCGAGTCGATTGCGCTGACCTCCTGCGCTCTGGCGGTCAACAGGCCGGCGCCAACAAAGAGAACGACGTGTACAAAGCGTGCGGACATCGTCTGTGTCTTATTGAGGAACATGATTCGCCTGTTGTCTCAGGTCAACCACGACCCGCGCAGTCTCGCCCTGCGCAACCGTGACCTGCCGCGTGATGTCGCCGAAGGATGGGTGATGAAATCGGATGGTTCGTGAACCGGCCGGCACCATGAGCGGTGTGTGAAAGGGAGTCACATCACAATACTGTCCGTCGAGATACACATACGCCCACGGTGTGGCTTGAATGCTCATGTATCCGGCAACTTGGATGAAATCGGCATCCACTGAGATCGTCTCATTTAACTGCACCTCAACGACTCGCGTGATGGGAGCAAAGTTGTTGAATGTGAATGTCACCGCGTTCGATCCCGCGGCAACACGCACCGGGGATGCGAGCGGCGTGTCGCCGATCTCCCGTCCGTTCACGGATACGCGAGCCCAGGGTTTGGCCGAGATACGGAGCGCGCCGGAATCGCGTGTCGTGACCTCCGGTGTTTGTAGTCGCTTGTCGGCACTGCCAACTTCCGGTATCCTCGTTGGAGAGACTGAGGCAGGAACTGTCGCACCAAGACGTGGCTCCTGCTTATCGCGTGCACTGTCTTGAACCAGGGACGGCGTGAGTGAATCAGTGACGATCGCAGCAGGGCGTTCGCTGAGCGACGATTCAGGAGGGCGATTGCGGAAGAAGAGCGCGTACGAAACAGCGACAAGAATAACCACAATGACGGCCGCCAGAACGGCAGCGCGCATATACGGATTCCGGGTTCGCACACGTGACGGCGGAAGCGGGATCCGCTTCTCGAGAACATCGAGCGCCTCTGCTGCAGAGGCGAATCGTCCATCGGGACTCGGCGTAAGGAGCCGCTCAAGAATGCGTTGGAACGATTCAGGGATCTCGGGGAGGATCTTCATCAAATGCTGTGGCTTGAAGGCCGCGATCTTGCGCAGACATTCCGCGTAGGATTCGCCGTCGAACATGCGTTGTCCGGTCAGAAGCTCAACAAGCGTGACGCCGAGAGAGAAGAGGTCGGTTCGTGCATCGAGCGTTTCACCTCGGGACTGCTCAGGGGACATGTAGGCCGGCGTTCCAAGCACCGCCCCCTCTTGGGTGATGCTGTTCGCCGTGAGTACGGCAGCGAGGCCGAAATCGGTGATCTTGATGTTCCCCGATGATGTAATGAGGATGTTCCCTGGCTTGAGATCGCGGTGGATGATGCCACGCTCATGAGCAGCAGCAAGCCCGACAAGAAGTTCGGTCGCCATGATGCGGACGCGTTCATGCGGTTGCGGACCTTCTTCCGCAAGCAGTTGCTTCAATGAACGTCCTTCAACGAACTCCATCACAATGGCGGGGGATCCATCGATCTCGGTCAGGTCGAACACCTGAACAACGTGAGGAGAACGAAGTTGCGCGCAGGCGCGTGCTTCACGCGTGAATCGTTCCGCGAATTCAGGATCGCTCGCGAGATGCCGGTGGAGGACCTTGAGCAGGACCGCGCGTCCGAGCGTGAGATGATCGGCCCGGTAGACGGCGGTGGTCGCACTCTCGCTCAGCTTCTCGACGATGCGGAATGATCCGTTACTCATGCGACCATTCCTTCAACCGATACTGAAGCCAGCGCAGCGAGACGCCCAGACGCTCCGCCGTTCGCGTGCGATTTCCTCCCATCTCTTCCAATGTCGTCTCGATGATGTGGCGTTCGTAGTCGGCAAGCGTCATCCCGCGTTTGCCGTGTGACCAAACGGTGGGGACTGAAAGATCGTCGACGGTAATGCTCTCGCCGGCGCACAGGACGACAGCCCGCTCGATGGTGTTCTGCAGTTCGCGGACGTTTCCATTCCAGTGTGAGCGGAGCAACGCTCCCATCGCATCCGGGTGAATGCCGGTCAGCGCTCGCTTGTGTGCAACACACGCGCGTTCAAAGAAGTGGTTCGCGAGGAGCGGGATGTCTTCGATCCGCTCGCGGAGCGGCGGAAGTTCGATGCGCACAACATTGAGTCGGAAAAAGAGATCCTCACGGAAGCGCCCCTCGGCAACGGCCCGCTGAAGGTCCGCATTCGTTGCCGTAAGAAGACGGGCGCTGGTCGGTCGATTCACGATGTCGCCAACGGGACGGATCTGCTTTTCCTCGATCGCGCGAAGGAGCTTCACTTGGAGCGCCAACGGGATCTCTCCGATCTCATCGAGAAACAACGTCCCGCCGTCCGCAACCTCAAACAACCCTTTCTTCTCTGAAGTTGCCCCGGTGAACGCCCCCTTCTTGTGACCGAATAGCTCGCTTTCGACGAGTTGTTCCGGGATGGCGGAGCAATTGATGGCGACGAAAGGTTTTGTGCTCCTGGAACCGCTCTGGTGGATGGCGCGGGCGACGAGTTCCTTCCCCGTTCCGCTTTCGCCGACAATGAGAACGGCGACGTCCACATCCCGCACGCGTTGAACGACACTGAGGATCGACGTCCACGCCTTGCTCTTGCCGATAATACCGGGGAAGAGCGTGGCGGGAGCGGCTTCGCTGCGCAGGCGTTCGTTCTCGCTGCGCAGGGCGGTGAACTGGCGTGCGTTCTCGATCGCGGTCGCGGCCAACCCGCCGAACACCTCAAGGAATTTCAGGGAGTCTTCCGTGAACCGCCTGCGCGTCTTCGCGCTGTCCAGGTACACGGCGCCGATGACCCGGTCGCGCAGCTTCAGCGGAATGCACAGGATGGAGAGGATGTTTTGTTTGATGATGCTGGTTGAAGCGTCGAAGCGGTCGTCGGATGAAGCGTCGAATGTGAGCAGCGGTTCTCCGGTGCGGAGCACGCGCAGCAAGACTGACGATGACGCGGACAGCGCGTCACTGGCATGGTTCTCGGTGATGTTTCTCGCGAGCGCGACGCGATAGCCGTTGGGGTCGGCTTCCTCTGAAAGCACGATGAATCCGCGCTCCGCCGAGAGATGATGCATCGCAATGTCGAGCACTTTATCCAACAACTCCCCGGGTTCCAGCAGAGAGTTGATGGTCTGCGCGACCTCATACAACGCGGAGAAATTGTCTTTCGGCAGTAGTTCCATCAGCGGACGACGAATTCATATTCTTTGGAGATGGAGGAATTCCCGAATTCATCGATCATCGTCAGAGTCCAGGAATAGGAGGATGGGCTCAGCGCCGCACCGTTGTAGTCGGCGGATGTCTCATAGAACGGGATGTTTGCGCTGGTCCAGATGACGGTTTTTACGCCAGGATTATCGACCCGCGCGAGAACGATGATGAAGCTAAAGGGAAATCCCGCGATCGGTTCGTTCCAGCGGAATGTGAGTCCCGTTTGCGCGAACGTGACCGTGTCCTGAACAGGGACAGAGACAGGATACGACGGACGCGGTTCTTCTTCAATGATGCGCGACACGTAAAATGGCTCACTCGTTCCCGTTGAGC
>Ga0105103_10001128_pt1 | contig 15050 bp, 14 predicted proteins | sample PPLLaktember2015_2_FD_79107 | JGI IMG/M metagenome (GOLD analysis project Ga0105103, IMG submission 79107) | Freshwater sediment microbial communities from Prairie Pothole Lake near Jamestown, North Dakota, USA - PPLs Lake P7 Core (6) Depth... | ecosystem: Environmental > Aquatic > Freshwater >...
CAAAGCGGTGAAAAAACATGATTTTACGCGATGCGCGCGCGGGACCGTACCACGCAGACCCGAACCGCGCGGACCACGGCAAGGTCGTCCGACCCCCGCGAGAGGTCAGGCGTCGTCGACCGGGGCCCCGGCTGCCCGCAGCACCCTGAACACGACGTTCGTCGCATAGCCGCGCGACACGAGAAAGCGTACCTGCCGGGCCTTCTGGCGCTCGTCCGCCGGCGCCTTGCCGAAGCGCCGCTGCCACAGCGCCAGCGCCTGCGCGAGCTCGTCCGCGCCATCGAGCGCGGCGAGCGCCTCCTTCGCCGCAGGCGCGGCGACACCCTTCTCGCGCAGCGCGTGGGCAATCGCGCGCTTCGAATAGCCGCCGGACTTCTGACGCACGACCGCCGAGGCGAAGCGGGCATCGGACAGGTAGCCCGCGCGCTCGAGCTCGTCGAGCACAGGATCGATCTCGCTTCGCAACGCGCCGGTCGCGGCGAGCCGCGCAGCGAGCTCCGCGCGCGAGTACTCGCGGCGCGCAAGCATGCCGACTGCACGCTGCTTCAGCGTGCGCGGCGGGCGCTCCTTGCGGCGCGACGATTCATTCATAGGGTCGAAGCATAGCCGGGGGCACGCCGAGCGCCGAACTGCTCAAGCCGGCACATCCGGCGACACCCGAAAAAAACGCACGCGCCCGCTCGATGCAGGCGCGTGCGGCATTCACGACAGGAGAAGGTGTACCCGGCCGTGCGGCGCGGACAGGCTTCAGCCGGGTGAGGCGCGCGATCAGTCTTCGGACGGCGGCTCGCCCCGCGCGCGCAGGTTGCCTGGCACCGGCACGCCGACGGTCTCGCGGATCTTCGCCTCGATCTCCTGCGCGGCCTCCGGGTGCTCCTTCAGGAACTCGCGGGCGTTGTCCTTGCCTTGGCCGATCTTCTCGCCCTTGTACGCGTACCACGCGCCGGACTTCTCGACGATGCGATGGGTGACGCCGAGCTCGAGGATCTCGCCCTCGCGGGAGATGCCCTCGCCGTAGAGGATGTCGAACAGCGCCTCGCGGAACGGCGGCGCGACCTTGTTCTTGACGACCTTGACACGGGTCTCGTTGCCGATGACCTCGTCGCCCTTCTTGATCGCGCCGATGCGGCGGATGTCGAGGCGCACCGATGCGTAGAACTTGAGCGCGTTGCCGCCGGTGGTGGTCTCGGGGTTGCCGAACATCACGCCGATCTTCATGCGGATCTGGTTGATGAAGACCACCAGCACGTTGGCGCGCTTGATGTTGGCGGTGAGCTTGCGCAGCGCCTGGCTCATCAGCCGCGCCTGCAGGCCGGGGAGCTGGTCGCCCATCTCGCCTTCGATCTCGGCCTTGGGCACGAGCGCCGCCACCGAGTCGATGACGATGATGTCGACGCCGCCCGAGCGCACCAGCATGTCGGCGATCTCGAGTGCCTGCTCGCCGGTGTCGGGCTGGGAGATCAGGAGCTCGCCGACGTTGACACCCAGCTTGCCGGCGTAGACCGGGTCGAGCGCGTTCTCGGCGTCGATGTAGGCCGCGGTGCCGCCCGCCTTCTGCACCTCGGCGACGACCTGGAGGGACAGCGTGGTCTTGCCGGACGACTCGGGGCCGTAGATCTCGACGACGCGCCCGCGCGGCAGGCCGCCGACGCCGAGCGCGATGTCGAGGCCGAGCGAGCCGGTGGAGACGACCTGCAGGTCGTTCTGCACCTGGGACTCGCCCATCTTCATGATCGAGCCCTTGCCGAACTGCTTTTCGATCTGCGCGAGCGCGGCGGCGAGGGCCTTGGTCTTCTGGTCGTCCATGGCGGTGTGGTCGAGGGGCATCGTGGAAAACTCCGAATTGTCGCCCGAAGCGCGGTCGAGAGGTGCCGGGGCGAAGGTTCTGGGGCTCGTTGCGTCGAGGCTGTCGGCGGGTCGCGGTGCCGGTCCAGTGCGTGGCTCAGGTCAGGGGGAATCTTGTCATAGAACGATCGTTCGACGCAAGACATCCTTGGGCCTAGGCCGCACGGCTGATGGCGCCACCGCACGAGACGCAGGCTACGCGCCCGCAGGCTCAACAAATGAGCCACCCTTGCCCGGACCGTCGACGCGGTCCAGGATCACCGGACCGACCGGTTCGAGGGGCAGCACACCACTCCGGCCGCCCGGCCGGACCGTGTCAGCGGTCGCGCGCGCGCTGGAGCAGCCCCTCGAGCGCGAACGTCACGCTCGCCGCGCGCACGCCTGCTCGATCGCCGGCAAGGTGGCGCGTCGTCGCCGCGACCGCCCCGCCCTTCGCGGCCCACGCGAAGCACACGGTACCGACAGGCTTCGCCGGCGTGCCGCCCGACGGCCCGGCGATCCCGGTCACGGCGGCGGCAATGTCCGCGCCGCTCTTCGCGAGCGCGCCCTCCGCCATGGCGCGCGCGGTCTCCTCCGACACGGCACCGTACGCGTCGAGCACCGACCCGGGCACGCCGAGCAGCGCGATCTTCGCGCCGTTCGAGTAGGTGACGAACCCGACATCGATCCAGTCCGAGCTGCCGGCGACGGACGTGATCGCCCCGGCGAGCAAGCCCCCGGTGCACGACTCGGCGACCGTGACGCGCCACCCGCGCGCGAGCAGCGCACGGCCCAGTTCGGCGGCAAGCGCGTGCGAAGGCTCGTCCGGTGGCATCGCGGTCGTCACGAGCACTCGTCGGGACGCGCCCGGTAGTGATAGCGGTAGCGCGTGTCGAACCCGAAGCGCCGGTAGATCGAGACTGCCGGTGCGTTCTGCTCGCCCACCTGCAGGAACGCGGTGCGCGCGCCGCGCTCCCAGGCCCGGGCGAGGAGCGTCCCCACGACCTCGGAGCCGATGCCCTGGCCACGCAGCGCGGGCTCGGTGACGATGTCGAACAGTCCCGCGACGTCGCCCTCGACGGACAACACCCCCGACGCCACCGGGCGGCCCTCCCGATACGCGACAACCGGCCGGATGTCGTGCGGCGACTGCGCGATCCGCTCGAGGTGCGCGGCGCGCTGCGATGGCGGTGAGCCGCGCATCGACCCGACCACGTCCACAAACGTCTCCGGCAGCGGCGCGGTCATCTCGAGGTCGGCGAGGTGCGGGCGCTCCGGCGGCATCTCGAGCGAGGTGGTCATCACCAGCGTGGGCTCGAACTCGACGTAGCCGCGCGCCGCGAGGGTGGCGTCGAGGCTCGCCGGATGCACGAACGGCGTGATGCGGAACAACGCCGGCAGCCCATGGCGGGCATAGAGCGCCTCGCAGCGCCCGATCTTCTCGACCAGCGGCAGCGTCGAGCCGTAGAACGCGCTGACGCTGCGCGCCCGCTTGGCGCGGCCGGGCGACAGGAACACGAGCCAGCCGTCGTAGAGGAGCTGTCGGCGCGACTGCAGGTTGTTGAGACCGATCTCCTCGATGCGGCGCGCTTCGGGGAGTGCATTGCTCACGTCGGCCAGCCCGTCATTCGCTGGATCACCGCGAACACGACCAATGCCATGGCGGCCGCGACCAGGTCGTCGACCATCACGCCGATGCCGTTCTTGATGCGCGCGTCGAGCGCGCGGATCGGCGGCGGCTTCAGGATGTCGAAGAGCCGGAACAGCAGGAACGCGAGGGCGATCCTCGCGAGGTCCGTCCCGGTGAAGAACAGCATGAGCAGCATCGCTGCGATTTCGTCGATCACGATGCCGCCGTGATCGGCGACCCCGAGGTCGCGGCCGGTGCGGTCGGCCGCCCACGCGCCGCCCAGCACGAACAGCGCCACGACCAGCAGATAGCCGACGTCGGTGGTTTGCAGCCGCAACCAGTCGCCGAGCGGGAGCGCGAACAGCGTCCCGACGGTGCCGGGCGCCCACGGCGACATGCCGGAGCCGAACCCCAGCGCGATCATGTGCGCTGGATGCGCGGTGAAAAACTTGAAGGTGAGCGGAGGCGCGCTCATCGACCGACAGGCGTCCGTGTCAACGCGCTCACGCCCGCCCGCCCTGCTCCGCCGTCGGCGCCGCGAAGTGGTCGAAGGCACGCGGCAGCGCGGCCAGCGCATCGCCGCTTTCGCCGCGCACGACGAGCCCCGTCCCGGGCGGCGTGACCTTGCCGATGCGGGTCAGCGGCACCCCGACCTCCTGCCCGATCGCCGCGACGCGCCCGCGCGCGACATTGCGGGCGGTGAACAGCAGCTCGTAGTCGTCGCCGCCGGCGAGCAGGCACGCCAGCGCGAGCTCGCGCTCGGGTCCGCGGAGCCGCGCGGCGAGCGCGGGTGCACAGGGAATGCGTTCGAGGTGGACGCGCGCCCCGACGGCCGATGCGTCGAGGATGTGGCGCAGGTCGCCGGCGAGGCCGTCCGAGACGTCCAGCATCGCGCTCGCCGTGCCGCGCAGCGCAATGCCCAGCGCAACGCGCGGCTCCGGCCGCTCCAGCCGGCGGACGAGGGGCTCGAGGTCGTCGGGGGCGAGTGTCGTCCGGCCCTCAATCGCCGCCAATGCGAGCATCGCCCCACCCAGCTCGCCCGACACCCAGACGTCGTCACCCGGCCGAGCCCCGGCGCGGCGGATCGCCTGGCCGACGGGCACCTCGCCGGCGATCGTGAGGCACAGGTTGCGCGGACCCCGCGTCGTGTCGCCGCCGACCAGGTCGACGCCGTGGGACTGTGCAAGCGCGAACAGGCCGCGCGAGAACGCGCCGAGCCAGTCCGGATCGCTGTCGGGCAGCGCGCCAGCGAGGAGCGCCCAGCGCGGGTGCGCGCCCATCGCTGCCATGTCGGAGAGGTTCACCGCGAGGATCTTGTGCCCCAGCCGCTCGGGATCGGTCCCGGCGAGGAAGTGCCGGCCCTCGACCATCATGTCGACGGCGAGCACGAGCTCGTGGCCGGGCGCCACACGCAGCACCGCCGCGTCGTCGCCCACGCCGACGACGACACCGGCACCGCGCGCCGGCCGGTCGAAGAACCGCTCGATCAGCTCGAATTCGCCGAGTTCGGCCATTGCGCTCGAGCCGGCGCCGCCCCGCCGCGTCAGCGCGGCGCGCCGGAATCGGCCGCGCGCGCCGCGATCTCGGGCTCGCGCAACCGGGCCGCCAGCTTGTCGAGCACGCCGTTCACGTAGCGGTGCCCATCGGTGGCGCCGAAGTCCTTGGCGAGCTCGACCGCCTCGTCGATCACGACCTTGTAGGGCACGTCGAGGCGATGCGAGAGCTCCCACGTCCCGATGACGAGGATGGCGCGCTCGATCGGCGACAGGTCCGCCGGCGCGCGCGCCGAATGCGGCGCGATCACGCCGAGCAGCAACTCGTACTCGCCGGTCGTGCCCCGCCACAGCGCGGCGAGGTACTCGGCGTCCGCGGCGGCAAAGTCCTCCGACTCGAGGAGCTGCAGCCAGATCGCGTCGTCGGGGTTGCGCGACAGCTGGCGCTGGTAGAGGCCCTGCAGCACCAGCGCACGCGCGGCGCGGCGCGCCTCAGGATTCGTCGAGGTCATCGAACAGATTCGCGAGCGCGAGCGCGGCTTCGACCGCCTCGTACCCCTTGGTGTCCATGCGGGCGAGCGCCTGCGCGTCGTTCTCGCACGTGAGGATGCCGTTGCCGACGGGTATCCCGAACTGCAGCGCGACCTCGGCGACGCCTCGGGCCGACTCGTTGGCGACGATCTCGAAGTGGTAGGTCTCGCCGCGGATCACGGCGCCGAGCGCGACCAGCGCGTCGAAGTCGCCGGACTGCGCCATGCGCTGCAGCGCGAGCGGGGTCTCGAGCGCCCCGGGCACCTCGACGAGCAGCGCGTCCTCGTCCGCGACGCCCGACTCGCGCAGCGCGCGCGTCGCGCCAGCGAGGAGGCCGTCGCCGATCTCCGCATTGAAGCGCGACAGCACGATGCCGACGCGCCGTGCACGGCCCTCGGTTCGGATCGGGAAGCGTGCGATGGCCATGGCGTTCACCCGCGCTGGCGTCGCGGCCACTCCTCGAAGCCGGTCACCTCGAGGTCGAAGCCGGACATGCTGGGCATCTTGCGCTGTCGGGCGAGGATGCGCATCCGGCCGACGTTGAGGTCGCGCAGGATCTGCGCGCCGATGCCGTAGTCGCGCAGGTCCATCTTGTTCACGGGCGCGCGCTCCGCCGACATCGCGCGGCGACGGAGCTCGGCGGGCGACTCGGGCCGATGCAGCAGCACGACCACGCCTCGTCCGGCCTGGGCGATGGTCTCCAGCGCCGCCGGAATGCTCCACGAGTGGGATTCGCTCTGCGCGTCGAGCAGGTCCATCACCGACAGCGGTTCGTGGACGCGCACCAGCGTCTCGGACTCCGGCGAGATCGGGCCGCGCACCAGCGCGAGGTGGGTCGCGTCGGTGAGCTTGTCGCGGTACACGATCAGCCGGAACGCCCCGTAGTGCGTCGCGAGCGGCCGCTCGCCGACACGCTCGATCAGCCGCTCGGTGCGGCTCCGGTAGTGGATCAGGTCGGTGATCGTGCCGATCCTGAGGCCGTGCGCCTGCGCGAACTCGAGCAGGTCCGGCATCCGGGCCATCGTGCCGTCGTCCTTCATGATCTCGCAGATCACTGCCGCCGGCGTGAGGCCCGCGAGGCGCGCGAGGTCGCAGCCGGCCTCGGTGTGACCCGCGCGCGAGAGCACGCCGCCGCCTTGCGCGACCACCGGGAAGATGTGCCCGGGATGCACGAGGTCGGAGGGCTCGCTGTCGGCGGCGATCGCGACGCGGACGGTGCGCGCGCGGTCGGCGGCCGAAATCCCCGTGGTGACGCCTTCGGCGGCCTCGATCGAGACGGTGAAGTTGGTCCCGGTGCTCGACCGGTTCTGCGCGACCATCGGCGCGAGACCGAGCGTCCGGCAGCGCTCCTCGGTGAGGGTGAGGCAAACGAGGCCCCGCGCGTGGCGGGCCATGAAGTTGATCGCCTCGGGCGTGACGAACTCGGCGGCCAGCACCAGATCGCCCTCGTTCTCGCGATCCTCCTCGTCGACGAGGATCACCATCCGGCCGGCCTTGAGTTCGGCGACGATCTCGGGGGTTGGAGAAGTCGTCATGACGTTCGTGGGTGTCGCACAGGCGGCACCTCGGTGCACGCGCATCGGCATTGTACCGGTCCGGCCCGCCGGCCGCGGAGCGCGCCCTCCGGGCCGTCAGGTACCGGCGACCGTGGCCTCGCCGGAGGGCTCGCGCCGAACCCGGAACCAGAGTGCGTACAGCGCCGGCAGGAAGCCCAGCGTCAGCACCGTCGCGACGACGATCCCGCCCATCATCGCGACCGCCATCGGCCCGAAGAAGTCGCTCCGCGTCAGCGGGATCATCGCCATGACCGCTGCGGCTGCGGTGAGCACGATCGGCCGGAACCGCCGCACCGTCGCGCCGACGATCGCGTCCCAGCGGGACGCGCCTGCGGCGATGTCCTGCTCGATCTGGTCGACCAGGATGATCGAGTTGCGCATGATGATCCCGGACAGCGCGATCGCGCCGAGCATCGCGACGAAACCGAAGGGCATGCGAAACGCGAGGAGCCCGAGCGTCACGCCGATCAATCCCAGAGGCGCGGTCAGCACGACCATCAGCGTGCGTGAGAAGCTCTTCAACTGGATCATCAGCAGCGTCAGCACCGCGATCAGCAGGAGCGGCATGCCCGCGACGATCGACTTCTGGCCGCGCGCGGAGTCCTCGACCGCGCCCCCCACCGCGATGCGGTAGCCGAGCGGCAGGGTCGCGCGAAGCGGCTCGAGCGAGGGGTCGATGCGCTGCGTGACGTCCGGCCCCTGCGCGATGCCTCGCAAGTCGGCCCGCACCGTGATCGTCGGCTGGCGGTCGCGCCGCCACACGATCCCCTCCTCGAGCCCGTAGTCGAGGTCGGCGATCTGGGTGATCGGCACCGCCTTGCCGTTCCTCGACGGGATCGCGAGATCCTTGAGGAACGACAGTTGCGCCCTCTCGGCGGCGGCGCCGCGCAGCACGACGTCGATCAGCTTGTCGCGCTCGCGGAACTGGGTGACCGTGACGCCCGACACGGAATTGTTCAGGAACTGCGCGAGCTCCTGCGAACTGATGCCGAGCACGCGGGCCTTGTTCTGGTCGACACGCAGGCGCACGACCTTCGAGGGCTCGTCCCAGTCGAACTGCACGTTGAAGAGGTCCGGGCTCTGCTCCATCGCCGCGCGCACCTCGCGGGCGATCGCGCGTACCTTGGCAATGTCGTCGCCGCTGACCCGGAATTGCACCGGGAAGCCCACCGGCGGGCCGTTCTCGAGGCGCGACACCCGCCCGCGCAGCGCCGGGAAGTCGGTCTCGAACAGCCGGACCATGCGCGCGCGCACCGCCTCGCGCTCGACGTTGTTGTTCGTGATCAGCACGAACTGCGCGAAGTTGGACAACACCAGCTGCTGGTCGAGCGGCAGGTAGAAGCGCGGGCTGCCCGCGCCGACGTAGCCGACGTAGCTCTCGACCCCGGGCTCCTTCGCGAGCAGCGCCTCCATCTTCCTCGCCTCGGCCATCGTGGCGTGGAACGAGCTCCCCTCGGGCAGGCGCAGGTCGACCAGGAGCTCCGGCCGCGACGACGAGGGAAAGAACTGCTGCGGCACGAAGCGGAACATGAAGATCGAGCCGGCGAAGGCCGCGAGCGTCACCACGATCACCAACCAGCGATGGTCGACGGTCCAGTCGATCAGCGCGCGGAGCCACCGGTAGAACGGCGTGCGGTAGACGTGGTCGGGATCGGCGTGCGCCGGCGCGATCGGCGGCGGCGGCGGGCGGCCGCTCGCGCGCGCCCACAATCGCCGGGCAAGCGATGCCGGCCGCGGCTTCGAGAAGTCGGGCAGCATCCGGTAGCCCAGGTACGGAATCACGATCACCGCGACGAACCAGGACACCACGAGCGCGATCGCCGATACCTCGAACAGCGAGCGCGTGTACTCGCCGGTCGAGCTCTGCGCGATCGCGATCGGCAGGAAGCCCGCGACCGTGACCAGCGTGCCGGTGAGCATCGGGAAGGCCGTCGACGTGTAGGCGAAGCTTGCCGCGCGGAAGCGATCGTAGCCCTGCTCCAGCTTGATCGCCATCATCTCCACCGCAATGATCGCGTCGTCGACGAGCAGCCCGAGCGACAGGATGAGCGCGCCGAGCGAGATCTTGTGCAGGCCGATGCCGAGCACCCACATCAGCAGGAACGTCGAGGCGAGCACCAGCGGGATCGACACGGCGACGACGAGGCCGGTGCGCAGCCCGAGGCTCACCATCGACACCGCGAGCACGATCAGCACCGCCTCCGTCAGCGCGCGCACGAATTCGTTGATGGAGCGCTGCACCGCCTTGGGCATGCTCGCCACCGGCGCGAGCTCGACGCCGACCGGCATCTCCTGCTGCACGCGGCCGACCGCGCGGTCGAGCTCGCGGCCGAGCGCGATCACGTCGCCGCCGGCGACCATCGTCACGCCGAGACCCATCGCCTCGCGCCCCATCCAGCGCATCTGCTGCTGCGGCGGGTCGACGTAGCCGCGCTCCACCTTCGCGATGTCGCCCAGCCGGAAGATGCGGTTGTTGGCGCGGATCGACAGGTCGCGGATCGCCTCCAGCGAATCGAACGTGCCGGTCGGCCGCAGGTAGATGCGGTCGGTCGAGGTCTCGAACGCGCCTGCGGCCTGCACCGCGTTCTGCGCGGCGAGCGTCTGGATGATCTGCGCCGGCTCGATCCCGAGCGTCGCGAGCTTGCTGTTCGACAGCTCGACGAAGATCTTCTGTTCCTGCTCGCCGATGAAGTCCACCTTGGCGACGCCGGGCACGCGCAGCAGCTCGGCGCGGATGCGGTCGGCGAAGTCCCTGAGCGCCCGGTAGTCGAAGCCGTCGCCGGTGATCGCGTAGATGTTGGTGTAGGTGTCGCCGAACTCGTCGTTGAGGTACGGCCCCTGGATTCCCGCCGGCAGCTGGTTGCGGATGTCGCCGACCTTCTTGCGGGTCTGGTACTGCAGCTCCGGGATCTGCTTCGAGGGGAGCGAGTCGCGGTAGGCGATGAACACCAGCGACTCGCCGGGGCGGCTGTAGCTCCTCACGTACTGGTGCGGCAGCTCCTGCAGCTTGCGCTCGATGCGGTCGGTGACCTGCTGCTCGACGTCGCGTGCCGACGCGCCCGGCCAGTTGGTCTTGACGACCATGACCTTGAACGTGAACGGCGGGTCCTCCGACTGCCCGAGCTTCGTGTAGGCGAGCGCGCCCATCACCGCGAACAGGACGATGAGGTAGAGCACCATCGGCCGGTGGTGCAGTGCCCACTCGGACAGGTTGAATCTGCCGGGGCCGATGCCCCCGGGAGGCGTGACCGGCGTCATGGCACGGCGATGGCGTGATCGACGAGGCGGCGCGACCGCGCGATCAGCGCGAGGTCGTTGCCGGCGGCAGCGCGGCCTGCGCGGGCAGTGGCGGCCTCGGCTTGCCGGGCTCCTCGTACGGCCGCACGCGCTGCCCGGCCTGCAGCTTGTTCACGCCGGCGGCGACCACCCACTCGCCCTCGCGCACGCCGGCCGTGACGAGCACGCCGTCCTCGCGATAGGGGCCGAGCGCCACGGGACGCAGGTCGACCTGCTGCGCCCCGGGATCGTAGATCCACACCGCCGGCTTGCCCTCGGGCGTGTGGTAGACCGACGTCAGCGGCAGGAGCGCGCTGCCCGCCGCCCCGGCGCCGGTGACGACCACGTTCGCGGTCATGCCCCAACCAAGCGAAGCATCCGCATCGGGCACGGCGACGCGCACCGCGAAGGTCCGCGTCACCGGGTCGACCGACGGCGCGATCTCGCGAACACGTGCCTTGTAGAGCCTCCCGGGGTTCGCCCCCAGCATCGCGGCGAGTTGCGGCGCGGACCGGATCTCGCCGATCCGGTTCTCGGGAACCGCGATCGCGACTTCGCGCTCGTCCGTGCGCGCGAGCCGCATCACCGACTGGCCCGACGCGATCACCTGCCCTGCTTCGACGCCGATCGCGGTGATCACGCCGTCCTCCGGTGCGACCAGCGACGCGTAGCCGGCCTGGTTGCGCGACACCGAGAGTTGCGCCTGTGCCTGATCGAGGCGCGCGTCGGCGGTGGTCATCGCGTTGCGCTTCTGGTCGAGTGCGCTCGCACTCACGAACTTCTGGCGGTGCAGGTTCTCGAAGCGTTCGAACTCCGCCTTGGCGAACGCGGCCTCGGTCGTGGCCGCCGCGGCGGCCGCCTGCGCGGCCCGCGCCTGCAACGCAACGTCGCTCGGGTCGAGACGCGCGAGCAGCTGGCCCTTGCGGACGGAGGCGCCGACGTCCACTCGACGCTCGACGAGCTTGCCGCCGATGCGAAACGCGAGGTCGGCCTCGTGCCGTGGCTTCACCTCCCCCGCGAAGACCGACATGTTTGCGGTATTTCCGGCCGACACGCGAACCAGTTGGACGGGACGGACGGTCTCCACCGTCGGCTCGTGCTTCGCGCACCCGGCGGCGAGCACGCAGGAGGCGAGGATGGCAATCGCGGCGCGCATGGCTCAGGCCTCCTGATTCGCGGGGACGGCGCCGCTCGCCGGCAGGTGCGGGCCGATCGTGCCCTCCCACAGCGCGGCGAGCGCCACGCCGAGTTCCTGCGCATAGTCGAACTGTCCCGTCGGGCAGTTCGTCGGTTCCCCTCCCTGCGCGGCGTGCGCCGATGAGAGCTGCCACAGTCCGATGATCAGCGCGTAGCTCCGGCGCAGCAGCACGACTCCCCCGCCCAAAGGGAGCGTCGGGAAGTGCCGCTCGAGACCCGCCCCTGCCGACCACAGGCGATCGGTCATGCGCTCCATGAACGCCGCGGCAGCCTCCGTCGGCATCTGCGTGGCCATCAGGCCGAGGCAGCGCGTCGCGAGCGGCAGGTAGGTCGGGTCGTCGACCATGTACCGGCGCATGAGCGCGAGCATGCAGTCGAGCGTCACCGGCTCGGGCTGTTCGAGGCGGGCGATCATCGCTTCGAAGAAGCCCGCGACGTTGCGCTCGTGCAGGGCGAGCAGCAGCTCCTCCTTGCTCGGGAAGTAAAGATAGACCGTGCCCTTGGCGAGCCCCGCCTCGTCCGCGACCTCGGCAACGTTCGCGACGCGATCGGGCGAGCGCGCGAGCAGCCGCGCCGCCGCATCGAGGATCGCGTGATGGCGCTCCTGTTTGTCCTCCGCGAGTAACGCTCTGTGCCGGATCACCATTCGCCGCCTCAACTGACCGTGGGTCACTTGAGGTCAAGCGTAAATGACCGTCGGTCAGTTGTCAACGGCCGTGGCGATCGAATCGCTTTCAATCGTACCGGACGGGTCGCAGCGCAAACGGCGCGATCGCGATCAGCCCGAAGATCGGACCCGGCAGCAGCAACCAGGCGACGCGCGCGCCGAGCGTGTCGACCAGCGCGGTCGCGAGCGCGATCGAGAAGACGGTGATCAGGAAGCCCAGGCTGTTCTGGAAGGCGAGCGCGCTGCCGACGAGGTCGGGCGGACACGCCCGCGCGGAGAGGGTCGAGAACTGGGCCGAGTCGGCGACCACGGCGACGCCCCAGAACAGCAGCAACGCAAGCACGGCCGCCGCGGGCAACCCCGTGGCGAATGGAAAGGCGAGACAGGCCGCGCCGGACGCCACCAGTGCCAGCGCCGCGACCCGCGCGCTGCCGATGCGGCGCGACAGGCGCCCCGCCGCGACGCAGCCGACAGCACCGCTGCCGATGACCGCGAACGACCACGCGGAGACCGCCACCGGATCCGTGGCGCCTCCGGCGCCGAGCGCTCCCGCGACGAGCAACGGGACCACGGTCCAGAACGCGTACAGCTCCCACTGGTGGCCGAAGTATGCGAGCGCGGAAGCGCGGAAGGCCGGCACGCGGAACGCGGACAGCACCGCGCCCCAACGGGCGCGATTCGGCCCGGCGGACCTCGCGAGATGCGGTCCGCTTCCGAGGGCCAGCACCATCGATCCGCCCACGATGGCGAGCGCCGACGAGGCGAGCACCGCGCTCTGCCAAGGCAGGTCGGCGCCCCCCGCCCGGATCGCGTGGGGCAGCGCGGTGCCCAGCACCAGCATGCCGACGAGCCACGCGAGCGTTTCCCCGGCGCGCCCCGGACCCCATGTCACCACGAGCTTCATCCCCACGGGATAGACCCCCGCGAGCGCGAATCCGGTCAGGAAGCGCGACGCGGCCGCCACCGCGAGATCGCCCGCGGCGAGGGCAAGCCCGGCATTGGCCAGCGCGCCGACGCCGGCGGACAGCGCGAAGATGCGGTGCGCGGGAAACCGATCGGCGAGTCCCGACACCGCGAACACCAGCGTGCCGCCGATGAACCCGAGCTGTACGGCGCCGGTCAGCGTGCCGAGGTCGCCGGTCGTGAGGCCCCACGCGCGGGCGAGATCGTTCGCCGCCGCGTTGGCCGTGAACCAGAGCGACGTGCCGAGGAACTCGGCCACGACGACGACTGCGACGGGAAATCGCTTCACCACAGTGTTGCTCACGCGTCAGACCGGGACCTGGCGCACGCGCGAATCGCCAGAGGCACGTCCGACGGGCCGCGCCGGGCCAAACGCGACATCGTCGACCATGTCAGCTCGGAGACTCAGAACAGCGCCAGCGTCGCCTGGGTCAGCGCGCTCTGGGCGTCGGCGTATTCCGTGACCAGGCTGAAGTGGTTCCGCTGCGGGATCAGCATGGGTCCGGCGGCGCCCTGCGGACGGTTCGCCGGCCACGCGTCCCACAGGAGTTGCGCCTGGCGCACGAACTCGCTCGTCTCGTCCGCCCCCACGGCGACGACGATCGGCGCGTCGGTCGCGGGCCGGGCGAGGATCGGCGACTGGCGCGCGGCTTCCGCGTCGTCGAGCCTGAAGTCGACGTTGAACGCGAACAGCACCAGTGGGCGCAGGTCGTGCACACCCGACAACGACACCGCGCCCGCGACGGGATGACGCCCAACACCCCAAGCGCTGGCCGGCGTGGCCAGCAGCATCGCGGCGAGGTGCCCGCCCGCCGAGTGCCCGCTGACGACGATCCGGCTCGCGTTGGCGCCATGCCGAGCGCCCTCGCGCACGATCCAGCCGATCGCACGACGGCACTCCTCGACGATCGTCGCGATCGACACCGCGGGGCAGAGGTCGTAGTTGATGACCGCGACCGCGTAGCCCGCATGCATGAACGGCGTGGCGACGAACAGGAAGTCGGCCTTGTCGAGCGCGCGCCAATAGCCGCCGTGGATGAACACCAGCGTGCCGCGCGACGGGGTCGCCGGCACGAACAGGTCGAGCGTCTCCTGCGGGCCGTCGCCGTAGCGCAGGTCCTGCACCGGTTGCAGCGCATCGCGCGCGGCCGCCGACAGTTCCGCGTAGCGGACGAACCATCCGGCATGATCCGGGACCGCCGCGCGGTTGTTGTAGCCGCGCTCGACGAACTCGGGGGTATAGACGGGCACCGTCATGGCGCGGGGGGATCGACGACGATCGACAACGGCGACAGGCCGTCGACGTGCCCGTCGAGGCGATCGCCGGGGACCACCGCCGCCACGCCCGATGGCGTGCCCGTGAACACCAGGTCGCCGGGCAGGAGCTCGTAGTACTGCGACAGGAACGCGAGCGTGTGCGGCACGTCCCAGATCATCTCGGACAGGTCGCCCTGCTGCCGGACCGTGCCGTTCACCGCGAGCCGGATCACGCCGCGCGCGGGATGCCCGATCTTCGTCGCCGGGTGGATGGGCGCGATCGGCGCGGCCTGCGCGAACGACTTGCCGCGGTCCCACGGCCGCTGCTTCTCGCGCATGTCGTTCTGCAGATCGCGGCGCGTCATGTCGAGACCGACCGCGTAGCCGAAGACGACGTCGAGCGCGTGGCGCGCGTCGACGCGCGCGCCTGCCTTGCCGATCGCGACCACCAGCTCGATCTCGTGGTGGAGGTTCTGCGTGCCCAGCGGGTAGCGCATGTGCCCGATCGCCGGCGGCACCACCGGCACCACGGCATCCGCCGCCTTGGCGAAGAAGAACGGCGGTTCCTTCGCGGCGTCGCCGCCCATTTCCTTCGCATGCTCGGCGTAGTTGCGTCCCACGCAGTAGATGTGCCGGACCGGGAACAGCTCGTCGCG
>Ga0105103_10001129_pt1 | contig 15044 bp, 9 predicted proteins | sample PPLLaktember2015_2_FD_79107 | JGI IMG/M metagenome (GOLD analysis project Ga0105103, IMG submission 79107) | Freshwater sediment microbial communities from Prairie Pothole Lake near Jamestown, North Dakota, USA - PPLs Lake P7 Core (6) Depth... | ecosystem: Environmental > Aquatic > Freshwater >...
CATCACGTCGTCGTATTCGAGGAGGTGCTTGCGGACGGAGAAGTTCTGGGCCTCCACCTGCCGCTGCGCGCGCTCGATGGCGTTCGACACCATCTTGGCTTCGATCGGCACGCCCTCTTCCATCCCCAGCCGCTGCATCAGGCCGGCGATGCGATCGGACCCGAAGATGCGCATCAGGTCGTCTTCGAGCGACAGGTAGAAGCGCGACGAGCCGGGGTCGCCCTGACGGCCGGCGCGGCCGCGGAGCTGGTTGTCGATGCGGCGGGCCTCGTGGCGCTCGGTGCCGACGATGTGCAGCCCGCCATGGGCGATCACTTCCTTGTGCTCGTCGGCGCACTGCTGCCTGAAGAAGCCGAAGATGCGATCCCAGTCGGCGGTCTTCACCCGGTAGAAGCTGTCGACCATGAAGAAGTTGACGAACTCCTCGTCGTCGACGTACTTCTCCTCGCCGCGCAGCACCTTCTCGGCGACGCCCTCGGCAATCGCCTGCTGACGCGCCATGTGCTCGGCGTTGCCGCCGAGCAGGATGTCGGTGCCGCGGCCGGCCATGTTCGTGGCGATCGTCACCGCGGCCATGCGGCCCGCCTGCGCCACGATCTCGGCTTCCTGCGCGTGGTACTTCGCGTTCAGCACGATGTGCTTGATGCCGCGCTTCTTGAGCATGCCGGACAGCCGCTCCGACTTCTCGATCGAGACGGTGCCGACGAGCGCCGGGCGGCCTTCCTGCTGCCGCGTGATGATGTCCTCGACGATCGCCGCCCACTTCTCGGCTTCGGTGCGATAGACGAGATCGGGCTCCTCGATGCGGCGCATCTGCCGGTTGGTCGGGATGACCATCACGTCGAGGTTGTAGATCTTGGCGAACTCCGAGGCCTCGGTTTCCGCCGTGCCGGTCATGCCCGAGAGCTTCTTGTACTTGCGGAAGAAGTTCTGGAAGGTGATCGTGGCGAGCGTCTGGTTCTCGCGCTCGATCTTGACGCCTTCCTTGGCTTCGACGGCCTGGTGCAGGCCGTCGCTCCAGCGGCGGCCCGGCATGAGCCGGCCGGTGAACTCGTCGACGATGACCACCTGGCCGTCCTTGATCATGTACTGGACGTCGAGGTGGTAGTGCACGTGCGCGCGAAGGCCCTGCTGCACGTGGTGCAGCAGCGGCATGTTCGCCGGGTCGTACAACCCGCCTGGCTGCAGGCGATGGGCGAGCAGCTTCTCGGCGTGCGCCATGCCGGCTTCGGTCAGCGTGACGGTCTTGTTCTTCTCGTCGACGGTGTAGTCGCCCGAGGCCTCGAGGCGCTCGCGATCCTCGGTCTTGACCTGGCCCTGGTGGACTTCGCCCTTCTTCAGCTTCGGGATGATTCGATCGACTTCATAGTAGAGATCGGTCGATTCCTCCGCAGGCCCGGAGATGATCAGCGGGGTGCGCGCCTCGTCGATGAGGATGCTGTCGACTTCGTCGACGATGGCGAAGTGATGGCCACGCTGGACCATGCTCCCCAGGTCGAACTTCATGTTGTCGCGCAGGTAGTCGAAGCCGAACTCGTTGTTCGTGCCGTAGGTGATGTCGCAGGCGTAGGCGACCTGGCGCTGCTGATCGTTCAGCTCGTGCTGGATGACGCCGACGCTGAGGCCGAGGAATCTGTAGACCCGGCCCATCCACTCGGAGTCGCGGCGGGCGAGGTAGTCGTTCACGGTGACGACGTGGACGCCCTTGCCTTCGAGCGCGTTCAGGTAGGCCGGCAGTGTGGCGACGAGCGTCTTGCCTTCGCCGGTCTTCATCTCGGCGATGGTGCCGTTGTGGAGCACCATGCCACCGATGAGCTGCACGTCGTAGTGCCGCATGTTGAGCACGCGCCGGCCCGCCTCGCGGACCACGGCAAATGCTTCAGGCAGCAGTTCGTTGACAGTCTCGCCTCGCGACAGCCGCTCACGGAATTCCGCGGTCTTCTCGCGGAGTTCGGTGTCGGACAACGCCTTGATACGCGTTTCGAAACTGTTGACTTGGTCCACGAGCGGGCGCAGGCGCTTCAGCTCGCGATCGTTCTGGGTGCCAATAACCTTGGCGAGAATCTGGCCAAACATGCAGGGATGAAGGCGGGGTGCCTATTCCTTCAAGTATACACGTCGGGCTTCGGGGCCGACCGCCCCTGGCAGCTGAACGTGCAGGGAAGTGCCCGCGGCGGCGGGGCTGGTGAACTAGTTCCCGTTGCGACGGGGATTGAGCAGGAACTGCAGCGGATTGAGAATTCGTCCGCTGACGCGCACCTCGTAGTGCAGGTGCGAGCCGGTGGCGCGGCCGGTGGCGCCGACGAGCCCGATGAGCTCGCCGCGCTTGACGGTGTTGCCACGCTGCGTCCGGAACGCCGAGAGGTGACCGTAGCGGGTCTCGATGCCGTACTTGTGGTCGATGACCACCAGGTTGCCGTAGGCGCCGGAGTACGACGCCTGTGAAATCGTGCCGTCGGCCGTCGCGTACACCGGCGTACCGCGGTCGGCGGAAATGTCCAGGCCGGGGTGATAGTCCGCTTCGCCCGTGAACGGATCGCTGCGGCCACCGGTGCCCGAGGTGAGCCACCCCTGCGTCGGCCAGATCGAAGGGGTGGAGGCGGCCAGCGCGTTCCGGCGATCCACGTCCGAGCTCACGCTGCGCAGACGGCTCTCGATGCCCTGCAGCAGGTCGTGGAGCAACCCGAAGGTGTTCTCCGGCGACGCCAGGCCAGGCGCGAAGGCAGACGCGGTGGAGCTCGCCGCGTCGGCGCCGCCCATCGCGCGATTCTTGGCAATCGCGGGGAGCTTGTCCATCGCGGACTGCAACGCCGGGTCGAGTGCGGCCTTGCCGCCCAGATCGGAAATGGCGGTCTGCAGGGCGGCTATCTGCCCGGTGAGCGCGCCCGTCGCGTCACGGAAACTGCCGTTTTCCAACTCGAGGGCGGCCTGGGTCGCGTAGAGGTCGGCGACCTCCGCCTTGGCCTTCCAGGCCGCGCCGAGACCGATGAGGACCGGCAAGGTCACCACCATCGAGACCACCGCCAGCAGCGGACGGAGACCAATGGTGAATCGGCGCACCACGCCGGTACGACGGTCAGCGATGACGATGGTGTAGCGGTTCGATAGCATCGGATAGGTATGTAGGAGTCGTTGGGCTGGGGCACCAACAACCCGCCAAGGTTAGCACGGCCGTCACGAGGCGGTGAACACGAAACTGCAGAATTCTGCGCGTTTTCGCCTTTTGATCGGCGAAATCGCTGTGACGCCCGGGCAACAAAGGCTACTCGACGAAGCGGTATTGCAGCGCTTCGGCGAGGTGTGGCTCCTGCACCTCCGGATGGCCAGCCAGGTCGGCGATGGTGCGTGCAACCCGCAGTACCCGGTGATAAGCGCGGGCCGACAACTGGAGGCGCTCGGCGGAGTGGTCCAGCAGGCGCTGACCGTGCCCATCGAGCCCGCAGGTTCGCTGAAGAACGCGTGCGGAGAGTCGGGCATTCAGGCACGACTGGCGGCAGCCCTGGAGGTGGCGCGCGCCGAGCACCCGATCGCGCACCGGCGCGGAGGGCTCGCCGGGCGGTCCGCTGCCGAGGGCGCTGATGGGCACGGGGTCCACTTCGACGATCAGGTCGATGCGGTCGCGCAGCGGCCCCGAGATGCGGGCCCGGTAGCGTGAGACGAGCTGCGGCGTGCATCGGCACGCGCGTATGGGGCTGCCCAGATAGCCGCACGGGCAGGGATTCATCGCGGCGACGAGCATGAACCGCGCGGGAAACACCACGGATCGCGCCGCGCGGGACACGGTGATGCGGCCCTCCTCGAGTGGCTGGCGGAGCGAGTCCAGCACGCGGCGTTCGAACTCCGGCATCTCGTCGAGGAACAGCACGCCGTGGTGCGCGAGGCTCACTTCGCCCGGGCGCGGGTAGGCGCCGCCTCCTACGAGCGCGGCGTCCGAAATGGTGTGATGAGGCGCGCGGAACGGGCGCTCACGGAGCAGGCCGCCGCCCGGCGGGATCAGGCCCGCCACGGAGTGGATGGCCGTGACCTCCAGCGCTTCGTCGAACGCAAGCGGTGGCAGGATGGCCGGCAGGCGGCGGGCGAGCATGGTCTTGCCGGCTCCGGGTGGACCGACCATCAGCAGGTTGTGGCCGCCGGCCGCGGCCACTTCGAGCGCGCGCCGCGCAAACGCTTGTCCGCGCAGGTCGGACAGGTCCATCTGGTTGTCGATGCTGGTCGCACCAGGCGCGGGCGGCGGGGGCGACAAGGGCCACTCGTCGCGATGCTGGTTGAGCAGGTTGACGGCGTCCGAGAGCGTGCGCACCGGCAGCAGGCGGAGGCCTTCGACCACCGACGCCTCGGCCGCGTTGCCGGCCGGCAGCAGCACCGCCGCCGCGCCTTGCTGACGCGCGGCAACGGCAATCGGCAGCACCCCGCGCGCCGGGTGAATGGTGCCGTCGAGCGACAGCTCGCCGACGATGACCACGTCGCGGATGTCGCGCGTGAGGACCACGCCGCTCGCGGCGAGGACGCCGAGGGCGATGGGCAGATCGAACGACGATCCCGCCTTGCGCACGTCGGCCGGCGCCATGTTGATGACGATGCGATGCTGCGGGAAGTCGAAGCCGGAGTTGCGGATGGCGGCATGAACGCGATCGCGGCTCTCCTTGACGCTCGTGTCCGGCAAGCCCACGAGCTGAAAGCGGGGCAGACCGAAGCACAGATCCACTTCGATGTGTACGGGACTGGCGTGGATGCCGATGACCGACGCACTCTCGAGGCTGGCAAGCATGCCGCCGGTAGTGCAACGGCGATGCCCGCGGCGAGGCGTCCGCTTTCAGCGCGAATTCACTGGGGCGTTGGGGCAGCGGCGCGCGACGCCTGGCAGAAGTTGCCGACGTCGATCGGATCGTCGTGCGCAGTTACTGCCCGGTCCTGATCGGCGGGTACACGGAGCACGATCGCCTGGTTCGATCCCTCCCGCGGCGCCTCTGGCCACTGCGTGGTCACGGCTTCGAGGATGCGGCCGGCATCGGGGTCAGCCCGCCAGACGACGATGTCGAGCGAGCGGCCGCGGCGCAGTCCGTTCAGCGACTCGAAGCACCCGGCCTTCATGTCCGCGAGCAGCATTTCGTAGTGCGGCGCCGGATAGCCACTGTAGCCGTTGACGACCGGCCGACCGTGGAACGTGCCGCGGTACATCGCGGCCACGTCCTCAACCCATCCTCGTGTCGGCAACTCCACCACCAGGTCCCCGTGGAGGCCGACTGGCAGCGGCACAGGGGCCGCGACGATCGCGGGCGAGTACCACCCATCGACGGCGAGTGCGGCGCACAGAGCGGCGGTCACGGTGAAGCTGCGCCGGCCGCGTGGAGGCAGCAGCCGGCTGACGACGAAGGCGCACAACACCGAGGCCGCGAGGAGTTGGATGCTGGCCATGCGCGCGGGCACCCGGACCGAGGCGAAGCCGGGCAGTTCCACCAGCCAGGCGAAGGGCGCCTTGTACCAGAACCGCTGCCCGAGGAGCTCGCCGTCGGGGCCGAGCATCAGGATGGTGGCGAGGACGAACAGCGTGCCGTACAGCGCGGGCACCGACCCCGCGCGCGCGAGCGCCCAGAGTCGTGGCGACAGCGCCCCGACAACGAAGAGGGCGCTCAGGGTCACACCCAGCGGCTTATGGATCTGGGTGACCGATACGGCGAGCGGGCCGACGTGGAAGGCGAGCGGGCCGGCCATCCACGCCGTGGCCGCGGCCAGCGCCGCCGCCCCCGCGACGAAGAGCAGCAGCGCGCGGAGCCTGGTGAGCCATCGTCGAGGCTGCGGCGGCGTTGGCTTCGTCACGGCCTCGCGCAGGCCGACGACGAGCCCGAGACCGAGCAGCGCCACCATCACGATCCCCGGATAGACATCCGCTTCGGGCTTCGACACCAGATGGGGGACTCGCCACAGCAGCAGGGAAGGCGCTCCGGCGAGAAAGGATCCGACATCCGCGCTGAAGATCGCCATTTCCTCGAGGCCACGCTTGAGGCCCCAGGCGGCGTGCACTCGTGCATACACGAGCAGCAGCGGCGCCATGCCCAGAACGGCGGCGCCCAATGCGAGGCCCACCGCTCTGGTCTTGCGCCAGTCGGGCGCCGACGCCATCAGCCACAGCAGCACGAGACCGAGTGCGATGGCGAAGTAGAGCAGGTGGTAGCCGCTGATGCAGCCATTGAGGAACGTGAAGATGGAGAGCGCGGCCAGCCATCGCCAATCCCGTGTCTCCCAATACCGGTGCAGCGCGAGCAACCCCAGCGGCATGAAGAACGCCGCCTGTGTCTGCGCATGCGATACCTGTACGGCTCGATAGGGCGCCAGCGTGAAGTAGATGCTGCCGACCACCGCGGCGTCGCGGCGTCCGGTGAGGCCGAGGCACAGGGCATACGATGCCAGGCCATTCAGCACCGGAGTCAGCAGGAACAGCACGTTGTACGCCGTGAGCGGGGATGCGCCCAGCCACTGCGCCGGCGTCGTCAACCAGGTGAGGCCGAGCAGGGTCTCTGACAGCGTCAGGATGTTCGGAGCGGGCGCAAACGCCGGTGCGTGCCAGTAAGCCGCGGACCATGGCGGGTGCTGGGTGTTCCACCAGAGGATCCAGGTATTCAGCAACGGGTCCCCAACATCGCCAGGGATGGCGGACGACATCCGCGCCAGCAGTGGCCAGTGGAGGGCAACCGAGATGGTGAGGTAGAGGAGGGCAACCAGCGCATCGCCCGCCGACCAGCGCACGTGTCGTTTGGTCGCCACAGACCTGGCCACCGGCACACTATATGTGGTCCGTCAGGTCAGATGCTGTCGATGCCGCCGGCGCAGATTATTGCTGCGCGTTGGCGGCGCGCGCGGGCTGCACGACCAGTCGTGCGCCGATGCTGAGCGAGGAACCCTTCAGCTTGTTCCACTGCTTCAGTTGATCGACGGTCGTGCCGTGACGCCTGGCAATCGCGAACAGCGTATCGCCGGCGCGAACGCGGTACACCGTTGCGGGCGCATCCTCGACTTCCGCCGCCACCGCGACAGTCGCGGTGGCATCGTCGGCCTGCGCCGCGCGAGCGAGGAGGGCGGCGGTCGGCATGCGTGGAACCACCAGACGTTGGCCGGGGCGGACGCGTGAGGCCACCTTCAGATAATTCGCTTCGGCCAGGTCGGTTCGGCTGACGCGCAGCTTGCGCGCGATGGTCGCGAGCGACTCGCCGGACTTGACGGTGTGCCACTGCAGCGCGTTCAACTGGCGTGGCGCCGAAGACGCGACGCCGTCCTGGATGCGGGTGGCCGTCCCCTGAGGCACGCGCAGGCTGTACGACCCCTGGCGGATGGGCGTGGTCCAGCGCCGCAGTTCGGGGTTGAGTTGCTGGATGTCGTCCACGGCCACGCCCGCCCATTCGGCGACGCGCCGCAGGTCCACGGCAGCGGGCAGCGTCACGGTTTCCGTGGGCACGGGGGTGTGCGGCAGGATGTCGAATCCATACTGAGCCGGGTTCTTCGCGATGATGATGGCGGCCAGGATCATCGGCACGTAATCGCGGGTCTCGCGCGGCAGGAAGCGCGTGGACGACGTGAGCTTCCAGAAATCCTCGATCCGGCTGCGCTTCATCGCCCGCTGCACGCGGCCGGGACCGCCGTTGTAGGACGCCATGGCCAGGTGCCAGTCGCCGAACATGTTGTGCAGAGTCTTCAGGTACTTCGCCGCGGCCACAGTCGCCTTTTGTGGGTCCGCACGCTCGTCGATATACCAATCGGCGGCGAGGCCATTCTCAATGCCGGTGGCGCGCATGAACTGCCACACTCCGCGAGCCTTCGCCCGCGACAGGGCCGTGGGCTTGAATGCGCTCTCGATGAGCGGCACATACGCCAGATCCAGAGGGAGGCCCTCGGCCCGGAACACGCTCTGGATCATCGGCATGTACTGGGCGCCGCGGGCCAGCCCTTCGCTCAGGAACTCGCGCAGCCGGCCCTGAAACGCTTCAACCCAGCGCAGCACACGGTCGTTGGTGGGAATCGGGATGTCGTGCGTGGTGTTCTGGAGGTCCGCTTCAACGGCTTCGGCCGTGGAGAGCTGCGGCGGGGTGGTGTCGAACGTGCCCAGGGCCATCAGCTGATCGATGGAGGCGGGCTCGGTGCGGGTTTCCGTGAAGCCGTCGCCGGTGGCCAGGGCCTGCTGTTCCAGCACGCTGATCCGATCGACGAGGCGATCGAAATGCTCGCGGACCCGGGCGTCGGCGCGGGCGCCGGCCGGCGACTCCAGCAACACGTCCAGGGCGCGATCGAACTCGTGCCTGGCCTGCTCGAGATGCCCGACGCCGAGCTCCTGCTGGCCCTTGTTGAAATGGGCGTCTGACTGGGCGATGAGTTGAACGATGGGATCCGGAACCGGGGCGGGCGCGGGGCGAATTTCGGCTGTCTGGGCAGCCGCGGGCGGGGTGACTTGCGCCACCTTCTGGCCCGTACCGGACGCGCAGCCGGAAATCAGCAGCGCGAGGACAGGAGCAACCGTGCGTCGAAGAATCTGGCTGTGCATTCCACCCCGGGGTTGAACCGGCAGGGTAGCACGCGAAACTTTCCCTGGTCAACCCCTTGGATATCAAGCCTTTACGAACGCCATCCTTCCCACACGAAGACGTGGTGCTCTTCGCCGGCATCCCGGGCGGCGGGGGTGATGATGGTGCGCTCGTTCACGAGGATGGTGACGCCCTCCCGACGAGCGAGGCGGACGTCTTCTTCGCAGACGAATGGCACGGCTACGGCGGGTGGCGACGGCGGAGCAGGCGAGGCACTCCGTGCCGGTGAAGACGGGCTGGCCCCCGGTTTCGCGACGCCTCGCGAGGCGAGGAACTGATCGATGCGGGCGGACAGTGCCTCCGCCGAGACGGGCTCGGCGACTGGCTTGGAGGGCGCTCGTGGCAGGTCGGGGACCGTGCCGGCGCCAGCCGGGCGACTCGCGGCTGGGGTGGGGATTGAAGGCGCCGGAGGCTGAGGCAGCGAGGCGCCACCCGATACGGGCACCTCGCGAATGCCATAGGCCAGGCGCTTGATGTTCAGCAGGTGGCGCGGCGAGATGTTGTCGGACGTGATGTTGCCGCCGAAGCCGCCGCAGCCCAGGGTCATGGCTGGGTCGAGGCCGGTGGTGAGGCCGATGGAGCCGTGGCTGGTGGAGGTGTTCACGACGATGCGGTAGGCGGGCTTGTGCAGCCCGAACTCGAGAATCACCGCCTCGTTGCGGGAGTGGATGGACATCGTGTGGCCCATCCCGCCGTAGCGCAGGATCTCCTTGCAGCGCTCGCAGCCCTCGCGCCAGTCGCTGACGACGTAATAGGACAGCACCGGGCAGAGTTTCTCGATGGAGAGCGGGAACTCGCGGCCCACGCCCTGCAACTCGGCGAGGAGCGCCCGCGTGCCCGGGGGCACGCTGACGCCAATCGCCTGCGCGATGTGGAGGGCGGACTTGCCGACCAGGGCCGGGTTGGGCAGGCGCTGCGGGGTGATGAGCAGCTTCGCGAGCGCGTCGTTCTCCGCGCCACGCAGGAAGTGGCCCCCGTGTGCGGCGAACGCGCGGCGCGCCTCCTCATCCACGCTGCGATCCACCACCACCGAGTTGGGCGACGAACACAGCACGCCGTTGTCGAAGCTCTTGCCGGCCACGATGTCGCGCGCGGCCTGGTTCACGTCGGCAGACGACTCGATGTAGCACGGCGCGTTCCCGGGGCCGACGCCGTAGGCCGGCTTGCCGGCGCTGTAGGCGGCGCGGACGAGACCCATGCCGCCGGTCGCGAGAATCACCGAGACCTCGCGCGCCTTCATCAGCTCCTGGGTGCCTTCGAGCGTGACGGTGGTCATGCAGCCGATGGCGCCGTCTGGCAGCCCGGCACCACGCGCCGCCTCGTGCATGATGTCGACCGTACGGGTGATGCAGCGGGCCGCCGACGGATGCGGGCTGATGACGACCGCGCACCGGGCCTTCAGGCAGATGAGCAGCTTGTAGATGGCGGTGGACGTCGGGTTGGTGGATGGGACGATGGCGGCCACCACGCCAAAGGGCTCGGCAATCTCGACGATCTTCTTCTCGTCGTCGCGCCGCACCACGCCGACCGTGGTCATCGGCTTGATGAACGCGTGCACACGGTCGGCGGCGAAGAGGTTCTTCTGGACTTTGTCGGCGACCACGCCGAAGCCGGTTTCGTCCACGGCGAGGCGCGCCAGGGCCTCGGCATGCGGCCGCACGGCGGCGGCCATGGCATCGACAATGGCGTCGATCTGCGCCTGAGAGAACTCGGCGAGGACGGCTTGCGCGGCACGGGCACGGCGCGCAAGCGCGCGGGCCTCGCCAATCGACGCCAGGTCCTTGTCGGTGTGGGTGGCAGCTGCGGTGGCCATACGACCGCCGTTATCCCTTGGGCAGGATCCGTTCGACTTCGGCGTGCGGGCGGGGGATGACGTGCACCGAGATGAGTTCGCCCACCCGTCGCGCGGCGGCTGCGCCCGCGTCGGTGGCGGCCTTCACCGCACCCACATCGCCGCGCACGAGGACCGTGACGTAGCCGGCGCCAATGTACTCGGACCCGATTAACAGCACGTTCGCGGCCTTCACCATGGCATCGGCCGCCTCGACCGAGCCGATGAAACCGCGGGTTTCCACCATTCCGAGTGCGTCGCCAGGAATGCTCATCGAATGACCCGCATGATATTCTCGTTCTGTTCGCCATGCAACGAAGAGAACTGCTTATTCTGCGCGCGTCTGCCGCGACGCTGCTGCTGGCCGCGACGCTGGCCTGTGGCGGCGCCACCGATGACGCGCCCGCCGTGGGCTCTTTGAAAGTCGCCCTGTCACGCCCGCGCGTGGCACTTGGCAGCCCCGTCGAGATCACCTACACATTCACCCTGGCCAATGATGCCGCGCCGCTCGGCGCGCGCAAGGTGTTCGTCCACTTCCTCGACGCCAACGACGAGATGATGTGGACCGACGACCACGACCCGCCGACGCCGACGACCGAGTGGAAGCCGGGGCAGACCGTCGAATACACACGCACGATGTTCGTGGGGCGCTATCCGTATGTGGGCGCGGCGAAGGTGGTCGCCGGCCTCTACTCGTCCGAAACCAGCGAGCGCGTGAAGTTCGCCGGCGAGGACCGGGGCGACCGTTCTTACAAGGTCGCCGATTTCGAGCTGCTGCCGCAGACCGAGAATATCTTCCTGATCTTCAAGGACGGCTGGCATCAGACCGAGGTGGTGGCCGAGGGGGCGCAGCGCACTGAATGGCAGTGGACGAAAAAGGAAGCCACCGTGGCGTTTCGTAATCCCAAGCGGGACGTGACGCTCTTCCTTCAGGCCGACAATCCGGCCAGTGGCGCCAATGCGGCCCAGCAGATGGAAGTCCGTCTCGGCGACCAGGTCCTCGGCGTCGCGCCGCTCTCGGCAGGGCCGGCCCTCGTCCGGAAGATTCCCATCAGCGCGGACCAGTTCGGGACCGCCGATATGGTGGAATTGCGGTTCGTGGTCGATAAGACCTTCGTCCCGGCGCTGGAGCCGGGGGGATCGACCGGCGACACCCGCGAACTGGGCGCCCGGGTGTTCCACGCATTCGTCCAGTGAGGTGACCAGATGACGGGCAGGGGACCAGGCAGCCACGACCATGTCAGGGACGCGCGGTCCCTGCGCGCCCGGCTGGCCCCGCAGGTCCTCTCGCTGCTCCTGTTCGTCCTGGCCGTTTTGGCGCCGTCGCTTGCCGTGGCCGACATCCTCGTCTTCACGACCGGCCGCACCATGTCCGTGGCCCGCAGCCGCCTCGAGAACGATCGTCTGGTTGTCACCTTGCGGGAAGGCGGGGAAGCCAGCTTCCCGAGCGCGCTGATTGCGCGCGTGGATCAGGACGAGGTTCCGTATCCGCAACCGGCGATCGAGACAGCCGCCCTCGCTCCTGACGTGGCGTCGGCCGTGCCGGACACGCTTGGCACGGTGCCCGGCGCACGGCCGTTCTCAGCGCTCATCGCGACCAGCGCCGCCACCCACGGGGTCGACGTCAGGCTCGTCCACGCGGTGATCGAGGCCGAGTCGAACTACCAGCCCCGCGCCCGATCGGCCAAGGGCGCCAAGGGCCTGATGCAGCTGATGCCGGCGACCGCCCGGCAGTATGCGGTGCGTGACCCCTACGATCCGCGGTCGAATATCGATGCGGGGGTGCGGCACTTGAAGGACCTGCTCAGCCGTTTCGATGTCGGGCTGGCGCTGGCTGCCTACAACGCTGGCGAGGCCACCGTCCGGCGGTTCGGCGGTCTGCCGCCGTACGCCGAAACGCGAAACTACGTCTCCCGCATCCTCCGTCGGGTCGGCCGCTGACACCGTTCACGACTTTAAACGAGCCCCGGCGGTCTAACCTCCTGTGGACTCGTGGGGTCCGGTTCTCGCCATTTTCGTGTAACATCTTGTAGGACAACCTTTTAGGGATGGAGTTTCGCTGCCGCCTCGGCACCCCGTCGGGCGAAATCATCGAGGGCGTCTACGTCGCCCAGAACGAGGTCGCCCTCAGACGCGAGCTCGAAGAGAAAGGGCTCCACGTCCTGTCACTCCGTATGCGCGGGGGGCTGGGCGGGTTCAGCCTGAAAGGGCGCCGTCACAAGATCGCACGTCACGAGTTTCTGGTATTCAACCAAGAGCTGGCGACGCTCCTCAAAGCCGGGATGCCCCTGGTGCAGTCGCTCGACATTCTGCGGGTGCGCCTCGCCAACCCGGTCTTCAAGGCCGTTCTCGACGACGTCCACGAGAAGGTGCGGGGGGGCACGGCGCTCTCGGACGCGTTCATGGCGCACGGCGAGTTGTTCCCGAGCGTCTACACCGCCTCGCTGATGGCCGGGGAGCGGGCCGGCAATCTCGACGCGGTGCTCCGGCGCTACGTGTCGTATTCCAAGGTGGTGGATGCCGTGCGCGGAAAGACCATCTCCGCGCTCATCTACCCCGCGATTCTGATCGGCCTGGCACTCGTCCTCGTCAGCATCATCTCCATCAAGGTGGTGCCGACGTTCTCGGAGTTCTACAGCAGCTTTGGCGCGCAGCTGCCGCTGTCGACGCGAATCATCGTCGGCGTGTCGGACTTCGTGCGCGCACAGATCCTGCTGATCACGGTCGCCATGGTCGGGGGGAGCATCGCGTTTGCGACCTGGATCCGCCAGCCCGGCCAGAAGGCGCGATTCGATCGCCTGCTGCTGCGCGTGCCCGGCATCGGCGCCAGCGTGCACAAGTTCGCGACCTCGCAGCTGGCGCGGACCCTGAGCACGCTGCTGGGCGGTGGCATCCCGCTGGTGAATGCGCTCGATATCGCGGCGACCTCCACGGGCAACCGCTACATGGGGCGCGAACTCGAGATCGTCGCGCAGCGCGTCCGCGAAGGGCAGGGCTTCGCGGCCACGCTGCTCGAGCGCAAGACGGTGCCCGACGTGGCGATCAAGATGATCGAGGTCGGCGAGTCGACCGGCGCGCTCCAGGAAATGCTGAACAGCCTCGCGGACTTCTACGACGAGGAAATTGAAACCGAGGTGGGCCGGTTCGTCACGCTGATCGAACCGGCGCTGCTGGTGATCATGGGCATCGTCATCGCCGCGATCGTGCTGGCGCTGTACATGCCCCTGTTCCAGCTGACCTCGGTGCTAGGAACCAGCTGATGAACGTGACGAACCACTCGGAGACCGACATCCTCGACCCGGACACGCTGATCGACGAACCGGCCGAGTCGCCCGAGTCGGCCGACTCGGCGAGCGCCGCCGCGGCGCGCAGCGCCGAGACCGAGCGGGCGCGCCAACTCGCCGCGCGCTACCGGCTCGAGTTCCTCGACATGGCCGAGTTCCGGATCGACCAGGAGCTGTTCCGCTCGATCCCCGCGGACCTGATGCTGCGCTACGGCTTCGTGCCCAGCCGGCGTGAGGGCAAGTCGATGGTCATCGTGGTGTCCGATCCCACGGACCTGCCGATGATCGACGAGTTGAGCGTGCTGCTCGGGACCCCCATCAAGGTGATGGTGGGCTCGAAGTCGGCGATCGAGTCGATCCTGAAGAAGAGCGAGAGCTCGCAGCGCCTGCTGGACGAAGCCACCGAGGAGTTCCAGCTCCAGGTGGTGCGCGAGGACGAGAACGGCGACGAGAACCTCAGCCTCGAGCGGCTGACCAGCGACGACAGCCCCATCATCAAGCTGGTGCACCGCACCATCTTCACCGCCATCCAGCGGCGCGCCAGCGACATCCACATCGAGACCCAGGACGATGCGGTCTACGTGAAGTACCGCGTCGACGGCGTGCTGCAGCCGGCGATGCGGCCCATTGCCAAGCGCTTCCACAGCTCGATCATCTCGCGCATCAAGGTGATGGCCGAGCTCGACATCGCCGAGAAGCGGGTGCCGCAGGACGGCCGCTTCAAGCTGAAGGTGCCCGGCAAGACCATCGACTTCCGCGTCTCGATCATGCCGAGCGCGCACGGCGAGGACGCGGTCATCCGTATTCTCGACAAGCAGTCGATCAGCGAGCAGTTCACCGAGCTGCGCCTCGAGATCCTCGGGTTCCCCGAGCAGGAGCTGAAGCGGTTCCGCAAGTACATCCGGGAGCCCTACGGCATGGTGCTGGTGACCGGGCCGACGGGCTCGGGCAAGACGACGTCGCTCTACGCGGCGCTCGCCGAGATCAAGTCGATCGAGGACAAGATCATCACGATCGAAGACCCGGTCGAGTACCAGCTGCGCGGCATCACCCAGATTCCGATCAACGAGAAGAAGGGGCTGACGTTCGCGCGCGGCCTGCGCTCGATCCTGCGTCACGACCCCGACAAGATCATGGTGGGCGAGATTCGCGATCCGGAAACGGCACAGATCGCCATCCAGTCGGCGCTGACCGGCCACCTGGTGTTCACCACGGTCCACGCCAACAACGTGTTCGACGTGCTCGGCCGCTTCTTGAACATGGGCGTCGAGCCGTACCAGTTCATCTCCGCGCTGAACTGCGTACTGGCCCAGCGCCTGGTGCGCAAGATCTGCGAAGCCTGCAAGCGGCCGGTCACGA